>JAEEGK010004005.1_pt1 | contig 36360 bp, 13 predicted proteins | sample 8958771 | NCBI WGS metagenome assembly JAEEGK01 (sample SAMN16246547, study PRJNA631951) | gut metagenome | biome: gut microbiome; feature: rumen; material: SC-attached | host: Bos | place: Iran: Karaj | collected 2018-10 | reverse complement strand
AAAAAAAAAAAAAAAAAATTAATAAAAAAAAAAAAATAAAAAAAAAAACAAAAAAAAAAAAAAAATTTCAATTTAAAATATTTCAAAAAAAAAAAAAAAAAATAAAAAAACTAATATTAAAAAAAATGGGTTCATGTCAATCAGGAGATGTAATAGAATTAAAACCAGAAGACGATGACTATAATTACAAAGAAAAAAAAAATTCATATTCAACAGATCAAATAAAATCAATAGAAGAACAAAAAAAGCAATTTCCAGATATGAAAGAATGGAAAGGGAATAGATATAGTGGAATAGGAATAAAAAAAATGAAAGGTTACAAATGTAAATTACCAATAGATAAACTAAATGAAAAAAGGCAAAAATTTTGGGATAAAAGAAATCAAAAAGGAAATCAAAATTATAAAGTTTGGAGAATAATAAATCAAGCTTGTGTTTATGATGAATATAGAGCTAATTTGTTATTAGAACAATTTCAATTAACTACTGCAAGTGGGTGTATTAATCATATTATTGATAGAAAAGGAAATCATTATTTTATTCCTAATTATTGTATTAATGATCCTTTTTTTGAAAAAAGTTTTAAAATAGAAGATGATATTAAACAGGAAAATATTGTTATTAATGTCTTTGAATCTAGTTCTAATGAAAAATTAGAATTAACTGTTTCTAATTTGTTAACTGGGGAAGAGTTAAAACATATTATTATGAAAAAAATGAAAATTTCAAATAAAAATTTTAAAATTAGGTTGTTTTATTCTGGAATGGAAATTAAGGATAATCAATTTTTGTATCAACATAAAATTAAGAAAGAATATAAAATTCAAATTATGAAACTTCCTAGAATTGAAGATAATGTTATTGATGGAAAAAAAGTATAATTTCTTTTTTTTTGTCGAATTTTTGGTTTTTTTATTTTTTTTGATTTTTTGGATGTTTTTTTTTGTATATGATAACATATTTTTTATTTTTTAAAATTAGTAGATATGCTTTAATTATTTTGGTGAATTCTTTTTTATAAATTTATTCATTTTTATCTTATTTTTAATTTTTGGTTATTTTTAGATTAAAATTTAAAAAATTAATTATATAAATAAAATCTAATTTAATTTAAAAAATATTATAAAAAAATTTTTCATTAAATTAAAATACAATTATAAAAAAAGTAATTTATTAATTCAATATACAAAATAAGTATAATCTAATATAATTTATTAATAATTGAAGTCTTTATTGAATATTTTTTTTTCAATTTAATTTTTTTGAATTGCTAAAAATTTTCTCATTATATTTAATTTTTCTTGTTTTTCATTACTTAAACTTCTATCACTTTTTTTTAATGTTTTTCCATTATTTGATAAACTTGATATATTTGATAAATTAAAACAAGTTGATATTTCAGGAATAAATAATTTAGATGAACATGATTTTTTTAATTTATTTATGTTAATTAACTGTCCTCTATTTGGATATAATTTATAAGGAAGGAAATTTTTTGAAAAATATTCACTTGATGATAAAATATATTTTTGATAATTTTGAAAAAAAATATTAGTTTTATCTTTATTCCGTATTATTAATCTATTTCTATTTCTTATTTTTTCTCTAATTTTATATGGAAATTTTGGTTTTTGCTCTATTTTAGATTCTTCATTTTTAAAAGATTTTAAATCTGATGATGGACTTTGAGAAAAATTTTTATGATAATTTCTTCTATAAGTTTCTGAAAATAATAAAGAAGAATTATTTGAAACATTTTCAGGAGGAGGAAAAAGTTTATTAGTAAAGGTTGTATTACTAGATTTAAAATCAAAAAATTTTTGAATATTATTTTTATAAAAAGAAGGTGTTAAAGTACTTAATTTACTTAATGAACAAGATAATGATTTATTTATTTCTAATTTTTTTTTAATTTTATATTCTTTAGAACGAGAAATTTTTACATAAATTATGTTTCCTTTATAATTCATTAATTGAGAATTATTACTAATTAAATTTAAATTTCCTTCATATATATTAATTTTATATTCCTTTTTATTATCATTTAAATTACAATATGATAAAATGAATTCATATAATTCTTGAATAGTATCAATTATAATATCATTATCTTCTGGTAAAGGAGATTTAATTTTTTTATTTTCATTTATTAAAGTTTTTATATATAATAATTTTGATTTATTTTTAAATTCTTCTTTCGATATAAAATATATTATAACTAATATATAATAATTTGTTCCTGCTTTTACAATTTTAGGTTTATTTTCTTTTATAACTTTTTGAGGTGAAAAAATCATTTATAATTTGAATAAAAATTATATATTTAAATTTTATAAATTATGCCATATTATTAAATAAAAAATTAAATATTAATCTAACATATTAAGCATCATATTTTTATATTCTTCAAAATTAATTTCTTTATTTTCATCTAAATCAACATCATCAACAATAGATTTAAAATCATCAATACTAAAACCTTTATATTTCTTAAAAACAACTTTTAAATCATTTAAATTAATTAGTCCATTATTTCCCTTATCAAAAAAATCAAAACTTTCTTTTAAAGTTTTCTCATTTATAATTTGTTCTCTATTTATAGCAGCAGCTAAAAATTCTGAATACTCAATAATTCCAGATTTATCAATATCAATTGTTTTAAATAATTTTTTTAAATATTTTATATCAACATTTTCTCCTGTTTTTTCTATAATTTCTTTTAAATTATTTACAAATTCATTTTCTTGAACTTCACCATCATTATTAACATCAATTTGACAAAATAAATTAGATGCATTTTGAATATTTTCATTATGTAAATTTCTTGCTAAATATGAAAGACATAATTTTTGTAAAGTTGTTTTTGGTTTAAATTTAATAATATTATCTAAAACACTTTTAATAGTTTCATAAGAAATTTCATTTAATCTTTCTTTAATATTTAATGTTTTAAACCAATTGTGATTTAAAGCTTCATTTGCACTTATTCTATTTATATTTCTATTTAATAATTCTTTAAGTAAATCAATACATTCATTAGAACATTTTGTTAAAGATTTATTATCATAATCAACATTACCAATTTCAATAAGTGCTTTTAATTTAAAAATATCATCATTATCAAATGGAAAATTTCCAGTTAATAAAGTATACATTATAACTCCAACTGACCAAACATCTCTTTTTTCATTATATTTTCCTTTTATAACTTCCGGTGCAGTATATTTTAAATTTAAAAAAGAATCACCTAATTCAACTCCTTTTATTATTTTTGTTGATTCATTAAAATCAATTATTTTAACATGAATAAAATGATCTTTTTCTTCATTAATTAAAATATTAGATAAAGTTAAATTACGATGAATTATCTTTTTACTATGACAAAAAGATAAAGCAGATAATATTTGAAATATTATTATTGCAGTAGTAAATTCATTAAATTTCTTTTCTTTTTTTAATCTTTCTAATAAACTTCCTCCATTTAAATATTCATTAACTAAACAAATAACAGTTGGACAATCATAAAATTCATATAATTTAACAATATAAGGATTATCTGCTGCTTCTAATAATTCAATTTCTTTTAATAATTCTTGAGTTTTTAGAAATAATTCATTATTTTTTTGAATTACTTTAAAACTTCTTAAATCACCATTTGATCTTAATGTTGCTTTATAAACTAAAGAATTATCACCTTTTCCTATTAATTCATCTATTGTATATTTATCAATTGGATTTCCACTTCCTTTTCCAATTAATACTGAATCTTTTAATAAGTATAATGGTTCATTTTTATTTTTATTTTCATTTATATTTGATTTATTTAAATTATTTGAATCATACATTTTTGAAAATGATGCTGTCATTTCTTTTGCTGTTAATGGCGCTTCTTCTATTTCATTTTGGCTTTTTGATGAACAACATGTTTCTATATATTCTATGTAATTTCCCATATAGAAGTTTTTTTTTTATTTAATTTTAATTATCTATCAATTTAAATTTTTTTTAATTTTTTTTCAATGTATATTAAAATTTTTTTTATTTTTTTAAGAATGTTATTTAAAAAATTATTAATTTTTATATTAAATATAATAATTTTTGTTTTAATATATCAAAATTCAATACAAAAATTAAATATATATATAACATTCATTAATTTATTAATTATTTATTTGTTTTGTTTTTTTTATTTTTTTTTTTGAATTATTTTCTTTTTCTTTAATTTGAATATGAGGAAATAAATTATTATTTTTATCGTTAGATTCTATTTTTTCATTTAAAAAACTTATATTATTATATTTTGAAATTTCATTAAAATCTTTTTTTACACTGGTTCCTAAACTTTTATCTGTCATATTAGGATATTTTAAAGAAATAATTTTTGCTTCTTTTCCATTATTTGAATTTTCTTCAGTTGAATAAAATCTTTGATGATTTAATTCATTCTTACTTGATTTATTAAATGATGGAATAATTTTTATATTGGTATATCTAATATTATTCAAATTTTTATTCTCATTTTGAGATAATTTATGAAAATTATTAGATGATAATACTACCATTTTTTTTAATTCATTTCTTGATAGTGAAAAATTAGGGGCTGTTGTTAATCTTTGACTGTTAAATGTTTGGTAAAATTCTTGTTTTAATTCATCTGTTGAATCATTCATTTTATTTATTTCAGTTGAATTATCTTTTTTAATTTTTTTTTTTACTTCAATTTCATGTTTATTATTTTCTGAAAAAATTCTATTTTTAATTTCTATTTTTTTTTCTTTTTCCTTTCTATTAATATTATTATTATTCTTATATATATTATTAATATTTTTATTATTATTGTATTTTTGTTCATTAACAATATTATTATTGATATTGTTTATATTTTTTTTATTTATTAATTGATTATAATTATTTATATTATCTTTAGGATTTGATAAATTACTATTATTCATTTTGTCTAAATAATTTGATTTATTATTATCATTATTAACCAAATTATATTGTTGTATATTATTATTTGATTTAAGTTTTTGATCTATGGAATTATTATTATTTTCATTATAAATTATTTTTTCATTTTCCAATTTTCTTATTCCTTCTTCTTTTTTAAGTCTTTGTATTTCTTTAATTAACATTAATTTTTTTTCATGTTGTTCATAATCTTCTTTTTCTCCTGTAAAAATATCATAATTTAAATCTAATTCTTTATTATCATTTTCATCATTTAAATTTTTATTATTTTTAAAATCAATTTTATTGGCTAAACTATTTATTTCTCTTTTAGAAATCCCATCAAAATCTACTAAATTTTTTCTAAATCTTACATCTTTAATAAATTCAACCATTTCAATAAATCTACTTTTAATTTTTAAATATTCACTTTTAAAATCATTAAAATTATTAACAACTTCTTTAAATTTATTTTCAATATCACTAACTTTATCATCAAATCCTTTTTTTAATTCAATCTTTAATTTATTTATATTATCAATTTCATTTCTTATTTCTTCCATTCTTAAAACCCAATCATGACCAGTTTTAGTATTTTCCAATCTAACATCTTGAATTTTTTCATTAACCATATCAACTTCAAATTGTAATTTTTTATTAAATTCAGTTTTAGTATCATTAAGTAATTGAATTTGTTGAGAAGCATATTGACTTAAAGAAAAATTTAATTGAGTAATTAAATTCTCTAATTTGACTTTATAATCTTTTAAATCCATATCAGATTGTTCTTTATATTTCATTAATGAAGCCATTTCTTTTACATTTACTTCTAAATAATCTTTTAATGAGTGATATTTACAAAAATCTCCTATTATTCCTGGAACTGTTAAATTATCTATGAAATATTTGTCATATTTAAATTTTGTATTTTCTAAATCTTTACTTATTGTGTTTATTTTTATTTCATGGGTTGTTAATTGGTCTTTTGCTTTACTTTGAAATTTTTGAAAGTTTTCAATTTTTTCTAATTTTAATTTATTATCTTCATTTGTTTCTATTAAATGTTCAAATTTTGTATTTATTTTTTTTATTTCATTTACTATATTTTCAAATTTTTCTTCTTGCTCTGAGGTTAATAATTCTATTTTTATATTTATTTTATTTTCTAATTTTTTAATTACTCCTAATAATTCATTTTCTAATCTTCTTGTTTCATCAACCATTAAAATAAGTAGTAATTTAAATTTTATAAATAATTTGGAAAAAATTACAAAAAAATAATTTAAAATTATTATAATTTAAAATATGGGAACAGTATCTGATAAACAAAATTTAGAGGATGACAATAATGAATATAGCAATATATTAAAATATGCTCCTCATTTAGAGGATATTAATGAAGTATCAAAAATTGAGAAAAATAATAATCAATCTTCCTTTATTCAAACTAATTCAAAATTTGAAACAAATAATTTAATACAAAATATAAATGAACCTGAACAAGAATTAAACCAGCAAAACATATTAAAAAATTTAAATAAAAAAACAATTGAAACAAATATAGAAGAAATAAATAAAATATCAGAAATAAATACAGATGAACAAGATGAAATAGATAATTTAAATTATCCTGAGACATTATTAAAAATAATAAATATAATTAGGACACAGCCTCAATTATATGCAGAAAAAGTTGATTATGCAGTTAGATATATTAAAATAGAAAATCAAATAATAAATGATAAAATAACAGGACAAAAACAAACTATAGAAAAACCAATATTTAAAAAAAAAGTAAAAGTTGCTTTAAATAAAGGAGAAAGTGTATTTTATGAAACATCAAAAAGATTAAGAGAAATGATATCAATTCCTCCTTTAGAAATGAATAATAATTTATTAATTAATCTTCCAAATACTAAAAAAGAAATATATGATAATAAATATTTAATTAAACAAGCAGAGAAAATTAAACAAAAATCTTCTCTTGAATTTTTTTATAAAGATTTAATTAAAGAACCTAATATTTCTGCATTATTAATGGTTGTTGATGATACTGAAAAAAATGATTTTAAAAAAAGAGATATTATATTAAATCCAGATTTAAAATATGTTGGAATTAATTGTAGATATATTGGAAAAACTTTTGTTGCTTATTTAGGTTTTTCAAAGTAAAAAATAAATTAAAAAAATAAATTTTATATAGTTAATAATATAATTTATTTAATAATGGAATAATGAAGATTTTTTTTAATTTTAATAAATATAATAAATTACATTTAAAAGTTTGTTCTTTTTGATTGGAATCTTGTAAAAGAGAAATTTTCATCTTTATTTTCAATATTTCCAAATTTTTCATTAAAATTTAATTTTTTAGCCTTACTTCTTAATAAATTCATTTTTCCTATTGGTTGAGATTTTGTAGGATAATCATTATTATTTTCTTCAATTGAATTCCAAATATCATTTAATACACTTTTATTATTTTCATCATTAATATCATTGTTCAAATTTTGGAAATTAATATCTAAAATTAAATCATCCGAATTTTCATTACTAAAATTTAATTTTACATTTGTTTCTTCGACAATATTTTCTTTAATTTGATTTTCTTTATTTTTCTCATCTTCTGAATTTGATAATGAATCTTCTGGATTTTTAAATAATTTACTTTTTCTTTTCTTTATTTTTTCTCTTTTTGAAGGGAGTGTTATTTTTCTTTTTACTTCAGGTCTTTGGGACATTAATTTTAAATTTAAAAGTATTTATTAATTTTAATTATGAATAATTTAATTATTACTAAAAAAATTAATTATTAAAAAATAATATATTATATACTTTATATAAATTAAATTATTAAAATTAAAAAAAAATTTAATCTAAAAAAATTATATAAATATTAATTATATATTTTATTAAAAAAGTATATTATTTTCTTTTAACTTTAAATAATTTCATTTGATTAAAAAATATTAATTTTTTTCTTCTTCTTCCTCTTCTTCTTCATTTTCATCATTTTTCTTTTCTTCATCATCTTTAAAGCTCAAAATAGTATAAGTAACCCCAATAATAGGACATAATTCTCCATCATCAAAATAATCATTTTCTTTATAAACAAATCCTTCTTCTTCTTTTTCTTCATTAAACCCATTTAATTTAATTCCTTTAATAAATATTATATCTTTATTATCATTTGCTTCTTTATATTTTTGAATTTCTTCATCAGTTAAATCAGAATTTTGTTTAAATTTAGTAAAGAAAAATTTTAATTTTAATATATCAGGAGTTGCAGAATTTTCAGGTAATTTTTTATTAAAATATAAAGGAATTTTATTAAGGAATAATTTATAATCTGAAAAATGTGATAAATCATAAACTCTAAGATATGCATTATTAATCCATTCAATAATTTCATTAAATATTTCTTTAATCATTATTTTCCAATCAGATATTAAAAGTTTTCTTTTTGATTTATGTAATCTCCATTTATCTGGTATTTCTTTTTTTGATAAACTTCTCATTACTTCAAAATATTCTTCTGTAATAAACATTTCACATCTAAATATTTTATTTACTATTTCTATATCATTTGTTATTAACGTTAAATAATTATTATAATTTTCAATTTCAGTTTGTAAAGATTCATCAAATGGATTAAAGAATTCATCAAATTTATTTCTTTTAAATAATGCTGGATTTGCTTCTGTTGTTGATAATGGATCTGGAATATTTGTTTTTATTTCATTAATTGAATAAACTATATTTTTTGAATTTAATTTTGATATTTTTATTTTTTCTAATGTGTTACCCATTAATCCTATTGATATTGATTTATAAAATGATCTTAATGAATTTTCAGAATTGTCTTTTAATAAATTTGAACTCATTCCAAAAATTAATGAATTAAATTGTTCATTTGGTATATTTTTAAATTTTTTTATTAAAAATGATTTTGGTATTATTATTTGATTTATATTTGTATTTGGAACATCTTTTCCTTTTTGTTGATTATTTGGATTATTATTTATATTATTTTCTTCTAATTTCATTTTTTCAATTTCTTCTTCTGGAATTTCTTCAGGATTAATATTATCAATTACGAAATTATCATATGAAAATAAATAATCTTTATTTAAGAATTTATCATTATCAAAGAAAGTATTTATAATTTGATTAATTCTTAAAACATCTTCAGGATATAATAATCTAGTATCAATAAACATATCAATAAAAAGTTTAATAATACTTTCATATGTAAATCCATAACTATTATCATTATTAACTAATTCTTTTTGTCTATCTTCAGAAAGTGAATTTATTAATCCAACCAAAAATTTTAATAAATTAAAATAATCTTTTCTCTTATATTCAATAGGAATTCTAAAAATAGTAGTTTTCAAACAAGAATATTGAACTAAAACAGCATGAACTATAGTAAAGAAAATATATAATTTTTTAATATAATAAGCACTTGAATTTTGATTTTGTGAATTCATTAAATTATTATAAACATTATAACTTGTTAATTCTAATAAATCAATAATATAATCTTTTATTTCTGTAATTACATTTAAATCTCTATTCACAATTCTACAATTTTCATAGAAAAATGTTGGGAGAGGATAGTTATGATTTTCAGTAAATATTAATTTAAAATGTTCATTTAATATTGTATTTGGATCATTAAATTCTTCAAATAATTTCATAATTGAATCTTTTACTAAATGAACATTTTTTATTACTATTACTCCTCCATTCTTCATTGAATTATGTATAAAATCTAATTCTGCATTACTTAATTCAATTTTATTTGGTATTATTTCACGATATGATAAAGTTTCAATATCAATTTCTTTATTATTTTGATTATTTTCAGAAACTTTTCTAATTTGTGCTAAAGTTGGTAATAAATAATCTCTAATTTCTTTATTTAAAATTAATTGTTCATTATCATTTTCAACATATAAAATAGGTTTTTTAGTAATAGTAAAATCTTCAAAGAAAGGTTCATTAAGTTGATTACAAATTTTATTATCTAAAGAAATTTTTCTTTCAGGATCAGATTCTAAAATACTATTAATAGAATATGTAATTAAAGCATCACTCATATAAGGTTTAATAATAGAAAAGAAAGTAAATCTAATAAAAGTATTCATACTACTTTCAACATCTTCATCAAAAAGTTCAAATATTGGAATATCATTTGATAAAAATTTTTCCCATTTTGGAATATTAGTTTCCATATTATTAATTAATATTGAAAAAATATAATTTCCTCTTTCATTTATTTCTTTAAGTGAATTCCATTGATGATCATTTATTCCTTTAATTGGTGATTTTTCATTATATTTCTCAATATCTCTATTTTTATAAAAGAATACTTCATTAATTAACATAATTATTCTTTTATATGATTGTGGAATTTCTTCTTTTTCTTTCATACAGAAAAATAATAAAATAAGTAAAATATTTTTTTTTTGATTTGGAAGGAATAAAGAAGTATTTTTATTAAATAAATAAACAACAAATTCAATTAAATCTTCTTGTTGATAAGTTGGTACATCTTCTTCTTCTTCTTCTACTTTTTTATCTTCTTTTCCTTCTTCTGAATTTTCTTCTTCTTCTTCTTCATCTTCATTACTTTCATCTCCTTCTGATTTATGTTCTTTTTCTTCTTCTTCATCTGGTAAAATAAAATTTCTATTTTTTCTTTTTTTAACTTTATCTTTATAAATACCAAATTTATCTTTATAAAATTCTTTAATTAAATTTGAAAAATATTCTAATGTAAACATGTATATATTATCATAATTAAAGAAATGTGAAATCCATTTATAAATTTTACAACTGTTTTTTACTATTAATTTATATCTTTCTAATTCACTTAAATCATATGTTAATCTTAATTTATCATTTTTAATTTTTTGCTGTAATGTACTATGTGTTGTTATTTCTACTTTATATTTATCTAATTGTGTTTGATTATTATCTAATTTTTCTAAATGACCAGTAAAGTCAAATTGATATGCAAAGTTAATTAATCTATTTTCATTTATAACTAATTTAAATTCATCTTTACTTATATTTATTCTTAATTTTTTTATTTGTTGATATGTTATTGGATCTTGTTCATCTACTAAATAACCTAATATTTTTTTTTCAATATAATCACTTGGACAATTGAAATTAACTACAACACAATCAGTAAATACTTTATCATTAATAATTGAGTTTGTTCTTGATTTAACTAAATATAATTTAAATTTATTATTTTTTTCCATTTTCTTATCTTTTATTTCATAACAAAATCTTCCTTTTTCAGAATTATAAGTAGAATTATCAATAATTAAATTATCTAAAATATGATAAATATTCTCTTCACAATTATCAATAAATAATATAACACCTCCTTTAAGTGAAGATTCAATTTTTTCAAACATTTCACCAACTCCATTAATATCATTATAATTAGTAGAAACAATACTTTTAGGATTAGTAAATTCTAAAAATGAAGAAATACAATCAATTGCAATTCTATTATAATCAATAATATATGGAATTTTATTTTGTAAAATATACATTATTGTAAAATTATCTGATAAAAATTCATTATATTGTGAAATTGAAGAACAAAATTCATGATCTTTATTTATATAATCAAGTAATTCTTGGAATATTTTATAAAATGGAAATTGATTAATATTTTCAATTCCTAATTGACTTGCTTGAGAATATAAATACATTTTTAATCTTAATCTGAAATTTTTATTTAATGGTCCTGCATAATGTAAATATGATGATATAACATATAAATAAAAATCAAAAGAATTTAATAATATATCAACAGTATCTTTTTTCTTTTTCCAAATTTCAATTTTTTCATTTGAACTAGTAATTAATTCTTCAAAACAATGTTTCATTCCTTCTAATTTGTTCAAATGAGAATTAACATTAAATTTTTCATTATCATAATTAGTTAAATCTTTTTCAAATTTTTCAATCTCAGTAGCAATATTAACTAAATTAGTAGAACATTGTTTAATAATTTTTCTATGTTCCTCAATATCACTTTTAATTTTATCAATAGTATCTAATAATTCTTTTTGATTATCTCTTTCATCAAAATATTTTTTTAAAGCATTAAAATAATCACAAAAAGTTCCACAAGCCTTAAAAGGTTTTTGATATTTTTCTCCTGTAGTAAAATCAGGATGATTAGTAATTTCTCTTGTAGTATCAATTAAATTTTTTGGATTTGAAATTGGATTAATTGAAGTGAAACTTTTAATAATTTTAATATCTAAATTTTTCTTTATTGCATCCCATTCTAAATTCGTTTCTCCACATAATTCATATATTTTTGTTAAAATAAATTTACCAAATGTTAATCCATCCCAAGTATTTTTTATTTCTGTTAAATCTGCAGGTACTATTTTATTAACTTGATTTAATTGTTTTTGTATTCCATCAGTAAATGGTTGTATTATTTTTTCATATAAACCTTGTTTTTCTTTTCTTTGACCATCTAATAATGTTAATGTCTTTTCTTCATCTGTTTTTTTATTTCTCCATGTATTTTTATCTTTTTGTTGTTGGGCTATTTCTTTTTTTTTATCTTCTGTTTTTTTATCTATTTCTGCTTTTTTGGGAACAACTTCTTCTATTTGTTTTGAAAAGTTTTCTATTAAATCTTTTGATTTATTTATCATTTCAATTGAATCAAAATATCTTTTTTGACGATTTAATAAAATATCTTGATATGATTTATATTTTTGAGTATAAAAATTGCAAACTGATGCATAATGTTTTTGATTAATTATAACTTTCATTCCTATTTTTTTTGAATATTCTTCATATAAATTTTTAGTATATAAATATGTATTATAAAAAATTTCTGGAAATTTATCTTTATTATTTTTAATATCTATTTCTTCAATTGATTGATTTATATATAATTTATAATCGTTTTCTCTCCAATTATGAATATATATAACTTGAGATTTTTTTGTTATTGATGGGTAATTTTTATATAAATTAAGATATTCATGTGATTTTGGTATTAAATCTATACAAATTGAAATATTATTTTCTAAACGTGGTATAATATCTTCTTCTGATACTCTTCCTAAATCTTCTTTTGTTAAGAAAATGAAATTATTTATTATTTCTTTTGTATCTAATAATTTATTTATTATTTCAAAAATATATTCTGAAGTTATTTCTGATGAAATGAATAAAATTGTTTTTCTATTTCTTATAGTTGCATTTAATAAAAATACATTTATTACGTTTTGAATGAATTTTTCTGGTGTACTATTATTATATGAAGCATTAACATCAATAATATCAAAACCTGAAAGATGAGCTGAAAATCTAAATAATAAATTTTTTCCACAATTTTTCTTTCCAATAAGAATTAAATTAGGATTTGGATTTTCTAAAAATCTAGAAATTTTAATAATATTATCAATATTACTTTGATCAAAAGCAATTAAATTAGTATTTTTAATATCTTTCTCTCTATAAAATCTTGAAATTCTACTTTTAATAAAATCAACTAAAGTTTTTTTATTAGAAAGGAAAATATGATCTTTATTCAAATCTTCATTATCACCATTAAAATTACCATAATCATTACAATAAAGAAAAGAGTCTTCATTATTCCAATTATTAAAAATATCATTTGGAGTAACTTTATCTTGTTTAAAAACAGAACTATATGCTTCACAAAGTTTTTCTCTGAAAATTTGAATATCTTCAGGTTTATTCATTCTACTTTCATAAATTAAAGAAGTTTCATAGAAAAATAATTTTTTTAAATATTCTGTAAATTCACTAATTGATTTAGGTTGAAATAAATGAAAAGCTTGTACTACTTTAATCATATCTCTAATTGAAAAAGCATAATGAGTTTTTTTAGGTTCATTAATAATATTTTCACATAATAAAGAATTTAATTTAATTAAAGTTTGTATATATTGAGTAGAAGTAATTCCAGAAGTATTAGGAATATATTGTCTTAAATGAACTTCTAAAGTTGGTTTTAAAATAGGAAGATAAAATTCTTCTGATTGAACTTGAGTAACAAAAACATATTTTGAAACTACTCTATCAAATTGATCATTATGAGGATATGAATTTATATTCCCAGAAGCACAAATATTAAAATTATCTAAATAAACAAAGTAATTTGTTTTTTGATCATAAATATAATTATTTTCGGCTAATTCTCTTAAATAATCAAAAACATAATTTGAACCTGAAGAATCTTGTTTTAAATTTAAATTAACATCATCAATATATAAAACTACAGTTTTACCAAATTTATCTCCATAAGAATCTCTTTTTATTATATCTAAATTACTATATAAATAATTTTCTATTTGTTCTGGTGTTGATGCGTATGATAATGAAAATTTAATTTTTTTAATTGATAAATCATCAAATTGCATTTTATCAAGAAGTGTATTTAATAAAAATGATTTTCCTGAATTTGTTTTTCCATTTAAGAAAAATGGTATATTCATATTAATAAACTTTTCACATAACCAATGATATGATATTGTTTCTAAAGTATGAATAAATACTCTATTATAATAAAATGTTTTACCCTTTTCACCTAATTCACTTTGATAAATTTCATCTTTTAATAAATTAGACCATAATTCAAAATCATGTGTTTTTTCTTCAATATAATAATCAAAAATTGGTCCTTTTAAATCATCTGCTTTGAATATATCACTTATTAATTTTTCTATTTTTGTTCTAATAACAAAATTAGATAAGAAATTCATTGTCCAACCACAACTGAAAATAAATATTGATAAAGTACTTTTTTTAATTAATTCTATTTTTGGTATTACATTGAAATTTTTTCTTCCTATTTTTTTATCTTCAAAGTTAAATAAAGGTAAAATAGAATCAAAAATATTTATTAAAGTTTTCATTACGTAATTTTCACCAAAATTAATATTTTTATATCTATTATTTAAAATAAAATCATAAATTTTAGGAAAGAAATTTTCAAATAAACCTCTCACATAATTTTTCAAATCTGAATTTGCAGTAATTTTCTCATTTGAATCAATCCAACTATATAAAATATTATCCCAAGAAAAACTATTATAATCACATTGAATAATATATTGTCTAGTTAAAAAGACAGGAGTTCCATTTTTTAAATTATCAACTTCAAAAAATAATTTAAAGTTATTATTTAAATTTAAAGTATTTCCATCAGAACAAGTAAAAATATTACTATCACCATAAATTGAATTAATATATTCAATCCAATTACTATCAATATTCCCATCAAAAACTAAAACTTTTATAACATCATCTCTTAAAACATTTGACTCATCTCTATTTCTTCTATAAACCATTTCTTCTTCTTCTTCATCTCTATCATCATCATCATTTTCTATTTCATCTTCTTCTTTTTTATCAAATACTAATTTAAAAATTGATTCATTTGATGTATTTTTTTTTCTCATTTTTAAACATTGTGAATAATATTCATTTAATTTTATTAATATATCTTTTTTATCTGAATTAAATAATTGATACATATTATAAAAGAAATTATTATTAAATTTATATGCTTTATCCATTTTGTTTGTGAAGAAAAAGTCTTTTGGTGTTTTTGTTTTTGGATATAATTTTACTGAATATATTTTTGAATATTTTTCTGAATTTAATTCATTTAATTTTTTTGTTATTTGAGTTAATAAAACCATCATTTGTGTCTTTCCTGATAATGGTGGTCCACATAATACAAAACTATGATTTTTTTCTAAAGAATTTAATAAATATGCTATTTTTTGCTCAAATAAATTATTGCTAAATTTATATTCTGTTAATTGTTCTTGTATAACTTTTGTTATTTCTTGATCTTCACTTTGAATTACTACATTCATATCTTTTTCATATTCTTTCATATTAAAAACTTCATTTTCAAATTTTCTAAATTCTTCTATTTCTTTTGGACTCATCCATAAAGAATAAGTTTCTTTTAGAATATTTCTAATATTTTCAAATAAATTTTCATTATTTATTTCACCTAATTTTTTCAATAATCCTACATTTAACATTCTAATAACATAAACTTGAATATTTGTTTTTTTAGTAAAACTCATAATTGAATTAGCATAATTAATAGTATAATAAATTTTATTAGTTATTTCTTTACAATTATCAAGAGCTAAATTATTTAAAGTATTATAAATATAAAATTTCATATCAAAAAATGGAACTGCAATTTGTCTAAAATAATTTTTAATATTAGCAGGAATATCATTTTTATTAAATATATTAACAGAAGGTAAATATCTATAAATAAAAATATTCATTTGTTTAACTTTCATTTGATATTTTTCACCATTTTCAGCATAAATATCATCTTCACCACTTTCTCTAAAAATTCTATAAACTTCTAAAATTCTAATTGCTAAAATTTCTAATAATTCATATTTCATATTTTCAGTCCTATCAATACAAATCCAACATCCATTTTTTAAATTACCAAGTAAAACATTATTAAAAGCTTGAACTGAATAATTTTCATTTGATGGAATATAATTAATTCTCTTACCACATAAATTAGAAAAATTTCTTATTATTTCATTTCTTCCAGTTTCTTTTACACCATATAATTGAAATGGTCTTTTTAATATCATTGAATTTGCAAGAACTAAATAAGTTTTTTCTGATTCTGGTAACATTAAAAAGTTATTTTGTATTCCTACATATTCATATCCATATTCTAATGTAAAGTTTAAGAAATGTAAAATATATGAATCATTTTCTAATTTTGGATTTATTAATTTATAAAAGTAATAATCTGAATTTGATGTTACATCTTCTCTTATTAATATTTCTATTATTGATTTTGTATAATTATATAATGAAATAATATTTATTATTATTCTCTTTTTTATAAATGGAATTTTTGGATTTTTTATCATATCAATACAATCAATTATTCTTTCATCTTTTATTTCATTATATAAATCAAATAATTTATCAAATGCTTCTTCAGGATTAAATAAACATTTTTCAAGTGAATCAATCATTAAATAATACATTGAATTAAATATTCCTTGACCTAAATTATCAGGATTTAATATCATTTCTTTAATAACTTCTTTTGGTTTTTTAGCACTTTTTGCTTTAAATGAAGCTTCATATTCTTTTTTAAATCCTTTAAAATTATCTTTTAATCTTTTAACTAACCAAGTATCCATAACATCAATAATATCTTTTATTGTTTTTGTACTTTTTGTATATTTAATTATAATTGATTCATTATCTGTTGTTAATATTGACATTGTTTCATCTGTTTCACTTCCAATATTTATTTCTTTTAAATAAGTAAATATTTTTAATATTATTTTGGTTTTTATATCTGGTGTTTCTTCATATAATTCAACTAAGTCATCATTTGATAATAAATAATATCTTGGATTATCTTTTCTTTTTTTATCAAGAAATGTTGCTATTGCTTTATAATTTTGTTCAAAATTAAGTATTATTGTATTTATTAAATTTAATGATTTATCATAGGCATGTTCTAAAAATCTTTGTACATTTGGGAAATCTTTACAATTTTTCATTAAATTTCTTTTTAAATTCTCACTTAATAATTTTTTATATTCAGTTGGCATTTCTTTTGCAAATTCTTGACTTTCCATTATTCCAGAACTTCTAATAACATAATCTTGAAATTTAGTATATTCATATAAGAAATTTTGATATCTTTTAAAATCAAAATTTATCTTTTCTAATTCTTTAAAAATAATCTTTACATATTTTTCAAGATAAATTCTATTAATAATCATAATATTTTTTTCAACAAATTCAAATTCTTCATCAAAATCACCTTTTTTATAAGACATTTTAACAGGAATTTTTCTAGGATAAAAATTATCACTAATAGATTTTATTAGATCTTTTAATCTTTTTTCTTCATTTCCTCTAAAGTTTAATTCTTCAAATTCATCAACTCTATCAAAAATATCAGGAATATTCATTAATTTATCACAAGTAAATAAAGGATCATCTAATTTCATTTCAACTCTTAATAAATCATATAATAATTGATTTAAAAGAGTATCATTTTGTATATTTTGATTTTGACAAGCAGTTAAAATTGGAACTAAAGATTTAAATACTTCAATTCTTTTTTTAAATTCAATTGGAACTCCAGGAATATCTAAATCAACTAAAGCAACTTCACATAAATTTTCCCATTTTTCTAATAATTCTGTCATTTTATCAATTCTAATTGAAAGTATTTGTTCTTTTTCCCATTCACTTTTTTTAAATTGAAATTCTCTTACACTAGTCCATATATCTACTTTTAATTGTTGATCATATACTAAATTATCTAAATTTTGAAAATTACTTTTAAGAGTTTCATCTATTTCTAAATCATCTTCTTCTTGTTGATATTTTTCTTTTGATTGAACACATTTTTGTATTTTTATCGAATTTTCTTCAAGAAAATCAATTGCATTAAAAGTATCTTCATTATATTTATTTAAAGTTTCATTATTTAATTCACTTATCATTCCTTTAATTTGATTATCAAAATTTGAAATTTCAACTTTTAAATCAAGTCTATATTTCTGAATATTATTATCAATAAAATATGAACTTGCATCTAATTTTCTTTCATATTTTACATTAATATCTTTTAATTCAATAACTCTTTTTGCATCATAATCTTGTAATTTTATTTCTTTATGACTTTCTAATATTTGTTGTAAATCTACAATATCATTTGATTGTTCTTCTGTTTTTGCTTTTTCTGCATTACATTCTTCAACTGCTTTTTTTAATTTTATAAATGTTTCTACATCAGTTACTGGATTTCCTAAGTTTTTATGATAAACATTTAATTTATCTATTAATTCATTTACTTTAAATACTAATACATTTGGTATTACTATTTTTATTTTTTCTATCCAATTTTTTGGAGCATTTGATATTAATTCTAATAAATCATCTATTTGAAATTCAAATATTCCTATATGTTTTATTGGTCTTAATGCTTTTATTACTTTATCTTTTTCTTTAATACTTTCTAATAAATTTTTTAATTCATCTGGTGTACTATTTTTTTCTAATTCTTTAAAATTTATCTTTTCATAAGCTAAATAAGTTTGATAAATTGGTTTTAAAACATCAACATATTCATCTAAAGCATCATGACATTTTTCAAAATTATCTCTAATAGAAGTAAATTTATCAATAATCTTTTTAGTTTCTTTAATTCTACTATTTAAATTTGTATTTTGATCAACACTCATATCAAAAACTTCTTCAAAACAAGTCATATATCTTGGAAATTCTTGAGGATCAATAAAATTCTTTTTATAAATTACACAATAAATAGTTTCTTGTATAAAATCTTCAAAAATTGCTTCACTCATTAAATTAATTGAAGGATTATAATAAATATTTCCACTCATGCATAAAATTTTAGTAATAATTATAGGAGGATCAACCCAATTATTAACATAACAATCATATAATCTTTTAAATTTAATATCTAATAAATTTAATGAATATTCAATAACTTTAAATTTAGCTTCATTAAATAAATAATCCATAACTCTAATATATCTTAATAATTTTTTATAATGAGTTTTTCTTGTTGCATCTTGTGCATATGGAATAGCATCTTTTATAAAATTTTGTATATTTACACCTTCATTATTTTTATTATTTTTATTATTTTTACCTTTATTATTATTATTATTATTATTTCCATCAGTAGTAACATTATCATCTAAAGTTATTTTTTTTTCTTCTTTAAAAGCAATATATGAACTATTACAAGAATTACTTATCATTGTTTTTATTCTTTGTCTAAATGATTCAATTTTCTGATCAACTATTGTTAAATTTGTAGCATGTGCATCTTTAAATTTATTTAATAAAAGAGATGATGATTGTCCTAAAGAAAAAATATTAGTAACTTCCATTTCAGTTATTATTCTCCTAACATCAAAAATTCCTGTTCTTAAATGTTCATCTATTAAAAAGAATCTTTTCTTTAATTTTTCAGTATAATATTCCCTTCTTGATTTTCTATAAAATCTCCTCCATAAATCAAATAATTTCGCATTTTTAAAATTTTTAAATAAAGAAAGACTCATTAATTGTTGAAATTTATTATAATTATCAATCCATTCTTGAACAGAATAAACAACAGGATTTCCTCTTTGATAATGCATAACAGTATTTTTAGAAATAGTAATATATTCAATTGGTTTTTTTTTTTGTAAACTAGGTAATAATTTTTTTCCTTTAGCAATATTACCAAAACCTAATTTTTTTGCTTTTGGATTTATATCTTGATAAGTACATAAAACAAAATCAACAGGACCTCCAACTCTTTTAGCATATAAAAAATCCTTATCTTTTAAATATAAATGTTTACTAAAAGTACTAAAATTAATTAATTCTTTTTTTTTAGATGGAATAATATGATGTTTTTGTTCAATTTCTTCATTTTCATTTTCTAAATTGGTTAATTCTTTATTTTCTTCATTTATTTCATTTTTATTATCATCACCTTGACTTAAAATAGTTTCAGAAGGAAAATAATTTGTAGCAGTAGTATTAATTTGAGTTGTTGATGGCATAAATAATCTTTCTCCTTTTTCTTTAATTTGAGTTTTACTAAAATCAAATTGTTTTTTTTTTATTTGTGGTAATTTATATTTTCCACCAACTGTTCTATTCATTAAAAATTTTGACTTATCAAACATTACTGGAAAATGAATTAATTCTCCTATATCTGAAGGAATATTTTTTTTAGTTTCCCAATTTTGTAATATTACATTTCCCATTACTGTATTTGGACGAATTGATGGAGCTGTGTTTGATATATCTGTTGTTTCTTCTTCTTTACTTAATTCTTTTGTGTGAAAATTTTTGGGTTTAACTTTATTTTGATGAACTGATTCTATTGGATCTATGTATAGTTTGTTTATTATTTCTTTTTTGTCCATTTTTTTTTTTTTTATGTGGTTTTTTTTTTTTTAAATTTTTTAAGTTATATATTTAATAATTATTTTTTTAAAAAGATTTTTTTATTTTTTATTTTTATTATAATTTATTTAAAAAAAATTAAATATTAATATTATTATTTTTTTCCATTTTTTTTATTTATGATGTTTTTCTTTTGATTTTGATCTTGTTGATTTTTTCTTTTTTTGAGTTTTTTGTTTATTACAACAATCATCATCATTTAATTTTTTTTGTTCGTTTTCAAAATTAATTTGTTTAAACATTTCAATTTCACTAATTTTATTTAATGATTGTTGTCTTAAACAATCAATATCTTTTTGTATTTTTTGTAATAATTCTTTTTGCTTTTGTCTTAATTCTTCACTACTATCAAATTGTTTCATTAATGTATCAAATTTAAATTGCATTTGTTCACATTCATTTCTATATTTTCTAATATTTTCTAATTCTTCTCTTTTTTTATTATTTTCATTTCTTTCTTTATCTAATTCTTCTAATAATTTATCAATTTCTTCTTTCATATTATTTTTAACTCTTTCATCATTTTCAATTTCATGTCTTAATTTATTTATTTCAATTTCTTTTTCTGTTATTTTATCAATAATATCACCATTATCAGTACTATCATCAATAATATATTTTTTACTTATTTTATAATCTTCTGGAGTTAATTCACCATTATAATAAATATTTGTATTATTTCCGCAATTATTACAATTATTATTTTTATTATTAGAATTATTAAAAATTAATGATTCATTTGTACTAAAATTATCATCACATCTTACTTTTCCATAATTATAACTTAAATTTTGTAATACTGAATTTATATCTTCATAACTTTTTTTATATGGATATATTTGTTTATTTGGTGAATTATTTGAATATAATTTCTGTTCTAAATTATTTAAACTTTGATGTACTTCTTTAATATCATTTTTCATTCGAGATAAACTACTATTATTCATATTAAAAGAATTCTTTGTTCCTTGATCAAAACAGTTATAAACTGGATTTGGATTATAAAAAGTATTTTTAGAAAACATTAATGAATTATCTGTTATATATGGTTTAATATCATCATTTAAACTTTTACCAATTGAATTTGGGTTTTTAATTTGATTAATTCCATTATCTAAAATAGAATCAATTTCATCTGTTTCTCTTTTAGAAAGTGAATATTTCATTTAAAATAAATTATTCAAAATAATTTTTAAAATAGAAAAATAAAATTTAATATAATTAAAAGTAAGTTAAGTAGAATATAAAAATATAATTTAATGGATCAAATGAAAATTAAAAATAAAAATTTAAAATATATTCCAATAAATGAAATGTCTAAAAATAATACTTCATTCAGTAAATTTTATCAATTTGAAAAAATAAAACCATCAACTTCTAATACAAATACAAATTCAGTTACTCAAAGATATCAAACACCTTTTAAAAAAAATAGTGCTTATTCAAATTTTAAAATAATGTCTCCTTCAAAAACTTTTTTTACTTCAAATACAATTGATACTAATTATACAAATAGAACAAATAATAAAACTAAATCTTTTATTAAATTACTTTCACCTTTAAATCAAAAGTCAAAAATAGATGAAAAAATATTTATTGCAAATGAAAATAAAAAACAATTATTAAAACAAAAAAAAGAAAATATACTTGTGAAATATCAAGAAAGAAATAAAAAAATACAAAAAATAAGAGAAAAAATACAAAAGAAAAAAATATTTATATCAAATAAAATAAATAAATTAAATGATATGCGAAGATTAAGATTAAAAATACATAATATTTTATCAAATCAAGGAACAAATTTATGTGATGAATTTGAATCAAAAAATTCAGCATTTAATATAAAAATGTTTGATTATTTGAGTGGAAAACATAATTTAAATCAATCAATAAAATATCAAAGTAAATTTAGATTTGATAAAATTGATAATGGAGAAGGACATGATAGATATAAAATGTTAATTGATGTTGATACAATGAAACAAAATGAAGAAATGAGTGATAAAATATTAGAAAATGAATTAAGTTTAAATGAAAGAAAATTAATTATTGAAGATCCTGATTATTTTTTTCATAATAATGTTTCAGATAAATTTAAATCTATTTCTTTAGTTCAAAGAATTAATCAAGAAGAAAATTCAGGTCGTAAAAACAATTTTAATTTTCTTCCTTTTTTAAATAAGAATCTTACTGATACTAATCAGAAACCTAAAAGTAGAAATTTAAAAGAAAAATTATCTAATAGAATAAGAACTGATGTTTCTAAAAGATTAAATGATATTAAAAATGATATTAATAAAACTATTTATTTAAAAAGAACTAAAGATTTAAATTTTAAAACTGATGAAATTATTAAAGAACATAAAGATAAAATATTTAAAACAATGATTGATTCTTTAAGCAGAATTTTTCATCAAACTTTAAAAAAAGAAATGAATGATAATAAAGATAAAAGAGAGAAAATGTATGAAATTTTAAATCCTAATAATTTCCAATATAGAAGAAAAAGACAATCTACTTTTGATTATACAAACGATAAAACTAAATTTACATTTGATACATTTAATAAAGATGAAATAGAATTATTAAAATCCTTTAAAAAGCAAATAAAAGATTCTTATGGATAAAAATATATATATAAAAAATAAAATAAAATTTTAATATATTAAAAATATGAATAAAAAAATCTTAAATAAATAATTAAAATTTATTAAAAAATATGATTATTCCTTCAATATTTCTATCCTTTCTAATATCAACAATCTTTTCAAAAATAAACAAAGAAACATTACACCAAACAATATATCTAAACCAAGATATTGAAGACAAAATAACCGAACCTGAAACTTACAATTATTACGATTTATCAATGTCACCTCAATTAGAATCAAACAAATTTTATTTAGTTATAAAAATAAAAATTGAATTAACAACAAAAGGAAAACCAGAATTATTCATATCAAAAAAAATAAATGAACCTTCAAAAGAAAACTACGAATGGAAATCTACAAAAACTGGAAATGAAATAGTATCAATTAAACCATCAGATGTAAATACAAATGATAAATTTTATATTAGTGTATTTTGCAAAGAAGAATGTGATTATACTTTACAAACATATTTAGGAGTATTAGAAACACCAAAAGAAGAAGCTCCAATTAATAAAACTAAACCATATAAACCTTTTGTTATTTTAAATTATATAAATAAAACAAGTCCTACTTTTATTAAATTTCATATTAAAGATAATATTACTTTTGATATTATAAATATTGGTTTTATTGGTGAAGAATTAAAACCTTTTAAAGTTTATATTAGTAAAAATGAAACACCATCTGTAGAAAATTCATTTAAAATTTCTCAAGATTGGATTTATGGTTATAATTTTAAAATGTCAGAAGGAGATGAAGATTTTTGTAAAAATTGTGATATTTATGTTTTACTTGTTACAGAATTAAAAAATGATGTTTCAATTTTAGGTTATGTTGAATATACTAATTCACCTTTTCCTATATCTTCATATTTACAATATTATGATTCTATTAATTCAAATAAAACTAAATGTTATCAATATACTACTAGTGAAAAAACTGATGATATTATTATTATTTCAATTGGTTTATTTAGTTCTGGTTCTGCTGCTATTAAAGTTAAAGGTTTTATTAAAGTTAATTCAATTGATGACTCAGAATTCAAAGATGAGGATAAAATTATTTCTGAAAAAGTTATAACTTTAGAAAAAAAACAATTAGAAGATTTTAAAGAAGAAGCTGACAAAGTTAATTCTACTATTAAATATTTATATTTTTGTATTCATTCATATGAATCAACATCATTTACAATTACAGTAACAAAGGCTTCTGAAATTGGAGATGCACAAGAATATAACTCAATTACTCTTGGAAGATCAATAAAAAGTATTTTATTAAAAGAAAATGTAACTTCATATAAAATAATTGATTATTCAATGCAAGGTAAAATTAATGTTGATATGGAAACAGAAAATGATGTTAAAATTTATGGTTATTTCTCAGAAGAAGATACATATATTACATTTACTAATGAATCATTACAATTATTAATAAATAATAACTCTGTAATTGGTGCAAAAGAAGATTGGATTGGTGAGAAAATAATAATTGAAGAAGATAAAAATATATGTCATAAAAAAAAATATAATCCAGACATTGAAGAAGATGAAAGATCACATTGTGTTTTATATATTATTATAAAATGTTTATCAGATAAATGTATCTTTAAAATTAATACATCACAAAATAATACACAAAAAATATTATCTCCAAGAATTTCAGTTTTTAATTCAATTCCATATGGAACTACAGATTATTATTTAATTCAAAATACAGATGAAACAATTGAACAAATTGTAGTTGTTTTAGTATCAATTTCTGGAAATGCTGATATGAGAGCAAAAAAAATTATAGATGGAAAAGAAATTGAAATTGGAAATAGTACACATGAATTAGATGAACCTGATTCTTTAACTATTAAACCAGCTGAGCATAATAAAACTAAAGAATTTTATATTGATGTTATTTCAAAAACTTTTGTTACTTATAGTATTTCTTATTATCTTATTTTGAAAAAAAGTACTAAACCTCAAATTGCAGAAATTGCACATGACTTAACAATTGGTGAAATATTTTATGATAAATTAAGTAAAAATAGTTATTATAGAATATATTCATATACTATTGAAAATTCAAATAATAAAATTATTACAGTTGAAAGTAGAAATTCATATTTAAATTTTTATGTATATAAAGATTTTAATAATATTACATATGATAGAGATGAAGGTGTAATAAACTTTAATTGGAAAAGTAATATATATACTCAATTAATAATTTATGAAGATGAATTAAAGTCTTTAATTCAAAAAACAATTTATATTGTTGTTGTAAGAGCTGACCAAGTTGATATTAAAACATTTGAAGATGAAAATCATTTTGTTAGTATTTCTGATAAAAAAAATCATTTAATATTAAGTGAAAATACTTTACATAGTCAAACATTAACTTCTAAATATAGATATCAATTTTATTGGTATCAAACAAATTCAGCTGATGATATTGCAATTAGTATTTATACAGAAATTGATATGGTAAATGTATATATTTCATTTACTGAATTCGATGCTGAAAGTTATGAAAAAGAAAAAGTATATTATAAAGAAGAAGATGTATCACAATCTTATATAAAAATTCCTTATAAAGATATATCAAAGAGTTGTAATAAAGAAAAATGTAATATTATTATTTTAATCATGTATAATGGAGATGAAGAAGAGTATGGAGCAAAATATTATATAATTGGAAAAGTTAATAATAAATCCCCTTCTGTTCTTGTGAGAAATAAAATTTATTTTGATTCAATTGATTTAAAAGAAGAAAATTATTATATTTTAAATGATATTGATTTTAAAAATTATTCAAATTTCCAAATTTACTTTAGTAGTGAAAATGGATGTATTGAAGTATATGCTAAATTTTCAAAAGAACTAAATAATTTCCCAAATAATACTGATTACCTTTATAAAAGTGATGAAATTGATTACGAACAAGTATTCTTAACAATTCCAAAAAAAGATTATAATTTTTATAAAGATCACAGATTATTAATAACAGTAGTAGGAAAACTAAAATACGATAATGAATTATTAATAAAATATAATATAAGATTCTCAGACGCAATAACAACAATAGGAAAGAATACATATACTTATGATGAAATTGATAAAAATGAAAATAAATATTATCAAGTATATATTAGTGCAAATGATAGTAATGTACATATTTCCTTATTTAATATTAATGGAGATACTGATATTTATGTTCAATATGGTTTAAATATTCCTTCAACTAATTCTTATCATTGGAAAAGTGTTGAACCAAATCATCAATTTATAAATATTAATAAAGATGATCCTATTATTACTGGATTAGGAAAAAAAGATGTTAGTGGATTTTATACTATTTTAGTCACTTCTCAAAGATTTTCATCTTATAATTTATTAGTTAGTTCAAATAGGAATTTAATTCCTATTACTGATGCAAATCCAGGTTCTTGTAAATGTGAAAAAAAAGGATTTTGTAATTTTAAATTTGATTTATTCCAAAGTGACTATGATTTTAAAGAATTTATTCAATATTATTTATTTGATAAAACTATAACTAACTTATCTTATGTTGCTACTACTAATTTTATTTATGGAAGTGGTAATATGTATGCATCATTTTTCCTTGATTATAATATGACTGATCAAGATATTATTGATCAAATGCCAAATAAAGATAAACATGATTATTCAAATTTAGATTTAAATAAAAGGAATTTTATGAAAATGGAATTATCAAAATTTACTAAATATTTAAATCCTGATAGTTGGTTTTATATTTCTGTTAAATGTGAAGAAGATAGTTTAATTGAAATTAATACAGCAAGTACTTTTAGTAATGCTGAAGATATTATTATTGGTAGATCAAATATATTTTATTTTAGAGAATATAATGGTGATGAAAAAAATTTACCAATTTTATTACATTATGTATTTTATGAATCAACATTAAATTATGAAATTAGTGCTTATGAAGGAAAAGGAGAAATAAATATTTATCAAAAAATAATAACTGAAGAAGGAGAAAAAGAAAAACCAATAAAAGATATTACTTTAGAAGATAAACAATCAGTTTTTGGAAATGTAACTAATCCAATGGATTATCAAATTTTATATTTTAAAGTAAGAGCATTATCAAACTTTGGTTTTTATATTAGAGTTAATTATGTAGGAAAATGGGAAAAAATAAATGAATTTGGAAAGGAACTAACTTATAAAGTTGATTATAATGGTTTAAATCGTTATTATATATTTGAAGAAAAATATACAGAAACTTACGTAAATATCAAAAGTCAAAATCCAAAAAATCAAATAAAAGTTTCTGCAAAATATTATTTAGGACAAGATATTGATAATTTTGAAATACCAAACCAATTTAATTGTGACTTTTTTGGTAGTTCAAATAAATTATTATCATCAGTATTATTAAAAATACCAAATGTTAAAAATAATAAACAAGGTCAACCAGTTAGAATCTTATTAAATATTGAAGTTATATATGATTCAAGTGAAGAAGATGAAGCAACAATATATTTAATGGTATCACCAAATATAAATTATTATCAAAGATTAGAAACTATACCATTAACATTATATTCTTCAATAGGAAAATTAAATGCAAAAGATACTACAATTTTTGATATAAATAAATTAAATACACAAGATAATGTTTTCCAAGTAGAATTAGCATTATGTGGAGGAGAATTATCAACAATGGTTAATGATGAAGTTACAATTTTTAGAAATCCAGATACTGAAATAAAATCAAATGCTAAAACAAGTAATGGAAGACGTATTGTAACAGTAGAAAATGCAAATTTAACAACTTATTATTTAAGTGTTTGGATTACTGGAAGTGAATGTGATAAGACATTAGAAGAATGTAATGAAGAATATTATTTATATTATTATACATTAAATGAAGATAAATATAAAGAAATTAAGAATATTAATTATGCTGTGGAACCTATTATTGTTAATGAAACTTCAATTAAAGTAAAAATTCCAAGTTTAAAAAATAATGTTTTAAATGAAAAAGAAAATGAAATGTTAGGTGAAAATTTTCATATTATAATTTCAAATCAAGAAGAAGATTATAATAAAATGGAATCTTTATGTTTTTTATCTCAAAATAATACAAAGATTAATTATAAACAACAATTTTCAAATGATGAAAAATGTTTTATTATTAGTGGATTAGAAAAGAAAAAAAGTTATTTTATTAATATATTTTATTTAAGTCCAAAAAATGGTGCATATCTTATTTTTAAACCTAGTAAAATTAATTTGAGTACAAATGAAAATCATGGTCTTTTAATTTTTTTTATTTGCTTTTTATTTATTCTTGTATTATTAGTTGCTTTTTATTTCTATAAAAAATATCGTTATACTAAAGCTGAATTAGAATATCGTATGGCTGAAATTAAAACTGGTTTTGAATTAAAAGATAAAGATAAATTAAAAGAAGAAGAATAATTCAATTTATTATTTTTATTAATTTAAATTAGGATTTTAATTATATTGAAAAGAAATTAAATTTATTAAAATAAATAAATAAATAATTATTTATTTAGTGTTTAAGTTCAATTAAATTCAAAATTAACCATAAAAAAAATGAAAGAACATAAAGACTATAAGTCAATTTTTAACTCATTTAGTTCATCAACTCAAAACCAAAAGGATAAACAATTAAATACTGAAAGGGAACAATATAGTTTATCATTAAGAAAGAAAAAAATGAATAATTATTTAATGAAAAGAAGAGAAGAAAATGTAGAAGAAAGTCAAATAAAAAAATTAAAGAAAAATCCCTATGAAATTATTCCAGAAAAATTAGAAATTTCTGAAGAAATTAGAAATAAAACATATTATTCACCATCTTCCTTTTCAGATGCAATGATTAATTTATTAGAATCTCAGAATATAAATGAAATTAAATTTGCAATTTATCATATAAGAAATCAAACTTTAAGAAGTGAATTTCCAATTGAAGAAATGTATAAAAAAAATATTGTAGATAAGTTAATGATGACAATATTTAATAATATTAATAAATATGATATTGTTTATGAAATAACTTGGGCTTTAATTAATTTTTCTATTAGAATTAATAATGATAATTTAATGATTTTTCTTACTAACATTCCTTGTATTCAAATTTATATTAAGATATTTGATTTAAATGATAAATCTCTTACTGAAAATGTATTATGGTTAATTTCAAATATTATTATTGGGTGTGATTCTGCTTCTGAAAATATATTTTTCTCTCCTATTCCTAGAAAATATTTATTACAATTTGTTGAAAATAAAGAAGTTAATAATCAAATAACAAAAATTTGTATTAAACTTTTTTCTTCTCTTTCACAATTTATTAATACTATTTATCGTTTTATACAAATTGAAGGATTAGAAAATCAATTATTTAAAAAACATAGTGATGTTAATGTTAATAATATTCAAGAAAATATTATTTATTTAGAAGAACATTTAACTAAAATTTTTCTTAAATTCGTTAATTTTAATGATCAAGAAATTATAAATGATTGCATTTTTGGATTAAGTAATTTATCAAATTCATCAAATATAAAAATACATGATTTAATATATTCAAGTGGTTTAATTGGAAATATAATAACAAATCAAATTAATTCATCTGATATTATTTTTCATAAAATTTTAGAACTAATTGGAAATTTTTTATCAAATTTTACAGGAGTAATTGAACCAATACTTCAAAATCAAATTATTTCATTTATATTAAAATTCATTAATTCAAAGAATAATTGTGATATTAAAAGAAATTCTTTTTGGATTATATCTAATCTACTTTGTATTCCAAATGTTAATGTTATTAATATTGTGAATAGTGGAATTATTCCTTTTGTAATTGATGCTATTCAAAATAGTGAAAATAAAGTTGGGATTGAGGGTTTATTTATAATTAATGATATAATATTTAATGAAAATTTTATTGAAACAGTTATTAATTTTGTTAAAAATTATGAAATTATTAAAATTTTAATTTCTGTAATTCAAAAATATTATGAAGAACCAGAAGGTTTGAAATTAATATTAGTAATTTGTTTACATTTATTTGAAATTGGAAATAAATATTCTAATTTATTTGATGGGAAAAATATTTTTTTAGAAGAATTTCAGCTAAATGGAGGAAATTTATATATTGAAAAATTACAAAATTATAATGATCAAATAATTTATAATTATGTTGAAACTATTATTAGAGTATATTTTAATACTTCTATAGAATAAACATTTATAATTATTAAATTTTTAATTAATTTTTATATTATATTAATATTATATAATTTTTAATTAAATTATTAAAGTAAAATTTATTTTTATTTAGAAAATGGATAGAAGTAATAAATTAATGAAGAAGAATTATGATACTAATAATTTGAGAAATGGGTTACAGAGACAAAATAAAAAAAATTCAATGAATGATGATCCTGATGAAAATATTGATTGGGATTATGAAGATAATATAAATAATAACAATAATAATGTATATAGTGATGAAGATAGTGATATTCTAGATGAACAATTAGGATATTCCATAAAAAAGCAAAATAATAATAAAAAGAATAATAAAAATTCTAATAAAACTTTTAATAATAATATTGGATTTAATAATAATAATAATCAAAGGAAAACAAATAATATTAATAAAGTGTATAACAATAATTGGAATAAAAAAAACAATGATTATTTTGAGGAAGGATATTATGAAAATGATTATTATGATGATTATAATTTTAATAATGGAAAAAGAAGAAATAATATAAGAAATAATAAAAATGATTATTATTATGAAGATAACTATGATTATATAAATTATAAAAATAATTATAATAATAATAGACAAAATAATAATTATGAAATGAGAGAAAATAACTATAATAATTATAATAATAGACATAATCAAAATATGAATGTTTACTCTTATGAACATGAAAATTATAATAATAATAATTTCAATAATAATAGAAATTATCAAAATAATTATCATAATAAAAGTAACAATTACTATGATAACAGAAATAATTATAATAATAATAATTTTAATAATAAAAATAATAATTATGATAACAGAAATAATTATATTAATTATAGGAACAATAACAATAATATTGACAACAGAAATAATTATAATAACAATAACATTAATAATAATAATAGAAATAATAATAGAAATAATTACAACAATAATAATATTAATAACAGGAATAATACTAATAATAATAGAAATAATAATAATAGCAATTTTTATCAACAAAAAAATAAAAATGAAGAAAAAGAAAAAAATATTCCTAATGGAACAAGAAAAATAGAATTTGAAGTTACAGAATTGAATAAAAATTTAGTTTATGGATTAGAATCACCAACTGAAAATATTACTAAAAAGAATGATTATTTAAATTTAGATGCAAAAGAATTCATCCCAAAAAAATATAAACAAAATCAATAATTTATTAAAACATTTATAAATAAAAAAATAAAATTTTAAAAACAAATTTTAAATTAATTCAACATTTATATTCTTATTCTCATATTTTTCATTTATTATTAAAATAATTTCTTTTTTTAGATTTAAATCTTTTATGTTATCAATGAGAATAGTTTCTAGAGTATTTAAATAAATATATGAATCATTTGTATAAACACTTTTTAAATATTCAATATTTTTGAAATGAGATGAATTTTCATATAGTATTTTATTTATTAATGAGATGTTTGATAAATTGAAAATACTATATTTATTCAATTCTTTTTTACTTTTAATTTCATGAAGAATATTTATTAAAGTTTCATATATTTGACTAGTTGTATTTAGAGGAATTAAATGAAATGATAAATTAAATTCTTTCTTATTTAAGATTATTTTAAATTTTTCATTTAAAATTCCTTTTAATTTTTTTATAAGTAATGATATATTATATTTATCATTCCTTTTATTTATTTCATCATCAATTATAATAAAATAAAATGTTGAAAATTGTAAATAGCAATCATTAATAATTTCAAAAATTTCATTATATACTGAAAAATCATATTCATCATTTAATTCAGAAGAGAAAAGAATTACACCACAAATATTAATATCGAAAATAATATCTAAATTTTCTTTAAAAACACATAAACTTATAAAATATTTTTTTTTTTCACTAATATAATCAGTCATGGTATTTGAATTAATTAGAATATGATGAAAATTATCATTATTAAATATATCCTTTATTTCATTAATCACTTTATAAGGTCTTTTTATTTTTAATTTTGAAAATGAAATTTCAGGTATTGACATATAATTAATTTCATCATTTGTTTTAAGAGATTTTATTGAAAATGGAGAATATAAATTTATTACTTTTGATATACTTGATAATTTCAATGGAGTTGTATTAATTTTTTTAATAATATTTTTTGTATTTGATAATGATACTATTTTAGTTGTTGTTTCATTTGAAAATATAAAATTTAAATCATTTAATTCGTTTTTATTTTTTAATAAATTAGATATAATTTTAAAAGAATTTTCATTAGGGAGAAAAATAGGTGGTAATTTCATAAATTGATATAAAGATTTTGTTTTATTTTGTATAATTTTATTTAAAAATAATTCACTTGAAGTAAAATTAATTTTTTCAATATTTATTTTATATTTAAAATTATTTTCATTTTTAATATAAGATATTATATTTGTATCAAAAATAAATTTGAAATTATTCATTCCACAAAAATCTAATTCATTATTTATTATATTTTGTTTTTTTAAATTTGGATTTAATTTAAATTCAATTTCTTTTTCTTTAAATTTAATTTCAGGTATATTTTTATAATAATAATCCCATATATTATTATTATTAGTTAATATTTTATTGTTATATTCAATTTTATATTCAATTTTAAATTTAGATAAAGTAAAATAAATAAAAAATAAAATTTTATCAAGAACATTATTAACATTTTTTATTGAAAAATAATCATCAAAAAAAATAAGTCTTAAAGGTATTCTTTTTTTTTCATTTTTATTTTTTTTCTCGATTATATTATTATTATTCTCAACTTTTGTTTTAATTTTTAAATATTTATTATTAAATATTTTATCTAATTCTAATATAAAATTTTCAATAGATTTAAAGGAAGTATTTTCATTCATAGAATTAATAGGACAAGGATAATCTTCAAATTTAAGTTTTAATTCTTTTGTAAAATCTCTTTGTTCTTTTTTTCTGGTTTTTTTAATTGCAGTAGTAAGAAATTGTTTATTTAGACTTTTATTGAATGGAAACTTCCCTTTTTCGATATTAATTTTTTTTAATACATCAATTTTTTTAATTTTTATTTTACCTAAAATATTTAAATTTTCTACTCTATGTTTTTCTATTTTATCAAATTTGTTATTAATTTGAGATAATAATTTAAATGAGTCAAAATTCATTTTTTAAAATTAAATTAAAAAAAATAAAAAAATATTTAAAATACAAATTTCAATTAAAATAACCTAAACGATTCAATAAAATTTATATTAAAATAAATTAATTATCATATACAAAAAATAAAATAAAGGGAAAACTTTTATTTAATCTTTTTCTTATTTTTTACAGGAGAATTAATAATATTTAATATAGAACCTGTTTCAATAACATCATTTTTTTTAATTTTTTTTTTTTGATTTGATAAAAAAAGTTTCAATCTAGTACTATTATCAGATAATTTAGAAGGAGAAACAACAGGTTTTCTATAACTCATATTACCATTATTAATAGTATTATTTCCATGATTTATAAAAGAATTAGAATACAAAGTTAAATCATCTTTATGTACATTTTTTTCACTATTTTTTTTATCTAATGAATGATTAATTATACTTAATGGATTATTATCACTTTGTTTTCTTAATGAAATATTATAATTATTATTATGTTTAAATTCATGAAAATAATTAAAAGATTTATTAAGTTTATATGGTTCAATAAAAGTTTTTTTATTTCTTTCAGAAAGTAAAGGAGCCATTCTTTCTGCAAAAGCAGAAATATTTGAATCAATAAAAATATTACTGTTATTATTATTAATACTGTTATTATTATTATTATTATTTTTATTATTTATATTTGGAAATGAAAGATTTTGATTATTATTTGTATTATAATTACTATTAATATTATCATCTGCTTTTGTTGATGCTTCACTAAGAGAATCATTATATACTTTTAATTCTTTAAATCCATAATCATTAATTTGATTTACTTCTTTTAATTTATTATTTACATCTGTTAATATATCTTGAAGATTATGTTGAATAATTTCAAATAATTCAATCATTTTTTTATTAAATTGAGATTTTAAAACTTGTAAATTTACAAATACAGCAAAATTATTTAAAGTTTTTTCCTTTTCATTTATTTCACTAAATATATCAATAGTTTCATCTTTAAAATTAGGAGGTTCAATATCAAATAATTCTTTTCTTAAATCATTTAATAAATTAAGTTCAACATTATAAGAAGTTTTACTAGAAGTTAATTCAGAACTTTTTTGATCTATTTCTCTAATTAATTCAACTAAATTTTGAAAATAATCAAATCTAATTTGATCATCAATAATCCATTCACTTGAAGAAATAAAAGCAGTTTTTACAATATTTAAATCATCAATTATTAATTTTCTATATACATCAACATTTGCTTTTAAATTTCCATTTTCTAAATTTATTATTTGATGTTCATAATGAACTGGATATTTAATATTACATTCTAAACATAAAAATTGATTACAATTTCTACAATAAAATATTGCATCTTTTTGTTTACAAAGTTGACATGTTATAAAATGTTTTTTTGGTTTTTTTTTTTTCTTTTTTAAAGATAATTTTGGTAAAGTTGGAAGAAAAGTACTTTTTACTTTTAATATATCACTTATTTTATTTTCATTTTTTTTACTTTTTTCATTAGTTAATGTTGAATTTGGAGAATTGTTTTTATATAAAATTTTAATTTGACATTTTTTGGTTGAACCAAAAAAATCATTTGTTGCTTTATTTTTATTTGGAATACATCTATCTTCAAAATATAATTCAATATGATTTTGTTGAAGTTTAAATTTTTCTTCTGATATTTTATATAAGTATGATAATGGAGTTGTTTTTAACATATCAAAATTATATTCTGAATCTTTATAAACCAAAGTGATATTCATTAATTTTTTATAATTGTTTTTTTCAAAATTTATAATTCTTAAAAATTTTGAATTGAAAACAAATAATTTATAAATATTCTTTTTATGAAAAAATGAAAATAAAAGAAAGAAAAATATCTAAGTTTTATAATTTTTTATTAAAAATGTATTAAATCTGAAAAACAATTAAATTTATAAATTAAAATATTATATAAACAATTCAATGAATGTTTAAACATTAAATCAAAAAAAACTTACATATTTTTTTAATTCTTTTTTTTTTATTTAATTATAAATAAATTAATAATTAAAGATAATATTTTGAAAAGAATTTAGATTTTCATTATTTATTTTTAATGATTTTACTACATCAAAATCTGATAATTTATATTTTATTAATTTCTTTAAAATATAAAATATTTTGTGGTTTTTTATCTCTATGAAAAATAATTATGCTTTGTAATCCTACTAATGTAATTGTTAAATTATATATAATATTAATTCATTATTTTTCT
>JAEEGK010004004.1_pt1 | contig 36361 bp, 26 predicted proteins | sample 8958771 | NCBI WGS metagenome assembly JAEEGK01 (sample SAMN16246547, study PRJNA631951) | gut metagenome | biome: gut microbiome; feature: rumen; material: SC-attached | host: Bos | place: Iran: Karaj | collected 2018-10 | reverse complement strand
GAAAAAGAATATACTTTCCTTGATGCTGATCATTCTAATGATATTGATTATGAAGAATTTTTAAGAGCTCCTGTTGATAAAAAAAGAAATTAAAAATTTATATAAAGATTCTTCTGGTTTTATTGAACAAGAATTTTAATAAATGTTTAGAAGATATTGATATAGATAATGATGGTCAAATTAATTATCAAGAATTTTGTATTATGATGAAGAAAATTTTATGTTAAATTATATATGGTATAACATTACATATTCAATAACAGTTAAAAAAGTATATGAACATAATATAAAAATAATAAGAATATAAAATCATATATTAAATTTAAGTGTAATAATAAAAAAATATATAATAAGGGAATCATAATTTAAAAATTTAAATAAAAAATATTTTTTTAAAAAAAAGAAGAAAAATGAATCATGACTCTCTAAAATTTAAAATAATATTCGGAGATCAAAGGGTAGGAAAGAGTCCATACCCAATTGTTTTTCTCAATATAAATGTGAGCCAAACTACTAAGCAACAAGAGGATTAGATTTATATTCAAAGAAAGTAATAATAAATAGAGAAAATATTCGTTTACTCTTATACGACACAGAGGACAGGAACAATTTAAATCATTAATTCCAATGTATATTCGTGATGTAAATGTAATAATAGTAGTATATACATAACAAATAATGAATCATTTAATCATACATCTCATTGGGTTAATGAAATTAAAGATTTAAGAAGAGAAGATCTATTTTTTCTTTATTTGGAAATAAAATTGATTTAGTTGATAAAAGATGTGTTTCTGAAGAAAAGGGAAAAAATTATGAAAAAAGGATAATGTATTCATTTTTACTGAAGTTAGTGCTAAGGATAGTATTCATATTCAAGAATTGTTTAATAAATAAATTAATAAATATTTTTTTAATTGGATTCTCTCCATGAATTCTTTTTTAAAATATAATATCAAAATTTAATAAATTCTAATATAATATAATATACATTTAAAATCAATTTATAAATTATTTTATTAATTATAATTTTACCTATTTTTTTAATCTATTTTATTAAAATACCAATTGATTTTTTCCTTGAATTAATTCTTAACTAAATTATCATAAATTTTCGGGTCAATAGGCATGAAAGACATTTATTATTTAAGAATGAAATTTCGAGAAAGGGAAAGGCAAAAATTCTTTCATTTTATTTGTAGCTTCTGTATTTATTTTTTTTTGATTTTAATATTTAAATTTAACTCTTTTAACTCTTTCATTTTTGTGTTTAAATTTTGATTTTTGAAATTCAATAAATAATTTAATCTCAAGAAATTGATTTATATCATTAATAATTTTAAGTTCATTTGAATATTGATTTAAAGTTTGATTATCAAGTAATTCAATAATATTAGGTCTTTCTTTTATATTTTCATTAATTAATTGTATTGCTAAATTCCCTATTTCTTTATCTATAAAACATATTTTATCTTTTTTATTACCTTTATCGAAAACAGTTATATTTTCATTTTGATTTAATTGATAATCACGTATTTTATTTTGTGCTTTTTCTAATAAATTCTCTAATTGTTGTTTGTCTTTGTTTTCATACATTGTATTTCTTAAATCTCTTTTAATTACATTATCTCTAAAAAATATATAATATAGAATTAAACCAATAGGATAATAATCTATTTTAAAGGAATCTTCAAAATTCTTTATTTTTCTTTTATCTTTATCTTTATAATATTCTGGTCCTTCATAACACCATGTACCATTACCTAATTGAAAATCAGATTTAGCTTTTGATACTATTCCAAAATCACATAATTTTACTCTAAATTGATATGCAACTAATAAATTTTCAGGTTTAATATCTCTATGAATATAATTACAATCATATAATATTTTCAATCCATCTATTATTTGAAAAATAAAAAAAGTAATTGTTAATGGACTAATATGATATAACCATGCAAAATTTTCATTAAAATTACTAATTTTCATTAAATTTCCTATCAACAAGTATTTTAAAAAAAATTTTAAATCTTGATATAAAGCTTTTTCCATTACTATTGAATAAACATTTGTTGTTTTAGATTTACATTTTATTCTATCATCATATATAGCATAAGTAGTAACAATATTTTTACCATTAAAAGATTTAGAAAAAAAGCATTCATTCCTTATTTGATCATTTTTTAATTGATCTTCGGAACATTGTACTTTAACTGCAAATAATCTATCATTACCTTTTGCTAAAAAAATTTGTCCATAACCTCCAGTTGAAATTTTTTTTATTATTTTAAATCCTTTTGCATTAAAAATTTGTTTCAAAATAACTTCATTATCTAATATGGAATTTTTTTCCATTATTATATATATCTAATAAAAAAAAATTATTTTTTTATTGATAAATAATAAAAAATTTTATTGTTCTTAAGTAAATAATTTAAATTAAACTAAATCAAATTCAAAATCATAATCATTTTTAACTTCATTAATATGTTTTCTAATAGAATTAATTCTTTTCAAACCAGATTCTCTTCTAATAAAATCATGATTTAAATCATTGATTTTTTTTCTAATATTATTCATTCTTTCAAGAAGTTTTCTTCCTCTTTCAGTATTTTCATTTAGTTCTTTAATTTTTTTCATTTCATTCTTTATTTTATAATAGCTTTTAGAAACTTCTATTTTTTGATTTTCCATTTCAGAATATGATTTATCAATTTCATCATGTTCAGTTAATATTGAAGTTAAACCTACAATTGCATCTTCTTCATCATCATCGTCCTTATAAATTCCAGATTTACTTTTTTTACATTAAAAGCTAAATCTTCTTTTCCATTTGTTATTTTTAAAAATTGTATAAATTCACTATGTCTTATTCCAAAATATAAAAGAATATTACTTTTTGAGAAATTTTTACCATTATTTTTTTTAATTGATTTTAAATCAAAAGAATATTGAATTAAATGTTGTGATTTCGAGAAATCGGGTAAATTATCTTGATTAAAATAAAAATCAATAAGACATATAGAAAGATTATGATTATCAATTGAAATATCAATATAATTTGAAAAAGGTAATTGACTTCCAGAATTAATAAAAGTTTCAAAATGATTATTATCATTATCAACAGTATAATAAATATCATACATATTATATCCAGTTAAAAATTCAAAGGATTTAAGAGGGAATTTTTTTAAAGCATAAGCATTAAATAATGCAGCACCAACTGAAGTACATTCATCAACTAAAATAGTTTTAGATATATCTTTAAGTTTTAATATTTTAATTATTATTTTTTGTAAAATTGGAGTTCTTAATAATTCTCCTGCCATTTCAACAGAATGAATTTCTTCTATTTCAGTTGCTTCTTTATATTCTTTAATAAAATCAAGAAAATTTTTTGTAAAACTTTCTAAATGATTTGAAATTATTTGTTCAAATGTTTCTTTTGTTAATGTGAATGTAAAATCTTCATCATTTATAATACTTTCTAAAGTTATATTGGCATCATCGTTCACAGTTAATTGTTTACGTGCTTTTAATATACTTTCCATCAATCTTCTTTTTGTCTTTTCTGATTCAGGAAATGGTTCTCCAAATTGTAATAAAAATTTATTTTTAGCTAAATCACATATTGACTCATCAAAATTTCTTCCTCCTAAAAATGGAATTGATTTTACATATAATACTTTAAATTCATTAAATTTAAATTGAGACAAAAAAAATGTAGTTTTTGAATGACCTATATCAACAAAAATCACATTTTTAATATTTGAAGCAGTTTGATTTTTAAATAAATTTATATAATTACTATATCCATAATATAATGTTATTGCATTTGATTCATTTATTATATGAGGTGTTTTAATACCATTACTTTTTAAAATTAAATTAATGGAATCTCTTTGAATAGGATTAAAATAATCTGGAATTGAAATAGAAACTTCATCGTAATTAATATCTTTATTATTTTTAGAATAAGCTTCTATAACTTTATCTAAAAAAGCAGCAACAACATCATCTCCAAATAATAAATAACTTTTTCCTCCGAATTCTAATTCAAATTTATTTTCATTTTCATTGAAATCAGGAGATATATATCCATATTTTTTTTCTTTTTCAAAGAAATCAGAATCTGAGGGTAATCCTATATATCTTGGAACGTTTATAAAGGAACTTTTTGGATATTTTTTTATATCATTTTCCGCTATTACTCCTACTTTTCTATCTTTTGGTGTAAATGATATTATTGAAGGTAATGTCCTTTCTGATGTATCTGTTTGTAATGTTTGAGTTGTAAATTTTTCTTTTTCGTTTAATCCACATATTGAAAATTTAGTATTTTGGGAGCCTAAGTTTATTCCTAACATTTTTTTTATATATTTTTTTACTTTTTTTTGTTAAAATAGATTTTAAATTAAATGGAATTTTAAAATATTTTATTTTTATTAAATTGTTTATTTGGGTGATTTTTGAGGGTGAATATTGGGGGTACCACCTTTCACACAATTACCAGAATGAATGTTATTATTATTACTATTTTTGAAATTGTTGATCTCTTCATTTTTTCCTTTCCTCATAGAATTTTTATTGTTCTTAGATATGTATTTATTAATATCATTTTTATTCTCTTTTTTTAATATTAGAGGCCTATAATTTGGATCAATGTTGTTTATTTCAATACTATCGTTTTTATTGTCATCTTTACCATCTATATTTATGAATTTTGAAGTTTTTATATTATAATTCATATTATTTTGACTATAAATATCACTGTTGTATAGTTGTTTTTTTTGAATTGCTTTATCCACACTTTTACCTAAACGAGCCATTTTTTTATTAATTTTCATCAATTCTTTTTTTGCTGTATCTTTATTTACAATTTTATTTAAACCTCTTAAATCTTTTTCAATGTTTTTTACTTCTTCATTGAAGAAAAAATTTTCTGTGCTCGAATCGACTCTTATATTTTCTAAACTATTATTTTTTATTAACCTTTTATTCTCATAAAATTTTGTTGTGAGAGAATTTTTTTCTTGTTGAATTTCTCCTTCTGTTTGATCAATTCCTTCAATCTCAAGTAAAAATTGTTTGATTTTTTTGGTTTCTGAATTTTGGTCATCTTCATTTAGAAGTTTTCCACTATATGTGACCTTATCATCTGATGTATTAAGTCCTATATACCCAGAGTGATCTAAATAAAAAACAAAATCTTGACAAAAAAGATAATATTTTATTATTTGAACACTTTTATCATTTTTTCTTTCATAAAAGGATAATTTATTGGAATAATTTGAAGTCAAACGTTTAGAATTTTTATTAAAATTATTCTTGTTATTCATATGTATTGCATATGGTAATGGCATCCCTTTCTTAATCTCTCCTATACCTGAATTATATTCAAATAAAATATCATAAGAATTATACCCATAAATATATTGAAATTGGTATAAAGGAAATCTTCCACATTTATCAGAATTAGAAAAAGAATTAAATAAAGCAGCTCCAATTGCCATACATTCATCAACTAAATTAGTTTTACTTAAATTATTACCACATACCTGAGTAATACATTTTTCAATAAAAGGAGTCCTTGCTAATCCTCCTATCATTTCAATACCATCAACACGAAGAGATTTTTTAATTAAATCCTTATAAAAATCATTCAATTCCTTTGAAAATAAATTTATTAATTTATATACAATTCCTTCAAATTTTTCTCTAGTTAATATAAAAATAAAATCTTCATCTCCATGAAAATTTTCTAACTTAATTTCCATTTCTGTATTTATTGATAAATTTTCTCTACATTTTTTAATTTCTGTGAATAATTGGACTTTTTTTTTTGGATTATCTGGAAATTCTTCTTTGAAACTATTTCTATATTCCATTTTTGCATATTCAAATATTTCTTCATCAAAATCTCTTCCTCCTAAAAAAGGAATTGATTTAACACCCAAGACTTTAAATTTAGTTAAAGTAAATTGAGATAAAATAAAAGAAGTTTTAGAATGACCTGCATCAATAAATAAAATATTTTTTACATTATTGTTATTGATTCCAAATAATTCTTTATATTTATTATATCCATAATATAATGTTATTGCAGTTGATTCATTTATAACTTCAAAATTTTTTACTCCTAGAGCTGTTAATATTATTCTTATACTTTGTTTTTGAGGTAATGTAAAAAAATCTGGAATGCTTATTGTTAAATTTTCAAATTGAAAATCAGAATTATATCTATTATATTGTTTATTTATTTTTTGTAAATATGCTGCAACAATATAATCACATTTAGGTTCAAATTTTTTATTCTCTTCACATTTAAATGGATATGTTACTTCATTAGCATATTGTTCATTTCTTTGAACATAAAAATATTTTTGTTCATCTTTTGCAAATGGAGATTTATCTAAACCAATATATCTTGAAATATTTAAAAATGAACTATTGGCAAATGTTTTAAAATCATTTGTTGCAGTATTACCTGCTTTTCTTTCTTTATTTGTAAAAACCAACACTGAAGGTGTTTCTCTTAAAGATGTATCATTCATAAGTGTTTTTGTAAAAAATTTATTATTATTATCATAACCACAATTTGCATAAACTGTAGTATTTGCACCAATATTAATTCCTAAACTTATCATTTTTTAAATTTTAATTTCTTAATTTCTTCAATTTATAAAAAAATTAAAAATTAAAAATAAATCTTTCACATAATCAATATAAATTTTAAATATTTATATAAATATAATAAAAACAAAAAAATAAAAAAATCTTAAAAGAATAAAATAAATTCAATTTAAAAATAATAAAATTTAAAAATGGGAAATATGAATGTATTAGGATGTGCAGATTCAGAGAATAAACAATTTGAAGAAGAAGAGAATAAAACAAAAATAAAAAAAGATAAAATTGAAAGCATAATAACTTTTGGAGAAGAAAAAGAAATGAATGAGCCAATAATAAAAAGAGCATCAGATACAACATTAAGAAGAGGAGCAGTATTAGCAACAAAAAGAAATTTACCTTTAATTAAACCAGGTTCAATTATTCCAGTTTCAATTGATAAAGCAATTTTAGTTGGAGAAGGAAATACAAATATATTTGAAAAATATGAATTTTCAGATAATGAAAATGATAAATTAGGAGAAGGAACATTTGGTACTGTAATTAAAGCTAAACATAAATTAACTAATGAATTAGTTGCTATTAAAATAATTCCAAAAATTAGTTTTTTAAAAAATGATGATTTAAAAAAAGAAGTTGAAATTTTAAAAGAATTAGATCATCCTAATATTATTAAAATATTTGAATTTTATGATAATGATTCTGATTTTTATATTGTTCAAGAATTATGTAATGGAGGAGATTTATTTAGTAAAATAAAAGATGAAGGTGGTCAACCAGAAATAACAACAGGAATAATAATATTTCAAATTTTAAGTGCAGTATATTATTTACATCAAAGAAATATAATGCATAGAGATTTAAAATTAGAAAATATATTAATTGAAAATACTAAATATTCAAATAATATATATGTTAAAGTCATTGATTTTGGAACTGCAAAATTTTGTACTAAAGATAAAGAAAAAGAAATTACTGGAACTCCTTTTTATATTGCTCCTGAAGTTTTAAATGGGAATTATAGTGAAAAATGTGATTCATGGTCTATTGGAGTTATTTTATATGCTGTTTTAAGTGGAAAATTACCTTTTGGAGGAAGTAATAAATTTGAAGTTTTTTCTAATATTAAAAATGGTTATTATGATTTAAAGATATATCCTTTTACTATTGTTTCTGCTGAAATTAAAGATTTAATTAAAAAATTATTAATTATAAATCCTGAAAGTAGATTAAGTGTTAAAGATGCTTTGGAACATCCATTTTTTAAGAAATTTAAAATAAAAGAAAAATTAAGTAAATTATCAGAAGATAAATTAAAAATTTTATTAAATAATATTAAAAATTATAATCCTGAATTAGTGCTTCAACAAACAACAATAGCATATTTAGTTCATCATTATCCTCATTTAAGTTATGTTAATGAAGCTTCTTCATTATTTTATAAATTAGATTTAAATAATGATGGTGTTATTTCTAAAAGTGAATTTATTGATGGATTAAAACAATTATTTAAAGAACAAAATGTTAATATTGATGAATTTTTTTTAGAAAAAGAATATAATTTCCTTGATGCTGATCATTCTAATGCTATTGATTATGAAGAATTTTTAAGAGCTGCTGTTGATAAAAAATTGTTTTTAGAAGATAAATTCATGAAATTTGCTTTTGATTATTTTGATATTGATAAAAATGAACAAATTACTTTAAAAGAAATTAAAAATTTATTTAAAGATTCTTCTGGTTTTCCTGAAGAAGAATTTAATAAATGTTTAGAAGATATTGATTTAGATAATGATGGTCAAATTAATTATCAAGAATTTTGTAATATGATGAAGAAAATTTTATGTTAAATTATATATGGTATAACATCACTCATTCGACAACAGTCAAAAAAGTAAATGAACATAATATAAAAATAATAAGAATATAAAATTATATATTAAATTTAAGAGTAATAATAAAAAAATATATAATAAGGGAATCATAATTTAAAAATTTAAATAAAAAATATTTTTTTAAAAAAAGAAGAAAAATAAATCATGACTCTCCAAAATTTAAAATAATATTCCTTGGAGATCAAAGTGTAGGAAAGAGTTCATACTAAATCGTTTTTCTCAAGATAAATTTGAGCCAAACTACTAAGCAACAAAAGGATTAGATTTATATTCAAAGAAAGTAATAATAAACAGAGCAAATATTCGTTTACTCTTATACGACACAGAAGACAGGAACAATTTAAATTATTAATTCCAATATCTATTCGTGATGCAAATATAATATAGTTGTATATGACATAACAAATAATGAATCATTTAATCATACATCTCATTGGGTGAATGAAATTAAAGACTTAAGAAGAGAGGATCTATTTTTTGTTTATTTGGAAATAAAATTGATTTAGCTGATAAAAGATGTTTTTCTGAAGAAAAAGGAAAAAATTATGCAAAGGATAATGAATTCATTTTTACTGAAGTTAGTGCTAAGAATGGTATTCATATTCAAGAATTGTTTAATAATGAGTTAATCCCTAAAATTGTTGAAATTAATAATTTCTATTTATGATGATAATAATGTCACTGAAGATAATCAAAATAAAGGAAATGTTAAACTTGAAGATCATTTAAATCCAAAAAAACAAAAGGAGGATGTTGAAAAGGAATAAAAAATGAAGATGAAATTTGTTTCACTTTTTTATTTTGGTTCATAATAGCTTTTTTTATTTAATAATCATTTTTTTATTGTTGGAAAGTTTCGTTTTTATTATCATTTGTTTTTGGAGGTAGTTTTTTTCTTATAAAATGCTTTTTATTTTTTTGTTTTTTTTATTGAGTTAATTTGGTTAGTTCTGTTTGGTTTTTTTCTATTTTTGATTTTAAGTCATTTAAATTTTTTTCTATATCTGAATGAGATGTTTTTAGTTTTTGTATTTCTTTGAAGATATTTAATAATAAATCTCTTTGTTTTAGTTCTTTTATTCTTAATTTAATTATTACATCATTTACATTTATCATTGGAGATTTAAATGTTAATTTAAAATAATTATTTTCAAATTCTTTTAAGAATAATTTTTTCTTTTTTCTTTCTTCAAAAAAATTATAAATTTGATTTATATTATCATATACTTTTAATAGTTTATTATTTTCTTTTAAATTATCTAAAGAAAAAGAATCATAAAACATTACACTAGGAAATGAATCATTCTGAAATATTTCAAAACGAATATTTTTATCTTCCTTTTCTATGTTTAAATCCCATTCTATATTTTTATTATTATCATATTTTAAATTAATTAATCTTCCTTCATATTTATTTGTAATAACTGGAGGAGCATTATCCATTTAATTACAAAAAAATAAATGATTGTTTTTTAAAAAAAATGAAAAAAATAGTATTTTTAATCACACTAATAAAATTAATATATTCTAATGAATTAAAAGAAGAAGAACATTGTGAAACAAAAAATAAAAAAAAAGAAGAAAATTACATAATAAATGAAAAAAAGAAAAAAGAAAAATATATAAAGGAAGAAAATGATATATCATTATGTATGGTAGGAGATATATTAATGCATAGAAATTTAACCAATTATGGATATGACTCAAAAAGAGATATATATAATTTTGATTTTATGTTTGAAAACATGGAAAAATACATAAAAGAATATGATATGAAAATAGTAAATGAAGAAGTTTTAATTGCAGGAAGAAAATTTGGAATAACAGATTTTCCAAAATTTAATTCACCTTTTGAATTAGCTGATTCAATTGTTAAAGCTGGATTTAATATAATATTAAAAGCAACAAATCATATTAATGATAAAGGATTAGAAGCTATAAAATCAGATTTAAATAATTGGAAAAATAAATATCCAAATATAACAATAACAGGTTCTTATTTAAATGAAGAAGATTATAATAAAATAACTTATTATAATAAAAATAATATTAAAATTGCTTTATTAAATTATTGTTATGGTTCAAATGTAAAATTGGAACAAAATTATACAATGAATGAATTAAAATATGAGAAAATAAAAAGTGATATTGAAAAAGCAAAAAAAGAAGGTGCTGAATTTATTATAGTTTTTCCTCATTGGGGTAAAGAATATGTATTAAAAGAAATAAAATCTCAAGAATATTATACTAAAATATTTTTTAATTTAGGTGTTGATTTAGTCATTGGAACTCATCCTCATGTTATTCAACCTTTAAAATTATATTATAATAAACAATCAAATAGAAAAATGTATGTTTTTTATTCTATTGGAAATTTCATTAATGCTACTGCTTTAAGAGGAAAAAATATTTTTTGGAGATTTTTAGGAGGAATGGCTCATGTTATTATTGGAAGAGATAAATCAAATAAAGTTGTTGTTAAAGATATTAAATTTATTCCTTTAATTACTCATATTTTTGAAAATAAAAAAATTACAACTTATAAAGTTAAAGATTATAATAGAACAATGGCTCAAAATAGTTTTGTTGGAAAAGAATTTGATGATACTTTTTCTTATGATAATATGATTAATATATTTAATACTGTTATTCATTCTCAATATTTAGATTATGAATTGTAAAATATATATAAATAATTTTAAAAAATTAAAAAAAATTATTAAAATTTAATAAATGAAAAAAAAGGTTTAAATTATTATATTAAATTGTCAATTGATAAGTGTTATCTAAGAAATCCATATTAGAAGAAATTTTCCTTATAATTTCATTTTTATATTTTTTTAATAAATTTCTAACATCATCTTCTCTTTCATCATAAATTCTAATTAATAATTTTTGTAAATTAAATAAAGTATTATCATTATCATTATCTCCACAATACCAACTAATTAAAATTCCATTTTCTTTTTGAAGTCTAAAATTTTGAATTAAATTATCAACAATAATAATTTTTTCAATATTTCTTCCTAAAAGTGAAATATCTTTAATATATTCATTATTAATTAAAACATTATGTTCTCTATATAATCTTTCACTAAAATATTTTTTATCTTTTTCTATTTTATCTAAAATTGGAGAAGCATATTCTTTTGTAGCACAAGTGAAAATAATAATTTCATATAATTTACTTATTTCTTCTAAAAATAATTTTAAACCTGGGCGAAAATTTAATATTCCTTCTTTTTTATTATTATCTTTATAATGAAAAGATATTATTGTTTCATCTAAATCTAAAACTAAAGTCAATTCTTTCTTAGGAGGAAATTTTAATATTGGATAATTAGGAGATTTTAATAATATATCATTTGAAAAAGAAATATCATTTTTATTATTATTGCTATGTAAATTTAATAAATTATTATATGTTTGAAGAGAAATTTTCGTTGAATTATTTATTGTATTCATTCTATTATATGTTACATTTTTTTTTATTATTTGAGAATTACTTTCTAATGATTGATTTAATAAAGTTGAATTTTGAATTATTGAATAATAAGCTTTTTGTTTTATATAAAAAGCATTTTGATATTTATTTACTAAATTTTTATGAAATATAATATCTTTATTCTTATTCTGAATAATAAATTCATTTGGATTTAATTCATTATATCTGTAAATTTTATCTTTAAATAAATTTATTATTTCTTCCTTTGATATTAAATTTAATTGTTCATTTGATCTATCATAAAATTTTTCATAAATATATTCAATTTTATTTTCTTCTTTCGAAGGAGTTACATGAATAATTAATAAAATATCATTTAATATATTATATGAATTAGAATTATTAAGTTTTATTTGTGTAAAATGAGATGATATATTTATTATTAATTTCTTTTTTAACATTGAAACACATTTCTTAACCCATAAATTATTCTTACAAGAAATAGAAATTTTAGAAATAATATAATCAAAAATTATTAAATAATTAACTTGGAGTAAATTAATTAAAGTTAAAATTTTATTTTTATTTCTTTCAATTATTTTATTATTAAATGATGAATCATAAATAATAATCACGCAAGCAAATTGTATAATAGAAAAATAATGAACTAATTGTTTAAACTTATTATCAATAAAATATTGTTCTAAATTTCCGTTAATTGTACTATTTAAAAAATAATTCCACCATTCTAAACATTTTAAAGAAATAATATTATTATTATTCTTAGAATAATTAATTATTGTTAATTTTATATCATTAAATTTTTCTTCTAAAAGAAGTAAATCTTCTAAATTAACTTCAGGCTTTATTACTTGATTATTTTCTTTAATTTCTAATTTATTTAATAATATTTTTTTTGTTATTGTTGGTTTTTGAGGAGAAAAAAAAGTTTTTAATTTATCTATGTGCTTTTTAACAAATATTTTTTTATTGAATGAAAAAATTGAATCTGAATTTTCTTTTAAATCATTTAATACTGTTGTATTTGTATTTGTTGATATAGAAATATCATTTTCACAATTATTTGAATTTTGTTTTGTAAGTAATGCTTTTTCTTTTTTTAATCTTTCTTTAAGATGTGTGTTATCATTTAAGAAGAATTTACTATTTTTAAAATTTTGGAAAAAAAGTAAATTATTTTTAATTTTATTTTTTTTTTGTTTAGGTAAATCTTGAACTATTTTCTTTATCATATTATTTTTTTCATTAATTGATACAGAAGACAAATTTTCTTTATCAGTTTCTTTATTTAAAGACATTCAATATTAATAATTTAATCATATATTTATTATAATAAATAATAATTAAAATTTAATTGTTTTAAAAGAAATTAACAATTTATTAATGCAAATATACACAATAGTTCATTTATCAATAAATACAATAATATATGGATTTATATGTATAATGATATTAAAAAAAAAGGAATTTACTCCAATTTCAATTCGTTCATCTATACTTTTATTATCTAATAATTTTTTAGGATTTTTAGCAACAACAAGTATTATTTTTCTTAATGATAATACTTTTAGTGAATATTCTGATACTTTTTTGTTATTGTTTTTGATCTTTCAATCTTCAATGATGGTATCTTTTTTTTTAAGAAGTCAAAAAATTATAGAATGTTGTAGAATTAGATTGGATGAAAAAAAAGATGTTCAAAGGTTTTATAAAAAAAGACATTTATTTCAAGAACCATTTTATGTAAAAATCCTCTTTATTTCAATGATAATATTATCATTAATTTGGTCTTTAATAATAAAAATAATCGGTTATGTTAATAAAGAATATATATGGACTATATTAATATTTATAGAATTGTTAGTTTTAGTAACTTATTCATATAAAATACTTAAATCTTATGTTGGAGAAGCAATTCATTTAGAAATAATATTATTTTTATTTAGTTGGTTTATTTCTTGGAATTTAGGTTCTTTTTTTTCAAATAATATAAATCTAATATTATTTTTTTCAATGTATTTATCATTAATAATAAATGGTTTTATTCCATTATTTATGATAAAAAAAAATCAAAAATCTTTTGCTTTTAAATATAATTCAAAATTAATGAATAATTTATATTTATTTTTGCTTAATGAAGAAACATATCATGTATTTCTTAAATATATAAAAACATTTAACAAAAAAGAAATAAGTTATTTGGTAATATATACCGAAATAATGAAATATAAATATGCTTTTGATTTAGAAGAAGATAATGAAACATTAATCAATGAAGCGCAAAATATTTTTAATACTTATTTTTCAAATGAAACATATAAAGACAAATTTTCAGATAATGTTTTATCAACAATTAGAGAAAGAGGAAATAATATAAATGAAGTTGAAAATAAAAAAGATATGTTTGATGAAGTTTTAATAGTATGTTATGAAGAATTATTACGAATTTTTGAAGAATTTAAAAAAACCACTCACTTCCAAATTTTAGGAGATAAAATACATTTTAATGATTATATTCATTGTAAAATGAGTAATATAGGAATGATAAATAGATATTAGGAATTAATTTAATAAAAAAAAAATTATTATTTAAAAAACAAAAAATTTTAAAAATTATCATTTAACATTATAAATGTTAAAGAATATAAAGAAATATATTCCAAAGAGAAAATATAGAGAAAGAAGTCAATTTGAAAAAAGGAAAAAAAAAGGATTTTTAGAAAAGAAAAAAGATTATAAAATAAGAGCTGAAGATTATCATAGAAAAGAAGAAAAATATAAGAAATTAAAAGAAGCAGCAAGAACAAGAAATCCAGATGAATTTTATCATAGAATGTTAAAAGCAAAAATAATTGATGGTGAACATATTGAATTTTCAGATGAAAAAAATTTACAAGATAAAATAATTTCAAATACTCAATTTATTAATTTAGTTAATTTTAAAAAAAGTCAAATTGAAAATGAAAAAGAAAAATTAAAAATTGATTTACAATTAAAAAGTAATTTATTTAAAGGAAAAAAGCATAAAAATATATTATATTATGATAATGAAGATGATGTTTTAAAAGATGAAATGTTAAATAAAAAAAGAGAAAGAGAAGAAGAAGAAATTAAAATTGATAATGATAAATTAAATAAATATAAACAAAAAGTTAAAAATGTAAAACAACTAGAAGCAATTTAACAAGGTCTTCAAGAACAAAAAGAATTAATTAAACCTGCTAAGAGAAAAAAAGACAAAGAAGGTTTTTATAAATATTTTATAGAAAGGAAAAAATAAATAAAGAATATTTTAATAAAAACCAAATTTTCAAATTTATCTTAAAAAAATTGTTCTTTAAATAAAGATATTAATATTTAAAAATCTCCTGAATTTTTTTTTATAACTTCTAATTTTTCTTTAATATATTGATTTCTCATTGCTTCTTCATTAGGAACAGAAGTATTAATATTACTATAATAATTAGTATTAATAGTTTTTTCAGTAATTGAAGGAATAGAATTTAAATTATTATTAATATTATTTATAGTAGGATTTAAGTTAATATTTCTTGAATTATTTAATTGAATTTGATTTATGCTATTTTCATAATTATTACTTATATCATTCATTTCATTTTGATGATTAATTAAACTTTGATTATATGTTTCTCTTAAATTTGATATTGTTTCACCATAATTTTCTAACATTTTTTCTAATTGCTGTATTCTTATATTATTATAATAATCATGTTTATTTATATTTGGAATTGTACTACGAGAATATGGTTGAGAATTATTTTTCCAAAAATTGATTTCTTCTTCTTTTTTAATTATTTCTTCTCTTAAAGTCTGATTTTCATTTTCTAAAGAAAGAATTCTTGCTCTTGGATTTAAATTAAAATTATTATTATTATTTAAATTAATATTATTAATTTCTTCTGGTTGAAATGTCATATAATTATCATTTTGGAGATTTAAATTATCAATGTTAATATCATTTTGAAAATTATTAAAATTATCTTGTTCAATATTTTGTTTTTGAGAATATATTTGTTCATATAATTTTTGAATTTGTTCTTTAGCTTCATTTGCTAATTGTTTTGTTGTTTCTTGAATTTCATCTAATTCTCTATTTTTTGCAAGAATTTCTTCTTCATAATTTTTTTCTTTAAAATGATTATCTATTTCATTTTTTGATATTTTTTCATTTATTTCATTATTTTGTTTTTGTAAAATTGATATAATTTCTTCTTTTTGATTTATTTGATTTTTTAATAATGTTATTTCATCATTTAATCTTTTTTCACTTTCTGAATATTGTTTTTCTAATAAATTTTGATAATTCAAATATTGAGTTTTTAAAGTGTTTTCTCTATTTTTATAATCATTCAATGATGATAAATATGATTCTTCATATTCATTATGTATTTTTTTTATTTTTGATAATGTCGATTGATGAAGATTTTCTTTTTCTTCTGATATTTGTAATTGAGATTTAAGGGAATTTAATTTATTTTCTAAATTTAATATTTTATTTTTTAAATCTTCTATATTATCTTCCATTAAATTTATTAATTTTCAAAATTTATTTAAATAGGATTTTACTGCATTAATTATTAGTTACTTGAAAAAATTAAAAAAATAATATTTATTTATCTTATAGTTTGATTATCTTAAATAATTAATATTTATTTTTATTTGTTAAATAAAATTGTAATTTTTATATGTAATAACTCTTTTTTTACTTTTAAAATAAATATTAATGATATATAGAATAATAATATTTTAAATTATTATTAACTACAAATTCATAATTTTTATTTATATTTTGTTATTTAATCTCATTTGTATGTTAATTTTTTTAAACTAACATAATTACTCCATAGAAGTTAAAGTTTGATTAACTTCATTTATGGTATTTTTTAATTGTTCGATATATTTAACTTGCTTTTTAATTTCTTGATTATAATTATTTTTTTTTGTGTTTCTTAAATGAATTAAACTATTCTTTTTTTTTATTAATTTATTAAACTCTTCTTCATCTTTTTTATTATTCTTTTTAAGTTTATTTTTTTTATTTAATGAACTTGGACTTTCTTCATAATTATCTAAAATTTCTTTAAATTTCAAATATTTTTTATTTAAATCTAATATTATTTTACTTTCATTTTTATATAAATTTTCCTTTCTTTCAATATCATTTTTTATTGTTGATATTTTTTTTTTATATAATTTAATCTTAGATTCATAGTCTTCATAATTTGTAATAATATTTTTTTGTTGAATATGACATTTTTTTAAATAATTTTCATTAACATATATTTTATCTTTTAATTTTTTATTTTCATTTAAACATTTTTTATATTCTATTTTTTTTTTTTCTATTTCATCAATAAGTTCTTCTTTAACATTAGAATCATTTTCAATATTAAATTTAGAATATAATTTATTGTATTCAGTAATTAAATTAGTTAAATATTTTTTTTGCATAATAATTTCACTTTGTTTTAAAATTTCAGGAGTTGAAGGTTGAACAGATTTATTTTTAGGATGAGTTTTATTATAATTTAAAATTGCAATTGGAGTTTGTTTATTTATCAAAGTATTTAATTGAATATTTAACTTTTCTAATTCTCTTATTAAATTTAAATTTTCTTTTTCCATATTTAATAATTCATTATCTATTTCTTCTTCTTTTTTTTTCTTCTTTACTATTTCTAATAATTTATTTGATGTTTTATTATTTGATAAATATAATTTTGTTTTTGTATTAAATGGAATTCCAGTTATTTTTTTCCTTTTATTTACATATCCATGTTCTTTATTATTATCATTTTCATTTTCTGATTTCATTAAAAATAATTTTGAATTTGATTTTTTTAAATTTTTAGCTGATGAAATCCTTGGTAAGTTAGAATTTATTTTTTTTGTGTTTATTTTTTCTTTTGATGAACTTCTTGAAAAAAAATGAGTTTTTTTATTTAATTTAAGTGGAGTATTAAAATCACTGTTTAAATTTTTTTCTGATAAATTTACACTATTATTTAAACTTAATCTTTTATTTCTATTTATTTTTGTTGATATTACTGATTGAGGAAGAAATAAATTATGATATTTATCATTTAAATCATTATTTTTTGAATTATTTAATTCTTCTTTAAAATCTGATTCTGTTTTATTAGGATTAATATCTATTTTTGAAGGACTTAATAAACTTTTATTCTCATTATTTGAAAATATTTCTGATTGCTTTTTACTTGTTGAAATTATTTCTGATTCATAATTTATATTATTTTTCTCTGAATTTATTGATATTTCTTCATTTATTATTTTACCTTTTTCTTCTTTCATTTCTAATGAAGTATTAATTTCTTCTTTTTCATCTTCTTCTTCTTCAAATATTTTTGCTTCTTTTATTATAGTTGTTTTATTTTCATCATCTACTTCTTTAATTATATTCTCTTTATTTTCATTATAATATTTTAATATTTTTGATTTTTCTTCATCTTCAAAACCATAACTATCATCTTCTTCACTCATTAAATAAACTGTTATAATAAATTATTCTATATTTTAATTGATTTAAATTTTATTTATTATTTATTATTTTTGTATTAAAAATTTTAAAAGAAATATATATAATTTTTTCTTTCTTATTTTTTGAATAATAATTTAAATATATTTTATCTATCTTCATTAATATCATAATAAGTATTTTTTCTAAAAGACAAACAAAATGATTTATTAATTAAAACAAAATTATTTAAATTATAAAACTTATTTCAATATAATATATATATATTCAGTATATTCTTTTTTAAGATTAATAAATTGAAAAATGCAATTATGTATCATTGAACTTAATGTGAATATTGTATATATTTCTCTATTTCTTTGTTTTTTCCATTAATTATATTATCTCATTTTTTTGAAATTCTATAGATAATTATTACAAGATAAAATACCCTTTATACTTTATTTTAAATTAATAAAATATAATTTTTTTTATTTATTTATTAATAATTTCTTATTCTCTATAATTCCATTTGTATAAAGATTAATTAGTTAAATCATTTATATAAATTCCTTGATTACTTAATTTAACTTTTAAAAACTTTAAATTATTATCATTTAATAATTTCTCTAATTCTTCTCTTCTATTTTTTTCAATAAAACAAAGAATAAATCCTCCTCCTCCAGCTCCAGTAATTTTTCCATAAAAATGATTTTTCAATAATAAATTTATAATATCATCAATTTCTTTATTTGATACTTGTAATTCTTTTAATTTTTCTTGATTTTTTTGAATTAACTGGAAAAACAATTGAAAATCATTATTTCCTTTTTCTAATAAGATTGTACTTAAATGATTAGTAATATCAGAAATTTCATTAATTAAAACATTAAATTTTTCAAGATTTTGGTTTTTAAACTCCCAAACTTTTTTAATTAATTTTCCCCCTTCTCTAATAATATTACTTGAAATAAGAAAAATATCTAATTTATTAATTAAATACTCTTCATTTTCAGAAATATTAATTTTTTCAAAATTATCAATTTTATAAAATTTAATTAATCCACCATTTATACATGTAGTAACATCAATACCACTTGGAGTATTATTATGGAAAAATTTTTCGAAATTATTTGAAAGACTAATAATGTTATTTAAACTTATTTTTTCAATATTAAAATATTTTTCTAATAAATATATAAATCCATTTGTGATTGAAGAATTATATGAAGAAGAAGAACCTAATCCAAATCCAATTGGAAATTCAGAAGATATATTTATTTTTAAAGTTATATTTAATATAAATTCTTTTATTTTTTCCTTTTCTGAAATATAATTAAATAAAGTTATTATTATATTTTCAAAATGAGTTTTTTTATCTTTAATTATATAACTGTTATTTGATATATTTGATATTATAGTTTCTTTTTCTATTATAAAATCTTCTTTTGTTTCTTCTAAAGTAACATATGAAAATATGTTTTTTTCATTTTTTATTTTTTCAACTTTCATTTTTGTATATTTATTTAATGAAAGACATAAGGCTAATTTACCATAAACAACTGAATGTTCTCCACTTATAATAATTTTTCCAGGAGAATAACTTTCAAAATTAATTGTTAACTTTTCATAAGAATTCATTTTTTTAATAAAAATAATATATTAATTAATGAATTTAAATAAAGAAATTACAATTATATTTATTTTTTTAATTCATATAAAAGAATTAATTAATAATAAATAAAACATGACATCTCAAATATGTGAACAAAAAAATTTTCAAATCACTCCGAAAAAAAAAATGAAAAATTATTTTTTTTCTTATGAAAATTACCCTTCTAAAAGGAATAAAAAATTAGAAGAAAAAATGAAATATTATAATACAAATAATAAGATAATTAACCAAAAAATGAGTAAAAAAAATAAAAGACCAAAATCATTAATTTATTCATCAAACACAGAAAAAAATTTAAATTTAGATTATCCTATAATTTCAAAAAAAGAACAAGATGCAGTTTTTAATAATTTATATAATGATAATTTTTATAGAAAAGAAAAATTAAGAAAATTAAGTCAAGAAAAAGAAGAAAAGTTTAATTTAATTTATACTTTTTTTCCAGATACATTTCCTAATTTTTATAATGAAAAATATTTAAGAAAACAAAGTAAATCTTATAGTAAAATTGAATTAAATAAATATAATGAAAAAATTAATTCAAATAGTTTTATTAATAGATTATATGATTATCAAAGAAAAAAAAAGGAAAATTTAAATAAAATTAAAAATGAAATTTTTGCTTCTTCTCCACATCCAAAAATAAAAAAAAAGTATTTAAAAAATTTTAAATTACCTTTAAATTCTCAAAAATTTTTAAGTATAAAAAATGAAAAAATAAATAGATTAAGTAAAGAAATATTAAATGAACAAGGAGTTACTTTTAGACCTAAATTAAATGATAATATTAATTCTTTCATAAGAAAAAAATTTTATCAAAGAAATTTAGATTATCAAAAACAAAAAGAAATTAAATTAAATAATATTAAAGAAGATATTGAATGTACTTTTAATCCAAAAATTAATAATGATAATTCTTTAATTCAAAATAATATTAATAATATGAAATATAATGTTGGAGAAAGATTATATAATTATCGAAGTAAATATAAAGAAAATTTAGATAAAATAAAAATTAAAAATGAAAAATATTATTCTTTTAAACCTAAAATATCAAAAAATACAAATTCAATTCTTGAAAATAAAAAAAGAATACATAGTCATTTACTTAATAGAAAACAATTATTAGAGGAATATTCAAAGAAAATAAATAATGAAATAGAAAATAACATTCATTATAATATTAATGAGAATAAAAAAGAAAATAAAGAGATTAAAGAGAATAAAGAGAATAAAGAGATTAAAGAGAATAAAGAGAATATAAGAAAAAAGAAAAAACATCTAAAATCAAATTCAAATATAATAGATAATAATAATGAATATAAAAAATATTATATAAATGATAATAATAAATTAAATATATATAATTATCCTATATCAGTAAATATATTTAATGAGAACAGAAATAATATAAAAGACTTGAAAAATTATTCAAAACAATTTAATTTTGAAAATCCTTTTGACAAAAATAAAAAAAGAAATAAAGGAAGAAACGTAATTTCAACTTCTTCAATAAAACACTTTTCAAATGGTTTTTCAAACGAAGAAAAAGAAAGACCAACAACAAATTGTTCTACTGCAAATTCAAAATCAATTGTTAATTTAAATTACTATGATAATTTAATTTAATTTTTAAAAAATAAATTTGTAGATTTTTTATTTTATTAAACTGATTTCATGTAAATAAATTTTAGAAAAATAATAATCAAAATTAATTGTTTAAATTAATTATTTAAAAAAACTCATATTTTAAACAGGATAATATAATAACATATAACACTTGTTTTTCAACCTTTTAATACAAATTCTTTTAGAACTTGAGTAATTTAAATGAAAAAGACCAATAATTGTTATTAAAAATAATGTTTTTTTTTAAATATTTTTTAAATGAAATAAATTAAACTTTTAATGAACGATGAAAGAAATATTTTTGAATTTTATAAAGGAGAAAAAATAAAATTTAATAACTTTATAAATGATAAATCTAATACAAATAAAAAAATAATTTTAGATGAAGTAGATAGATTTTATCCTAATATAAAAGAATTAAGAAAATTACAACCAAAGAAAACAATAAAAAAGAATTCGGATGAAACAATCATTAGAAAATTAGAAATAAAAAAAAATAAAAAAAGATTATTAAAATCAGCAAGTAATAGTATGATATTAAATTATATTACTAAAAAAAAAGAAGAATTTAATGATTATTATAATAAAAAACATAATTTGAAAGAATCTTCTTTACAGAATTTAAGTGAAAAAAGAGAAAGGAATATAAAAGAAAGAAATAGAAATTTGTATTTTTATTTATCAAAATCAATTTCAAAATCTCATTCAAAAAATAGAAGTAAGAGGAAATTTAATCAAAGTGTGGATTTTAAAATTCCAAATATTAATATTTCAAAAGTAGAAAATTTAAGTAAAATATATAAATTTTTAAGAATGAAAAATATATCAAAAGATTATATGACAATTAAAAGTAATTTACATGCTTCAAATATAATAATGAACATTCGACAAAAAAAAGTCCCTAAAATTTTTGAAAAAATAAATGATATTTCAAGAAGTTCAAGAGTTATATATAATAATTTAAATTTTAAAATTAAAGAAATTAGATTTGATAATAGAGGAAATCCTTTATTTATGACAAGGGAAGAAAAAAGACAAAATATAATTAAAAAAATGAATGAAATTGAAAATTTTATAGATTATAAAAAACTTAATAATAGTATTTTATAATTAAAATAAAATTTTTTAATAAATTATAAAATAACAGTTATTAATTTGAAAAGGAAAAAAAAGAAAAAAAATATATTTAGGGAAATAGAGAGTGAGATATTTATGGAGATTGAGAATGTAATATTTTATCATTTAGGTAATTCGACATTTGTAAATAATGGATAAAAGATATTAATGATATTATTTGATATTTTATTCGGTATTCTCACATTTAAGAATGTGATATTAGGTTCTAATAATTATATTATATTTTCTTCAATGATTCATTCTCCTTAATAATAAATACCCAAAACTAAATTGACCATTTAAATATTCCTATTACTATAAATATCGCACTTTTTTTATATTCTTTATTTTTTTTATTTTTTGTTTTTCATTATTTTATATTCCTTTTATTATTTATTTAATTTTTTTTTAAATTTTCATTTAATTTAAATTCTTTTTATTTTTTTTATTTATTCAATCTTTTTTTTAAAATTTAAATTTTAAAATTTATCTTTCATCAAATTAAATCTAAAAAATATAAATTTATACATGTTCTTGTTTTTAAATAATTTTTCTTAAAAAGTGATTTATTAAATAATCTAAACATAAATATATTTTATGGAGCAATTCCAAACAAACAAACAAAACAATGCATTTGATCATTTTCATATTTTACTGTAATTGAACCATCAGTGTTTGGATTCCATAAACAAGTAGAACTAAAATGAAGAGAAGCATCTCCTTTTTGGAAAATTGTACCATTACAAATAAATTTAAATCCTCTTTGTTGAGAGTGAAGTGTTTTTATGATTTCATCTGATATTTGATTACACCAACTTTGAGCTTCTCTTTGATCATAATTTTTTCCATCTAAATATTTTTTAATAATACCATCACAGAGAGTAGTAAGTTCATCTTTGATTGCTGAAAATTGGAGCTCAGTAGACATTTTAATCTGATATTTTTTTTAATTGTTTGATATTTATAATATTTAAATGATTAATTTTATTTTTTTATTAGATTTTTTTTAAATAAATTGAGATGGAAAAATTTACTCACATTTATTCTAAGAAAAAACTTAGAGATATGAAAATTAAAAAGATTGAAAGAAAATTATATAATAAACCATTAAAATCAGAAATTGAATTTATGTCAGATGTAAAAAATGGAAAATATAAAGATAATAAATTTATAAAATATGATGGAGATATAGAATTTACTCCTTTTGATTTAAAAGAAGAAAATGAAGAAGGATATTTTGATGAAAATGATAATTATATTAAAAGAAAAGAAGAATATGACCCATGGTATGAATCTGTTAAAGATGAAATTAAGAAAAAAGAAATGTTACAAAAAAAGAAGAAAAGAAATGATAATGATAATGATAAAAATAGTAATGAAAGTAATAGTGAAATAAATACAGATAATAAAAAGAAAGATAATGAAGATGAAGATGATATTTCAAAATATGGTGATGAAGATTTATATTATAAAGAAGAAAAAATTACAAAAGAAGAAGAAAATGAAATCAAGAATGAAGTTGAAGAATATAGAATTAAATTAATAAAATTTTTAGAAAAAAATGAAAATGTAAATAAAGCATTAAAAAGATTAAAACCAAAAAATAAAAATGAAGATAAATCTCTTTTTAATGAATTATTAAATATTATTTCTAAATTAACTGAGTTATCTTATTTTGATGTTTACACAGATAACATTGAGAAAATAATAAAAGATTATGGAATTGAAAATCTATATCTGTGGAAATATAAAACTAAAATTGATAATGAAGAAGAAATATTTCAAGAATTTTCCACAAAAACAATGAAAAAATGGATTAAAGAAGATTATTTTAAAGAAATAGATAAATTAAAATTTTATTTTATGTTTACAGATCCTATAAATAAAGAAGAAAATAAAGATTCAAATAAATGGTTTAATACCAAATCAGATTTATTTAACAAATATCTATTGTAAAAATTTAAAATAATGTATATTAAAATAACATATATAAAATTATATAATATATATTAAATTTTTTTCAGCATTTTTTTTGAATAAGATTCTTTAACATTAATATTAATATTATTTGTTTTAACTGCACCTTTATATCTACTTGTATTTGGTCTAGGAATTGCACATGAATAAACATTTGGCATTGTTGATAAAACTGATATATCTGAAATTCCTGATTTATTTAATAAATCTTCTTGTTGACGTAAAAATTCTTCTTTATTTGTTCTAAATCCTTTACCTTTAAATAAATTTTCATTTACAATTTTTATTTCTTTATTATCTTCTTTGTTTTTTTTGTAAGATTTTTTAATTCCTGTTTGAAAAATTTCTTGATTTTTTGAATCTTCCAATTCTCCTATTTTAAAACTTGTATTTTTCCAATCAGTTGTTTTTCTTAATAATTGTTCTTGATTTAAATAATCTTCTTCATCAAGAACATTATCTATCATTTCACTTATACTTCCTTTAATTATATTATCTTGAACTGGAATTTTTTTCATTTTTTATTTATATATATTCATTTACTAGAAAATTAAAATTTATTATATTTTTATTTATTTAAGAAAAAATTCAAATATTATTAATTCTTCTTATTTGCATTAATTTATAATTAGTTATTTTAATATAACAAGAAGTTATTAAAATTTAATTATTTATTTGTCTGATTGAGTACAATAATTTATTATATCTTTTGAAAATTTAGTTAAATTGACAAAATATTCTCTAAATAAAAATCTACTAGTATTTATATCTTTTAAATCTAATTTTTTAGCTCTTAATTTTTTATCTTCTAAAAATATATATTCACTATTTTCTAATTTATCACTTAACTTTCCTACTTGTTCTTGATAAATTTTAAACATATCTTGAATTTTTATAACATCTAAAACTGAATCTGAATTATCTATTCTTAAAAGTGAATTTAATTTCGATATACTATTTTTCATTGAGTCAATTTCATTTTTTGTATTTTCCATAATAACATTTTGAGATTCTATTTTTTTCTGTAATTTTTGAATTTCAGAATTATTTTGTCCAGACTTTATATTTGTATCAATTTGTTTAATATATATATTCATTCTTTCTTTTAATTGTTCAATTTCTTTATCCTTTTCATCATTAATTTTTTGAATTTTATTAACAAAGTCAATTAAAACATTTTCTAATTTTGTATATATTTCTGAATTATCAGAAATATCTTTAAAAACATTTCCTAATTTAAAAATAGTATTTTGTTTTATTAAATCATCCTTTACACTTACTTGAATAAAAGATGATAAATTTGAAATTAATTTTTTTATAAAGCATTTATTATCATCTAAAACCATCATGAATTGACAAATAAAAGAAGATGTATTATAATATGTATCAAATAATTTTGTAAAATTTTCACATAAAATTTCAATGTTTTGTGGACATTTAACTAAAGGAATTATATTAATATAAATTTGATTTTCTTCAATATTATTTAAATTCTTTGGTTCTATTTGTAATTCTTCAATTTTACATTTTTACATTATTTATTATTTGAGTATCATAAAGTTCATTTAAAGAATCATCTAATTCTTTATTTAAATTTATTAATAAATTTAAATGTTCTTGATATTTAGGTAAAAGATAAGTAGAATGCTCAATTATTTTATTTAATTCATTTTCACTTATTAAATTTGAACTATATGAATTTATATCTTTTTCTTTTAATATGTTTATGAAATTATTGTAAAAACTAATTTGACCTTCATTCATTTTATTTATTATTTCTTTTTTTGTTATTTCTAATACTAATTGAATCTTATCTAAAGATGAAAAATTTGTTATTATTTCTTCAATATTTAATATTGAATTATTTAATGAATTTATTTTTTTTTCAAATAATTCTATTTCTTTTAATAAAAATTCTTTTTCAACATTTAATTTATAATTTTCCTTTTGTTTTGAAAATATATCATCTCTCTTATTTTCTCCATTTGAATTTTTATTAATATTTTTTTGGTTTTGAGTTAATTTTATATTAATTTCATTTTTAGAAATTTTTGTTATATATTTATTTTTATCTTGAACTAATTTATTTAATTCATTTTGATAATCATTAACAGTTGAATTAATTTCATTTTCAATTTTTTCTTTTAAATTTAAAGGAAAATAATTCATTTCTTCATATTCTATAATTTTATTTTCTAAAGATGCTATAGTATTATTCAATTTATTTATTTGATTTTGATAATCTATATTAGATTTATTTGATTTTCCATTATTATTATTTAATTCATTTTCATTTATTTTAGTAGTTAAATCAAGAACACTTCTTTGTAAATCTTCTTTTTCTTTTGTTAAGTCACTTATATTATCACTTTGCTCTTTATTAATTTTAGTTAAATTTGATACTTGTTCATTAAGAGTTTCAATTTGATTTTCTTTTTCATATATTATTCCATCTACTTTTTGTAATATAACTTCAAATTCTTTTGTTTTATTCTTAATTAAATTTTCATAAAAACTTTCTAATTTTTTCAATTGTTCTTTAAAATTATCTTCTTTTTCATTTTCCTCATTTTTATCATTTTTATTATTATTTTTTTTTCTATAAGAAACTTCAGTACTTATTTCATTACTAATTGTAGATAATTTTTTTTGCATATCAATATACATTTCACCACTTTTAAATTTTTCTAATTCTCCTAAAACTTTATCATATTCAATTTTTAACATTGAATATTTATCATTTAATTTATCTAAATCATCTTGTAATTTAATAGATAAAGCTTGATAATCAATACTTTTATTAATAATTGGTTTATTTTGTACTTTCATAGCTCTCATTGCAAAATTTAAAGAAGAAACAGTTTCTTCAGTATTATAACTTGAAGGACTTACTGTTACTATTAAAGATGTTTTTGCATTACCTCCTAAACTTTCTTGAAGTAATCTTGTTAATTTTGAATCTCTATATGATATATGACTTTTCTTAGGATCTATTAATGCTGAAATACAATTACCTAAAACTAAAAGAGAATAATTTATTTTTTTAGCTTCTTCTAATCTCATTTCTCTTGCATTTGTTTTTTTCACTCTTTCACTTCCTGCTAAATCAACTAAATATAAATGTGATTTTGTTATAATTCTTTCAACATTTTTACTTATATTTGTAATTTTATTTGTTTCTGAAACTTTAATTGATTTTTCAATTCTAATAATTAATATTGCATGACTTCTACTTGAATGAGCATTCATTTTTGTACTTTCAGTCACTCTATTTCTTTCTCCCATATGAAATATATCTGCGCATTCTTCAGGTGAAGTCACTCTTATCCATTGTACATTTTCTAAGTATACTCCTTTATCAGGATCTTCTCTTATTCTAACGTCCTTACTTCTTGGATCTAATAAATCTTGAATTGTTTCTAAATATATTTGAATAAATGATAAATATATATTATATTTATTCCTATTTTCGTCATTGTTTTCTTCTTCTTTTATTTTATTTATTTCGTTAAATATATAATTAAAAGCTCTTGGAATTATTCCTTTATTATTTTTTTTATCATAATCACCTACCATTGTATATGTTTTACCTGTTCCTGTTTGACCATAAGCAAAAATTGTTCCATTATATCCTTTCAATGAAGACTATAATATTTTGAAAATAAAAAAAAATATAATTACATCTATAACTGGTTTTGCCGTAATATCAAATAAATTATCTTGTGTTGATGTCGTTGAAAAAATTTTATCATATGAATAATCCTTTTTTTCATATTCCTTTTTCACTAAGATTTATAGATTTAATTTTACCTGTTATTATATTATTAGTTAAATCTATATTTTGGATTGGTGTTGCATTATTAATTTTTAATTCATCATTAGTAAATGGTCTTATTCTAACATATACTTTTACTCTCTCACATTTGTTTGCTTTATTTTTCATATATATTATTTAATAAAAAATAATTATATTTTCAAAATTAAATTCAAAAAATATGTTTTTAAATAACTAAACATAATATTACAAAACAAAATATTGCAAAATAAACTAAAAAATTATAAAAATCATTATCAAAAAATTTAAAAAGAAAAATATAACTTTGTTGTTTATATTTTTCATAACCATCTTTTTTCCTTAAAGAACACTCTTTTAAATAAATTCTATTAACAAATATACCTAACCAAATAGAAATTAAAATTAAATAACAAATAAGTCTATTAGTCGCCATAGCAAAAGAAAGATAAACTAAAACTTCTCCAAAATAATTAGCATTTCTATTTTTTTCAAAGAAATATTCAGTAATTAATCCTTTTTTATATTTTAAAGTAATGAATTTTTGTAAATCAGTACATACCATAAGAAATAATCCAATAGTAAAAATAAAAAAACAAGAAAACATTTTTCTAGGAGAAGGATTTTGATCACCATAACCATTCATCATTAAAAACCCTATTACCCAATATAATAAAAGAACTACAGATACACAAGAACAACCAATAATACTTACTTTAACTTGAAATGATTTATCTGGAAAAATCATATCTTTTAATATCCAAATAATACCATAAGTTCCATGAAGAGATAAATATAACCAAGCACCTGTTGAAAAATTTTGATAATATAACATTAAGATATACATTATTATTATTGTTCCTGCTTTTTGAATATTTATTATATAATTTAAAGGAATTATTGGAGTTCCTATTGCAAAAGGGGATTTTATTGGATCAGTCATTATTGCTATTTTATAGAATATATCTGTTTTGTTTTTATTTTCATTTTCAGAATTATTCATTTTTGATAAAAAATTTTAATCTTGAATTTATTAAAAAAAAATTCTTTATATCTAATCTAGTAAATATTTATTATTTAAAACTAATTATCATTATGATTAATTATTCATTGAATTTGAATAATTGTTGTTCTATTATATCATTATCATCATAATAAGATGAATGATAAATAGAATTTTCAAAATCAAAGATCTTATTGTTTTCTAAATCATCGTTTAAAAAATCCATATTTATAGGAATTTTTTCTAAATTTTTTTCTGAATGATTATTCATTTCATTTATATTATTTATATTTTTTATATCATTACCTTTATTCATATCATTTATGTTTTCACTGTTATTTATATTTACAATTGATTTATCATTTGATTGATTAACACAATTTATATTTATTGTTTTGTTTTTGTTTTGAGATATTAGTTTGTCAATACTATGACCTTTTTCTATAATTTTTTTTTGAATATAAATTCTTTTAGATTTTAAATTAACTGTTGTTTCAGTGGTTAATTCATCTTTTATCCCTATATTGTTAATTATTTTTTTTTTATTTCTTTTTCTCCTTAATAATACATATTCCATGATAAACAAAATAAAATTTGGAAGATAAGTATTATCATATTTTTCTTTTAATTCATTTTTGAATAATTCTTCTACCTTTAATTTAATATAATTTTCGTCTTTGCTTTTTCCAATTAATTTTCTAATTTTATTTAAATATCTTCTTACACTTATATAAATATTAGTCATTGATTTTTTTTTCATATTTCTTCTAATTTTTGTGAAATTATTTCTAAACTTTAAGAAACTTTCAACGAATAATTTATTTTCAGCTTTTGTCCATTTAACTTTTTTTCTTTTTTTATTTTTAATGGTATAATTCTTAATTTGATTATTTTGAAAATCATTGTCAGAGTCAGATTCTGTGATTGATTGATTTAACTTCTTTTTTTGATTAATATATTTTATTGTATTTGATTGATTGTTATAAATTTCAGATAAATTTAATCTAATTATATTATTATTATTTTTGTTTTCAACAAAACATTTTTTTTCAATTCCCTCCTCCATTGATATTTTACGTAATTATTATTAATAATACTCATATCAAAAAATTACATCTTAATTAAATAATTTTATAATTTTAATATATTCGGATAAATAAAAATAAAATCATTATAAAATTTTTTGTTTATTTATCTTGTTCGTTTTCAGATTTTTATTTAATATTTATATAATCCATTTATGGAATATTTAAAAATTAAAAAAATTATTATTATAATAATATTTATAATTTTATTTTTTTTTATTCTTATATTTCTTCTTCATAATTTATTGGAGTAAACATTTTTTTTGATGTTGTTGTTGTTTCTGTTTTTGACATTTTTTTGCTTTCATTTTTATAATTTTTTTCTTTATTATCTATTATTGATATTTTTTTAAATTTAATTGTTTGAATTGAATTTAATTGATATACTTTTAAACCTCCTTTATTACTTTTAATTCTAATATTTGATTTTATTAAATTTTCAAATTCAGATTTTTCTTGTTTTAACTTATTTAAAGTGTCTTCATTTAAATTTTCAAAAAAATTCATATTTTTTGGTTTAATATTTTTAAATATTAAAGCACTTCTATTATTTGTTAAATTAGGAGTTGAACTTCTATTATTCAATAAATTAGGAGTTGAACTTCTATTTTTTTTATTTATACTCTTTTCATTATTATTTCTAGATAAAAATCCAGATTTATTTCTCTTTTCTTTTTTTTCATTATAAATTTTTCTTCCTTTATTATATAAAGAATTAAAAATTTCATTTGCTTTATTTTTAGAAACCTTTTTCTTTTGATTTTTCATTTCATTTATAATATCTTCTTCTTTTTTCTTTATTTTGTCTTCTTTTTCTTTATGAGCTTTCTTAATTTTTTCATTATGTGTATCAATAAAGTTCTTAAATCTTTTATTATAAATATTATTCCAATCTTTTGAGTTATATTTTTTCACATTATCTTTTTTATCAGAATTAATATTTTTTTTAAATAATTCTGCTCTTTCTCTTGCTTCAAATCTTCTGTTTGCATCATCAATTAATCTATTAAATCTTGCTATTAATTCATATTCTGATTTTATTATTTTTTCTCTTTCATTTAATAAATTCTTTCTTTCTAAAACTCCTTTTCTCCTTATCATTGATTCTTGATTTCTTAATAAAAATTCCTTAAAGTTTTTTTTTCTTTCTAATATTTTCCTTTTTTTTTCTTCTTTAATATGATAATCATCTTTTGAGATAAATTTTACTGAATGATTATCTAAAGCAATGTTAAATCTTTTATTAGGTTTAAAATCAAAACTTCTCATTTTATTAATTGAAATCGATGAAATTATATAATCATTAAACATTTTATTTTCTCTATTTCTTGTTGTTGAAATTGAATTTTGGTGAATATTTTTATTTAAATTATTAACATTCTTTTCACAAATTTCTTGTTTCATACTTAATTTAATAAATTAATTTTCATATAATTTAATTATATAATAATTTCATTTTATAAATAATTTTCAATAATAAATGTATTTTAAACAATTATAGATATATTTTAAAAGAGTAAAAATATTTAACAATAGATTTAAAGTTTTTTTAAAAATTTTAAATTTTTTATTTAAATATTTTTAATTATAATAAATAAAATATTATTTTGTTTTAAATATTATTTATTTTAATTCAAAATTTAATTTTTAAATGGAAAATATTGATAAAAAGTTAATAATCCCAGAAAAATTATATGATTCAAATTTAAATGGTAAAATATTATATATAAGACATGGTCAAACAAATTATAATAAAAATTCTAATAAATCTAATTTAAACATAATGAAAATAAAATCAGAATATATTGACTGTGACATAAATGAAAAAGGAATAGAACAAACTAAAAAAATATCAAATATAATAGAACAATTAGATATTGAAGAAATTTACGTTTCTCCTCTTTCAAGAACATTACATACTGCATTAATTTTATTTAAAAATCATCCTCAAAAAGATAAAATCATAATTAAAGTCCATCCTTTAATTACAGAAGTTATTAGCGGAGTACATGGTTTTTCTTTTGATATTCAAAATAATAAAAAAATATATAATTTAAAAAGCGAAATTAAATTTGATTGGAGTATTTTTGACTCTTATTATAATACTCCTATTGAACAAGATTTATTCTTTTTTAATTTTATTGATTGTCTTAGTAAAAAAAAACTTAAAGAAAAAAAAGATAAAATTAACGAACATTATAATAAAGGGAATTTAAAAGTTAAATTAGGAGAATTTTCTAAATTTGGAGTTGATTCTGGATTTAAAAGATTTGAAACATTAAATCATTTGTTTAAAAGAAATTTAGAGTTTAAAAAATTCATATATGACAAACATAAAAATACATTAGAAGACACTGAAAAAAAAATAATAATAATAACTCATTGTGCATTTACTCAAATAAGTACAAGTAAAAAAGCATATTTAGGAAATTTAAAAAATAATTTCCCAGATGATTGTTATAAAATTTCCAATTGTGAAATAATAAGTATATTCCTTTAACAAAATTATAAATACTTTTTTTTAAAAAAAAAATAATTTAATTTTATTTTTTTTTAAAACAACAACCTTCTTTTTCATTACTAAAAGAACTTCCATCAAGAACATAAGTTTTATTATTATCAGTAATATTTAAATCAATAATGTGTTTAACAAAAGTTATTATTGAATATTCAATATTTTTATTCAATTTTGCACTTGTTTTAATATACATTGCATCATTTTCATCAGCAAATTTTTTTACTTCTTCATCTTTTATTACAATTTCATTTTCTAAATCACATTTATTTCCTATAATAATTAAAGGTATTTTATCTCTTATATTCATTATATTTTTTATCAATTTATCTAAATCCTCAAAAGATTTATGATTAGTTAAATCAAACATTAATAATATTCCTTGAACTCTTAAAAAGTAATTTCTAGATATATTTTTAAATTTTTCTTCACCTGAAGTATCCCAAATTTGAATTTTATATGTTTTATTATTTATTAAAATATTTTTGGTCTTTAATTCCATTCCAATCGTTGCTTGGTGATTATCACTAAATTTATTTTCTGTGAATCTAAAAATAAAATTCGATTTTCCTACATTTGGAGAACCAATAACTAATAATTTTATTATATTTTCATATTCTTCTTCAATTAACATTTTCTTTTTTTTAAAAGAATAAAAATATTATTTATAAATAATGGAAAATGAAAAAGAAAATAATGAAATAAGAGATTTTTCAGATGAAAGATTAGATTATTTAAAAAAATGTGCATATGAAGGAAAAGTAGTAAAAGGAATAAGACAAACAATAAAAGCAATTATAGCAGGAAAAGTTCAATATGTTTTTTTATGTAAAAATAATAGTCTTGGTGATAAATATGATTCTGTTATTAAAAATTATGCAAAAGCATATATGGGAAAAGAACCTATAATAATAAGTGACTTTTTAATTTTAAGAGATATTGTCATGAATAAATATATTTCTAATTGTGGTGATTTAAAAAAAAATATAACTGGGAAAAATAAAATTAAAGGTCCTAAATGCTTTTGTGCTGCTATTGTTTTAAGTTAAATTTTTTTATTTAATTATGAAATAAAATAATATTTTTTAATTAATGATAAATACGAACAGAAAGAATTAATTTAATTTAATGTTTTAATTTTTTATTTATAATAATTTATTATAATTATTGTAAACTTATTATAAAATGTCTGAAAATTTAACTTCTCTTATGGATAAAATTACTTATCCAGAGAAAAATAATAAAATATCATTTGAAGAATTTATAAATGAAAAAATTGTTAATAATAATAATTTAGATGATGAAATAAAAAAAGAAGAATTAATTAAGGAATTAGAGGAAAAAGTAGAAAATGGAAGTGATTATTTTGGGCAAATAGATGATTATTTTGGTGATAAAGATAATATGAAACTTGAAGAATTACAAAATATAATAAATCCAAAAGAAGAAGAAGAAAAAGAAGTAGAAGAAGAAAAAGAAGAAAAGAAAAGTCTGGAAGAAGAAGAAAAAGAAGGAGAAGAGGAAAAAGAAGCAGAAGAAGAAAAAGAAGGAGAAGAAGAAAAAGAAGTAGAAGAACAGAAAGAAGAAGAAAATAAAGAAGAAGTTAAAGAAGAAGAAAAAGAAGAAGTTAAAGAAGAAGAAGTTAAAGAAGAAGAAAAGAAAGAAGAAGAGAAAGAAGAAAAGAAAGAAGAAGAGATAAAAGAAGAAGAGAAAGTAGAAGAAAAGAAAGAAGAAAAAAAAGAAAATGAAATACAATTTGAAGATAAAAAAGAACAAGAAGTAGAAATAAAGGAAGAAGAAAATAAAAAAGATAAAATAAAAAATATAAACAAAGAAGAAAAGATGATGCCCCGATCAACATTAGATGATATATATACATCAAAAATGAATTCAGATTTAGATTTTTTGTCTTATGATTTACCAAAAGATAAAAATAGAGAAAAAATATTATCAAAAGATTACTCTCAAAATTATAATCTTTCAAATAGAATTCAAACAAAATCAAAATTTAATTTTGATCCAGAATTAGAAAATGAAATAAACAATATAAAACCATCAAATGAAGAAACCATAATAAAACCAATAAATGATTTTAAAGAATATGAAAATAATATAAATACAATAAATGAAATTAAAGGTAAAACATATAGAGAAAGTAATAATAATAAAAAATCATATTATAGACCAATTCAAAATAAAGTTCTTTCATATAATGATGATTTTGTTGATAAATTTATTCAAAATGAAAACTTTGGACTTGATAATATAGTTTTACCAATAAATAAAAAAAAGAATTTAATTTATGATGATGATACAATATCAAAAGGAGTTCAAAATATAAAATCAAAAATAAATAATAATGAATTTACTAGAACAGCTCCATTAATGAATGTAGGAAATAATAATGATTATTTCTTTAATTTATATAAAGATTTTTCAAATCAAAATAGATCACTTTCAGTTTTAGATAATAAAGTATTGAAAATTACTAATAAACAAAAAGATTATCTAAGTTCTCCAATGGTTAATTCACCTCCTCAACCAAATAATTTATTAAATAAAATGAAAATGAATAGTAATTTAAATAATAATAAAAATGATTTGTTTAGTAAATTCGGTATTAAACAAAGTAACTATAATAATAATAATTTACATGAATATCAAGCTAAAGATTTTAATTTAAAAGATCCTAAAGATAAACAAAAATATATTGAAAGCTTGAAAAGTGAATTAAAACAGTTTTCTCTTAATAAAGATAAACAAAAAGAATCTAGAGAAAAAAATTCAGCTTTTGGTGAAATTGATGAAAGATTACAAAAATTATATATTAAGAATAAACAATTAAATGAAAATTTAGATAAAAAACAAAATCTAAATCAATTAGGAGATAATTTAGAAAATAAAATTCAGAATTTTGAAAAGAAATTCGAAAAAAAAATAGAGAATAAAACTGAAGATAATAAAATAGAAAATAAAATTGAAGATAATAAAATAGAAAATAAAATAGAAGATAATAAAATAGAAAATAAAATAGAAGATAATAAAATAGAAAATAAAATAGAAGATAATAAAATTGAAAAT
>JAEEGK010004003.1_pt1 | contig 36363 bp, 41 predicted proteins | sample 8958771 | NCBI WGS metagenome assembly JAEEGK01 (sample SAMN16246547, study PRJNA631951) | gut metagenome | biome: gut microbiome; feature: rumen; material: SC-attached | host: Bos | place: Iran: Karaj | collected 2018-10 | reverse complement strand
ACAGCGAACCGAACTTCTGGCTCAGCTGCATGATTATCGACAAGGATGCAATGTGCAAGCAGGTACGCGGTGAAACCGACGCCCTGTACATCCACGAAAAGGGCAAGAGCTGCCCCACGGAAATCCTGGAACGCATCGCCGCCATGAACGCCGAAGGCCGCCCCATCTGGAAACCCATGCACATGCAGCCCATGTACATGAGCCACGCCTTCGTGACTGCGCAGGGTAACGGACGCGCCCGCACCAACGCCTACATCGCGGGCGGAATCACCGACGTCGGCGCCGACATCTTTGCCCGCGGGCTCTGCCTCCCCAGCGACAACAAGATGACTCCCGAACAGCAAGACGCTATTATCAAGGTGATTCGCGGATGCTTTGAATAGCCTTCGTTGAGCTTTTTTGTAAAAAAAAATATTCGCGCCAATTATAGTTGGCGTGATTTTTTGTAGTGGGTTTTAACATTTAACAGCAATGTTCGATGATGAAGACCACAAAAGAGCCGTTAAGGACTTTATAGCTTATTTGCGAACAATTACGACGCAGAAAAACCTCGCTTTTTTTAGCGACCTTTCGCGGGAATATTTGCGCAATCTGGGCAAAGGGGAGGGAATCCCCTCCGTCAAAGTGTTCTTCAATATTATCGAGGCCGCGGGGCTGGATCCCATCGACGGTACGCAAAGGTACCTGAACTATTTGCGGTCTCACCATGCTGCTATCGCCGCCGAAAGAATTTCTAGCCGTAACTACATCCAGAGAACCAAGCTAGGCGGTAAGAAACCTGACGGTAATCCGCATCCCCATTTTTGACCGCAAAACGTCAATTTTTTCAAAAATTGCTCATTTTGGCGGAATTTCCCTGTTCTAAGGCTTTTAAGGTGTATTTTCTTGCTCAGACAGTCGCTTGATTTCTTTGTCGAAATCCGAGAGGTAATCTCTGTCTTGCACCAGCTTGAACTTGTCGTATTCGGCGAAGGCCTTCTGTTTAGCATCTTCTGCCGAGACTGTTCCCGCATTTTGCAAGATGTCGAAATTATACACGGACAAAAACTTCTCGAGTTGGTGTTGCCAATCCGCCATGTTCATCACGATGTGGTTTTCTGCCTGGGTTTCTGCAAAATCTAGGAATGCCGTTGAAAGACGATTGAGCTTCAAGATTTCTTTTTCCGAGAGGTAATTCTTGGCTACAATCGTGTCGGATCTTTGTACGCGACCATCGGGAGCCTTTTTCCATGTGGTCAGCCCCATGTGCGGTTGCTCGGCATCTGCCCTTGAATAAATTATTTCGGCGGCAGTCTGGTGCGTGACGGCCCAGTGCATCATATTCTGCACAATTTTGAAGAACGTCAACGTAGCCTCTGATTTCGAATCATAATCGGCGCTGCATTCCGCATAAATATCCGTAATCTTCTGGTAATACCTGCGTTCTGAGGCACGGATTTCGCGAATGCGCTCCAGCAAGTCGTCGAAGTAGTCCTTGCCGAAATGCGTTCCCTGCTTGAGTCGTTCGTCATCGAGGACAAAGCCCTTGACAATCATCTCCTTGAGTACAGTTGTCGCCCAGATACGGAATTGCGTGGCCTGGTAGCTGTTTACGCGGTAACCCACGGCGATAATGGCGTCGAGGTTATAGACGTTGGTATCGTACACCTTCCCGTCGGCGGCAGTTATTCCAATTTTTCGAATAACTGACTGTTCTACAAGCTCTCCGCTATTGAATATTTCTTTCAGGTGATAGTTGACAGTGTTGACTTCCACCCCGTACAGTTCGGCCATGCGCTTTTGCGGCATCCAGAACGTTTCGCCGTTGAAAATCACCTCGATGCGGGACTCTCCTTGGGTCGTCTTGTATAGCAAAATGTTCGAAATTTCGCTATTTTGGACAGTTTCGACCGCAGAACCGCTTTGCGAGAAATACCTTTGCGCCACCTGCACTTGGGGCTTTTTCCGGTCTGCATTTTCGGCAATCAGCAGGCAAGCCTCTCGTGAAAGATGGTAATTTTCGACCTTGCGGAAGGAGCCCGACCCGAGCCGAACCATTTCAACCGTCTGGTTAAAATGGTCGGTTCCGGCCAAATCTGTGGCCCTGGCTGCCGCAATCGCCTTTCCAAGAATCCGCTCGAATTTCTGGTATGTGCTATACCCCAAAGCCGAGGCAAGGTCCCTGGCGCTCCAGAACACGCGACCGTCATCGGCGACTTGCTTGATGCGCTCAAAGTCGGAAACAAGGGGCTGTATTTCATTAGTGTCTTTCATACTGCTCAAATATACACTGTTTTCCAAGTTTGTCAATACCCTTCGCGGAAATTTTTCGCATTCAATGAATCCTCGAGGTTGTTCGGAATTTCCGGACAACCGCTATTCTTGGAAAAAAATTTGGGGTGGGTGGTCGGGGAGAGGTGGCTGGGAACGGCTCCGGGCGCTGGGCGGCCCGACGCTGCGTATTCACTCCGCGCCGTCACGCTCTATTTTACGGGCCCGCGCTTCGCCGACACGCGGCTCCCACGAGCCTCGTAAAACGAAGTCTCGCTCTTCTCGCCGTCATTCCGGCCCGTGAGCCGGAATCTAGGCTCGCTTCGCAAGTCTTCGCCCCAAGGGGTCACGATCGTTGCCGCGGAATGCTGGCGGGGGTAGGCTTTTTAGCTGAAAATTAGGTTTCCGCCTGGCTACGCAGGACGACAACATCTTCGATGGATAGGCCAGAACATTTGGCAATGTCTTCATCGGACAGTTTGCCGTTGGCAATGAGCCGCTTGGCGATTTCGCGAGAACGTTCGTCCATCTTCGCGTTGACATCGTCCGCGAATTCCTCGAAGAAACTTCTTCTCAAGACGTTATGATCCCATTTTTCGTGAAACACTTTCTGGTAAGCCTCGAATTCTTCCTTACTAAACTTAGACACTTTTGATGATTCCGTCAACTGCCGGAACTTCTTTTCGTTCATTTCGGGCGGCAGTGCCTTCAGCTTGTTCAAGTAGCGGAAGAAAAACAGCCACTTGCTCAAACTGTCGGACTTCGATTCGATAAAAAAAGGAACCTTCGCAAGTTCGACGACTGTAAAATTGTACGAATCCATGAATTTTTCGTGGGTTTCGAGGTCCGTCACGGTTGCACGGTGGACAATCCGGTCGTCTTCGAACATCCTGTGCCGGGCAATCGCAATAACATAAGTCGGCTTGATGCCGTAATCCCAGTCATCGCCGGGTTCGGCCTGGTTCGCCACCATTTCGCTGGCGTAGAACGCGAGGCGATTCAGGAAGTTGTCAAGCTTGCGGATTTGCACCTCGATTTCAATCAACTCTCCGGCATCGTCTTCACAGTGCAAATCGAAAATGGCGGTGCGCGATGCCTTGCTCCCACTCAGGTTCTTCGCAACGTTGCGTGTCCACACATTTTTGATGGGGCGCTTGAGCTGCGGCGCCAGCAGGTCGTTCAACAGGTTCACGAGATTTTCGCGGCTTGTGGGCTTGTCCGGGTCAAAGGCCTTCTTGAATGCCAAATCGACCAGCAGGTTTGCGAAGGGACTCCGTTCGCCTGGTTTTACGAGATAGTCCTCGAGGGACTTGCGTTCTTTCATCTTTTACTCCTTCCCCGCGGACATGCGCAAAACAGCGGGGCTTCAGGTTGATTTGTTTGGTGAGTTAAAATAATTTTGCTCATCCGTGCACTAAATATAATCTTTCGAAGGGACTCCGTCAAGAGGTTCCAGGAAAATTTCCCCGGGGGCGTTCGTGCCCGACTTTTTACAGCGTCTCATTCTCGTAATAAATTTGTCATTATTTGGACGTTATATCTTTACATTACGCACTACAATTACTATATTTTGTCCAAATTAAAACTTTTGACCGCACACCGAGGTTACAGGCTTTGTCCGTCCGCTTTTTTATAAGAGATTCTCTCTTGCGTCATCCTGAGTGTCGCAGCCATGCTTGCATGGGTATGACCGAGCCAAAGGGGAGGGACATAGTCCCATCCAGGGCGGTAGCATAATGTACGCGAATTGCTTAAAAAGAGTCCTGGACTTCTGCTGCGCGCTGGCAGCCATCCTTTGCCTGAGCCCGCTGCTGATTTTGCTGACCGTTGTCGGTGCGTTCAAGATGAAGGGCACCCCCTTCTTCACGCAGCCCCGCCCGGGCAAAGGCGAAAAAATCTTCAATCTTATCAAGTTCCGCACCATGACCAACCAGAAGGACGCCAACGGCAACCTGCTCCCGGACGATGTGCGCCTTACCAAATACGGCAAGTTCCTCCGCTCCACCAGCCTCGACGAACTCCCGGAACTCTTCAACATCCTCAAGGGCGGCCCGGCGCTCCCGCGCCGTCACGCTCTATTTTACGGGCCCGCGTCGCGGCTCCGCCACCCCGCGAACCTCGTAAAACCGAGCCTCGTTCCGCGAGTCTCGGCACTTGCGTGTCACGATCGTTGCCGCGAAACTCTGCAGGAGGCCGCATGACTCCAGTAGTTGACGCAAAGCCTCGTAACGATTCCATTGATTTCGTCAAACTTGTGGCTGTCTTTCTAGTTCTAAACTCTCATATGGGAATTTGCTATGGAAGTCATAGTTTTTTAGCGACTGGTGGGGCTATTGGTGATGCTCTATTTTTCTTTATTTCTGGGTTTACGCTTTTTTTGGGTGGCAAGTACCGTTTTGATAACTGGTACAAGAGACGTTTGTCTCGTATCTATCCATCCGTCTTGGCAACAGGAATTGTTGCATGCCTGCTATTCAAATCAGAAGATTCTTTCTTTGATGTAATTACAGCAAAGCGCTATTGGTTCGTTCAATGTATTTTCATCTATTACGTTTTGCTGTATCCAATCAAAACCTACGTTAGTAAAGTTTGGATTGTTTTTGCTGCTTTGTTCGCATTTGTAGTCGGTGCGTATTTTCTGTTCTTTGATTTTACAGGAAAGGGTATTTTTTGGGGAAGTGATAGCTATTTCCGGAGGATGTTCTTCTTTCTGATTGTTCTGCAGGGGGCAATGCTCGGTAAGCAGGGACAAATAACGTTTAGGGTTTGGCATTTGCCCGCTCTGTTCGTTAGCATTGTTGCGTGGTATGGAGTGTGCTATTTCTTCAATGGTGCTAACTGGCAAATCCTTTCTGTCGTTCCGATGTTTGGCATAACCTATTTCCTATACTCCGTTTCCAACAACAGACTAGTAAAAAAAACATTACAAACGAGGGCGCTCAAGAAACCGGTTTTGGTTGTAGGTTCTCTTTGTCTCGAAAGTTATTTGGTTCAGAAATATCTAATAACGGATTCTAAACAATCTGTTTCCGCTCAACATTCCAGTAATTATGGTTCTTGTTCTTCTTTTTGCTTTCTTTGTCCGAGTCGTATCGGAATTTATAAGGCAAGTGTTTAGCATGGACGCTTTTGATTACAAGAAAATAGTTTTGTTCTTCGACAGGTAGTATGTACAAGTATTTTTTTAAAAGATTCTTTGACTTTGTTGGAGCGCTCGTTGCTCTTTGCCTTCTGAGTCCAGTCCTTTTGGTTGCCTGTATAGGGCTTCATTTTGCAAATAAGGGTGCTGGTGCATTCTTCTTTCAGGAACGTCCTGGAAAAAATGAGAAGATTTTTAAAATTATCAAGTTTAAGTCGATGAATGATGCAAAAGATGAAAATGGAAAACTTCTTCCAGACCCGGAACGCTTGACGAAAGTTGGGGCGTTCATCCGCAAAACATCGGTTGACGAACTGCCGCAACTGATTAATGTGTTGAAAGGCGATATGTCGTTTATTGGTCCAAGACCGCTTTTGATTCGATATCTTCCATATTATACAGAGCGCGAGAAACTTAGACATTCCGTTCGTCCGGGGATGTCTGGACTAGCCCAAGTAAATGGAAGAAATACGGCGAGTTGGAATGAAAAACTTGAATACGATGCCTATTATGCAGAGCATTTGTCTCTTGCGCTTGATGTGAAAATTTTATTCAAGACTATTTACAAGGTCTTGAAACATGATGGTGTTGTAGCAAACAAAAAAGAACATTACCTTGATGACGAACGAAGAGGGATTTCCTAATGAAAGTTTTGATTACTGGAGCCTGTGCGGTTTCCGCTAGAAGTGTTTTGCGCTCACTAAAGAAGAGCCCTATCTTCAAGGATTGTGAATTTATCGGTTGGGACATGTGTTCGCTTCTCTATGGAGTGTATGAGGGCCTTTTTGATAAAATGTATAAGGTTCCTGCGGTCTCGGATCCGTCGTATGCATATGTTGCAAAACAGATTGTTGAAAAGGAAAAACCGGATGCTGCAATAATTGTTCCTGAAGTGGAAGTGCTGTATTGGTCTGAAAATAGACCATTTGATATTCCTTATATCGTTCCCCCACCGAAGTTTTCTCGCCTTGTAATCAGCAAAGAAAGATTGTTCAATGCGCTTGAAGGAACGGGGCTTGTTCCCCAAAGTAGGACTGTCTCTGTAGAAGAAATTTGTAGCGATGATTTCAATAACGAATTCGGTTATCCTGTATGGATTAGGGATGGGGCTGCAGGGACTGCTTCTGCAAAGGGGGCTTTCAAGGCAACGAACATCAATGAGTTGCGTGCTTGGACAGAGATTAATACAGGAATAAAGCAGTTCCAGCTGTCTGAATTCCTGCCAGGTGGCAACTATGGTTGTTTCTGCCTGTTCAAAAATGGTAAACTTGTCAAAATGGCTCAGGCTCAGCGTATTGAATATATCATGGCTAAGGTTGCAGTTTCAGGAATTACCGGAAATACATCTAAGGGAAAGTTGCTGAACCGAGATGATATCAAGCAGACAGCCTTAAATGCAATTGAGATTTTGTGTAAGCAGACTGGTGAAGTGATGAACGGCCTTGTCGTTGTAGATATGAAGGGTGATGAAAATGACAAGCCGATGATAACGGAAATAAATATTCGTCATGTTGCGTTCAGTTCTTCTTTTGCTAATGCAGGCTTTAATATCTCGGAATATCAATTGCTGCTTGCGCTGAATAGGGATGATGAAATAACTTCCGAAATTGAAAAGGTTTACCCCAAGAATAATGCCATTTTGAGAGATGTAGATGGCTTTCCGATATATGTTGAAGATGTAGTGAATTTGGCTGTCGGTGAATGCTTTTCGAAAAAATAAAGAGTAAAAATGAATATTCTTTTTTTGACATTGTCACGCATTTCGGATGTTCGTAGCCACGGCATCTACACTGACCTTATGCGCAAATTCCGCGATGAAGGCCATTCGGTGTATATCGTGACCCCGCATGAGCGTAAGTTTGGCAAGAATACGGAACTTGTTGAATCTGATGGCGTGAAAATTTTGGGTGTCAAAACATTGAACATCCAGAAGACCAATGTCGTTGAGAAGGGTATAGGGACGCTTCTTATAGAATCGCAGTATAAGTCTGCGATAAAAAAATACTTTCAGGGAGTAAAGTTTGATTTGGTGCTCTATTCTACGCCACCGATAACCTTTACCAAGGTCATAAAGTTCCTCAAAAAAGAAAATCCCGATATAATCTCGTACCTCTTGCTTAAGGATATCTTCCCGCAGAATGCAGTGGATATCGGAATGTTTAGCAAGAATAGTCTGTTCTACAAGATGTTCCGCAAGAAAGAGATTGAACTGTACAAGAACAGTGACTACATCGGCTGTATGTCGCCCGCAAATGTCAAGTTCGTGCTGGAACACAATGACTTTATCGACCCGAACCGAGTCGAGGTGGCTCCGAATTCCATTGAAGTTGAAACGGAAGAAAAGAGTCCAGAAAAAGTTGCTCATGAGCGGATCGCAATTCGTGAAAAATATAATCTTCCGCAAGATAAGCCTATATTCATCTACGGTGGCAATCTTGGCAAACCGCAAGGAATCCCTTTCCTGATTCAATGCCTTGAAGCCTTGAAAAATCGAAACGATGTCCATTTTGTGATTGCTGGTGATGGTACCGAATATGGCAAAATCCAGAACTGGATGAATAGCGTAAAGGCGCAAAGTGTAACGCTATTCAAGCGACTTCCTAAAGACGACTACGAAATGCTTGCCCGAAATTGTGATGTTGGCTTGATTTTCTTGGATCATCGCTTTACAATCCCGAACTATCCATCGCGATTGCTCTCTTACCTTGCTGCGAAAATGCCCGTAATCGCCGCCACCGACCCTAACACCGATATCGGTAAAATCGCCGAAGAAAACGGCTATTGCTATTGGTGCGAAAGCAATGATGTGAACGGATTTGTTGCGTGCGTTGACAAAATGCTTGCAGGTAATCGAAAAGCTTTGGGTGAAGCTGGGTACAGGTTCTTGCTTGAAAATTATCAAGTAAAGAATACTTATGACGCAGTTATAAAGCATATGAGGGTGGTTTGATGAATATCTGCGTTGTTTGTCAATCTTTCCCTACTCAAAAGACAATCGATTTTGTCTTTATTGAACAGTTGTGTCGCGAATTTGCTGATTTGGGAGAAAACATTACCGTTATTGCTCCGCAATCCGTTTTCAAGAGTATCGTACGACGAATTCCTTTGCAAAAGACAAAGTCTATTGTCCAAACTAGGAATAGTAAATTTACTCTCTTAAGACCATACAGCTTTTCGTTTGGTAATGGGTTTCATAAACTAAATAAAAAATTTTTTGACAATGCAGTATTAAGAGCATGCAGAAAAATTGACGCTGTTCCAGATGTTTTATATGGGCATTTTTGGTGCTGTGCTGATGCCGCATTGCCATTTGCTCTAAAGGAAAATGTCCCGCTATTTGTAGTTGCGGGTGAAGGTGAAATATCATCCCATACGATAATGACTGACAATGAAATAAAGTCTTTAAGGGATGCTGTAAATGGAGTGATTTGTGTATCGACCAAGAGTAAAAAAGAGAGTGTGGTAGTAGGCTTTACAACAGAAAATAAATGTACGGTTATTCCTAATGCCATAAATCCTGCATTGTTCTATCCTCGCGAAAAAAGGTTGATGCGAGAAAAATTGAATTTGCCTCAGGAAACCTTTATTTTGGCGTTTGTCGGTCAATTTAATTCGAGAAAAGGCGTTGCCCGTCTCTGTGAAGCGCTTAAAAAGGTGAATAATCTGAACATTAAAATTATGTTTATGGGGACGGGAGCTGAGCTACCTGATTACGAAGGGACTATTTTTGCAAAGACCGTCAATCACGATGACTTGCCGGAATATTTAAGTGCCGCAGATGCTTTTATACTGCCTTCAATAAATGAAGGTTGTTCTAATGCGATTATTGAGGCTATGGCGTGTGGCCTTCCGATTTTGTCATCTGATATGGAATTTAATCACGATGTTTTAAACGAGTTTAATTCAATTCTGTTTGATCCGCTGAGTGTCGATGAAATAGCTCAAGCAATTTTGAATTTGTATTCAGATTCAAAATTGTGTGAAAAATTATCTAAAGGTGCTTTAGTTGCCGCCTCCAAGTTGACTATTCATGAGCGTGCGAAGAAAATTCTTGCATTTATAAAATCACGTTTGTCTGGAGGTAGAATTGCCTAAAAAAAACATTCAAATAGCGAAAAATACGATTTTTTTGTATTTTCGAATGTTTGTGGTTTTGCTAGCAAACCTATACACATCGCGCATTGTTCTTCAAAATATAGGTGTTTCTGATTTTGGAATTTATAATGTAGTTGCTGGATTTATTTGCCTGTTTTCTTTTTTTAACGTTTCTTTATCTAATGGTGTTCAGCGTTTTTATAACTATTCGATGGGAAAGAATGACTTTGCGGGTTTAAAAAAGATTTTTTCTTCAGCTTTGTGTATTCATTTTTTTCTTGCAGTTTTAATTTTCATCATCGCCATGATTGTTGGACAAATATATATTGACAAGGTAATGGTTGTGCCTGCCGAACGCATAGGTTCAACTAAAATTATTTATATGTTTGCTCTCATTTCTTTTGCTGTTACTATGATTCAAATTCCTTTTAGTGCTGTTGCAATTGCTTTTGAACGGATGAATTTTTTCGCTTTTGTGGGGCTATTGGATGCAGGACTGAAATTGTTAATCGCTTTTGCCATTTCATGGTGTTGTTGGGATAAATTAGAGTTTTATGTATTTCTATTAATGATAATTTCTTTATTTGATTTTACACTATATTATCTTTATTCGAAAAGAATTGCACCAGGTCTAAAGTTTGGAAGAACTTTTTCAAAAAAAGATTTTGTTGATCTGATTAGTTTTTCTGGATGGAATGTGATTGGTACATTTTCGTTTACTATAAGAAATCAAGGCTCTAATCTTTTGTTAAATGTTTTTTTTGGCCCTGCTGTTAATGCTGCGAATGGAATTGCAAATCAGGTTATGTCTGCTGTTCAGAATTTTTCAGTAAATATGTTAACAGCTTTTCGACCTCAGCTTGTACAGTCATATGCAGAGGGTAATTTTCTAAGATTTCAAAAACTTTTTTTCTGGGAAACCAAGTCTGCATATTTCCTTTTATTGATTATTGTTATTCCGCTTTCAATTGAAATTGATTTTGTTTTATCCATTTGGTTAGGAAAAACATTTGTTCCTGATCACACTGCTTTATTTGTTCGGCTTGTGTTTGTTTTAATGATGTTGGGTGCAATTCATCAGCCTCTGACACAGGTGATTCAAGCTAATGGAAACCAAAAGTTCTTTCAAATAACAAATTTTATTTTTATGACTCTTGTTTTACCTATTGCATATCTATTTCTGCACATGGAATTTGAACCTTATGTAGTCTTTCTGATTTCCATAATTCTTATGTTATTAAATGTTTTTTCTTGCGTGATAGTTGTACATAAAATGGTAAATTTTGATGCAAAAAGATATATTAAAAATGTCCTTTTGCCATGTATTTGTGGAACCTTCGTTTTGCCATTGATTCCTCTCTTGATTTCGAATCAAATGAATCCGTCGTTAACGAGGTTGCTTTGTGTATGTATTTCTGATTTCTTGGTTGCGGTGATGTTTCTGTATGTTTTTGTACTCACCGTAGAAGAACGTAAAACAATTAAATCTTTTATCAAAAAGAGGCTAACACATGAATCTTAGAAAAATTATTGACTATTTATTGACAAAACATGGAGAAAAAAATATAAGAAGCTGTTCTACCATTATGGGTAAAGAACATGTTTTTGGCCCCCATTCAAGAATTGGCCTTGCTGCGGGTGCGTCTGCAAAGAATGTTGTTCTTGAACATGGTGTATGGATGTATGGATATATACGAGTAGAAGATAAGGGGCGTGTTGTTTTGGGTAAGTATGCCAGATTGGGGCATGGATCTCAAATACATTGTGTTGATTCTGTTGAAATCGGTGCCTATACCGGAATTGGCGATAATACCTTAATTATAGATAACAACAATCATCCCCTCAATCCAGAATTTAGAAGGGTTATGAGATTGACAAAATATGAAGATGAAATGCGCTTATGGAAACATTCTGCTCATGCTCCAGTAAAAATAGGTGAGAACTGTTTTATTGGTTCAAATGTAAGAATATGTAAGGGTGTAACGATTGGAAACAACTCTGTTATTGGGGCTTGTTCTGTTGTTACCAAAGATGTCCCTGCAAATTGTGTTGCCGCAGGAAATCCAGCAAGAGTTGTTAAAACGGATATTGATAAAATTCCTGCCCCAACATCTAGTCCCGGATTTAATGAATATTTGAATTCCAAAAAGAGAGGTGCTGTATGATTTTTGATCGCATAAAAAGGAGTATTAAGAATCCTAAAATTATTCCCATATCTTTTTTACATAGAAATTGTTCTTTTTTCCCGGATTTGCCATATCTGAAGGCTTTGTTTTTCCTTGAAATGGGATATAAATTGGATTTGAAAAATCCTCAAACTTTTAATGAAAAACTTAATTGGCTGAAATTGTACAATCGCTCAAAAATATATACGTTGATGGCGGATAAGTATGAAGTAAAAAAGATAATTGAAGAAAAAATAGGAAAAGAATATGTTGTTCCTTGTTTAGGTGTCTTTGAAAATGTTGATGACATAAATTGGAATGATTTACCTAATCAATTTGTTGTAAAATGTACAAATGATAGTTCAGGAGTTGTTGTTTGCCGAGATAAAAAGAAACTAAATATAGAAGCTGTTTCACTAAAGTTAAAAAAATGTATGAAAAGAAACTATTACCCGTTTTTAAGAGAATGGGTGTACAAAGATATCAAACCGAAGATTATTGTCGATAAATTTATTGATGATGGTTCAGGAAAAGAACTTGTTGATTGTAAATTTATGTGTTTTAATGGTGTTCCCAAACTTGTTTATTTGACAAACAAATCGTCAAATATCTTTGAAAATTTCTATGACATGAATTTCAAAGTTGTTGGTATAAATCATGGCTTTCCTAGGAATGTTCCAGAATTTACTAAGCCAAAAAATTTCGAATTAATGAAATCTTTGGCTGAAAAACTGGCAGAGGGAATTCCTTTTGTACGGATAGATTTCTTTAATGTTGACGGAAAAGTGTATTTTGGTGAATGCACATTTTATGATTGGGGCGGAATGCGTCCTTTTGTTGATCGGAAATGGGATTACACTTTAGGTGAATGGATTGATTTAAGTGCAGTTAAATCTTTATAGATATGCGGCTATTGGGGTGGGTTTTGGAACCTGCTTTGCTTCTATAAATATCAATGTTATGGGACGCCCCATTTCGTTGGGGCTCATTTTTTCGTTTTTTTATTTACTCTTGATGCTTCTTAAAGTGAATCAGATTGGTCGTATATTTGAGATTTATGGTTTTGTCCCTTTATTGCCTTTTTTATTCATTTTTACTTTAGCTATTTCTGATACATTAAATGCTCCGTATGCAGGTGTTTTTTTCCCAACTACTCTTTTGGCTAATTGGTTTTTGATGATTTTTATTTTAAATCATTCTTTAGATGATTCAAGTGGCCCTATATTTATTTTATACGGCTGCTCTCTAGGGACATCTGTATTGACGATATTATTTTTATTTGGAGTTGGTATTGAGTATAATGTAACTCGTGATGGTGTAAGAGTCTTGATGTTTGGCTGCAATCCCAATTTAATGAGTATTATTATCAGTGTGGGAGCAGTTATATTGTTGAATAAAGTAATAATTCAAAATATTCTGAAAATAGGAATCTTTCGTTTAATTGCGATTTTTTTGTTGATTTTGCATTATTCAACTGTGTTTATTTTGGCATCAAGAACAGGTGCGATTATTTTGATTGGCGTTTCTTTCGCTTCTGTTGTCTTATATAATGATAAAAAAACGATAGGAAAACATCTGCTTGTTTTACTACTTTGTATTGGAATGTGTTGTTGTTTGTTTTATTTTTTACAAAGTGACAGTATTATTGCAAATCGTCTTGGGAAAACCATTGCAGATGGGGAAACAAGTGGAAGAACTGATATTTGGTTGGCCTACTTGAATTTTGTTTTTGAACAACCAGTATTGGGGTTCGGAAATACTGGTTTGCTTGATGTGTCTTTAAGAGCTGGTTTAGGAAGTATTGAAATTAATGGGCAAACGACTGCTTTTAGCCCGCATAATGTATTGTTGGAAATATTGCTGATATCAGGTGGTGTTGGCTTTGTTATAATGACGCTATTTTTTGTAAATGTTTTTCTTTGTGGAATTAGAGCTTTTTTTAAACAAAAAGATTCAACACCAATTCTGTTGTCAATTCCTTTGATTGTTACAATGTTGTCGGGCCAATTACTTTCCCAAAAAATTGCATGGATTGTATATGCTTATATGATTTCAACTTGTTTTGTTCCTGAAAAACTCAAAAATAATTAGAGAATCTTAAATTTTATCATCATTAAACATTTTTGTAATAGAAAGAGTAAAAATGAAAAAAAAAGTTCGTGTAATTGCTTATTATTTGCCGCAATATCATCCTATTCCGGAAAATGATGAATGGTGGGGGAAGGGCTTTACCGAATGGACGAATGTTGCCATGGCAAAGCCCTTGTTTAGAGGGCATTATCAGCCTCGCGTTCCTGCTGACTTAGGTTTCTATGATTTAAGGCTGTCTGAAGTACGCGAAGCTCAGGCTCAACTGGCTAAAGAAGCCGGTATTGAAGGCTTTATGTATTGGCATTATTGGTTTGGTAATGGCCGTCAGTTGCTTGAACGCCCTTTTAATGAGGTGCTTGCTTCTGGTAAACCTGATTTCCCATTCTGTCTTGGTTGGGCAAACCACTCTTGGAGCCGCAAGACATGGACTGCGAAGAATAAGCCTGGTGCGCCTACAATGTTGCTAAAACAGGAATATCCTGGAGACGAAGATTTTACACAGCATTTTTATTCCCTTTTGCCTGCTTTTAAGGATCGTAGGTACATACGCGTCAACAATAAACCTTTTTTCCTGATATATAATGTTCTTGAAATCCCCGATTTAAGACATTTTATGGATTTGTGGCAGAACCTTGCAAAACAAAATGGACTGGAGGGTATTCATTTTGTTGGCAATATCATGGGACATGCGGCAGAGCTGAGAAAGGATGAAATCATCAATTGCGGCGTAGATGCTACCGTTTTGAGCAACCTGTTCTATGGAGAGGGCCGTTGCGCGGGCAAACTGAGCATGTATTGGCAAAAATTCAGAACAAGAGTCCTTAAAATGGGACCTGAACGTTACAAGTATAGAAAGTTTATAAAATTTGTCCATAATGACTATGAAAAGATGGAGAATGTTTATCCGGTTGTATATCCTCAATTAGACCGAACGCCCAGAGCGGGCAGGGATGCCGTTATTTTAACCGGCTCCACTCCAGATTTTTTTGGGAAGTATTTAAAAGATACGATAGATATCGTTAAAGAGAAATGCGAAGATAATCGTATCATTATCATAAATGCCTGGAATGAATGGGGTGAAGGAAACTATATTGAACCTGATATGAAGTTTGGGAAAGGCTATCTTGATGCCTGTAGGAAAGTTTTAGTAAATGAAAAGTAATCAACGCAATGACTGCCTCAACCTGATTCGTCTTCTTGCGGCAATCGGGGTCATGTACGAGCATACGATTCATCATCTGTCGCTCGATATCCCGAGTTTTGTTTCCAAGTTCCTGTGGCTGCCGGGCGTGCCGTTGTTCTTCTGCCTGAGCGGGTTCCTGATTTGGCCAAGCGTTGGTCGGTCGAGGACTTTCGCGGAATATTGCCGGAAGCGTTTTTGGCGGATTTATCCGGAGCTCTGGGGTGCCGTGCTGCTGAATGCGGTGGTGATTCTGTTGCTGTTCCGGGAGCAGATTCAGTGGGCGAAGTTTGCGTTGTTTACGGTAACGCAATCGAAGTTCTTTCAGTTTTGGACTCCTGACTTTTTGAGGGATTACGGTTGCGGGACTCCCAACGGTGCCTTGTGGACGATTTGCGTCATCGTGCAGTTCTACGCCCTTGCTTTTGCTTTGTATAAATTTGTTTATAAAAAAACAAAGCGCAGCTAGTTTTGTTTTTTTGTCCGGGATGCTTGGATTTTTTCACGAATCTATCGTTTCTAGGGTGTTCGAGGTTGTTGGAAAATTGTATGGCGCGACTGTTTTTCCGTACTTGTGGATGTTTTTGTTGGGTGTTTTTCTGTGCGACAACAAAGAGCGTTGTCTCGGATTTCTGAAGAGGGGCTGGTTCCCGTTACTGGCAGTAGCTTATGTCGTGATTAAGTCTGGGTGCGATATCCATCTTTTGCATTACGGCCTCGTGGCCGGGGTTCTTTCGTTCATGGGTTTTCTCGGTTTTGCCTATCGGTTTCCGCAGCTGAACCTGAAAGTTGATGTTTCGTATGCAGTTTACGTTTATCACATGGTGGCGGTGAACGCTTTTATCACACTCGGGTTCACGGGTAGCCTCTGGTACTTACCGCTCGTATTTGTGATTTCCTTCGCTATAGGTTTCGCTTCCACCAAGACGATTGGCGCGTTCGGGATTAGGAAGAAGACGAAAGCGGGATAAATAGCTGTGAAATTGCAAAACGAGGGGCTGACGCTCCTCGTTCTGCCGTTTTTGTATAAATAAAAAGCACTAGCTGGTTCACATTTGACCCGCTTAATACGATTCTCGGTGAACTTCAGTATTGGAAGGCTACGTTATCGCTCATGCCCGAGCGCATTCGCCGTCGAAAAATTGCGCTATAAGGGGAGAACTGAAGATCCATTTAAAGTTCCATTTTACCCTTTTGTGACAAGCTAAAATTTGTTATATTTTGCTTGCGAAAATTATAAAAGGAAAACATATGGCAAATTCCATTTTTTGTGGCAAGACGCTTTTGATTACTGGCGGTACGGGTAGCTTCGGCAATGCCGTACTTAATCGTTTCCTCCAGACGGATATCGGCGAAATCCGCATTTTCAGCCGAGATGAAAAGAAACAAGACGACATGCGCCACGAGTTCCAGGCCAAGTGCCCTGAGGCGGCTGATAAAATCAAGTTCTACATTGGCGATGTGCGCGACCTGGCGAGCGTCAAAAATGCCATGCACGGGGTGGACTACATTTTCCATGCGGCGGCACTGAAGCAGGTACCCAGCTGCGAATTCTTCCCGCTCGAGGCTGTCAAGACCAACGTGTTCGGTACGGATAACGTGTTGACCGCGGCCATTGATGAGGGGGTGAAGAACGTGGTTTGCCTCAGCACCGACAAGGCCGCATACCCGGTGAACGCGATGGGTACGAGCAAGGCCATGATGGAGAAGGTCATCGTGGCGAAGTCCCGCACGGTTTCTCCCGAAAAGACGAAGATTTGCTGCACCCGCTACGGCAACGTGATGTGCAGTCGCGGTTCGGTCATCCCGCTGTGGATCGACCAGATTCGCGCGGGCAACCCGATTACGATTACCGAGGGTTCCATGACGCGTTTCATCATGAGTCTGGACGAGGCGGTGGACCTGGTGCTGTTCGCTTTCGAGAACGGCGTGTCGGGCGACATCTTGGTGCAGAAGGCTCCGGCTTGCACCATCCAGACCCAGGCCGAAGCTGTGTGCGAACTGTTCGGCGGCGACAAGTCCAAGATCAAGGTCATCGGTATTCGCCACGGCGAAAAGATGTACGAGACGCTCCTGACAAACGAAGAATGCGCCCATGCGGTGGACCTCGGGAACTTCTACCGCGTGCCTAGCGACAAGCGCGGCCTGAACTACGACAAGTATTTTAGCAAGGGTGACACGGAACGCAACACGCTCACCGAGTTCAACAGCAGCAATACCAAGCTTTTGACCGTAGAACAGGTCAAGGAAAAATTGCTCACGCTCCAGTACATCCGCGAGGAACTCGCCAAGGCGGGTAAGTAATGAACATTCTCGTTACTGGAGCTAAAGGCTTTGTGGGGCGCAACTTGGTTGCCGCTCTCAAGAACATTCGTGATGGCAAGGACCGTACCCGCGGTGACCTCGTTGTTGGAGAAATCTATGAATACGATATTGATTCTAAGTTGAAGGACTTGGACGATTATTGCGCGAGTGCGGACTTCGTGTTCAACCTGGCAGGCGTGAATCGCCCGAAGGACAACAGCGAATTCATGGCCGGGAACTTCGGCTTTGCGAGCTCCTTGCTTGAAACGTTGAAACGTCACAATAACAAGTGCCCGGTGATGCTCAGCAGCAGCATCCAGGCGACGCTTGCAGGGCGTTTTGGCAACAGTGAGTACGGCCGCAGTAAAAAGGCGGGCGAGGAGCTGTTCTTTGAATATGGTAAAGAGAACGGCGTGCGCGTGCTGGTTTATCGCTTCCCGAACCTGTTCGGCAAGTGGTGCCGCCCGAACTACAACAGCGCCGTGGCGACATTCTGCAATAACATCGCGAACGACCTGCCCATTCAGGTGAACGACCCGAACGTGGACATGGAACTCCTCTACATCGATGACCTCGTCGAAGAAATGATTGCCGCCTTGACGGGTGGGGAACATTACTGCACATTTGACGGTATTGATGTTGTGCCTGTTGAGAGGGACGCCTCTGGGAGTGTCATCCTGAGCGAAGCGCGTAGCGCGGAGTCGAAGGATCCAGTGCATTTGTATTGCCATGTCCCGACTGTCCATAAGATTAAGTTAGGTGGTATCGTGGATTTGCTGAACAAGTTCCACGATCAGCCGCAGACTCTGGTGATGCCGGAAATTCCGAACAACAGCTTCGAAAAGAAGTTGTATTCCACCTATCTGAGCTACTTGCCTAAGGAAAAGGTCTCTTTCCCGCTCAAGATGAACGTGGATGCTCGTGGCAGTTTCACCGAGCTCCTGAAGACGGTGAATTGCGGCCAGTTCAGCGTGAACGTGTCTAAGCCGGGAATCACCAAGGGCGAACATTGGCATCATTCCAAGTGGGAATTTTTCATTGTCGTGAGTGGTCGCGCCCTGATTCAGGAACGCAAGATTGGCACGGACGAAGTGATTGAATTCGAAGTGAGCGGCGAAAAGATTGAGGCTGTTCACATGTTGCCGGGTTATACTCACAACATTATTAATTTGTCCGATACTGAAAATCTGGTTACGGTCATGTGGGCTAACGAATCCTTTGACCCCAACCATCCCGATACCTTCGGCGAAAAGGTGGTGAAGTAATGAATATCAAGACAGACTACAGCGACGTGAAATTTGCCGACAACGGCAAGCTGAAACTCTTGATTATCGTGGGTACGCGCCCCGAAATCATCCGCTTGGCCGCCGTCATCGACAAGTGCCGCAAGTACTTCGACTGCATCTTGGCGCACACCGGTCAGAATTACGACTACAACCTGAACGGCGTGTTCTTCAAGGACTTGAACCTCAAGGATCCTGAAGTTTACATGGATGCCGTGGGTGATGACCTTGGCGCTACCGTCGGGAACATCATCAATTGTAGCTACAAGCTGATGGTCGCCTGCAAGCCCGATGCCTTGCTGATTCTCGGTGACACGAACAGCTGCCTCTCTGCTATTGGTGCTAAGCGTTTGCATATCCCGATTTTCCACATGGAAGCCGGCAACCGCTGCAAGGACGAATGCCTGCCCGAAGAGACCAACCGTCGCATCGTCGATATCATCAGCGACGTGAACATGGCCTATTCCGAGCATGCTCGCCGCTACTTGGCTGACTGCGGACTTCCCAAGGAACGTACTTACGTGACTGGCAGCCCCATGGCCGAAGTTTTGCATAAGAATTTGTCTGCAATCGAGGCCAGTGACATTCACAAGCGTTTGGGCCTTGAAAAGGGCAAGTATATTCTGCTGAGCGCCCACCGCGAAGAGAATATCGACACCGAGAAGAACTTCACGAGCCTCTTCACCGCCATCAACAAGATGGCCGAGAAGTACGACATGCCGATTCTTTATAGCTGCCACCCGCGCAGCCGTAACCGTCTGGCTGCAAGCGGTTTCAAGCTCGACAAACGCGTGATTCAGCATGAACCCCTCGGATTCCACGACTACAACTGCCTTCAGATGAACGCTTTCGCCGTCGTAAGCGACAGCGGCACCCTGCCCGAAGAAAGCTCCTTCTTCACGAGCGTCGGCCACCCGTTCCCGGCAATCTGCATCCGCACCAGCACCGAACGCCCCGAAGCGCTTGACAAGGCCTGTTTCTTTATTGCGGGAATCGATGAAAAGTCGCTCCTGCAAGCCGTCGACACCGCCGTCACGATGAACGCCAACGGCGACTACGGCATCCCCGTGCCTGACTACGTCGAAGAAAACGTCAGCACGAAGGTCGTGAAGATTATCCAGAGCTACACCGGCATCGTCGATAAGATGGTCTGGCGAAAGGGATAAAATAAACGAACATTCGGTTGTCTGAACCGGCGATGTCGGACTTGTCAGTGGTACATGCTTTGTCGAAATGGGCATCAACGTCATCTGCATCGATGTGAACCAGGTCTCGATGAGATGAATTTTAGGAACCGGTGCGAAGGAACTCGCCGAAGCCGGATTCGAATACAGCGCTATCGGGTGCTAATCTGAAAAACGTGACTGGATTCTTCGTGAAGCTCGGAATGACGGCAAGCATAAGTGTCATCTGGTGGCTAAGGAATCAGAACATGAAGTTCCTCTACGAACTAGAAAACGAACTTAAAATGGAGAAACTTATATGATTAACCTTATTCTTTGTGGCGGTTCGGGCACGCGCCTTTGGCCCGTGAGCCGTTCCCTGATGCCCAAGCAGTTTGCTCCGCTTTTTGACGGTCAGTCCCTTTTCCGCAAGACGGTGGTTACCAATTCCGCCGTTTGCGAATCACAGTTCATTGTTTCCAACGCCGACCAGTTCTTCTTGGCCAAGGACCAGCTTGAAGCGGAGGGCATGACCGGAAGCAAGTTCCTGTTGGAACCCGTGGGCCGTAACACCGCCCCGGCTATCGCCCTTGCATGCCTTACGATGAACCTGGAAACGGTCGTTCTTGTTTCTCCGTCTGACCATGTAATCCGCAAGAAGGACGAATACAAGAAGGTGCTGCTTCGCGCCAAGGAACTTGCCGAAGCCGGCAACCTGGTGACTTTCGGCATCACGCCGACGAGCCCCGAGACGGGTTACGGCTACATCGAGGCCGATGGCGAAAACGTGAAGCGCTTTGTCGAAAAGCCGGACCTCGCGACCGCCGAGAAGTACCTGGTGGCGGGCAACTTCTACTGGAACAGCGGCATTTTCTGCTTCAAGGCGAAGACATTCCTCGATGAACTCGAGAAGTACTCCCCGGACATTCTCGCCGCATCGAAGGCCGCCCTCGAGAAGGCCACGATCGAAGCGGGCGAACCGATCCGCATCGATCGCGACGACATGCTCGCCATCCCGAGCAATTCCATCGACTACGCCGTGATGGAAAAGTCCAGGAAGGTGAAGGTCGTGCCGAGCGATATCGGCTGGAGCGACCTCGGTAGCTTCGACAGCCTCTATGGCGAATACCCGCACGACGAGAACGGCAACAACGTGAACCCGCGCCACATTGCCATGGGTTCCAGGAATTCCTTGGTGATGGGTTCCCAGCGTGCCATCGCGACGATTGACCTCGACAAGATGCTTATCGTTGATACTCCGGATGCCCTCTTGGTCGCCCCGTTGTCGAGCAGCCAGAAGGTCAAGAAGGTGGTGGAAGAACTCAAGGAACGCGGCTCCGACCTTGTGAATGTTCCGCAAACTGTGAGCCGCCCGTGGGGTACTTATTCCGTACTGGAATCCACCGAACGCTACAAGATGAAGCGTATCGTGGTGAAGCCGGGCAAGCGACTCAGCCTGCAGAAGCATTTGCACCGCTCGGAACACTGGGTGGTCGTGAGCGGAACCGCCACTTGTACCGTAGGTGATAAGGTGTTCTATGTGCGCCCGAACGAATCGACCTATATCCCGATGGGGGAAGTTCACCGCCTACAGAATGAAGGTCGTCTCCCGCTTGTGATTGTCGAAGTCCAGGTGGGCGAATACACAGGCGAAGATGACATTATTCGCATGGAAGACGATTTCCACAGAGCGTAAAGAATCCTGAAAATTTAGACTGTCGTATTCCGAATCGGAAATCGTCAAAAGCGTATGCACCCTTACTCGGGAACGTCATTGCGCCCCCCGATGGGGGAAGCAATCTATTGCAAGTCAAATCGTTTAGTACGATGCCACGTGTCTCAACCTGGCGCAGACAAGCATCAATGCAGACTCTCCATCCAGGAAAACACCGCAAGGCAAGCGATGCGTGTCGCCGTAGCGCAGAAAGTCGCACCGTCAATCTTAATGATTATTCCGGAGCGGCGGAGCCGCCAGTCCGGAGAAGTGAGAGCCACTAGTCCGGCCTGACGGAGCCACCTGTTTTTTGCCCTACTGGGCTTCCGACGGGTTCAACCCATACACTTCCCTCATGGACTTGTCAACCGACTTGTCGATGTACTCGATGTTTATCTTGTACGAGTCGAGCTTAATCAGTCATATATAACCTTATGTTTGGACTAGTTAATTTTACCTTTTGATAAAATTTTTTTTAATCTATCAAATACGCCTCTAAATCCTTCAAAAGAAACATCTTTGAAAACATCATTTAGAATGTTCTTGGCGAAATTTTCTTTCGAAAGAGCTTTTGATTCGTCACTAATAGAGATGACTTCGGAGTCAATGATTTTAGGCGTACCGCATTTATGTGGTTCTTTTAGAACTTTTTGATTCATTACTCCAATAGACGGATTGGATGTAAGTCTTCCACTAGAGTTGAATTCGTCAGAAGTGTATAATCGTCGTCCATCTGAATCGATTCGTTTTAAATCGTCGTCAGTATATAAGAATTCAACTGAGATTCCTGCCATATTATCTCTGAATGTAGGCTTTGGAATGCTCATTGCATAAACATTATTGCCGAAATCCTTTATCCCGTCTTGCAATTTGGAAATACTTTTGCCGTTTGACTCGTCTGAATCAAAAATCCCGATTATTTTATATCTATGTGGTGTTTTGGAGGCTGTTTCAAGGTATGAGTGTAATTTCGAATCGCCATTATCGAAGTCGTATTCGAATATTTCTACATCAAGGTCTTTAAACTCGTTGTTTGACTTAAATACTGATAAGGCTTTTTTAAAATGCTTCCAGTCTGTCTTGCCTTCAGTGAAAATAAGAGGTTTTGTTAGATTTTCAGTTTTCTCTTTCAAGACGTCGTATAATTTTGCATAATTTTCATTATCGGCGATTATAGAGTTGTAAAAGTTCTCAAATTCAACTGTTTTTCTAGGTTCGGTACAAATACCATGATTGTCGAGGTCAAATATCCTGGTCTCTTTTTTTGAAAATTCGGCTAACCCCATGTTTAGGAATGGGGAATGGGAGGTAATTACAAATTGGAGCTTGGGGAAAAGATTCATCAATTTGGGGAGAACTTGATTTTGCAATTTGACATGTAGATGTTTGTCAATTTCGTCTATTAAGACAATTCCTTCTATATTCATAAGCGGAATGTTGCTATGAAGTCTATCTGCCTGTCGAATTACTTCTGCGAAAATTCCTATAATGGAAGCTTCTCCAGAAGAAATGACAGATATGTTTGGTGCAAAAACATCTTTATTACTGTCATTTGTTACGATTGATAATCTTTGGCCCGAATTACTACGCCGACCAAGGCCAAAGCGTAGAAATTTTCCATTGGACTTTTCTCTAAAAAGTTCAGTTACAATTTGATTAAGGTTGTCCCAAATATTTTTTTCTGCTGTAATATCTACTTTGACGATTTGCCCATCGGGTAGCTTGAAATTCTGTTCTTGTTTTGTTACCATCCAATCTAGAACAACGTCCATTATCCAATTTGTTATGTCGTCGAGGCTGGAGATAATCTCTATTTTGTTTGGTAAATAGCCTGAATAACCCGCTTTATGCGAAAAGTCAACATGTTTTGCGTAAACATCGTTAAGATATCCTGGAATTTCATAACGATATGATGGAAAATAGGGAACAATAAAATTTGTGAATATTTTATCTATTGTTTTGCTTGAGGAAATGTTGCTGTATTTGACATTTCCGGTATTGTCCAAAATGGAAGCAAAGTCTGAAAAGTTAATTGGGTTGTTGAGTTGGATGATGTTCAAATAATCATCTGGGGTGATTTTTCCTCGGATATTTACATGGTCGATATTTTGGTCATCGTTTTTGAATCGTACATAGACAAGAGATGGCTTTTCTGGGCTCAAAGAATATATTGATGATGATACTCTATAATAAGCATTGAGCTTGTCGGCGTACTCGTTTGAAAACGCCTGTTTAGAGAGTTCAATTAAGGCGTCTACCACAAAGGATAGAATGGTGGTCTTCCCTCGTCCGTTGAGACCTGTCAAAACATTAATTCCCGTTGGTAAGAAATCTAGTTGAAGGTTTTCAAACGGGGCGTTGTTGTAAATGATAACTTTCTCTAGGTAGAAACTCATTTTGAGCCTTAACTTGTTTTTTGATTTCTTTAGAATATACGACAGTAATGCGACATTGTCAAGAATATAACGGTAAAATGGTACGTCTTCGGCCGTGAATATCCCGTGCACCAGACTTAGGAACTGGTACATCGGTGTGTGGGTTCGACTCCCTTCTCTCGCATGTTTTTTTTGGGGGGGGGATGCCGTGATCGGCGTATTTGCCTTCGAAAGGCGTTAAATACGTCTGTCATCGCTTGACAGTGGCATTTTTGTTGGATAGATTTACACATAGACGACTGGATTCTGCGCAGAAGATAAGATTGGAATGATTTGTTGAATGCGTTTAAGCGGGCTTGAGAATTTAGTTTCCCGCGTCTGCGTTAGGCCTCCAGCCACTTGTAGCTCTGCTGCTTAGTGGCTATGGTCCCCTTTGGGGAGATCGAAGCCCGTAGGGCCGGGAGGGCCGCTGGTGTCCCGCGCTCGGCCCTCTAGGCGGGGAAAAAGGGGCGTAAGGCCCCTTTTTCTTGCCGCGAGAGCCCGCCCCGCGCCTGCGCGGGAACGCCATTTATATGTTTTTGACTCCTTTTTCTGCCCGAAAATGAAATCCGGCTTGTTTTTAACGACTACATAATCTATATTCAAATTATGGCCGACAAGTACAAAATACCTTACGTGAACATGTGCATCCGTCTTTTTGCGCGGCGTTTCCAAATGACGCTTCAGGGGGCGGCAGATTACCTGTGCAAGTTTAAGGGAATTCGGTTTCTGGATGACTGCTATCCTTCGGAACATCTTCTGCCTGTGGAAGATGCCTTGGACGACCTTGTCGCCGTCTGCAAAAATAACGGTGGGGCCATTGGATGATTCTGTATCATGGGACCAATTCTGACTTTTCCCAAATTAATCTGGGGAAGACCAAACCCTACAAGGACTTTGGAAAAGGGTTCTACGTAACCGACATTCAACACCAAGCCTTTGAATTGGCGAAGAACCGTTGCCGTATTTGGGGCGGATCTCCGGTTGTCCAGGAATACGAATTTGACGAGAGCGTGCTTCAGTCGGGTTCACTGAAAATTTTGCACTTTGAAAAGGTTTGCGTAGAATGGGCGGATTTTATATACAAGAACCGGAATCGCTCGGCTAATTTTTCCCATCAATACGATGTCGTTATAGGGCCCATTGCAGATGACGGAGTTGCCTATTTGTTGAATTTGTACGAAGAAGGCCTGCGGACTTTGGAAGAACTGGCAAAGGAACTTGAATACAAGAACCTGAACAATCAGTTCTGCTTTTTGACGGATCGGGCAATTTCACTTTTGCATCGGATAAAATAATGACGGCAGCTCAAAGCGAATCTCTCGTATCAAAAATTGTCGAGAAAAACGTTCAGCTTTTGATGAACGAGTTCTCCTTGGATTTGGAGTCCGCTTTCGCCTTCATATACAAGACGAAGGTGTTCGAGTCATTGAACGCGCCTGACACGGGATTGCGTGCCCGTAGCGCCGATTATATTTACGAACTTGTGCGCGAAGAATTTTTAGCTAAACGGTAGTTTTTGCGTTAGGCTTCCAGCCACTTGCGAAAGAGTTTCTTGACATCTGTTTTGCGTTAGGGAGCGAAGCCCGAAGGGCCGGGAGGGCTGCTCGTATCTTGCGCCCGGCCCTCTAGGCGGAAAAATTGCGGAGTAATGCCGCAATTTTATGCCGCGAGAGCCCGCCCCTGCGCAGCAGGGAACGCCCTCTTTTTGATGTTTTAGAACCTTTTTCAAAAAAAATCCCGTTTTGTCACAAACTGTCAAAATGGATTATGTAATTTTAGGGGTGTGAAAAGGGCGCTTGTCACGCTAGAAGGTTTGACAAGCGTTGAATTAAACTCTATCTTTGTGGTGTAAAATGAAGACTCTAGAGCAAATAAAGAAAATCGAGAATGTGATACTCTATGTATTGCAGAAGTTTGATGACGGCGTAGACTACATCAAGCTTTTCAAGATAATCTATTTTGCCCAAAGGGATTACCTGTGCCGTTTTGGCAAGACTTTGGTCCCAGAAACCTTCAAGGCCAGAATGCATGGCCCTATCCCGACATTGACCGACAAGGTCATAAAGAATGTCGAAGATGGTGTGGGTGACGATTTCCCCGACTTGAAGGAATTCATGGAATCCATCAAGGTTGTCGACCAGAAGGTCTATGCCTTGAAAGAGCCGAATCTGGATTTTATCGCAAAGAAGGAACGCGAGTACCTCGACAAGTGGTTTGACTACTGCAAGGACAAGAAGTCCTATGATCTGTCCGAGGAATCTCACGATGCTGTTTATCATAGCGTTGTTGCCAGGTCCAAGAAGGATCCTCAGCAGGATGTTATGACGAATATCGACATTGCGATGTCCGGTCACGCTTCCGACAAGATGATTGAGTACATCCGCGAAAAAGAACTTCTTGTTGCCGAGTTAGCGTAATGGAAGACAAAAACGGAGTTCTTGCCAAACTTCATGACGAAGTTTGCGTGGTGAAGTCTGCTGAAGACTTGCATGTTGGTGATATCATCTATGTGCTGCTTGATTCGGCGGATGGCATTAATACCCAGGGGTATCCCACCAGGCTGAAATATGTTGTTGTTTCCGGAGCCAAGTCGGACCGGAAGCAGATTGCTGCAGTTTTGATAAATTCGGAAAACGATTATTCAAGCGACCCTGAATGGCAAAACGAACAATACCTGCTTTCTCAGAAGAGTTATGCCAATTTTCTGGAATACGACAGTTGGCTGGACTGTTTTGAAATCAAGGAACTCAAGGTACGCAAAATCGTTGCAAGGAAAGCCGAAAAGAAAGGTTGCCTGAACGCTTACGACTTGCGCGTCATGATGCAGAAGTTGAAGGATTCTGAATTCATTGATGAACACCTGAAGAAAGTGTACGGAATAAGCACTTTCGAGTTGCCTGAAATTTAGCGGGGGGGGTGCCCCGGATCAAGTCCGGGGCAGGCTTCGGCCGCCGTTTGAGGCCCCGCTCGAAAGGGTAGCGAGCTACTGCGCTAGCGCAGTGCGAGCGAGGGGACTACTGCATATGGCGAGTGTCGCGACAGCAAGTTTACTTGCTGGCATGACCGAGCCGAGCAGCTGGGACTTAAGCGAAGCGGTAGTCCCATGCTTGCCCCTTCAACCTTTTAGTATTTTGCTATGACTTGTCCGCTAATTTGCGAGGAATGAACTTCCTCGTTATTCCATATAACGCAGTTTTGAATGATTGCGTTTTTGATGACGCTGTTGTCGCCGATGGCTACGTTGGGGCCGATGGTGCTGTTCTCGATGATTACGTTCTTGCCGATGTTGCAAGGGGGAATCAGCTTGACGTTGTTCATCGACTTGTTCTGGCTAACGATGTGGCAAATGTTGTTGAGCTTGGGCCTGTTCTGGAGTAGCCAGGTGTTGGTCTGGATGAGTGTCTCGGGGAGTCCGCAGTCCAGCCATTCCTTTACGGGGGCGGTGCGGAACTTGCAGCCCTGTTCGATCATCGTCTGGAGCGCGTCGGTCAGCTGGAATTCTCCGCGCGTGCGGATGTCGTTGCTTATCAGGTGCTGGAGCGCCTTTTTGAGTTCCTTGACGTCTTTGATGTAATAGATTCCGACGATGGCCTCGTCGCTTACGTATTCCTGCGGTTTTTCGACAAGGCGTTCAATATGCCTGTCCGCGTTGGTGACGGCTACGCCGAAACGGCGCGGGTCCTGGACCTTGAGGTGTAAAGGACGTTTTCGGTGGCGTTCGCGAGGCTCTGGATGTCGGCGTCGAAGAGCGTGTCACCCAGGATGATGAGCAACGGTTTGTCGTCGTTCACGTAGGGGAGTGCGAGGCTGATGGCTTGCCCCAGGCCTTGCGGGTCGCTTTGGAGGACTGTGCGTGTGTTGCCTCATTCGGGCTTTGCCTTGAGGTACTCGTCCATTTTCTCGGCCTTGTATCCGGTAATGAAGATGGTTTCGGTGGGCTTGAGCGGGAGGGTGTCTTCTACAATCCAGTCGATAATGGTCTTGCCGCCCACGGGCAATAGGCACTTGGGCAGGTTGTTGGTGTAGGGGCGCATACGCTCGCCCTTGCCGGCGACTGGCAGAATGATTTTCATTTCCTTCTTATCCTCGATAATTTGTCACAAAATGGAGGTTGCCGCCCAAAGATAGTAAATTTGTATGCTTTTGTTTTGTCGCGGGGGCATTCCGCAGCGATAACGGTCCGGCACCCGATACGGAACGGCTATATTGAACGATTCTACGCACGACTCGCCAAACAGCCTGGCTCCGATGCAATACCGTTTGGCAAGGACCGGGTGATTTTGTATACTTTAAAAAGGTTCTAAAAATGGGTGGCTGACAGCCACAGAAAATTCCAGCAAAAAACGGGGCGGACCTATTGACAACCGTCTCGTGTTTGTGTATATTTGATAGTGAACAAATGTGTATCTTTGTGCCTTGCGGTTTTTGCTTGTCCGCAAGGAAGGAGTTGAAAATGAACAAAAAAGAGCCTGTTGTGTTGAATTCTGAGGTAGAAATGAGCAAAACGTTGCAGATTCGCAATAGTACCATCGATTTCTTGGTGTTTACCAAGCAGAATTCTCAGGATTCGATAGAAGTGCGCGTCCAGGACGAAAATGTGTGGCTCACGCAGGACGGAATTTCAAGGCTGTTCGATGTTGATAGGTCCGTAGTCACCAAGCACTTAAAGAACGTTTTTGAGACCAACGAGTTGGAAGAAATTTCAGTATGTGCAAAATTTGCACATACTGCCGCCGACGGCAAGACATACAATACCAAATTCTACAATCTCGATGCGATAATTTCGGTGGGATACCGCGTGAATTCTATCCGCGCATTACAGCCGGGATGCCGTCACGACAAGGGATTTTTTCGCAAATGTGCAGAACAAGTTGCACTGGGCTATCCACCGGCATACGGCTGCCGAACTCATTATGGAACGCGCCGATGCGAAAAAGACGCACATGGGCTTGACGACCTGGCGCAAGGCGCCTGACGGGAAAATCGAGAAGTCGGATGTCAGCATTGCGAAGAACTACCTTTCAAAGGATGAATTGCATCAACTGGAACGATTCGTGACAATGTACCTTGACTATGCGGAATTTCAGGCGAAACGGCAGATTCCCATGACGATGGAAGATTGGGCGCTTCGCCTCAACAAGTTCCTGGATTTCAACGAGGTGGAGATTCTGACAGACAAGGGTCGGGTGTCGGCTGAAATTGCAAAGGCTTTTGCCGAAAGTGAATTCGAAAAATACCGCGTTGTCCAGGACAAACTGTTCAAGAGCGATTTTGACAAGTTCCTGAATGAAGCGAAAGCGATTGAAGAAAAGAAGTGAAAACTTCGTGCCGCGAGAGCCCGACCCTGCCACGGACCGCAAGTGGATCCCCGCCGGAGTTTACCCCGCACTTGATGCGGGGCCAAGATGACGAAATGTGGCAGGGAACGCCCGGTGTCGAAAATGGTGGCCGCCTGTGCGAAGGACGAGTCTGTCCGTCTGCAGTCTTCCGGCGGCGGAATCTTCACCGTCTTGGCGGAACGCGTCATGGATGACGGCGGGGTGGTGGTCGGTGTCGCCCAGACTGCTTCGACCCGTTTCGGGCATATCGTCGTTGAGAACAAGGCGGCTGTTTTTTAGGGTAAGCCAAGTGTGTTGGGTTGCCTGTGTTGTGTAAATTTGGTATATTTGGCATGTCATGGTAGAATCTCAAGAAAAATTTCTGACTGAGTCCGAAGAGGACAAGAATTGGTCCGTAGCTTTTGATATGGGCCGTGAGATGGGCTTTGAAGAAGGTAAGGAAATCGGTCGCAAGGAAGCGTTCGATATGATTGCCGATAGATTTTTCTACGACAAGTTCGATTTGTCCAATACGATTCAATGCGCTGAAACGTTTATCAAGAGATTCAACGAGTCCTTCGCTGATTACTCCATAGCGTCCGCAAGGATTGGCGTAGCTCCGTCTTCGTCGATTCCTACTGCGTTTTTTGTTCTGGATGTTCCTGAAAATATTTCCGATGAAGATGACAATAGAATTGACGCCTTGAAGAGGGAAGTCGAACTTTCTTTCGCCAAGCGTAATCCGGGGCATCCGGTTTGTGTCTGGAGTGTCGAAAAAAGCTCCGTAGATATGAATTCGGTAGAGTCTGACTTTCCGTTCTACAGGAAGATTGTCTGATGCCGACCTTTATTGAGCACGAGGCGCAGGCGGCGTCTAATCTTGCATTTGTTGACGAGATTTTCAAACTCTCCGATAATGATGGCCTTCGTTTCCCGGATTGGTACGCGACGGTATGCTTCTATACGGCAGTTCATGTTATAGAGGCTGAAATTTACCAGATGGCTACTGTTTATTACAATTTTAACGGGAAGCCGATGGCTTTGACCGGTAAAATCAGGCATTCGTCGGATTTCAAACTGTTTCTTGGTCGGACTACGCTTCCGACTTCTCCCCATTTTTATAGACGCTTGGTTGTGGATGATTCCAGGAACGGGTTCTCGATGGATGTTTCTGCTGCGTATAATTCGCTTTACGAGTATTCCTGCAAAGCTCGTTATGAGTGTTTCAAAAAGTGTCACAAGAATGTGAGGCGTTCTAAAGAAGCCCTTGACAAGATCGTAGCTTTCCACAAAAGCAAATTCCAGTCTGCCTTGCCCTGACCTTGACGTGCGGTTGACATGCGGTAGTTTGGCTTTTTTTATTTTGTTAGTTTGTTTAAAATTGTGCGGCTGCCAACTACACAATTTCGCGTTAGGCCTCCAGCCACTCGCAATAGAGCATCTTTTTTCCCGCTTTCTGCGTTAGGCCTCCAGCCATTTGAAAACCGTGCCGCGAGAGCCCGCCCCTGCGCTGCAGGGAACGCCCTGCAAAGCCTTTTTTAGCGAAATTTCGATGAAAAGTTGAAAATGTCAAATTTGTGGCATTTTCTGAAAAAATATTGTCAAATTCGTGGTATTTTTGTATATTATAATTGTCAAATTCGTGGCAAAATGAGGTCGGGATATGCTGAAGCGAAAGTTTACGGAGACCCTAAAACAGTGGAAAAACAGCAAAAAAAGGGAATGCCTGCTCGTAAACGGGGCTCGGCAGGTCGGTAAGACCTTCATCATAGATGTATTTGGCCGAGAAAACTACAAAAGCTACATCTACCTGAATCTATTCAAGAATCCCGAATACAGACAGGTTTTTGAAGGGGAGCTCGAGCCCACCGAAATATACAAGCGCATGTCGCTACTTGTCAAAAATGTCAAGTTCATCGAGGGCGACACTCTCATCTTTATCGACGAAATCCAGGCCTGCAGCAAAGCGCGTACGGCCCTCAAGTTTCTCGCCATGGATGACAAATACGACATTGTCGCATCCGGGTCGTTACTTGGACTACATTACAACAAACTGAGCCAAGAGAAAGCAGACGAGATTTCTATCCCTGTCGGTTACGAACGCGAAGTCGAAATGCACTCCCTTGATTTCGAGGAATTCCTTTGGGCGACCGGTGTAAGTGAAGACGCCATCGAAAACCTGAGGGAATGCTACGAACAAAAAAAGGTCCTGCCCGACTCCATCAAGGACCTGTATCAGAACAAGCTCCGCGAATACCTCGTGGTAGGCGGCATGCCTGCCGTAGTAAATGCTTTCATTGAAACATCAAACTTTCAAGATGCATTCAAAGCACAGCAGAAAATTTTCAAGGCCTACGAAGACGACCTCCAGCATTATGCAACCAACACCGAGAGGCCCAAAATCCGCGCCTGCTATTATTCGATTCCTCGTCAGCTAGCAAAGGAGTATTCAAAGTTCCAGTACAAGACCATCGAGAAAAACGGCAGCGCAAAAAAATATGGCAACGCTTTGGATTGGTTGGTCGACGCGGGCTTGATCAAGCGGGTACACAATGTGAGACTGCCCGAGATGCCTCTCAAGGCTTATGAGCAGCCGGAAAATTTCAAGGTTTATGTCACTGATATCGGCCTTGCGACACACCAGTTCGGTTTCGAGACGCAGTCGGCTCTTTTGCGTAAAACGTTGAAGGGGCACGCCAAGGGCGGTATTTACGAAAACCTGATTTTCGACATTCTACACAAGCGCGAGCTGGCTCTGAATTATTACAAGAACGGCGAGAATACGCAAGAAATAGAATTCGTATTTGAAAGTGCCGGCGAGGTGGTTCCTGTAGAAGTCAAATCAAAAAATGGACAGACTACATCAATGAACGAGTTTGTCAAAAAATACCATCCGACACTCGCGATAAAACTTATTGACGGAAATGTCGGTGTAGACGGCAACAAGGTGAGCCTGCCGCAGTTCATGGCAATGTTTTTATAGCTACCTCGAGTCGTGGTTGCCTACTTCATGACATTGTAAATTTGTATTATTTGCCTGCAAATTACTGACAAGAACTTTTTTTGTCAAATTTCATTTTCTGTGGCAAGACACTCCTGATTACCGGTGGCACGCGCCCCGAAATCATCCGCCTCGCGGCCGGCATTGACGAAAAGTCGCTCTTGCAGGCCGTCGATACCGCCGTCACGATGAACAAGAACGGCGACTACGGCATCCCCGTGCCGGACTATGTCGAAGAAAACGTATCCATCAAGGTCGTGAAAATCATCCAGAGCTACACCGGCATCGTTGACAAAATGGTGTGGAGAAAGTTCTAGAATCTTGCTCTTGAAATTGAAAGAGTCCCGCAATGGCGGGACTCTTTTCGTTTGGGCGTTTAATTGCCCGCGTCCGCGTTAGGGATCGAAGCCCGTAGGGCCGGGAGGGCCGCTGGTTTCCTGCGCTCGGCCCTCTAGGCGGAAAATATCGAAGGCGAGTGAGCGAAAACATGCTGGCATGTTTTCGTATCCGAGCCGAGTATTTATGCCGCGAGAGCCCGCCCCTGCGCAGCAGGGAACGCCCGTGGATTTTCACTAATTTTTGGGAAAAAGTCCATTTTGACACTTTGTGACAAAACGGGAATGTATATTTAGGGTGTCCTATCACGAGTATTGTTGCTTTTTGGTTGAGTTAATTCTATATTTAAACTATGGCACTTGAAATCAGACCTATACCGACCTTGAAAGGGCAAGAAGCCCTTGCGTTCGCCCTGGCGGCCGAACGCGCTACAAAGGTGCGCGGAAAGCAGGACTTTTCCGAACAGATTCGTAAGGCTGATTTGATTTTGAAAGAGGCCGGATTCATTTGATTCTAGAAAAAGATTTTCTTTTTCGTCGCTATAACAAGGAACTTGCCGGAAAACTTCCGGTCTTTGATTGCGGCGACGAAGACCTTAACGCTTTTTTTCAGGAAGATGCTTTTAATTACGACGCCCAGTTGCTTGGCCGTTCGTATTGTTTCCTGTCGGCTTTAGAAGGTGATATTGCAGCGGTCTTTACGCTGTCTAATTCAGCGATTCGAGTTGCGGAGTTGCCGAGTAATGCCAAACGGAGGCTTGTAAAACTTATTCCGTGGGTCAAGCAGGGGCGTAATTATCCAGCCGTGTTGATTGGTCGATTGGGCGTTAGCAGAAAATATCGGAACCAGAAAATCGGGTCGCAAATAATTGATTTTATCAAGGCTTGGTTCTTGAGCGACCATAATAAGACGGGATGTCGCTTTATTGTTGTTGATGCCTACAATAAAGAAGATGTTCTGCATTTTTATTCAAATGACAACAACAAGTTTTCCTTTCTTTTTAAGGAAGAATGTCAAGAGAAGTTGTATAACAGCGTTCCTACGGACGAAATTCTCAAAACTAGGCAGATGTACTTCGATTTGGCAACGCTCTTGTAGTCAATGACTCTTGAAGTTGGTGATTTGTCTGGTATTGCTCAATCCTGCAAGTCGGCTGATTTAAATGGATTGCTTGAAATTAACGTTGGGTAGTTTTTTCCTGCATCTTGCGTTAGTGATCGAAGCCCGAAGGGCCGGGAGGGCCGCCCCTGCGCAGCAGGGGAACGCCCGTGAACCTCCTGATGTCGTATTTCTGCTTTATACCGTAAGCTTTCTCGTAAATAAACTTGTTTTTGTTGCGTTTGTATTGAATTTATTGTCGATTTTGCAATTTCTCTCAACTAAAGAGTTCTTTTTGTCTAGAATCTCTGAATTATTTGACCTTTTGTTCGTAATTCGTATATAATGAATTTTACGCACAAATTGATTTTTTTTTATATTTGGGCTAAAATTTGGAGATTCTAATGGCTGATAACGAACAACAGACTAATGTCTCAGGGGGTGGACAACCTTCTGCCAACAATACGATTACATTGCTGGACGCCTTGTTTATTTTGTGGAAACGCCGCTATTTTCTGCTGCTGTTTATCTTGGCTGGTGTCGTTGTAGGCTTGGCTGTTGGCCAATGGATTCGTCCGCAGTTTACCAGTGACGCCATGTTGCAGATTGACCCTAAAGGGAACAAAGCGGCAAACCGTGCGATGGGCGAGATGGGGGCTATTCTTGATGTGGCGAGTCCGGCTGATGCTGAAATCGAACTTATCAAGAGCCGCTTGGTGCTAAGTTATGTGGTGGCCGAAGAACACTTGGACTATTCGGCTACGCCGGTGAGTGCTCTGAATCGCATGTTGCATCGGGAAGGCCGAATGGATATCGGTTATCTGTTTATTCCGAAGGTTGCTCGTGCCGAAAAATGGTACGCCATAGTAACGGGAGAAAACTCGTATGCGGTTTATTCCGAAGATGAATCTAAGCTGGTTGAGGGAAACGTGGGCGAACTGCTCAAGGCTCCCTATGAGGATGATACTTTGCAGATTCGTGTGGACCGTATTCTTAAAGCGTCGGTTGGCGAAAAATTCAGGATAAGTCAGTTGAATCCTCTGCTTGCGGTTCGAACTCTTGCGAGATCTTTAAAGGTGGCCGAAAAGGGGAAGCAGACGGGGGTGATTGGCGTGTCGTATTCGCACCGCTATGCGGACCGCGCCGCTTCGATTTTGAACACGATTGCAAATACCTACGTGCGACAGAATGTAGAAATGCGTAGTGCGGATGCCGCGAAAACTTTGGAATTCCTGGAATCGCAACTGCCGGCTATTAAGGCGAAACTGGATACTTCCGAAAAGATTCTGTCGGACTATCGCTACCATATTGGTTCTGTCGATATGACGGGGGAGACTCGCGCTCATTTGGATAAGGAAATGGACTTGCAGCGCCAGTTACTCCAGCTAGAACAGCAGCGCCAGCAGGTGACTCGCTTGTTTAAAGAAGAACACCCTTCGGTGCAGACGATTGTAAAACAGCAAAATCAGTTGCGCGGTGAACTGAATCGTCTTAGAAAAAATGCAGAATCGATGCCCGCCACTCAACAGGAACTGATCCGATTGCAAGCAAATGTGGCCGTCAATAATTCTCAATACACCACCATGCTAAACAACATTCAGCAGTTGCGCGTGGTGCGCGCTGGAGAGGTGGGGAATGTGCGCGTAGTCGATTTTGCGCAGATTGAACCGAAACCGAGCAAACCCAAAAAGATGAATATTTTGATATGCAGCATGGCGGCAAGTTTCATGCTGGGCGTGTTGTTTGTGTTCGTGCGTCGCATGATGCACAATGGTGTGCGTAGTTCGCAGGAACTGGAACAGGCGACGGACGTGAGTGTGTACGCCAAGATTCCAGAAGCGAATAATCGCTTTTTGCGCGATAAGCATCATGAGCTTACTTTGATAGAGTCTTCGCCGAACGACCAGGCGAGCGAGGCTTTCCGCACGTTGCAGACCGCTCTCGATTTTTCGCTTTCTAATGGGCGAAAAGTGGTCATGGTGTGCGGACTGGTTCTGGGTGTGGGGAAGAGCTTTGTGTCTAAGAATTTGGCGGCGGTGTATGCTATGAATGGCAAACGCGTGCTCTTGATTGATGCCGATATGCGCAAAGGGGTTATTCGTAGTTCCAAGCAGGCCGGCCTTACTGAAATCTTGTCGGGCAAGGTCCCTTGGCGTGAGGTCGTGGCAGACACTAGACTTGAAAATCTATTTGTGTTGGGTTGCGGCAAGCGTCTGATGTCGCCTAGCGAACTTTTGCGTCATGACAAGTTTAAGAATATTCTTGCCGAGATAAGGGCGGAATACGATTTGGTCTTGATTGATACCCCGCCTGTCAGTTTGGTGACCGATGCCGAGTTGATTTACCCGGAGGTGGATTTTGCCCTTATGGTGGTGCATTATGGATCGGATTCTGTGAGCCAGATTAAAGAATGTCTCTCGAATTTGCGCCGGTATGCCGACAAACCTTGCGCTTTTGTCATGAATCATTGTGAATACGGGCCGGGCAATTACGGTTATGGTTACGGGTATTATGACAGTAGCTATTTTGGCAAGAAAAACCACAAAAAAACGTTGTCTGTAACGTAAACTTTTGTTGTGTTATTTCTTGCTTACGGTTTCGCATAATTTTTTTTTAATTGAAGCTCTTTCGCAGTGTGTTTGGTACGGCTCGGCAATTTTAAAACAATAATTTTTTCATTTTTTTACTAAATTTTCCGCGTAAAACTCAAATACAGGAACCGTTATGGAAAACATTACCCAGATTTGGAAAAAGATTCAGGCCCCGGAATTCAACCCCGCTACGGACATGAATCTGGTTGAACAAGTGA
>JAEEGK010004000.1_pt1 | contig 36371 bp, 24 predicted proteins | sample 8958771 | NCBI WGS metagenome assembly JAEEGK01 (sample SAMN16246547, study PRJNA631951) | gut metagenome | biome: gut microbiome; feature: rumen; material: SC-attached | host: Bos | place: Iran: Karaj | collected 2018-10 | reverse complement strand
AGCATATTAATTATAAAATAGTATTATTTTTAATTTGAAACAATAAAATATTTTTCATATTATAACAAATTCTCATCTATTATATTTAAAATAATTATAAAGATGATTTGTTTGATCAAATTGTTAAAAATAATTTTAATTATAAATATATTTTTTTTTTAAATTATAATATTTAATTATAATATAATGAATATCTAATCATCTTTTTATTATCAATAATAAATATAATCTATAATAACATTCAAGAATCATTCAACTTATAAATATTTAATTAATAAAACTTTTTCATTATTTCTTTTCCATAATATTTGTTAATATAAAAAAGAATTTTGAAATAATATAATATGTGGTTATATTAAATAATATTTAGGATATTACATTTTTTATTTTTATTTATTTTTTTTTATTTTTGATTAATTTTTTAATTTTTTTATTTCTTTTTTAAGTTTAATTTAATTATGTTATCTGATGAATGTGATAATGAAATAAATAATAAAAATGATAATGAGGTTAATTTAAATGATAATAATATTGAAAAGAATAAAAATAATGAAGGGAATAATGAAGATAAAAAGTTTAAAGTAGAAAAATATGAATGTAAGCATGGTTGTAATCATACATTTAGAACTAAAAGACAAAAAATTCTTCATCATGATAAATTAGATAATTTTTGTCATGTAGAAAAAATGAATCTATTATTATTAATTGAAATATTTGAAAACTCAATTAATAAATTAATACCTGATGAAAAAGAACGAAGGAAATATATACCATATACTTTGTTATTAAAACAAATTGGTATAGTAAGACAAAAAACTATTGATAAAATCCAAATGAAAGGATTTTTAAAAGAACAATAAGTTATTTGATTAAAATTCTGTGTATACATTTATAGAGTTGGATTTTGTATATTTCCAATTTAATGATTTAGGTTTTATATAATAATTTTTAGTTTTAATATTTAATTAATTAAATAATTTATATTATTAAAACCTAAATAAATAATATTAAAAAAAAATTAACTCTTAATTTAAAAAAAATGAAAACAAGGAATTTTGTAATTAAGGATACTATGTGGAATATATTAAATTCAAATACTAAGAATATATCAAATATTCAATCACAAAATAATTTTATATCATGTTCCTCTTCTTTTAAAAGCCTATCTCTATTTCAAAATTATTCAAATAATAAAATAAAATTAAATTCTTCCTTTTCTAAAAATTCAATGGATAAAAGAAATATAAGTAATATGAAACAATTATCTACTTTTTCTTCACTAAGTAGAAATAAAAATTATAGTAATAATATTTCAAGATTAATTACTCATTTTAAAAAAAATTCGAATGAGAATTTAAGTAATAATTTAGAAAAAAATTTAAATTTATTACCAAATAAACTAGGAATTTCTCATAGGAATTTTGAAAATAAAATAATTTTAAATACTGAGAAAAAACCCAATAATAAAACTAGTTTTTTTAAATTAAAATTAAAAAAAAGCAATTTAAGTAATTTTAGCCAAAAAAAAACTATGTCAAATTCAAAAGAAAAAAAAAAGGAAATTTTATCCTCTAATAAATCTAAAAGTAATTCAAAAGTAAATTTATCTATTTATAAAAGAAATACAAATAATAAAAAGGTATCAAAATTATTATCAAGTAATTTTAAATATTTTAATTCAAAAAGTTCATGTAAAAAAATGTTTTTTTCACCAAATAAAAAATACATAAAAATAAGACAATTTGAAAATATTAGAGCAGTAAATATAAAAATAAAAAATGAAAAAAAAATAAAAGATTTAAAAAATAAAATGAATATGATAGAATTTAATTTAAATGCTAAAAGATATCAATTTATAAAAAAAATATTTTTTGAAAAAGAAGAATTAATAAATTCCAAATTAAATTACTCAAATAATTATTATGATGAAAATTATTCAATTTTATCAATAAAAAAAAATATATATAAAAATTTTATTTTAGATAAAAATATTATATTAAATGAAAAATTTGAATTTATAAAAACAATAAAAGTAAATAATATAGAGTTAGGTTTATCAAAATATTTAACAAAATATTTTGATTATTCGAAATATTTACCTTTAGGTTTAAATGATAATTATAGAAGCAAAGCATCAACTTATTTATTAGAAAATTTTAAATTAAAACATAAACCTTCTATTATTAATTACTTTAATATTCCAAAATTAAATCTTATTAAAAGTTTATTAACTCCACAAAATATGATTTATTGTCAAAAATTTTTAAAGTTAGAAATGTATTTAGATAAAGTTGAAAAAATAAATTATGAATATAAAAATAATTATAGAGTAAGTATTCAAAAGCAAATAAAAATTATAAAAAAAATCCAAGCCAAAAATAATAATTCAACAAACATTGGAATAAAATTTACTTTATCAAAACAAAAATTAGAAAACTTTAAATGTTTTCAAAATAAAAATAATATATTATATCAACCAAAAAGAAAAACTGTTATATATGATTCAAATATAAAAAGTCAAATTAACAAAAAAAGAATACCAATAATAATAAAAGAAGAATTAAATCCAATTCAAATATGGAATGAAATAAAAAAACAATTAATACAATATAATATAAAAAATTTTTTTAAACTTTATAATAAAAAAGGAAAAGATATAAAAATTAATTATCAAAATGAAAATGGGAATACATTATTAATTTTAGCATCAATATATAATTTAGAAGAAATATGTCTTTTTTTATTAAGAAAAGGTGCTGATCCTAATTTACAAAATATTTTTGGTAATAGTGCTTTACATTATACAATATCAAATAAATTTTTTAAATTAACTAATCTTTTAATTCAATTTAATGCGAATGAAGATTTAATTAATGAACAAGGATTAACTCCTTGGGAATGTATTAATTCCTTTTGTGAATATGTTGTATAATAATTTTATTATATTATTTCATATTTTAGTTATTTTAAATTTAGACATTATTTTTTTAAAATTTAAATATAAAAATAAATTGTTAATTTTGAGTTTTTTTTATTTTAAATTATTTTTTTTATCAAAATTTATAATTAATTATTTTTCTTCTTAGATATTATATAAAAAAATTTAATATATGAATAATGAGAATATAAACAATTTATTTTTCTAATTTCAATTTTTATCTTTTAATATTAATATAATAAATGATATATTAAAATATATTAAATTTGTAAATTAATTTATTTAAAAAAAAAACAAATGGAGAATTCAGATAAATATGTTTATGTGATATATGGTATAACAGCTGGTTTTGCTGCATATTCAATTATTTCAACAGCATGGATATCTTATTATTCATTATCACTAAAAAGTCATAATACATTATTAATGATGATATCTCGTAATATTTTAATTGCAAATGCTATTCATGTTGTTTCATATGTTATGAATTGGGTAAAATGGGAAAATAATTCACCTAATTTATTATATAATTATGAAATAATATGTCGTATTCAAGGTTTTTTTATGAGTTTTTCATCAATTAGTCAAGGTTTGTGGATTATTTTTTATATATTTATTCATTTAATAATTATAGTAACAGGTCTTGCAAAAAAAGATGTTAGAAAAATTAAATCATATATTTTTTATACAATAGGTTACATTTTACCAATAATTCTTTGTATATTTTTTTTTTTTAATAATTCTTTTGGTCCAAATGACATATATTGTTATTTCAGTAAAGAAAGAAGTATGGAAACTTCAGTTAAACAAGGTCAAGATATTACTTTTTTATTAAGATGGATAATTATAATTTTAATAATAGTATTTGCAACAATATATATATATTTCATATCTTGTAAAAAAGAATCTTTAAAAGAACATAAATTTAATAAAAATTTAACATGGAGACTTTTATCATATCCTGTAATTCAACTTTTTGGAACTTTATATCCAACATTGTATAGATATTTTGGTTTATCCAAATCATTTACAAATGCTTATATAATTGTATTATTAGGAGCTACTCAAGGAATACTTTTTCCTTTTTGTTTTTTTATAACATCAACTGGCTTTTTTTCTGCCTGTCTTACTTTTGCAAAAGATATTTCTGCTGTTGATACTCTTGATTCTGGAAATGAATCTGAAACTGTCTCTAGTAATGATTTAAATTTTTCTATTACAATTTAGAATAAATTAAATGAGTTAAGGTAAAAAAAATAGAATTAGATTATTTTAAATAAATACCAGTTTTATTTAATGTTTTTTTTAAATGTTTTAAAAAATATATAAATAAATGTTTAGTTATAATTCATTTTCTTCAATTGATGAAATGATAAATTTGATTTGTCAAAATCAAAATAAAATTAATGTAATGAAAAATAATTTGTCATGTAATCCAGATTATAATTTTATAATAATTGAAATACCAAAATTATTAAATGAAATATTATATGATTTAGAAATATTAATATCAGAATTAAATAATATAAAATGTTACAATAATAATTTAACATATGTATTAAAAGAAACAACTAATCAAAATCAAAATTTAAATATGAAATTTAATCAAAGCCATTTTAATAATATTTCATTGGAAAAAAAATTATGTAATGCCACTCAATCAATAAATGAATTAAAACAAATAAATTATAATCAAGAAAATTATATTAATGAATTATTAAATAATCAAAATTTATTTACTCAATATAATCAAAATATTGATGATAATAAATATCATAAATGTAGAAGTCATTCATATAATATAAATCAATTAAATTCCTCAAGAAACAATAACTTAAATTTAACGGTTGATGAGGAACAGAAATTAAATTTTGATTATAATTTAAATAAAAATTCTGTTAAAAATACACCAAGATATTGTCAAAAAGAATTAAATCTTACTGATTATAATATTCCAAACACTTTAAATCAAAGTACATATAATTCTACTCAATTATCACAAACTACTCTTGTACATGATTCTTATCCAATTGATCAAAAAAGAATTGAGAGAATTATTTCAAGATATACTGATAAAGGAAATAATTATTTTAAAGAAAATGAAAATCTAAAAGAAAATAAAAATGTAAAAATTAATAAAATTGAAAATTTAGAAAATAAAAATAATTTATATAATAATGAAATGAATGAGAAAATTGAAAGAGTTAAAAGAATAATTGATAAAGTTTTAAAAGATGAAAAAACTATAAATAAATTAAAAGAAAAATTAGGTGATGATTTTGAAACAAAAATAAGAAATGGTGATATTGATGAAAATTATTTATCAAAAATAGAAGAAGCTCTAAAAGAAATTGAAGATAAAAATAAAACAAAAATAAAAAAACCAATTGTTAAAAATTGGTATAGACCTGATTTTAAAAATGTTTATATTCCAAAAACTCCAAAAAAATTTCAAAATAATGAACAAAATGATTTATATAATAAAATGATGTTAAAAAAGAAAATAACAGATCATCAATATCATTATAAAGAATATCCTAAATCATGGTCTTCCTCAAAAGACTATTTTACAAATAATAAAAGTTTTGATAAAAATTATAAAAAAAACACAATGAAAATACCAAATATACCCAAATAAGATTTTTTTTTAAAATATTACTTTGATTAATTAATAAATTAATATTTAATTTAAAAATTTTTTCTTTTTTTAAACTAAATTATTTTTTTTGAATATATAATTTCATTAAAAGTAAAATATTAAATATTTTTTTCATATTAATAAGAAATATAATTAATTTAAGAAAGTCTTTATTTTAAAAAATATATAATTATTTATAATAAAATATAATAAATATGAAACAAGTCACAATTTCTCAAAATGAACCAATACTTAAAGCAATAGAACCTAATGAAGATATTTATGATATACATTATTATAGTGTAAAATCAAGAAATAAAACAAAACCAAGAATACAATATCAAATGACTCCAACAATAGATGATATAAATAAAATTCATATAAAAACAAATTCTAATTATATAAATATAACAACAACAATACCTAGATCAAGAAATATTAATCACAAATATTCATTGTCTTATAGTGAATGTATTCCTCCTAAAAAATATTATAGTAAATTTCAACATTTTAAAACTTTAAATAATAATAGATATAATGATGTAAATTATTATTATATTCCAGGTCTTTCTTATCATGATTATTTATCAGAATTAAATACTAATATAGAATCAAATGTTGAAAAACAAAAAGATGAATTTCAACAAACTCAAAAATTTAATGATACTTTTGATGAACAATTATATAATAAATTAATGTTTTTTGATAAATTAGCAAATAATATTTCAAAAGAGCATATTTATTCATCATCTGAATATATTGTAAATAAAATAAACAAAAAAGAAAATATTGAAAAACCTGAATGTATAATTCATAATATCTTCTTAACATTAGTTTTAAAAAATATTTATAAAAAAATTGAAATAAGAAGAATTTTAGATAATAAAGTAGTATCAATTGATTATATTTATAGTTTATTACAAAATGAAATAGAAAAAATGAGAGGTGCAATAAAAAAATCAATTAAATTAGTAATAAATGATAAAGCAGGAAAAGGAAATAATAAAATAAATTTAGGTTTAGGAATTAGAAAATATTTAAATACAGATTTCATATCTTATATTCATTTTACAAAAAATTCTCATATAAGAAATATTTCAATGAATAATAATTCGGAAACAAGATACACAGATATATTAAATGGTAATGATGAATATTCTATGAAATATAATAATAGTGGAATTATATATGAAAATGATGAAAAGTATATTCATTCTAAATATAATTATAAATTTAGAAAATATGATGAAAGTGATAAAGGTGATTATAGTGAATTTGTAGATTTTAATAATGATTTTATTGATTATAATTCTCCTTATCATAAAATGGTGAAAAATAAATCAGGTTTTATTATTCCTAATATTTTACAAAAAGGAATTTTTGTTAAAAATAAAAATATTGATTTAATAGATTCTAAAACAGGGAAATCTATTTTTAAAGAAGATGGAACTTTTAATATTACTTTTTATGATAAAAAAGGAAATAAAATTAAAAATCCTGATATAAATGATAATTCAATAGAATATTATGATAAAAAAGGTAATTTAATAAATATAAAAAAAATACCAAAAATAAAATTTTATGATAAAGAAGGAAATATAATAGAAAATCCAAATTTAGATAATAGTAATATAAAATATTATGATGAAAATGGAAAAGTAATAAACACTCAATCAACAATTCAAATTCAATTATATGATAAAAAAGGAAGACCAATATCAAAAATAGATAATTCAAATACAATACAATATTATGATGAAAAAGGAAATCCAATTCAAATTCCAAAAAAAAAAGTTCAAAAAGAAATAAAAGTTCCAAAAGGATATAAATTTATAAGTAATGATGAAGGACAAAAAATTATTATTCCTGAAGGTTATAAATATATTAGTAATAATGAAGGGGAAAAAATATTAGTTGATGAAAAAGGAAATAAAGTAAATGAAAATGATTTTATTGTTAAGATTGAAAGTGAAAGTGAAAGTGAAATTGAAGTAGAAGGAATTAATGAAAAAGGAGAAAAGATTATTATTAAAGTTAATAAAAATGAAGTTAAAAATAAAATGAAAAAGAAAAAGAAAAAGAAAAAAATTAAAAAAATTAGAAAAAATGAAAATGGTGATATTGAAGAATATAGTGTTAGTGAAAATGATGAAAGTGAAAATGATGAAAGTGAATATGATGAAAGTGAAAATGAAGAAATTGAAATTGTTAATGAGAAAGGAGAAAAAATTAAAGTTAAAATTAATCCAAATAATTTAAAAAAAAAGAAAAAAAAAAAGAAAATTAAATATAAAATAAAAAATGAAAAAGGAGAAGAAATATCTGTTAGTGAAGAAATAGATGAAAGTAATGAAAAAAATGAAAGTGAATATGAAGAAGAAGAAGAAGATGAAGAAGAAAAAGAGGAAGAAGTTGAAGAAGAAATTGAAATAATTGATAATAATGGTAATAAAATAAAAAAGAAAGTGAAAAAAATAATTAAGAAAAAAGTACCAAAAAAAAAAAATAATAAAGATGATAAAAATAAAAATAAAAAATCAAATAAAAATAATGAAAATATAATTAATGAAATTGAAAATAATGGAAATAAAAATTACGAAAATAGAAATAATGAAAACACAAATAATGATAATAGAAATAATGAAAATATAGAAAAAGAAAAAAATGAAAAAAAAAAACATTCAAAAAATAAAAAAAAGCATAATAAAAATAAAGTCCAAATAGATGAAAGAGAATCAAACAATGAAAAATCAAATGAAAAAAATAATTATATTTCACAAGAAACAAATAATAAAACTCTAGATTACAATAATTATAATAATAATGAATCAAATGATGATTCAATAAAACCAAATAAAAGATTTACACAAAATAATAATAATAATGAAGATTATATTGAATCAGAAGAAGATGAAGATAATGAAATAAAAAAAATTCTTCAAAGAACAAAATATGATAAAGATAACGAAGAACAAAATAAAAAAATTGAAGAATATAATAATAAAATAAAACAACATAAAAAAGAAATAGAAGAATATTTAAATAATAAACAAAGAGCAAATATATCTTTTCCTAAAAAACAAAAAGAAAGAGTAGATCCACTTAAATTAAGAAAATTAATAGAAGAAGTAAGAAATAATCAATTAGGAAATAAAAGTACTGATGAAGATATTTATAATAAAATAAGTAAAGAAAGTGAATTATATAAAGAATGGATAAAAATAGGAAATAATTATATTTTTGAAGAAGAAAAACCAAAATATAATAGAATAAATGAAGATAAAAATTATTCTTTAGTTGGAAAAGGTGAATTTATAATGTATAAAGGTAAAAATTATTTTGAAAATAAAAAAGAAGAATCAAATGAATCAAAACCTTTACCTCAAGAATTTGTAAATTGGTTAAAAGCAGAAATAAAAAAACTAGATAATTCTTATTCATTAAAGAAAAAAGATAGAAGTTCAGTTAATTCAATTGATAATGTAACATTACAATTAAGTGAAACTATATCTGGAAGTAATACAAAAAGAAATAATAATCAAGTTAAAGTTCCAAAAAAACAAATTCCAAAAAAAAAATTAAATCAAAAGAAATTAAAAGTTTTAAATTATTTTGAAGAAGAAGATAAAGATAAATTACCAACTCCAATTTCAAGAAGTGAATCTTCAGATTCTATTAAATCAATTAATAATACTCAATCTTTGAAATATTTATTTGAACAAATACAAAAATTAAAAAATTTACCTCCTGATGAATATACTAAAAAAGTTAATAATCTTTTAGATTATCAATTAGATAATACTCAAGTTATGTTACATAGAAAACATGCTGATCGAATTAATAAGTTTATTGAAAATTTGGAATATTATAGAAAAAGTAGAATTAATTTTCAAAAAATTTTATCTGATAAATTATCTTATTTACCTCCTATTATTATAAAAAAATTAAATGATGATGATAATAAAAAGACAAAAAGATTTTTTTTAAGTGTTGAAAAAACTAAAGGAAGTGAAAATATTTTAATTCCTAGAAATAAAACTAAGAATATTATTGAAAATATAAAAATATAAATGAATATAAAAATGAATAAAATGAAATATTAAGTTTTATATATTTTTTTTTGTTTGAAAAAAATTATTATTTATTTTTAAGATTTAAAAAGTTACTTAATATAATATAACTGTTCATAGTTTTTATATAAATTTATAAAAAAATTTTTTAATTTTTGTAATATATTATTTATTGCTTCCTTTAAAAAAAGTTTTATGACTTAATATCCTTTTAGTTTTCAAATTACAATAATTATTTTTTTTTCCTACATTTAAATTATTAGAAATTAAATTTAAATCATCTAAAATTTTTTCATAATTAAAACCATCATTAATAGTTGATTTATTATCATAAGATTCATTAATTTCACTTTTACTTCTTTCAATTAATTTACTTCTTCTTCTTTTAATAAATTTTAAAGAACCTTTTCCAGAATAAGAAGAAGAATGAGAAGAAAAAGAATTTTCTAAATTTTTTTTATTATCAATTATTAAACAAGCACTCACAGTTGGTATATAAAAATCTTTTTTCATATGAAATGTTTTTAATTGTTTTGATGATTGTGTAGAAGAATTTGTTAAATTTTCATCTACTGAAAATTTTCTTTTTAAATTTGAGTTTGAAGAATTTAAATTTAAATTTTTCTTTTTTCTTGGTTGAAATTTAATTTCTGGTTGTTTTTTTGAAGAACTTTTATTTCTTGAATTATTATTATTATTTAAACTATTATTATTTCTATTTTTCTTATTGTTTGTTAATTCTGGTTTATTTTCATTTATATTTAAATAAAAAGTTTTTTTTGAACTTTCTTTTTTGCTACTATTTACTTTTGAATTTGGCTTTTTATTTTTTTGTTCGCTTGATAAAACCTTTTTTTTTTGCTTCTCTTTATCTTTTTTATTATCTTTGTATGGAATTTTTGTTATATTATTTTCAATTTTTTCTTTCATAATATCTTTACAAATTTCAGAATCATTATGTTTTGTTTTTATCTTTGAATTCTTTGGTTTAAAAGCATATGACTTTTTATTTTCATTATTAATCATTTAAATATATTTAAAAAAAACCTTCTATTTATTTTTAAATTATTTATTATTCATAAATACTATATATTATAAAAAAAATTAATATTAATTTAATATTTTTTCTTCTACTTTAATTATAGTTGAATTAGGATTATTATCATAAATATATTTTTCCTTATTTGTATTTTCTTGAATATTCATAAATTTTTTTGTATTTTGAATCATCATAACAAAAGCTAAATGTAATTCTTCTATTGTATCCATATTTTTTCCAGTCCTTGAAATATTACTTGTATTAAAGTTTGAATTGTCTTCAAAAGAATTTGTATATGTATTATGATTTGTATTTTTTGATGAATGATCTTTATTTTTTACATTTATTTTATTATGTTTAGAAGAATTTGATATACTATGATTAAATATTTTTTCATTTTGTTGTTCAAATAAGTTACTTCTATTATTATTATTATTTTTAATATCAATTTTTTTATATATTGGAATATTATTCATTTCAATATTATAATTATTTTCATAATTATTTGATTTATATTTATGATTATTAATTTTATTGTGATGTTTTTTATTATTATTATGATTGGAATATCTTTGATATATTAAATTTAATTCTTCATTTAATTTACTTAAAGCATTATTGTTTTTTTTATTTTGTATGTTTTGATTGAAATAAGAATTATTTGGATTATATATATTATTAATTGAATTAATTTTTTTTAGATTTTTTGTATTATGATTATCAACTGAGTTATTTGATAATGAACTATTATTTAAGTAACTTGTATTATTCTTATTATTTGAATAATTTGATAAACTATTATTAGTTTTTCTTATTGGACTCGGAGTTTTATTATAATGAAAATAAGATGAAGATATATCTGCACCTTTATTATTTTTATTTTTTTTTAAATTAAAATTATTACTTTTTAAATTATAATTTGTTTTAGAATAATTATTATTTTTATTTTTTGAAACTTTTATAATTGATGAATCTCTTTTTCTTTCTTCAGATAAATTTATTTTATTTTTATTTTTTTCATATTTTGAATTGGTTTTTTTTTTAATATTTTTTATATTTTGATTATTTAAATTATCAAAATATGAATTTATTTGATCTAAATTATAATATTTCATTTTATCTTTTTCTGATGTTCTATGATTTTTTCCTATATTTTCTCTTTTATCATTAGTATATTTATTGTAATTTATATTATAATTAAATCTATTTTTACTATTTACTCGATCAAAGGATTTATTAACGGAATTCTTTTTTATATTATTATTATTTATTATTGGTGATTTAGATTTAGATTTTGAACTAATACTAAATTTATTAGTTCTATAATTTAATTTTTGATATTGATTAGAGATATTATTATTATATTTATCAAATGAATTAATTTTATATATTTGATTTTTGAAAATATTATTATCATTTGAAGACATTTTATAATTATCATTATAATTTCGTAAATTTAAATTATGATGATTGATAATATTATTTGTTCCGAATTTAGTTTTCATTTTATTAATAATAATCAAAAAAATTTAAAAAACAATGATAAATATAAATTAATAAAAATTAAAAATGAAAAATTAAAACAAAAGATTGTATTAAAAAGTTTAATTAAGAATTATCTAAATATTTTTTCATTTTTTCAATTTTGTTATTTATAACATCAATAATTCCTTTATAAATCCAATAAGTTTTACCAGGAAATTTTTTATTATATGCAATTCCTATAAAATCTAAAATATCTTTTATAAAAAAAGCAAATAAACTTGTTGTATTATCAATTTTAGAAAAATAAGTAGGTGTAATCTTTTGTAAATTGCCATTTATAATATGCATAATTTTATAAATATTTTCAAATGATAAATTAATATTTTCTTTTGAATTTTTTAATAATAAATCTCCTGTTCTACCATTTGATTCATTTGAAAAATATTCACAACATTTTTTCCAAAAAATTTCTTTTTTTAGGTTTTTTTTTATAATATTATGATTTATTAATTGGAAATATATATGATATATTAATAAAATATCATCTGAAGGAACTTGAAATTCAGTAAATAATTTATTAAACAATGTTTCATTTAATATTTTAATTGCCTTTAAGGATGCTTTTGTTAATACTAATTTTGACATATCTATTTTTTCTATAATTTCTTCTTGGTTAAATGAATTTATTTTATTTTCATATTCATTTTTTTCATTTTCTAAATTAGATAAAATTTGTTTATTTACTAATTTTTTACATGTTTTATTTACCATTAATATATTCATATAATCATATATTGTTAAATATTTTAAAATAAAATTTAAATATTGTTCAGCAAAAGGAATAAAATTAAAATTATGTAAATGAATTAATTTAGTATCACTCAATAAATTTTCATTAATTAAATTACCTTTAGGTGAAAAGTCAAAAAGTAATAAAGGATCATTATTAATATCCAAATCATTTTGTATAATTGATTCAATAGATAAAATTTTCTTTAAATCATCTTCATCATAAGTTTTATTTTGAAACTTTGAATTTTTATTATTTGAAAAATTCAAATTTTTATTTATTTTTTTATGAACATTAATTTCATTTATTGTTCTTCTTTGATTTGAAACAGAGCTTGATGTATGAAATTTTTTCATTATTTTTTTTTTACCAGAATTTTTTAATAAACTACTCATTGATTTTGAGTTAATACTTTGTTTTGAAGGGAGCTTTTGATTAAAAGAACTATTATTTAAATCAATACTTTGAATATTATTATTACCATTTAAATTTGATAAGGATTTATTTTTTTTCATTGATTTTAATTGATTTTTCGAATATAAATTTGATTTATTATCTCTTAATATTTTATTATTTTTATTTAATGATTTATTATTATTTCTAGTTATTTTTAAGGGAGTTTTATTTCTTATTGGAATACTATTTCTTATTGTATTTTGTGTTTTATTAGGTGAATTTTTTTTCTTTGCATTTTTTGTTAATGACATTCTACTTTTTTGTTCTTGTTTATTATCTTTTTCTTTTATTTGAGATTCAATATTTTTACATATTGTAACGACTGATTTTGTTAAATCTATAGATGTAGTTATTAATGATAAATGGGTTTTTGAATTTTTTTCTAAAGAAGATAAATTATTTTCAAATATTGATAATAAAAGAGATTTTAATATTTCTTCTTTACTTAATCCCATTTTTAAATTATTTGTTATTTTTTTAAACAAATATTTAAATAATTTAAATTTTATTTAATTATTGATTTATTCCCTAAATTAAAAATAAAAATTTAATAACTGATATGTAATTTCATTTAACTAAAAATTATATAAATAATATATTTAAATGTAGTAAAAATTTATTATATACATAATGTAGAGGAATAATAAAAAATTTAAAAACTTGAATATTTTAAATTAATTAGTATTTTTATGAGCAATATAATTATCATCAAAAAATATTTTTTTAAATTCTTCAAAATCAAATTTAGAATTACTTAATCCTTTTAATAAATTAGACAATTCTTTTTCTTGAATATTCAAATCATTATTAATTTTCAAAGCATTAATAATTGAATCTCCAGAAATAAAACCATCATCATCTTCATCAAAATATTGAAAAACAGACCATAATTTTTCTTCTTTTTCAAATTTAATAGAAGAAATAGTAGCAGCTAAAAATTCAGTATAATTAATTTTTCCATCTTGATGAAAATCTAATGAATTCCAAATATTATCAATTTCACCTTCATTTGGTTTAATTCCAATTTTTTGAAAAATAATTGGTATTTCACTATATTTTATTTCTCCTGTTTTATCTTTATCAATTATTTCAAAAGCTTCTCTTAATTTATGTATTTCACTTTCTTTTGATATTCTTGCCATTAAAAATAAAATTTCCTTTTGAAATAAATTTTTATTATTAAATTCTCTTAAAGAATCTATAATTTTAGAATCTAATTTATGTTCTTTAATAATATTTGTTTTTAATTTAAAAAAAGGATGTTCTAAAATTCCTTGTATACTTAATCTTTTCTTATGATTAACAATTAAAAGTTTCCTAATTAAATCTTTTAATTCTTCAGAACAAGACACTTCATTTAATCTTTCATTATTATATTTTCCTTCTTTAATCTTATCAAATAATTTTCTTTTATGTTTAGCATAAAAAGCATAATGTCCAGTAACCATTAAATATAAAATAACACCAATAGACCAAATATCACTTTCATAATAAAATTCACCATTAATCATTTCAGGAGCCATATAATAAGGAGAACCAACTCTACAATTATCATATTCTTGTTTTTCAATACTTAAACCAAAATCAATAACTTTCATACTTTTATAATCACCAGTTATACTAAATAAAATATTTTCTGGTTTTAAATCTCTATGAATAATTTGATTATTATGTAAAAATTGAACTGTTTTTACTAAAACTGTTAAAATTTGACAAATATCACTTTCATTAAAATCTTTATATGTCTTTTGAGAAATTATTTTTAATAAATTATCACCTGGAACATATTCCATTACAATTCTTAAATAATGTTCATCTTCATATGTTTCAAAGTAATTTACTATGTTTGGATGATCTAATTTACGAATTATTTCTACTTCTCTTATTATACTTAAAATTGAATGTTTGTTAAAAAAATCTTTTTTTATTGTTTTAATTGCATATTTTAAAGATGGACATTTTTTGTCTTTGTATAAACGTACTTTTCCAAATCCACCATTTCCTAATATTTGAATAAATTCATATTTTTTTCTGTAATCAGATTGTTTGGAAAATTTCTCAAATAAAATTGAACTTTTTCTCCTTGATATTGATTCCATTCTTCTTATATTATCTTCTTTTACATCTGAACTTTGACAACAGGCTCCCATTTTTTTTTATAGTAAAAAGGAAATATATTAAAATAATATAAAATAAATTAATGTATTTTTTTCAATAAATATTTATTAATTTAAATTAATAAGGGAAAAAAATGGGAAATAATATTAATAAAAACATTTATGATATGATTATGAAAGATATTCTATATAATGTTAATAAAATTGTTCCTAAAGACAATGAATATTATTATATTGATAAAAAATGGTATAATGATTTCTGTGATGCAGTTAATAAAAAACAAATTGAAAATGATGCAACTCAAATACAACCACCTGATTTGGAAAGAAAAACTTTTTCTCCTATTTCAGAATATTCTATTAATAAAAAAAAATATAATAGTTTACCAAAACAATTTAATTTAAATATTCAATATAAAGAAGTTGAAATTTTTGGAGGGAAAAAGGAAAAGATTTTAGATATTTCAAAATATCAAAAAATAATGAAGGAATTATTTATTAATTTGTTGACATATTTTCATTGTCAGAATATATTAAAATGTAATAATTATAAAGATTATATTAAAATTATAATAATAAATGATAAAGAAAAAAATCAAAAAGAAAAATATATTGAAATAAAAAATAATAATATAACTCAAGTAATAATGAAAATAGAAGAATATTTAAAAAAAAAATCATATAAAGAATATGAATATGATATTTTTTCAAATTCAGTAAATTTATTTGTTATAATTAAAAATATTCAAATTGAACCATTTTTAGGAAACTTTCCTAAAGATGAACAATTTGAAATAGGAAATATAAAAACATCATATTTAATTAATTCAATGATTGATGGTTCAGAAACTTTAATTCAAAAAAAAAAATATAATGAAAAAAAGATAAATATTAATAATTTATTTGGAACGATGGGAATACCAAATATAGGAAATAACAGTTATATGAATTGTTGTTTTCAAGTTTTAAGTAATTTTTTTCCTTTAACTGAATATTTTTTAAAAGATAAATATAAAAATAATATTAATTATGATAATCCAAATAGTTCAAATGGAAATGTTACAATTGCTTTTGCAGAATTAATAAAAATTCTCTGGACTAAAAAATTAAAATTAAGTAATTTTCATAATAAAGAATGTTATTATTTTGATCAAAATCAAATTAATGAAAAAGAAAAAGTTAGTATTTTAATTAAATTAAAAAATGAAATTGGAAATCATAATTATCTTTATTTAGATAATAATTTTAATCAAAATGCAATTGAATTTTTTAATTATTTAATTGATACAATACATGAAGATTTAAATAGTGCATTATTATTTGAAAATACTTTTAGTATAAATATAAATTATATTAATAATGAAAATAATTCACAAAATTTAAATGATTTATATAATGATCAAGTTAGAATATTTAAAAGTTTAAATGATTCAATAATGATTAATTTTTTTTATGCAACATTATTTACAACAATAAAATGTTATGAATGTAAAAGTAATTATTATTTTTTTGAACCATATAACATTTTAACTCTTCCTTTAAATGAAAGTCCAATTAAAGCTTTAGAGAATGATATTAGTAAATTTCATGAAAATTATTCTGAAAAATCTAAAATAAAAGTTCCAGGAAAAAACAATTTTTATTTTTGTAAATGTGTAATTATTCCATTTAATAATTCAAAAGAAAAAAAAGTTATTGTTTACCCAATTCATAAAAGAGAATATGCACAAGTTGTTATATTAAATTTAATTATGAGAATAGGATATATTTTCAATATTGATATAAATGATTTAGTTACTGCTATAATATCAGATGATAAAAATTATTTTAAATTTATTTGTACTGGATATGAATATTTATATCAAATATTTAAAAAACCAGAAAATTTAATAATTTATTTTATTCAATTAAATAATAGATCTCCTTTAGAATTAAGAAAAGAAATGAGAGATAAAAATAATTTATTAGATTATTTTTTAAGACCAATGTTTGATACAAACAACAATATATTTTCATATGGCGAAGCTAGTACAAAAACTTTTAAGTCTTTAACATCAAATATAGAAGGTTTAAATTATGTAAAATTAATTTCAATAATTAAAAAAGATAATTGTTTTAAAATGATTCAATTACCTAAAATAATGCCTACAAACAGAAATGATAGCATGAAATCTACATATATAAGAATATGTAATTTATATAATATTAGAATGGGTTTTAATAATTTTGAAACTTTAAATAATGAAAAATTATATACAGAAAAAATTGAAAATTTAAATCAATTTTTAAAAAATAAAAATAATATTCCTTTTATTTTATTTTATAAAATTGAATATGAAAAAAATTTAGATATTCCATTAGAAGAAGACAAAGGTTTTTATATTCCAATTCCTTATTCAATGAATTCTTTAACAAGTTATGCAGATAAGATTTCAAGTCTTATAAAAAATAGTAGGAATTCAAATAATTTTATTTTAAGAAGATATAGAATAATTATAATATGGTTACAAAATATAAATAATATATTAGCTTTAAAAAATTCAATGAAAATTGAAAATATGAAAGAAATAAATCCATATCCTGAAGTAAATAAAAATAGTATTATCAATAAATCAATAAAAAAAGATAAATTAGAATTAACAGAAATACTTAAATTTTATACTCAATATGAAAAATATGATAAAGAAAATGTTTGGTTTTGTGAAAAATGTAATCAACCAAAAACTGCATTAAAAAGAACTTTATTATATACATTACCTGAAGTAATAATTTTTCATTTCCAAAGAAAAAATAATGAAAAATATAATAATATTAAAATTACTTTCCCTTTTGATAACTTAAATTTAAGACAATTTTGTGTAAATGAAAATTCAAAGGAAAAGTTATTTGAATTAATTGGTATTATAATATATAATGAAAAAAAAAACTCAAATAACTATAGTGTCTTTTGTAAAAACCCAATTTTGAAAAAATGGTTTTTATTTTGTGACACTGAATGTTATCCAATAGAAAATATAGAACAAGAAATTATATATGAAGAAATATATGCTGTTATATATCAAAATAAAAATATAAAATAAAATAATAAAAAAGTGATTTTTATTATGACTTAATTTATATATATATAAATTAATATTAATAAATTTTAATAAAAATAAAATGGCAATCAGAGGATTAATAGACAAAAAAGGAGGAACAAAAAAACCTAGTGTTGATTATGATAATAGTGAAAATGATTCAGAAAAAAAATCTGAACAATCAAATAATTCTATTGATTCTTTAGATACAAATGAAAAAATTACAAATAAAGTTGATTTTGATAATTTTAAAGATGAAGTTGAAAGAAAAATAAAAGAAAAAAAAAGGAAATTAGAATTAAAATATCAATTTAATAAAGATGAAGAAGAAGAAAAATTAAAAAGTAAATATGAAAAAAAATTACAAAAAGAATTAAAAGTTGAAAAAGATAAATTAGAATTACAAAGTGAAAAAAAGCAATCTGAAGCTGAAAAAGCTTATAAAGAAAAGTTAAAAGATGAAAAAGAAAGAATTAAAAAAGAATTAGAAAAAGAATATAATTTAAAACATGATAATGAAAAATATGAAAGTATAAAAAAAATAGAAAACTTAAATGAAGAAGTTGAAAAATTAAAAAGTGAATTAGAATTAATCCAAAAGAATAAAAGTTATAATAAAAATGATAATACTAATGATGTTCAAAATCAAATAAGTAAATTAGAATTAGAGAGTCAAAAAGAAATTAATGATTATCAAAATAATTTATCTGATGAATTAGAAAAGAAAAAAAATGAATTAATTGATAGATATGAAAAAAAAAAAATTGAATATGAGAATAATTTACATTCTTCTGATAATATTAATAAAAATGAAAATAATTTAAATCAAAATACAAATGAAATTTTATTAGAAAGTAAAAAAAAAATGTTAAATATTCAAAATGAAAATAAAATAAATAACTTTAAAAATTCATTAATGAATGAATATAATAAAAATCTTGAAAAAGAAAAAAAAAATATTATATCATTATTTCAAAATGAAATTTCAATTGTTCAAAATAACTTTGAGCAAATGAATAATTTTTATAAACAACAAAAATTAATTCTTCAATCAGAACAATCAATTTCAAATAGTATAAATTTTATAGAAAGTATGGAAAATCTTATAGAAAGTAAAAGTGCAGTTTTTAAAAGTTTATTAGAACAAAATTATTATCTTTTAAATAAAAATATGGAACAAATAAAAAGTTTAAATGAACTTGAATCCTTTTCAAATAGGGAAAATATTATTGAAAAAATACAAGAAATTTTAAATATGGCATTTTATTCTAATATTTATGAAATTTTATATAATGATTTAAATTCTGAAAAAGATATCATGGGAAGATATTTAGATGATTTAATTAAAAAATGTGAAATGATAATTTCTACATTAAATTATGATAAAAAGGTTCAGTTAAGAGCATATTTATGTCATCCAAAATTTAATTGAATAAAAATTAATTTTTTTATTTAAATAATATTTTTTTTTAAATAATTTTTTTTTAATTATTAAATATATGCTTAAATCATATATATTTGTTATTAATTAATTGAACTATTATTTTACCTATCTCTTTTCAATTATATTTATTATTTAAATTAACTCTTTTTTAAAAATAGAATTAAAACAAACAAATCTTAAAAATATATTGTTTCAAATCATTAATTGAGAATCTAAGAAAATATTTTTTATTTTTAATATGAAATAATATTAAATATATTAAATAATTGATAATAAATTATTATGAATTGGATATATATTAAAATTCAAAAAATCTTCTTTGAAAAAATAGTTAATAAAATTGATATAAATATTCATTAAAAAAAAAATATTAAATAAAAGAGATGAGTAATTTTTTTTGCGATGAGATTGGTAATAATAATTATGTATCAGATTATATGTTGGAAGGAGGATTTTCAAAAGATAAACAATATATGGCAGATTTAGTGAATTCAACAAACGATTTTACTGAAAATAATAGAATGCCTGTTATTCCTCCAAATCATTATTCAGAAGATAATGAAGATGAAAATTTGCTTAGTATAAATGATGACAATAAAAATATTTTATTTTTAGAAGAAATTAAACATAATAACATGGATATTGATACAAATACTTTTATTACACATAATAATATGGAGAATTATGATATTGAAGAAAATCATTTTAAACAACAAACAGAAAAAAAAAAGCAAGATTTAATAAAGAGAAAACAAGGAAGAAAAAAAAAAGATGAGGATAGAAGTAATATTATCCACTCTAATTCAGCAAAAGATAATGTAATTTACAAATTAAAAGTTCAATCAATGAAATGTATTTATGATATTCTGTTGGGTAAAATAAATAAAAAATCATCAAAAAAAGTAAAATTAAATAAAATTGTTGGTAATCTTTTAAAAGAAGGAAAAAGAAATTATAATTTAGATTTTTTTAAAAAAACAATTAGAGAAATTTTATTAATGGAAAAATCAAAAAGACATAAAAGTAATAAAATTCCAGATAACAAAAATACAATTGAATTATATGAATCAGATATAAAAGAGATATTAGATATGATATATGTTGATTTCGTTCAAGATATTTTTATGAAACTTAGTAAAGAAGAATTAAAAGAAAGATATGGAGTTATTAGTGAACATTTATTTAAAACAATTGAGTTAAATGAACAACAAAAAAAAACTATGAAAGATTTAACTGGTATTGGAATTTTAGAATATTATAAAAATATTAAACCAAGAAAAAGAACTATAAAAAATTCAATTCAAGAGTAAAAAGAGTTAATAATAATAATAAATTATTAATTTTTTAATCTATTATTATTTATTTATCATAATAATTAATTATTAATTTAAATTAATAAAAAAAATAATATTTATTTTTTCTAATATTTTATTTAAATTTCTGGATAATTATTTAATAAATCATCATGACTTAAATTATTATTTTTTTTATTATTATTATTACTATTATAACTATTCTCATTATTATTGTTTACATTTTCAACTTTATCAAAAGGTTCTTCAAATTTACTTAAATTAGTTGCTTCATGAGTAAGAATAATAGGAATAAATAATTTTGGTGTTTTTGAAACATTAGTATTAAAAATAACTTCAATTTTAATTTGATAAATAGCATCAAAAAGTGTTCCTGTAAAAGTAGGTAAAACTGTATTCCAATCCATATCTTTTTTAGTATAAATTTCAGGAATTCCTTTAAAACTATAGAATAATTTACTTTCATCTTTAATTGGAATTTCCAATTTAAATACTCCAATTTTTCCAGGACCAATTTTAATAGATTTTTTAATTTTATTATAAACAAATTCTTGATTACCAATTATTTTACTTGAATCATTTTCATCTTTATATAAAATTTTTCTCATAACTTTAATATTTAATAAATTAGCAGTTAATTTTCCTTTTGAATTATCAACTTTAATAGTAATTGGAATAATATCATTAAATTTAAAATTGATTTTGCATAAAAAACCAAAACAAGTACAAATTCCTTGATCAAATAGCATAGAAGTAAGTTTCTCACTAGTACAAAATAATTCTTTATGATCTTTAATTTTTAATTTTGAAGTAACCATTAAATTTTTTTCACAAGCAATTTCTTCTTCATCTTGAAATTCACCAAAAAGTACTTGTGCTCTAATAATATTTCTTCCAATAATTCTAGTATTACTAGAATGAAAATCAAAATTAGGTTCAATTTTTTCAGGAATTAAAAAAGTATAATTAAAAGTATATGATCCAGGTTTTAAATAAATATTTTCTGTTTTTTGATTTAAAGTTTTTGCAGCTTTTAAATAAATTCTTTTTATTTCTGTTGTTTTCATTTTTGAAAAATCTGGATTTTTATATGCTTCAAGACGATTTAATACTAAAATAATATCTAAAAATTGGATTGGCTTATCTACTGTTAATGTTACTGTTCCTCTTATTTCATCTGGTGGATTTATTTCACTTTTATTTATTACAAATTTTAAGTGTGGAGAATTTTTTAATTGGAAACCAAAATTTGAACCCATTATTTATTCTTTTGTTTTTTCTTTTTTTATAATTAAATATTTTTGTTTTTCGCAGTTATTAAATAATTTATTGTTTTATTTTTTATTATAATGAAAATTAATATTTTGAAAATTCAATTATTAAAAAAATATTAATTTTTTTTTTATTAATTTTTAAATTTGATGATATATTATTGTTTTTTAATAAAAAAAAAAAAAGTATCTTTTATAAAATAGTTAAAAAATTAAAATTAAATTAAAATGGTTATATAATGTAATATTCTATATTTTAATAAAATGAATCAAAATAATCAAATGCTTGATATTTCTATTGAGGATATATTTAGCAATTTTGAAAATATATCTAAATTTGATGATTTTGAAATAAATTCTAATTTTTTTCAAGAGATCAATGATGATTTAATGAGCACTGATCCAACAAAGAAACCTGAAAATATTATAAACTCATTTAATGAAAATAGAAATTTTATACATAAGAAAAGAAAAAAAAATAATATTGTAAATAGAGGAAATATGGGAAGGTATAGAATTCAAGAATCAAAAATTGGTAAGCATTCGAAATATACTTATGATAATGCATCTTATCATATTAAAGTTATATTTCAAAAATTTATTAATGAATTTATAGAATATTATTCAAATCAATATACAAATGGAATGAAAATAAAAAAAATGTGTGGAAAATTACTTAAAAAAGGAGATAAATTATTTAATATGGATTTGTTTAAAACAAAAATTGAAGATATTTTGAAATCAAAAATTTCTTCTAAATTTACATTTAATAAAGAAAATACCAATATTTATTTAATTGATAACTTAAAATCAAAATGTGATATAATAAAAACTTTTTGTAGTAAAACATATAGAGAATGCTTTCAAGAATATTTTCTAATGGATAACAAAGAGTTTAAGAAAAAATATTATGAAAGTAAACGTCTTTTTGAAAATATTAATTTTAAATCAATAGAAGATAAAAACTTTTATTCTAAATTTGTATTCAAATTTTTTGAATATTTTGAGAAAAAAACTCCAAGAACCACAATAAATAGTGAATAAAGAATTTTTAAAAAATTAATATATTAATTTTAGAGTAATTATTCTTTATTTATTATAATAAAAAAATTTAAATTAATAAAACTTTTTAAGTATTAAATAATTAATGTCTTATATATTAAATATTAAAACAATTGAAGCACATCAAAAAGGAATTCCAAAAGTTTCAATATTTCCTTCTGGAAATATAATTTCAATCTCAAATGATTTATCAATTAAAATATGGGATAATAATTTCAATCTAATTCAACATATAGAAAATGCACATGAAGAATATTTAACATATGTAGAAATAGAAAACGAAAATAATTTTGTAACATGTTCAGATGATAGAAGTATTAAATTTTGGAATAAACAATATAATATTTTTACTTTAAAAGAAAATATTATTAATGCTCATCAATCAGGAATAACAAAAGTTATATTTATTAAAAATAAGCAAAATTTAATTTCTTGTTCAGAAGATGAAACAATAAAAGTTTGGGAAAAAAAGAATAAAATAAATAAATATCAATGTGTAAATATTATTCAATTACCAGGTTGGGTTTTTTCAATAATGGATATTCCAGATAAAAATTTATTACTTGTTGCTGGTCCATTTTTAGGAATTTTTTTTTACAATAATATTCATTTTAATATTAATTTTTCTATTAAAAATGCTAATTGTAGAACTAATAATAGTGTTGAAAGAATTGATAATGATAGAATTATTGTAGGAGGAAGAAAAGATTGTATTATTAAAATTTTAAGTATATCTCTTAAAAAAGTTATTAAAGAAATTAATAATAAAACTCATTGTTGGGGTGTTTTAGTTATTAAAAATAAAAATATATTTATAGTTGGAGGATATAATAGTATTGATATTAAAGTTTATAATAGTGAAAGTTATGAATTAATAAATGTATTAAAAAATGCTCATAATAGAGGAATTTATGGATTTACTTTTTTAAATAATAAAAATTTTATTTCTTATTCTTTAGATTGTTTAATAAAGATATGGGAAATACAATAATACTATTTTTACTATTTTAAAACTATTTTTTTTTATAAAATACTTATATCTTTTGTTAAATTTGTTGCATATTATTATAATCTACAGATTCATTTGTATCTTTTTTCATCATTCTCATTACAAAAATGGTAATTATTATAACGACTAATAATACAATAATAATAAAAATTATTTTCCAAATTCCTGATAAATCAATAATATCATCTTTATTGATAGGTTCTAAAAAAATTTTATAACTTTCATTATTTTCTTTTGAATATTTTCTATAAAATAATCCATGAATATTTGGATAAATATAGATATAATCTGATTTTTCTTTTAAGAAATTAATTTTTAAAGTATTTTTATCCCAAATTAATGATTTAGAAATATTATATCCATAATCTTCAATTTGTAAAACCATATCATATTGTTGATCACATGTTAAATAAAAATATTTACTTCCTTCTGGTTCACTTTTATTACACCAATATTTTCCTTTTTCTTTTTCATATATCTTCATTATTAAATCTCCTGTCTCATTATCCATAATCATATTATGTTCAAACCCTTCTTCAAATACTAAATATTTGTTATCAGTTTGAGCTCTTTTACCATCTCTTGAAATATCTGATTTATTACCAAAAAATACTGCAACTAAGCCAATAGCCCATCCAGGATAATTTTTTTTAATATCAAAACCATGTGTAAAATTTATTTGTTCTTTATTTTCTTTAATGGAAATTGTATAGTTATCTTTTTTAGTTTTATTTATATTATAATATGGTTCAAAGATAATATAAGAAAAATTAAATTGAACAAATGAATCATTAATACCTTGGATACTGGCTAAATTTTGAGTATAATTTGATATATTTTTATGATGGGCTAGACCTAAAATACCATTACAATTTTCATAATAGTCACCAATTTTCATATCAGAATTGTTTTTTACTGCATAAATTATATCTTTTGAATCTTCAAAAATTCCAAATTTTGATTTATAAAATGAAAAACTAATTGAAGTATTTTCATTTAATATTATATTCCCACTAGTGTTGTTAAAGTGTTCATTTTTATTAGAATTATTAAATAAAATTATGAATGGAGAATTCATTGAAGGGATTAATGATATTTTTTCATTACTATTGAAAGTAACTTCAATTTTAAATTTATCTGTAATTAGTTCTTCTTTTGAATTGAAAATATTATTGTTAGAATCATTTATTTTAAACATTCTTAATGAAGAAAGTGGATTTAATAATAAAACATTTTTAAATATAAAATTCAATAAAAAACAAAAATTAAATAACAATTTCATCTTTATTTTATTTATATCTTAAAAAAATAAATACTAAATAATTATATTATAAAAAATTCTATCAATTAATGGATAATTTGAGGAAAAAAAATGAAAGGATAAAAATGATTGATATTGATCAAATATTTAAAAAAACTGAAACAAAACCTCACATATATTATTTACCATTAAGTGAAGAAGAAGTTAAGGAAAAAAAAAGAATAAGAGATGAACAAAATAAAGAGAAAAATTAAGATTTATTAAATAATAATTGAACAGACTATTTGAAAAAAAAATAAACTATTTCACTATTTTTATATATATAACACTAATTTAATAGTAATAGATTAATTAATAAAGTATAAGAACAAATTATATTTATTTTTCATTTTATAATATTATTTTTTGATTATTCTATTTTGTAAAAATAATTCAATATCAGCATTAACAAATTTCCTAACTGCATCTAAAAGTTTTATTTTTTTCTTTTTTAAAGTGAATAAAAACGAATTTAATAAATATTTATTTCGCATTTTATATTTTAATTTAAAATTTGAACTTTTCATTTTCCAATAATTATTAAAAACATCTTTGAAAGTTAAATTTAGAATTTGAATTACTTTGTCAAATTTTATTGGTTCTGAATAAATTTTGTCTATTAATTTCTTATTATAAAAAGGATCAAAAGAAGAATCTTTTTTCTTTTTGTAAAGAGTTGATATTTTATATTGATTAAAAATTTTTTTTAATTCAAGATTAATGAAAGTTAAATTAAATCTTGTTTGACAATTTCCTATAATTTTTCCTTCTAATTTTTTAAATTTTTCTTTACATTTTATTTTTTTTAATGTTCTATTTAACCATTGTAAAATAAATTTCATACAATAAACTTTACATTTGTAAAATATTTTAAAGATTTGAATATTTTGTTCATTTTGATTTTCAATTTTATTTTTTGATTGACTAATTTTATTAAATGTTTTTTTATTTTTTGTTCGAATTCTTTTTTTATTTAATAAAATATTTTGATTAATTTTATTTAATATTTCCTGTTGATTCTTTTTAAAAGAAATTGTATTTTTATTATTATTGTTGATATTGTTAGGATTTAATATTTTGTCAAAAATAGAAGAAACTTTTATAAATAATTCATTTATTTTTTTTTTTATTTTTTTTGGTCGTAAAGGGGGAGATAAATCAATATTTTTTCTATTATACATTTAAAAATTGAATTTATTTCTTTTTATGATATAATATCCTTTTTATAATATTACTTATATTTTTGAATTTAATTTTATACTTATCAAAGTGAAAAAGTAAATAAAAAATTATTAAATAAATATTGAAATAAAAGTAAAAAATTAAAAAACTGAAATTTAAATAAAAACAATACTTTTATGAAAAAAATGATATATTTAATAAGATTTATATAAAAATTATAAATCATTGAAATCTTTAATGAAAAAGTAAAAATATTTTGAAAATTTCAGTAAAAAAGTTAATTTTTTATGTTATAATATAAAGAAAAAAGTGGATTAAAAAAAAGATAAAATAAATTCATTTTAAATATTTAAATTAATAATTATTTAATTAATTATTTTTTTATTAATTTTAATTATTTATTATTTCCCAAATAAAATAAAAAAAAATAAAAAAAATGTACCAGAATATTAATTAATAAATTTAATAAATAAACAATATTTAAATTGTATTTTTATCAACACTTGAAAAAAAATTAATTTTATAATTATATATATTTTTTTTCAATAAATCAAATAATTAAATAAAATGGGTTCATGTTGTAAATATACAAAACAAATAATAAAAGGATGTGATTGTTTTGGAACATTAATTACATTTCGTATAAATGATGATTTAGAATATAAATCATTAATGGGTGGAATATCAACAATATTTTTTTTTACATTAGCAACATTATATATATCTTACATGTCATATTTTTTTATAACAAGACAAAATGTAGATTTTATATTTTCTAAAAAGACAATAAACGAACAACCATTAGTAAATTTAACCCAAATTGGTTATAGATTTGCATTTGGAATTCAATATACTTCAGATGACTCATCTGCAGTATTAAATACTACAAAATATTTTAATTATTCAATTAGAGAAGTTCAAATATTTAATAGTAAAACTTATATAGAAAAACCAATTAAACTTAAATTATGTGATGAAAGTGATTTTAGAAATCAAGTAAATAGAACTTTTCAATTAAGAGGTCTTTCAAAAATGTATTGTCCTATTTTAGATAATGTAAATTATACTATTGAAGGAACTATGATGGATCCTTATTATAAATATTATAATTTAGAAATTTGGTTAACTGATTATGCATTAAATAATTTTAAAGAACTTGAAAAATATGTTGAAATTTATCCTTTAGAAATGAGTTATTATTTCTTAGATAATGCAATTGATTATGAAAATAGAAAAAGTCCTCTTCCTAATTTTTTAAATTATCTTTTTAAAGCAATTGATATTAATTATGAAAAAGATGTTGAAATTATAAAATCACCAATGGAATTTTCAAATGATGAAAATATATTATTTAATCATGCTTCTAAATTATATGGAGCTACTATTGATAATCATGTTGATTCTTTTCATTCAATTACAGAACCAAATGAATTAGGACAATCAATGGTTGGTAAATATATTTTAAAAGCTTCTCCAATTATGTTTGCTTTAACAAGAACATATCAAAAATTACCTTCATTAATTGCTGATATTTCTGGAATTTTAGAAGAAATTTTAATTATTTTATTATTGACTGTTAATTTTTTAGAAAGACAAGCAATTGATAATAAATTAATTAAAAAAATGTTAAAATTTAAAGGATGTAAAAATTATGATGTTAAATATTTACTTCATCTCTTTGGAAATGATTATAATTATAATTCTAAAGTTATGCAAATTATTAATAAGGATAAAATGTTTATTAAAAAAAATACTATTGGTGGTGTTTATACTAGTAAAAATGAAGAGACTAATTTAAAAAAGAAAAAAAAAATGAACACAGAAAAAGAGTTAGAGATAGAATATAATAATTTAAATATGATTACTCATCAAAAAAAAAATTCTTTAGATATAACAAATGATGATAATATTAAAAATAAAGAAGAAAAAAAAGAAGAATTAGAATTATTAAATATTAATACAAAATATAATCATCAATCAAAAAATTATAATAAAATAATAAATTCAAATAGAAGTTTAATAGGAAATAATTTTTCAGTAAATCAATATAATAATAATAATAATACAGAAACAAATAGGATTTTTTTTGTAACTCCAATTAAAACTGAGATAATTAAAAAAAAAAAAAATGAAGAAAATTATGCAGAATTAGGGATTCTTGCTGCTTTATGGAGTAAAATATTTTTCTGGTATTCTCAAAAATTAAAAAGAAGAAGAGAGTTTTTTATTAAAGCAGAAGATAAAATTCATTATTTCTTTGATGTATATAATTATATTCAAAAAATGCAAGAAGTTGATTTATTAATTTATACTTTATTAGATGATGATCAAGTTAAATTATTTGAATTTTTATCAAGACCTCCTCTTCAAATATCTCCTTCAAAAACTAATATTTATAATGAATTTGAAAGCAGACAAAGTTTATATATGAAAATAGGCAAAAAACCAATTGAAGAATTATATGATGCTTATAATAAAATTAGATTAAAAAAAGATATACAATTTGAAGATTTAAAATTATTAAGATTAACAAATGCAGAAGTTAAATTTCTTAATTAGATATTTTTTTTTAGTATTAATATAAAGACATACAATAATATTAATATATATATAAATTAATATAATATTAAAGAATAAAATATAACTTAAATAATTATAAAATATTTAAAATATTAAAAAATTAATTATTTTCAAATAAAACATAAAATATGATTTCAAATCTGAATTTAAAAGAATATAAATTAGTAAAAACAATTTCTGAACATGAAAATCATGTTACTAAAGTTATAATATTAAAAGATTTAAGACTTTGTTCATCATCATTTGATGGAACTATAAAAATATTTGATAAAGATAATTATGAAGTATTACTTATTATAAAAGAACATAATTTTATTATTAATTATGTTACTCAATTAAAAAATAATCAATTGGTATCTTGTGGTGATGATAAAACAATAATAATATATAATTTACTTCCCGAAAATAAATATGAAATATTCCAAAAATTATTAGGTCATAAAACACAAGTTTTTAAAGTTCTTGAAAGTGAAATTTTCAATAATACAATTTATTCAAGTTGTAATAATGGAGAAATTTTTTTATGGGAAAAAAAAGAAATAAATGATAAATATTCCATAAATCTAAGAATAAAATGTGAAGATGATAAATATTCAATAAATGATTTAATAGAAAATAATAAAAGAAAAATATTAATTGGAAATTGTTATCCAAGTAAAATAGTATATATTTTTAATTTAAATAACAATGAATTTGATTGTATAAAAAAATTTAATTTTGAATATTATCCAGGTCAAATTTATTTAATTACAGAAGATATTCTTGCAATAACTGGAAGTGAAAATATTTATTTATTTAATTTAGACAATTATGAAAATTTCTCTTCATTTAAAGCTCAAAATTGGATTACAACATTTTATACTTTAAAAGATGGGACATTTTTAATTGGAGAAAGTGATGGTGTTGAACATTTATATTATGATAATAATAATAATAAATTAATATTATTAGATGGTATAAATAATAAAGATAATTTTTGGGGAGTTGCAAGTATTGTTGAAAATAATAAAAATGATTTAATTTTTGGATTAAGAGATAGAAAAATAAGAATTTGGAGTAAAAATTAATTTAAAAACAATAAAAAATATATCATTAAAAAAAAATTATTAGAAAAAAAATTAAAATCAAAAATATATATATTAAAATATAATTAATAAAAATTATAATTTTTAAATTTAATTGTTAAACAAATAAAATATTATGACTTGGTTTAACCCAATCACCATATCTATCATTATAATAATATCCAGGTCCAACATTATTTTCAGGTTGATTATTATTATTTTGAGAATCTAATCTTTTAGATTTAGGAAATACAAAACCATTTTTTTGATTAAAATCACTTCCAATATTATAACTTCCAGGACCAATATTTGATTCATTTTCTTTTTCTTGTAATTTCATATCATATAATCTTCTTTTTATTATTTTTTCTCTTTCTTTTTCTAAAATATTAGTTGGTCTTATTTGATTATCTTTCTTATCATTAAATAAATATTCAACTGAGTCAATTAATATTCTTTTTTTCTTTTCTTTTTTTTTATTTTGAAATATTGAATTATCATTTTGAAATTGATTAGATTTTGAAACAAAATTTCTATGAAAATTACTCATTGGTTTTTTATAAAAAATATTTTTTTTTTCTATTTGAATTGGATTTTGTATTTCATATTGTCCTGGTCCTGGATTTGTATCTTCTAATTTATAATCAAATCTATTTGCTAAAGAACCAAATTGATTATATTTATTATTCCAACTTTTTTGTAAAGGATTTTTTTGTAAATTATATGAACCTGGACCAACTTGTTCTAATATTTTATTTTTTTTATTTTTTTCAAATTGTTTTTTATGTTTTTTATCTCTTGCAATTCCTAATTTATCTATTTGTCTTCTATTAAAGTATTTTTCTTTATTTTCTTCTATACTTTGTATTTCATTTGTATTATTTTCATATGAGTAATTATCATCTTTTTTATATGATTTTGGATCTTGAAATCTTTTTTCTAAAGTACCAAAATTTTGAACAAATCTTTGTTTAATATAATTTTGTTTATTTGGTTCATTTGAAGTATAATAACCTGGTCCAGGTGTACTTTGAAATTCAGAACATTTTAAAATTATATCAATTTTCTCTGATAAAGTTAAATTTTTATTTTGTAAATATTCATCATTGAATATATTATTTATATTTCTTTCTCTTTTATAAACTTTACTATTAGGATTTAATATTTTACTAATACTATTACTATCTTTATTTTTTATAATTGAATTTCCAATTGAATTATCTTTAAAATCATCATCAGAATTATTATTATCACTAATAATTTTAGAAGAAAATTTCTTAGAAGATATTAAAATATTTCCTTTTTTATAATTAATTTTATTAGTACTTTTATTAATATTATTAGGAAATAAATTATTAGGATTTTTAGATTGAATAACATCACCATCATCACTAATTTCATAACCATAATCCATACCAACATGAGGAATTGAAAGTACTCTTCTATCATTATCATTTGCAGAATTAGATCTAATATTATTATTATCAAAACTCTTATTTTTTTTTATTAAATATTTAGGAATTTTACCAAATGAATTAGGTAAATCATAAGTTCCTGGTCCTGGATTACTTCCTGAAATTTTATTCTTATTTAAACTATTTAAATTTAATTTATCATATAATAAAAATTGTTTTAATTCTGCAGAACGATCTCTTTTAATTTTATTGTTTTTTTCATCAAAAGGATTTTCTCTATTGTCTTTTTCATAATAACCTGGGGGAGGATTTAATAATGTATCTTTGTTTATATAATCATTCTTTCTTGGTGAAAGAGAAGAAAATGGTATTATTGGTTCTGTATTTAATACTTTTATTGAATTATCTTTTGTTAATTCATATGAGCCTGGTCCTATATTTTCATCTTCTGTGTTTGTTGTAAAACGTTCTGAACGAATTACAAATGCCATTTTATTTATTTTTTATTGTTATTTTATATTAAGTTATTTATTATTTAATTAAAAAAATTTAATATTAATATTTTAAAATTAGAATTTAATTTGTTTTTTTTTTATTTTATTCGTTTACTATTTTCCATAATTTAATGGTCCACATTGAATAAGTAGCTAGTGTTATATCATTTATTTGTAATAAACCATATATTATATTATTTTGTGCATTTTGAATATTTTGAATTATTTCATAATTTTTAAATAGAATAATTTCTTGATTGTAACAACTTATAACTAAATAATTATGATTTAAATAATTAATTTTTGATATACCAATACATTTATCATTTGTTTCAATAATTTTTAAAATTTGTAATTTTGATAAACTTAAGAAAAATAATTTATAATAATCTCCTATTACAACTGTATCATTATTTAATCTTTCTATTGCATTTTTAGAATAACATTTTACATTAGTAAATTCATATATTAATGTCATAATTTCAATATTCCAAAATATAGTACAAGTTTCTCCAGAAGAAATTAAAATATTTTTATCCTCAATTAATAACATTGCATTTAAAAAATAATCATGTTTTAAAATACTTACTTCTTGATATTTTAAATTAAAGATTTTCTTTTCATAAATTTCTATTATTCCTGAATAATTACTTGTATAAATATTTGATGTTATTTTTGAAAAAATAATTTTATTTTTTATTTCATTTTTTCTTCCATTAAATTCTTCAACACAAATCCATTCTTTATCTTTATAATTATAAATTTGAATTAAATTATTTTCTAAACAAATTACAAATGAGTTTTCATTTTCAATTGAAATATCAGAAATATAAATATTTTTTTTTATGTTAATAGTATAAATTAATTGTAATTGATTATCCCAAATCTTTATTGTATTAAAAGAAATTGAAATTAATTTTCCAGAAGGAAATTTTTTCATGATTGGAATTCTATCATCATGAGATAAATATATAAAACCTTCTTCTAATTTAATATTATTCATTTTAAAATTAAATTAAAAAATGAAAATAATATATTTTAATTTAAATTAATTTTGAATAATATATAAAATATAATAATATGTTTATTTTATTTAAAATTTAATGAATGAGAATGTAAGTTATGAAGAAAGAGATAATGCAATTAGAAAAATATTAGAAATTCCATCAAATAAAATTTGTTTTGATTGTGGTGCAAAAGATCCAAGATGGTCTTCTCCATATTTAGGTATAATAATTTGTTTAGAATGTTCAGGAAGACATAGAAGTTATGGTACTCATATATCTTTTGTTAGATCATTTGACTTAGATAAATGGAAAAAAAAATTTTTAACTTTTTTAGAAATTTCTGGTAATGAATATACAAGAAAAAGATTTGAAGAATTAAAAATTCCTAAAATAAATGGAATTTATGATTATAATAATGAATTAGTATTAAAATATAGAAAAGAATTAGAATCAAAAGTATATAAAATTTATGGTGTTGAATTACCAAAAGAAGAAGAAAAAGATGTTAAAAAAAAGAATAATATAAATACTATAAAATATGATGATACGGATAATAAAAATTATAATTTTACTAAATATTTTATCATATTAATAATTCTATGTTTTAGTGTTTTCTATTATATAAAAAAAATAAATAAAACCTAAATTATATTATATTTTGATATATTTAAATCATAATTTATACATTATTTACTTTTATCTTTATATAAATAAGTTATTTTTTATCGAATAAATATTTATTAAATTATAATAATGATGAAAATGAAATATTTAATTACAGGAATAGATATTTTTGGATATACTCCATCATTAACTATAATAAAACAACCATTTTATGTAACTTTTTTTGGTGGTTCATTAACTATAATTTTAATATTAACTGCAATTATCACTATAATCTTTTCTTTAGAACAATTAATTGATAGAAATTCTCCTTCTGTTAATTTATCTACAGAATCATATTCTCATCCTTCAAAATTAACATATTTCAATAAGTTTGAATTCATTATTGGAATACAAAATAGTGATTTTATAACAGAAATAAATGAAAAAATATTTCAAGCAAAAGGAACTTTATTTAAAACATATGTAAATGAAAGTGGAATTTTTAACGTTAAATCATCAATTAAATTAACATCATGTGATATTGCACTTATTAATAGTACAAAAAAAGATTTATTTGATGGTTTAAATTTAAAAGGATATTATTGTATATCACCAGAACAATCTGAAGAATTATATATTAAAGAAAGATGGGGTAATAATGAATTTACAATGATACAAATTAAATTTGTTGATTGTGATAATTCAACTGGTAATTGTGCTTCAGAAAGTGAAATTTATAATTTTTTACATTCTGCAGATTTATCTTTTTATATGGTTGATAATTTAATTAGTACAAAAAAATATAAAAATCCATTTTCATCTAGAATAAAACAACAATCTTTTAAAGTTTCTGATAGTTATAAAATTTCATTTATTCAATATATTAGACATATTAGAATTGAGAGTGATGATAATTTTTTTTTAACATCAAATAATTCTCTTAATTCATTTACTTTAAATGAATTTACTTCTAATACTGTTTTTGAAAGAGATTCTGATACTTTTATGAGTCTTTCAATTGAATTGGATAATACTATTGAAAAATATCAAAGAAAATATTATAAAATACAAGATCTTGGAGCTCAAGTTGGTGGTATTTTTAATATACTTTATATGATAATTGCAATTATATTAAAGTTATATGAAAAAAATAGTTATTTTGAGTTTTTAATTAATAATTTTTTTGAAGTTAGATTAGATGAGTTTCAAAAACAAATTAATTTAAAAAATCATAAAAATAAAAAAAACACAAAAAAACATAGATCAATTGAAATTAATAAAGTACCAAATTCAGCAAAAAGTAATAATACAATAAATAACACAGCAAACACAAATAGTAATACAAATGTAAATGGTAATATAACTGAAAATCTTAATAATGATAATGAAAAGAAATATATTGATAATAGAAAAATAAAATTTTCTTTTTTTGATAAATTAATTTTATTAAAAATAGCTCCACAATTATCAAGAGCTAAAAAAGATAAAATTGATGAAATATTTTTTATGGGAACAGATTATGTAATGAATAATTTAGATGTAATTAGTTATTTAAGAAGATCACATTCAATAGATATGCAATTAGATTTATTAATGGGAGAAGATCAACAAAAAATATTTCAATATATAACCAAACCTATATTATCTTTATCATTTTTAGGTACAAGATATAATGTTCATAATTTACCTAGTAAAATTAAATTAAAATTATTAGAAAGAAATAGTATTGTTAATAGTCTTAAAGTAGAATATGATGGAACAAAAGAAACTTCAATTCCAAATTCAAAAAAAAATAGTACTAATAATAATAAAAGAATTAAAGACAGTTTATATGATACTTTAGATGATTAAATATAATTTTTTTAAATATTATATTTTAAAAAATATATAAATTAATATTTTTAAATAAATAAACAGTAATTTTAAATACAATTGAATATATAAAATAATTTTATTTGAAATAATAAAATGAAAATGAAAGAACAATTATAAATAACTTTTTTTATAATATATA
>JAEEGK010003998.1_pt1 | contig 36382 bp, 24 predicted proteins | sample 8958771 | NCBI WGS metagenome assembly JAEEGK01 (sample SAMN16246547, study PRJNA631951) | gut metagenome | biome: gut microbiome; feature: rumen; material: SC-attached | host: Bos | place: Iran: Karaj | collected 2018-10 | reverse complement strand
GGCTCGGCGGCTACGGCTCGCCGCTGCGGGGGGCTACTAGAAACGGCCCTCCTCGCGGCGGCCGTCACCAACCACTTTTGTCAAGGTTACCAACCGTTTTTGTCAATTATACCGACATATGTAAACAGGAACTCATTTTTGCCAAGAGGTTCAATATCGTCATTTTCTTTGCTCCATACTACGCCGTCGGGAAATAGGACTTCCTGCAGATGACGCTTATGAGAAAGATTTGATAACTGCCACATTTTCAACATATTATTCCTCATTTCCATTCCGTTTTCAATGTAATCGTTGAGGTTCAATATGGTTTGTTCCTTTGCCTTGAGTTGCTGCTCAATTTCGCGTTTGTCGCCTTCCATAATCTCCAATTGACGGGCACAGATTTCTTGCACTTTAGGGGTGTCGGCAGTAGCCAGATTATACTCTACTTTTTCTATCTCAGCCTCCTTCTTGGACAGGGCTGTTCTAATCCCCGCCACTTCGTTTCTGGCAGCCTCATTCAGTATGGGAAATGATTTCTTCAACTGGGCTTCAAGAATGTCTGAAAAACGCTCCTGCAAGGCAATGCCGTCAAGCCAATCTTCAAAGGTTTGGTTTACCTTCTTCGCAGCCACATTACACCTGCAGTTTTTACGGCCGCACATATAATACCCCACTTCACGGCCATACTTCTTACGCATTTTGGTACTTGCAGCCGCCGTCAGCTTCTTACCACAAACCGGGCAACGCAATAGTCCCAGCAATGGAGCATACTCCTTATCTGACTTCACCTCATATCCACGAGAATGGCTGTTGAGATTGATATTGTTTACCTTGTAGAAGTCTTCCAAGGACACCAAAGGCTCGTGTCGGCCCGGTATGACTTCCCCTTCCAGAAATGGATGAGAGTAATACCCGGCATAAAATATATTATGAAATATGTGCGACCAGTTCTGCTTACTGATATCCAGACCACGTATTTTCATAACCTGCCGGACTTCCTCGGTAGTTAGGTTCTCACGAGCTTTAAGCAAAAAAGCCTCCCGGATCAATTCTCCGTCGGCATTCACTGTGATGGTTTGTTGTTTCTTGGTGGTTTTCATATCATACCCTCGCGGTGGAGCCTGAATCCAACGTCCGTCACGAAGTGCTTGAGCGCCATTGTCTCTCACCGACTGAGACTTGAGAGTATTTTCATGCTCCGCCATCAACATTTCCATCCTCTGCATCATTTTTCCATCAGCAGTTCGAGCGTCATAGGAAGAAGTCGCAGAAAACACCGGAACGCCTTTTTCTAACAGTTCATCAACTATGGAAAACGACTTTGTCCCCGTGCGCGAAAAACGACTGGTTGAATAAACGATAACTGCGTCTACCCTATTCTTCTTATCCTTCACATACTTGAGCATTTTATTGAAACGCTTGCGGTTTGCGTCTGTCTTGGCGCTCTCGTGCTCACCATCAAAACTCTCGACAACGTCATATCCATTCCTTGCGGCCCACTCGTAGCAACGCTCCAACTGCGTCTCCGGACTGAATCCGTCCTCCTGGTCCTTGCTGCTGACACGCTGGTAGATAACAGCACGCCCACCTTTCTTTAACTGGCGCTTTGCGCCCTTTGCGAATTGTTTTAATAAAACTTGATTATCACCCATTTCGTTTTAACTGATTGATTTGTAAATTACTAAAGAATAGAAAGCCAGGAAATCCGCAAGCGCGGAAGCCTGTTCCTCCGTAAGTGTCTCGAGTCCTTTGAACTTCCTGACTTCATTCACTGAAAAGATTAAGTTATCCAATTACCATTGTACTCTTGCTGCTGGTGCTCTGCACCCATATTCGCTTTTGTGCCCTGCACGCTATGTGCAGGTTGAAATGCACGGGATAGCTACGACCCATAACAAGAATACAAAAAATAAATCAAATCAGAGACTTAATCTTCCGAAGGGTGTTGATGCTGGTATGGGTGATTGCCTGCACGTTTCTTAGCGAGAGGCCTTTGCGAAGCAGCTTGACTTCGGCTTGATACTGGTCAAGGATTTGCTGGTCGCTCTTCCGGTAGCCTTTCTTCCTACCCACCTTGCCGCCGATGCTGCGGAAATGGTTGTAGCCACTTTCCATTCTTGAACGGATGAGCGAGCGCTCCATGGAATTGAACTGGGCCAAAATGCCGAGCACCAGCTGGGCAATCGGATTGGGAGTACCATTGGGAAGCAGCGTTTCCAGCCCATTCTGGTGGATATAGACACTGACCTTTAACGCTGTCAGTGTTTCTATGACGGACAGGAAATCAACAGCTCGCCGGGACAATCGGCTGCACTCATAGATGAGCACCTTATCCACAGGATTTGCCTCAACGTAAGAAAGCAGCCCAATCAGCGCCTCTCTCTCCTCCACCTTCTTGGCTCCGCTAATCTTCTCCGAGAACTCCATTACCACCTCATACCCCATCTTCTCGGCATACTGGCGAAGCTCAGCCAGCTGGCGCTCAAACTCCTGTCCCTTGGTACTTACCCTAGCGTAAATGCATGCCTTGATCCGTTTCATAGCCTTGTTTTGATCAAATGAATTGATATATGTGTTAATTATTTCATTACAAATATACAAATAAATCAATAATAATCCAAGAATTATTTTAAAAATCAATCATATACCCGATAATATTGATTTTTATATCAATTTTTGTATATTTGAAGAAAATAATCAGACATGGATAATCTGCAAATACTGAATTTGAATGTTGATCGCTTGTGCGACGAGCGAGGCTGGACTCATAAAAGACTGGCAAAAGAAATGGGCATCATGGAAGCGGCTTTGTCAAGAGCCCTGGCCGGAAACCCTCAACTGAAAACGATAGAAAAAATAGCAAAGGCCCTTGAAGTTTCCATCAAGAGCCTCTTTGACGACCCGAATGACATTGAAGGTTTTATCTTACTTAACGGAATGCCCTACCACTTCAACAGTAAATACGAGCTTACCGAGATTGAAAGGAGAACAAAGCCAAGTCTAATTATGAAAGCGAAACTATCCTGAAACGTTAAGGATCCTTATGCCGTAATAGTCATACTGATATGTCACCATCACAGAATGGGCACATTTCCTGCATGGCTCGACAGTACTCCCGCAAGTGTCTTTTTTACAATGCACTACGACTGTATTTCCACAATGAGGGCATATTACTGATACTGGTGTATCCATTCCACTTGTTATTTAGTTTTTACGTTTAGGGTAGTTCTGCTAGATGCTGCCTTAATCTATCAACATCTTTTATTCTTTGAGCACGTATCTTTCTAAGATACTCTTCACACTGCTCTATTCGCCAACTGTTCGCGTGTAACTCACTAATATCTCTATCGGTCTTTTTGTCGCTCTCACGAATCTTTTCCCTCATCTCCTCGAATTCTTTCCACAAAACCTTTGTCTCATCGCTGGTATAATTAAAGGCAAACGATTTAGTATAATCGATACCTGCCGCTTTAGCCACTTTTTCCAGCTTGTCTTTTCGTTTGGAGCGGACATCATCTAATCGAAGCAGCAAATCATCATCGTCGTCGGGAACTTCATTTAGTTGAATCAACACTTCAACGTAACGTTTGTATGCCTTATTATACGCTTCTTGAGGATTCGAGGACAACAAACTTTTAATATAATCAATTACTTTCATAACAATGCGTTTATAAGCCTCTTGGTGTCATATCCCCATCTATTGCAAATAACTCTTCTACTGAACAAGTCATTATTGAGAGTCGTTTTCCTTTTTCAATATAAGAGAATTCATAATTCTCGACACCTTGATTCCTTTTCATGAGAACGGCTCTCATTAACTCAATATTAGCATCTTTCTCTTCCGGGGTTTGGCTAATAGAGAAACGTCTTTTCGCTTCCTGGAATTCTTGATTCATAGTGACGTCAAATTATCAAAGAGCTTCCACTCTTAATACGATTGTATCACGTGCATATTCTGGTTTTATGCTACCCTGACTGACCAGTTTCTGAATGATAGCGGATTCTGTGGGAGACGGAATGTTGATAGTTCTAACATCTGTTACATACCCACATTTGTAAGTTACTCGATAATTAGCCATAAACTTTTAGTTATTAGTTCATCCGGCTCCAAGATATAATAATACTATAACAAAAGTGTGGAGCCTCTTTCGCTTAACTTGTGGGAGGCTTCGCAGGGCCTGGACAGAGAGAAACTACAGATAAAACTCCACACTCGGCATATATGGAGCATCTGAACCGCAGAAACGCGGAGATACAGCATTGACATGCACGAGCGGAAAGAGATATCGTACCTTCTGTCGTTGAAAACTGCGAATTTCCCACAAAGGACACGAAAACACTTTCGCTGATATGTACGTTGAGCCCAGGGGCGCAACACCACAAATATACAATTTTTACATTTATATTCATAGTATCAGTAAGATTTTTTAGGTTATCCTGATACGCTTTACTCAAGGTATCTAGGGTTTTTATAAGGTTATTTTGACACGTTTCATTTTTGATACAGATATCTGCGGTTCTTTCAATCACTTGGGCTCAAAAGAACTGCAATGGTGGGGTATATTGTTATTCTATACCTTGCCATTGTGCTCAATAATGCCCGGCCAATCCAGTTTCTTTCGGCCTAGCGTAAACCTCAACACCGAGCCAAGGTGATAGTAAAATGCCCCGGCCAGAAATGCTGGGTCATAGAGACATTCTATGCCTTGGGCTATTCCTTCTCTGCGGCAGTAGTCCTGCAGTTCTTGGTAATGGAGGCGAACCTCCAGACGGAATAAATGTGCCGGGCAGTCATAATAATCAAGAATGTACTGCTTGCCCGACGAGATTTCAATCTCCGCCTTCTTGTCATAGCATTGGATTGTCACGCCTTTGTCTTTGTTCTTCACAGCCTTCGCTTGCCGGAGGGTTATTGTCGGGCAGTGTAAACGGCTTAACGATGTTGAATAGTCAAAGGTAACGCCCGGGATAATTTTTTTGCGTTCCTTCCAGGCCTTGCCATTGATGATTGTTTTGATCTGGTCATTACGCATCATCCGTTTTATTATGGTACTTATATTTTTCTTATAGTCTATCGCAATATCAATAGCCGTAAAGTTGTTGAACTGCATACCCAATATATCCGGGAGCGAGAGCACCTCCTTCAGCCTGATCCCATTATACAAGACATTATTGCTTGGCCGATAAAAAATGTAAGGACTATCGACCGCTCCATATCGGCCGTATTTCATACTAGCGACTTCCTCTCGCTCACCGATATCACCTAGACATACTACAAACTGGTATTGAAATCTATCACCGCCCACACGATACAAAACGAAAGGCGAAGCAGTGATAGAAGCGCCCACCTCAACCCTTGACAAGTCTTCCAGCAAAGAAGGCTCCGCCACATAGCAGAGCCTCAACTCGTCAATAACGGGAGCGCCTAACCTTCCATTCATTTTCCACTGGTCGGCTTCTTCTCGCTTATTCCAAGGTATTCGTCCATTGACAAATGTTCTTCGTCTGGACGGTGCGGAACTCCCTGCCAATACTGTTTCATAGATTGGCTGATATGTTGCCTATGAGCCGTACTCTTTGGCTTACCGCTGCTGCTTTGGCTTATCTTCTCTTTATGTTCGTCCGATAGTTCCCGCCACTGTCTCTTGTATTGTGTCATAACTCACTCAGGCGCTTCTTTGCCTGCTCCTATAATAAATATCATAAGCAAGGCAAAAAAGACAAGAGAAGTAGAAATTATTCCCCCCTGGCCAGCTGAAGATGTCGGATGCAGAACAATATGCACCTTATTATATATACTACTACGCCCCCATGAATTCACCAGCTTACGTACAGCCTCAACCAGCCTCCACCCCTCAATAATATGCCAAATAACGGAGGTGGAATTTTACCGTATAATCAGCGTTTCTTGGATACTCTTTCAAGTAAAGGGAGAAGCCAGGCGCTGTTATCGTCAATAAAGCGAACCAGCTTTTTGAAGTCTCGCCAGACAAGGTTCAAATATTCAACTTCAGGGGGAGCAACAAAAAATCAAGCACTTGCGAAAACGCAGGTGCTTTTCTGTTTTTGGGGAAGGTCTGATTATTTATTCCAGCGGAATCTCCGGGTGCTGCACGGCCAGGGGCAGGCCCTCCTGCGAGAGGTAGAACATGTAGAGGATGACGGGCTTGGTGCCCCGGTTCTCGCCGTGGTGGATGGTGTTAACCATCTCGACGACAGCCTCGCCCTCGTGCACCACTTTCTCCTGACCGTCCAGGCCGATGATGGTGAGTTCGCCCTGCACCAGGATACCATAGTTCATCACGGGATGGTGGTGCCAGCCCAGCTTCTTTCCGGCGGGGAACTCATACTTCACGGCCACCAGTTCCGGTCGGCCCGGCAGATAGTCGGGCAGGTCCACGCCGTCCCAGCTCTGGCTGGTACGTATCAGTTCGGCAGACTGTACCGCCGGGGCGGATTCCTCGTTCCGGGCACCAGGCTGCCCACAAGCTGTCACGAAAGCCGCTGCGCCGCAGAGGACGGCGGCCATAATCCAAAGTCTTTGTTGTTTCATAGTTTTGTGTTATGAATCGGGTTAGGGTACAAAGGTAGCAAAAAACAGGAATGTTTATTCCTTCTCCGTTTTTTTCGCCATTTTCTTGCCGGAGAACAATTGTGTTTGTATCTTTGCAGTACCAAGTAACTACGTACCTAACCTGAAACTCCAAAGAAGACAACCAAAACCTTAATAAAAACTATTATCAACTAATTCTTGATCGCCTATGAAAAAAATTCTAGGTTTGATCGCAACACTCTGCCTGCTGTGCCTGTTTTGCACCCATGCCGTAGCGCAGAATGATGTGATCAAGGGTACCGTCGTTACTGAAAGCGGCGAACCCGTCTTCGGCGCCGCCGTTATGGTGAAGGGAGCCCCCGGCCGGGGCGTCATCACCGATGATGCGGGCCATTATTCCATCAAGGCCTCCCAGGGCGAGACCCTGGAGTTCACCTGCATCGGATTCGCCACGCAGGAAGTCCTGCTCACCGGATCCACCTTGGTGGATATCATCCTGAAGGAGGACACCACTTTCCTGGAGGAGACCGTCGTGGTCGGTTACGCGCCCATGCGTAAGAGCGACTTCACCGGTTCCATCTCCTCTGTCAAGGCCAATGAGCTCAGCGCCACGGTGCCCACCATGGGCCAGGCCCTCGTGGGTAAGGTGGCCGGCGTGGAAGTACGCCAGGCCAGCGGCGCCCCCGGCGACGGCACTACCCTTCGCGTACGTGGTGTGAACTCCCTCTCGGCAGGCAGCACGCCCCTGTACGTGGTGGATGGCTACCCCGCCTCCGAAGACGTGTACATCAACCCGGCCGATATCGAGAGCATCGACATCCTGAAGGATGCCGCATCGGCCGCCATCTACGGTTCCCGCGGCGCCTCCGGCGTGGTGCTCATCACCACCAAGCGCGGTGCCAAGAACGAGCAGGCCACCATCTCGTACGACTTCTCCTATGGCGTACAGAACCTGGAGCGCAAGGCCAAGCTCCTGAACGCCGTGCAGTTCCGCGACCTCATCATTGACGCCAAGAACAACACCTACCGCCTCAAGGCCACGGCCGCCGGCAAGACCTGGAGCCCGCTGGACGACAACGCCACCCGCGCCGCCAAAGGCTTCTCCATGTCCGATGTGGGCATCCCCGAGATGTTCTTCGACTTCGTCAACGGCGTGCCCGTAGAGCCGGAATACGACACCGACTGGCAGGATCTGGTATTCACCCCTGCCGGCATGCAGAAGCATAACGTGTCCGTGCGCGGCGGCACCCAGTCTGTCCGCTACATGGCCAGCTTCGGCTACCTGAACCAGGACGGTATCATCTCGCCTTCCAACCACAACCGTATCAACGGCCGCGTCAACGTGGATGCCCAGGTAACCGAACGCCTGAACCTCTCCGTAAGCTACTCCATGTACGATGCCAACAACAAGATCGTACAGGCCGAAGGCCGCTGCCTCAACGACGGTATCGTGCAGAGCACGCTCATGTACCTGCCCAACTTCCCCGCCTATGAACAGAACGGCGACTACGCCCGCAGCGCCATGATCAAACTCAACAGCTGGGGCATCAACTTCCCGGAGAACCCGCTGGTGATAGCCCATGAGCTGGATCAGCGCGAGGTCATCTCCCGCCACAACCTCAACGTGAACGCCACCCTCACCCTCCTGGAGGGTCTGGACCTGAGCGCCCGCCTGGGCCAGCAGTGGTACAATGAACGCTTCTTCTATTATCGTCCCATGAGCATCGGCCAGGGCCAGGTTCCCGCCTACGACCCGCAGCTGGCCACCGCGAACATCAGCCGCACCACCTCCACCTACGATGTGGACCGCCTGGGTGAGTTCACCCTGAGCTACAAGAAGCAGTTGGGCAAGCACCACCTGGACCTGCTGGCCGGTTATACCATGCAGCGCAAGACCTACGACCGCGTGGGCGTGGAAGCCAAGGGCTTTGCCGACGACCGCATCCATGAGGTGACCGCCCATGGCGCCGACCCCACCGACATCACCCTGTACAAGACCCGCAAGGCGGCCTGGAGCATGATTTCCTACCTCTCCCGTCTGAACTGGTCCTACGGCGACCGCTACACCTTCACCGGTACGTTCCGTGCCGATGGTTCCTCCCGCTTCGGCGCCAAGAACCGCTGGGGCTACTTCCCGTCCGTATCGGCCGGTTGGACCGTGACCAACGAGCCCTTCCTGAAGGACCGGCTGGACCGGAAAGTCTCCCTGCGTCTGCGTGCCAGCTGGGGTAAGAGCGGTAACAACGACATTGGCAACTACTCTTCCCTGGCCGCCATCTCCACCGGCGCCTATGCCTTCGGCAGCACGCCCGTGACCACGGCCTACGAAGGCGCCTTCACCGACGAGGGTCTGGGCTGGGAGACCACCATCCAGACCAACCTGGGCTTCGACCTGGGCCTGTGGGGCGACCGCGTGAACCTCATCGGCAACTGGTACAACTCCATCTCGACCGATATCCTGTACGCACAGCCCATCTCCTCCATCTCCGGTTCCACCAGCACCACCACCAACATGTCCGGCGCCAAGATCCGCAACCGCGGTTTCGACTTCCAGCTGGACACCCGCATCCTGCAGGGCGTCGTGGACTGGACCGTGAGCACCAACGTGTCCATCAACCGCAATATGGTGCTGGACATGGGCGGCCTGGAGGACATCCTGCGCAAGACCGAGCGTAACGTACTCAGCCACATCACCACGGCCGGTTATCCAATTGGCTCCTTCTACGGCTTCCAGGCCCTGGGCATCATGTCGGAAGAAGACTATGCCAACTGCCTCATCGACAAGCAGGTGTGGGATGCCAACGGCGGCAAGTTCCCGGAAGGGTACACCCTCCGCGGCCCCGCCCAGGCCGGTTATGCCCTGGACAACCTCTCCTACGGCAACATCATCTGGGAAGACGTGAACAAGGACGGCGTCATCGACACCAACGACAAGAAGGTGCTGGGCGATGCCTATCCCGACTTCACCGGCGGCCTGTCCACCAGCCTGCGCTGGGCCGGCCTGGACTTCAGTGCCAACCTCACCTACTCCGTGGGCGGCCAGGTCATCAACTTCCAGGATTACTACTGCTATAATATGGAAGGTTCCGGCAACCAGTACGCCATCGTGGCCGACCGTTACATTGACGACGAACACCCCGGCCGCAACAACGTGCCGCTGGCCGAGCGTCATTCCACCACCAACACCAACCTCCGTCTGGCCAGCTTCTACGTGGAAGACGCCTCCTACATCCGTCTGTCCAACGTAACCCTGGGCTACACCCTGCCCAAGAACTGGACCGAGAAGGTCAAGCTCTCCCGCGTACGCCTGTACGTGAGCGGCGACAACCTCTTCTGCATCTCTCCCTACCGCGGCTACAACCCGGAAATCTCCTACAAGAGCAGCAACATGGAAGCCGGCTTCGACTGGGGCGGTTACCCGCTGTCCCGCATCATCACCGGTGGTATCAACCTCACTTTCTAAAGGAAACGAGCTATGAAAAAGACCTATATTATCCTGATGGCCCTGGTGGCCGTACTTGCCGCTTCCTGCAAGGATTTTCTGAACGAGAGCGACCCCAACGCCGTCACCTCGGGTAACTATTACCAGAACGAGGCCGACATTACCGCCGTCCTGAACAGCGCCTATGCCTCCCTCAAGGGTAGTTATTACTTCGTGAACTCCTATCACTTCACGGACGTCCATTCCAACCTGACGGTGTGCACGGACGCCGGTGCCCGCGGCGGCGCCTACTACCAGTTCTACAACTACACCCTGAACGAGGAGAACGAGTTCCTCCTGAACCGCTACCAGAACATCTACAAGAGCATCGGCTACGCCAACAAGCTCATCTACCATCTGGACGACATCAGCTGGGCCGATCCCAACACCCGGAACGCCTACGAAGCCCAGGCCCGCTTCATCCGTGCCCTCGGCTTCTACACCCTGGTCACCGAATGGGGTGCCGTACCGGTGTTCGACCACGCCCTCACCTCCACCGCCGAGATCAATGCCGCCAATCACCGCGCCCCCAAGGCCGATGTGTACCAGCGCGTCTTCGACGACATGCAGTACGTGATTGACAGCCCGCTGGCCGACCGCGACAGCGAGGCCGACTGCGGCCGCGTGAGCAAGGCTGCCGCCTATGCCCTGTACGGCAAGGCCGCCCTGCAGATGGCTACCGACGAGGAATACGCCACCCAGAAGTCCACGCTCCTGAAAAAGGCCCAGGACATGCTCAAGGCTGCCTGGGATCTGCGCGGCTTCAACGAGCTCAAGGACATCGCGTTCAAGGACATCTGGGACCTCAAGACCCAGAAGAAGTGCAAGGAGAACATCTTCCAGATCAACTTCGTGGCCAAGAACGACGCCCTGGGTTCCGACTTCGCCTATGTCTATGGCCCCATGTCCGAATCCAACATCACGTCCAAGCACCAGGGCTCCAGCTCGAGCATGACCACCAAGGCCTTCTACGACAGCTACGAGAGCGGCGACGTGCGCAAGTCCTATCTCCGCAAGACCTCCTACTCCGGCCTGGAGTATTACCACTCCATGAAGTTCGTGGACCTGGACTGCGGGACCGACGGTTACGGCGGCAACAACTGGGTTGTCCTCCGCTATGCCGACGTGGCCCTCATGCTGGCCGAAGCCTACTACTGGGACAAGAATGAAAACGAGGCCAAGAAATGGCTGAACGCCGTGCGCAAGCGCGCGGGCCTGGGCGACTGGACCGGCACCGACCTCCGCACGGGCATCTATGAAGAGCGCCTGAAAGAGTTCATCCACGAAGGCCGCAGCTGGCACGACTACCTGCGCCGCTTCAACACGGCCGAGATGGTGACCTACTTCAATGCCATCAACCCCAACTTCAGCACCAAGGACCGCCTGTTCCCCATCCCTTACAGCGAGCGCATCCTGAACCCTGAGGGACTGCCCCAGAACCCCGGTTACCTGAGCGAATAACGCGTAAAACACTGAAGACATGAAAAAGAATATATTTTCCATCGTATCCGCCGCTTTGGCCCTGCTGTTTGCAGGCACCGCCTGCGAGAAGGAATTCGATACCGTGCTGAACCATCAGCTCAGCAGCGACACCGACATTTCCGCGTACCTGCCGCAGGTGACCTATGGCGCCGTGAAACTGGGCACCTTCAACGTGTTGTACGGTGCCTATAAAGACAGCGACAACTACAAATGGGATGTCCGCAAGAACCCCCTCGCCCAGGCCATCGTAGCCAACGACTTCGATGTCTTCGGCGTGCAGGAGGCCGACAAGACCATCCGGGAACAGCTCCCGGACCTGGTGAAGACCGCCGCGCAGGGCGCAGGAAGCACCCGCAACTACCAGTGGTGGTTCGTGTGCCGTGACAACCAGGCCGCCACCACCGGCGAAGCCATCGGCATCGTCTATGACGCCAACAAGTTCGACATCTCCGACCAGCACTACTTCTGGCTCACGGACAAGGATCCGGACACCATGAACAAGGGTTGGGACGAGACCGGCTACCACCGCATGGCCTGCTGCGCCGTGCTCAAGGAAAAGGCTTCCGAAAAGAAGTTCTTCCTGATGGTCACCCACATGCCGCTGGCCTCTGTGGCCCGTCAGGGCTCCGCCGCGCTCATCAATACGCGCGAAGCCATGTACAACACGGAGAAGCTCCCCTCCTTCCTGGTGGGCGACATGAACGCCGCGCCGGACGATCCCGCCATGGCCACCCTGATCAACGCCAAGTGGAACGACGCCTATCTGAAGGTGCCGGCCACCGCCAAGGTGGGCAACGTGATCACTTTCCACGGCAAGAAGGAAATCACGGACGCCACCAATGCCGAAAACCGCATTGACTACGTCTATTATAAGAACCTCTCCAAGGTGCTCACCTACAAGGTGGACTACAGCAAGTTCAACGGCTACTATCCCTCCGACCACTGCCCGGTCACCGTCACCTTCGACCTGCCGGAACCGCCGGCACCTCCCACTCCGGGCGGCATCCAGGGCAGCGGCACCGCGGCCGATCCTTACCAGATTGCCTCCACGGCCGACTGGAGCACCGTAGCCAACTCCATCAATGCCGGCGGCAGCTTTGCGGCCGACGCCTGCTACAAGCTCACGGCCGACCTGCAGTTTGCCGGTGACTTCGTGCGTATCGGCACCTTTGCCGGCACGCTGGACGGTGCCAACCACAGCATGAAAGGCATTACCGGCACGGCCGAGGCCGAGAACTTCGGCGGCGTCATCAACGTGCTGGATGCCACGGGCGTGGTGAAGAACCTCTATGTGGAAGCTACCCTGTCCACCGCCTTCAAGAACATGGGCGGCGTCGTGGGTATCGACACCGCCGGCTCCCTCATCGACGGCGTCACCTTCAAGGGTGAGCTCACCGGTACGGGTGAGACCTCCCGCATCGGCGGTATCATCGGCACCTCCTACAGCGTGATCGTGAACTGCGGCTGCCTGGGCGGCAAGATCGAGGCCGGCAGCGCCACCAAGAGTGAGAACCTGGGCGGTATTGCCGGTCGTATCGAGCAGAACACCGCCATCATGGCCAACTGCTACAGTTTCCTCGAGAAGATTGTCTCCAGCCAGAACAACCTGGGTGGCGTCACCGGCGGCCTGGGCACCAACGCCTACTGCGTGAACGTGTACGGCACCACCACCGACATCACCGGCGGCGGCAGCTTCGGCGGCTGTATCGGCTATTCCAAGAGCGGCAACATCCGCAACGTCTATACCTCCGACGAGGCTGGCGGCAAGTGGGTGGCCAATGACAAGCAGGCCAGCGACTGGCTCACCACCGGCGCTTCCCTGTCGCTGGCGAACATGAAGAGCGGGGCCGTGGTCCTGCCTTCCAGCGGCGTGAGCTACGACAGCTTCGTGGCGGCCCTCAACGCTGGTGTCGCCGACTGGAACGCCATTCCTTCCGTGGATGCCTTACAGGGCCAGGACAAGCCCATCGGCATCGTGAACAAGCCCAATGTAGTCCTGCGCGAATGGGTGGTAGGTGCTGGCGGCTATCCCGTGGTATCTACCAACAGCGGTGAGGTGGGTCCCGGCGGCCAGGAAGGCCCCATCGGCGATCCTATCGTTGTTCCCATTGTCTTCAAGGACTACGCTGCAGCCAACGGCTGGATTGACGGAACCGATCCCAACACCCTGACGGAGGTCCATTCCAAGGTTGAGCAGGGTGGCGTGACCATCCTGGCCGGCGGCGGCTCGGAAACCCAGCCCAATGGTGTATACAACGCCCCCAGCTACTATGACTGGCGTTTCTACCAGGCCCGTGACGCCCAGATCACCATCTCGGTTCCGGACGGATTCCGGCTGCTGAGTGTCACCTTCGACTACCACGCATACAAGAATGGCGGCATGCTGCTGGATCCGGATGGCAACCAGTGCCCGGATGAGGTGGAAATGCCGATAAGCGGTCAGGAAGCTACGTTTGTCGTGGGCAATACGGATGGCAGAAACGACGGCCAGGCACGCCTTGTGGGTATCACCGTCAAATATACAGCCTGGGGCACCGTGGATCCCGGCACCGGCGACGATCCCGGCACCGGGGGCGGTGACAACACCGTGGTGGAAATAGATGTTCCCACCTATGGCCCCGACCACAACTGGACCGACGCAACCGGAGCCACATCTTATAGCATTGACATGGGAGTCTTGAAACTGACCGCCTCCACTTTGGAAGGTTCGGCGAATCCCAATGGCGTGTTTTATGGTACCGACTGGCGTTTCTATCAGGCAAGATGTGGCGGGTTGACGATATCTGTCGACGCTGGACACGTGCTGAAAAAGGCGACCTTTACTTATACGAACAAGAACAACAACGGAGTTATCGTCGGCCCCGACAATGCCGAGTATGCTTCCGATGCACCTTGTACGCTTTCCGGACAATCTGCTATGTTCACGATCGGCGGAAGCGATAATAAAGGCCAGGCCAGAATTACCAAAATCGTCGTAGAATACAAGTAATGAAACGACGGTTCTTATTATCCTTGCTTCTTCCCGGTTTGCTCACGCTGCAGGCGTGTAGCAAACCGGCCGAAGAGGGAGGCGGTGCCAAACGGACCATCCAGGTAGAGCTGACGCAAAGCGGCAGCGCCACCAATGGCGCCGGCGACGCCGCCTGGAGTTTCCTGGAAACCACCAGCGTGGCCTATGCCACCGACAAGGGAGACAGCGGCAACGCAGCCATGGCCGAAGAAAGCCGCAAGAGCATCGCCGGTTCTTTCGAAGTGAGCGAGCGGGCCACCCAGCTGTGGTGCTACACGCCCGACATCCAGGTTCCGGCACGATTGAGTAAGGCCGATGCCGAGACCTCGGCCGATGTGAGCGGAATGGCCTTCTGCACCCCTACCATCAGTCTGTCGCAGAAGAGTTCCTACACCGGCACCATCAAGCCCGTCACCGCGGCCATCGTGCTGGACATCTTCGATTCCAAGGAGATCTGGGCAGGGAAAAACATCACCTCCGTCACCGTCACATCGGCCGACAACACGCCCCTGGCGGGAAAGGTCACGCTGAACCTGGCCGAATCGCGCATCGGCGATGTGCAGGACGGCTCCCCCACCCTCAGCTTCGACTGCAGCGGCATCCCGGTTGGGACATCGGCCGCCCCGGCCAGCCTGGGCGCGGTGGTGCTCCCCGGCAACTTCAGCGGCACCATCACGGTTTCGGGGGCCGACTTCTCCGGCACCCTTACCCTGAGCCAGCCCCAGGCCCTGCAGGCCGGCTATGTGAAGCACATCGCGGTGGACTTGAACCAGGCCCGCGGCGCCCTGGGCTTCCCCAGGCGGCTGGGCATCATGGGTGACTCCATCTCCACCTTTGAAGGCATCATCCCCTCCAGCCACCGGAAATACTACCCCACCAGCGGCTGTGACGTGGACACCTGGCAGAAAACCTACTGGGGCCTCCTGGCCACCGAATACTGGAACTGCGAGATTGACATGAACACCTCCTGGAGCGGCAGCAGCGTGGCCGACGGAAAGGAAGGCAGCGTGCGCACCCCCTTCGTGGACCACAGCCGCCTGGACCTGTTCCAGAACCCCGACTGCATCCTCCTCTTCGGCGGCACCAACGATGCCATCGCAAGCAACGGGATCGGCCTGGGCGAGTTCAATTACGACACACCCCTGGCCCAGATGAATACCACCAAGCGCTTCCGCGACGCCTACATCTACGTCATCAAGTATCTGCGGGAAAAGCATCCCGATGCCCAGATCATCTGCATCATCGGCACGGATGTCACCGGCGAATACGGCGCCTCCGTGGAGGCCATCGCCAAGCACTTCGGTTTGCCCTACGTGGACTTCCGCAACGACAAGGTCGCCGGCAAGGTCTCCATCTACAGCGGCTCGCACCCCGACGCCGCCGGCCACGCCTACAAGGCCCGGAAGATCTACGAGCAGACGCTCAGCCTCTTCCAGTAGCCACCACGCACGCACCAACACCAAACAATCAGGGCGACCCGTAGGCCGCCCTGATTTTATTTGCATGATAACGACTCCTGTGCCAGCAAAAAGTGACAAAAATGACGGCTTGGCGGAAGAAAATGACCGCTAAGCCAGCAAAAACAGCCGAAAATGATGGCCTGGCGGAAGAAAATGACCGCTAAGCCAGCAAAAACAGCCGAAAATGATGGCCTGGCGGAAGAAATTGACCGCTAAGCCGACAAAAATGGCCAAAAATGATGGCCTGGCGGAAGAAAATGACCGCTGAGCCAGCAAAAAGTGACAAAAATGACGGCTTGGCGGAAGAAAATGACCGCTAAGCCAGCAAATAGTGACAAAAATGATGGCCTGGCGGAAGAGATGGCCGGTCGGAGCCGGCCATGACGACGGAAGGTCGGTCATGACGAGCATTCAGGTCGGCCGAAGAAGGAGGCGGGGCGCTGATTCCGGAGCGAATCGGTGGAAACGGGGATGCGCGGCGGCCCGGGGAGGGAGCGGTGACGCCGAAGGCGGCAGGACGGAACTTGTTCGACGACGTTACGGGCCAGGCCGAAGGCCGGGGCCGTAAAAGGAGGAGTTGCGACGTCCAGCGACCGGGACGGCCCCGTTTCCGCCGGCTGAGCGAAGAATCAGCGCCCCGGCCGGCAGGAGATGGCCGATCAAGTCGGCCATGACGACTGACGAGCCAGCAAAAACAGCCAAAAATGATGGCCCGGCGGACAAAAACGACCGCTAAGCCGACAAAAATGGCCAAAAATGATGGCCCGGCGGAAGAAAATGACCGCTGAGCCAGCAAAAAGTGACAAAAATGATGGCCCGGCGGTAGAGATGGCCGGTCGGAGCCGGCCATGACAACGGAAGGTCGGCCATGACGGACAGCAAGCCGGCCATGGGGGCAGTTTGATATTTGGCAGATTATGTGTAGTTTTGCTGTACGATGAGAAGCATTCTGCAAATACTGCTAACCCTGGTACTGCTGGCAGGAAGCTGCAAGGAGACGCCCCGGCAAGAACCCGGGCCCAAGCCGGAGGGCGGGGACACCAACCCCACGGAAGAACTCCTGCCTCCGCCCCGCGAGGGCAGCTACAATCTGTTCGGCCGGGTGGTGGATGCCGCCACGGGCAAGGGCCTGGAGGGCGTGGTGGTCTCCGACGGCCAGCTCTGCGTCCAAACCCGGAAAGACGGCTCCTTCTACATGAAAAGCCTGCTCTATCATGTGCGCTTTGTGTTCGTGAGTACGCCCTCGGGATACCTGCCGCCGGTGGAAAAAGGCCTGCCCCGTTTCTACAAACGCATGGCCGACGCCACCCTCACAGGCAGCGCCTACGACTTCGGGACCTTCGCCCTCACCCCGGTCCAGAATCCCGACCGCTTCACGCTCCTGGTATCGGCCGATCCCCAGCCCCGGGCCTCCAGCGCCCGCTACGACAAGATTGGCTACCACTCCCTGGAAATCTGCGAAGACCTCTATACGGAACTGGCCCAGGTGGCCGCCGGCATCACCGACCGGCAGGTGTACGGCATCTGCCTGGGCGACCTGGTGCACGAAAACATGGCCCTGTTTGACAACTACGCAGCCGGGCTTGCGCGGGTGGGCTATCCCACCTGGAACGTCATCGGCAACCACGACAACGACACCTCCGCGGCCGATGACGATGCTGCCGCCGTGCCGTTCGAAGAGCACTTTGGCCCCAGAAACTATTCCTTCAACGTGGGCGGCATCCACTTCGTGGTGCTGGACAACCTGATTATGAAAATGGGCAGCGAGAGGCTCAACGCCTACGACCAGGGCCTCACGGACGAAGTCTGGACCTGGCTGCAGGGAGACATGGCCTATATCCCCACCACCGCCACGGTCATGATCTTCGCCCACTCGCCCATGTTCAAGTGCGCAAACGGCAGCGAGCGCACCAACACGGCCCAGCACGGACCGGACTATGGCGGTCTTCTGGACAAGTATGCCGAAGTGCACGCCTGGGCCGGCCATACGCACACTTCCTTCAATTACGTATATCCCGAAAACCACCGCCACAAACGCGTCCAGGTGCACACCGTGGCCCGTTCCACCGGCGAACTCTGGACCAACGAATACCTCGCGGGCGGGACCCCGCGCGGCTTCACCATCGTGGACGTGGACAACGGCAACGTGAGCTGGCGCTTCCATCCCACCGGCTGCCAGCGGGCCGCCTGGGTGAGCTCCTCCACCACGCAGGCGCCGGCCTACCAATGGCGTGACTGGAGCTACGACGCCGCCGGGAAGGCCGTCATGAGTGACGGCGGCATCCTGGACGAGGAATACCAGCTGCACGCCTATCCCCGCGGCGCCTACGGCGACAACTACGTCTATGCCAACGTATTCCTCTGGGACGACAAGTGGGAGGCCCCGGTATTCACCCCGGAAGGCGGCAGCCCGGTCACCATGGAAAAAGTGACGGCCGAAGGGAGGCACGACCTCGCCACCACCGAAATCCGGACGGCCTACAAGACCTACTCCCCCACCCTCGCAGCCGACAGCGGCTATTCCACCAACGGATCGGCCGATATCAGCACCCTTTTCCGCGCGCCGGCAGCAGCTACGCCCCGGCGTGGCACCGTCTCGGTGACGGACCGCTTCGGGCAGACATACAGCCGCCGTGTGAGTTGGTAAACGCGCTCAGCGCCCCTCCAGAAGCCGGAAGGTGGCCGTGAGCGTAGCAGACATTTCCGGAGAGACTTCCAGCGGATAACCGAATGCCGCCACCCGGTAACCGGCCGGGGCCTCATAGAGCACGGCGGCCCCGATCTGCGAATCCCGGTAGCGCAGCAGCAAGCGGCTGCTCTCCCCGGCCGGTGCCAGCCCGTCGGGATTCTCCACCCGGTACAGATAAGGAGACCAGCTGCGGTTATAGGAAGCCGTGGGAAGCGGACTGCCTGCCGCGGGCTGCAAACGCCCGCCGTGGTCACCGAAATTGGTCACCCAGCGGTATCCCAGCACCTCCTGGATAAAGCTCCGGGTGGTCTCCGGTGCCAGCGGGACATGCTGATACACGGCATCCCAGGCATCGGTGCCGATATAGGCGCCCGACAGCAGCACATGGCCCCCGGCGCCGGTAAACCGGCGAAGCGCCTCCTGCAGGGCCTCCGGGAACACGGGATAGCGGTTGGGCACCGCCCCCCGTCCCACCTCCGTGGTGAGCTGCTTGCCGCAGACCAGATCCAGGGCAAAGTACCCCGTCTCCGTCCCGTCAAAAGCCTCGGCCGAACAGGAAGAGAAGGCATAACCGGCACCCAGCAGCGCCCGTCCGTGCTGCGACACGAAGTCGAAGGTATTGCCCCCTTGCCGCAGCCCGTCGGCATCGGCAAAAGAGCCGCCGAAGCCGGGATTGTCGTCGTCGGTCCATTCCCGGGCCCGGTTGAACTGGTTCACGGGGCCGGCATAGAGGATATCCATCCCCCACGGAACGCCGCTGTCCAGGTCCTCGGTAAAGCCGGCGAACTGGGGCGTATCAAACCAGGAGGGCGCGCTGACGCGCGTGAAATTGTTCACGATGAGCACTTCCTTGGCCAGGGCCGAAGGATAGGCCGAAGCCAGGATCTCCGAGGGGAAACTCTCGCCGCCGTCGTTACAGGCCGTCACCTTGTAGCTGTACACATGACCGGCCTCCTGGGGCAGCGTCACCGAGGTGCCCTGCACCTTCTGTCCGGCGTCGAAGCCCCCGCCGTCTATCCGGGTATATACCCGGTAACTCGTGGGTTTGGCCGTAGGCTCCAGGGCATCGGCCGTGGGCTCCCAGCTCAGGACCACGTTCTTGCCCTCCCGACGCGCCCGGAAAGCATGGACCGGCAAGGGCTGCACGGCATAGGGACAGCCATAGCGGGCGCTCAGGTATTTCAGGAGCCCTTTGTACACCGCGCGGGACACCGTGAAGCGGAAGGACGGGTCCAGTCCGTAACGCATGTCGGCAAAGTTCTGGTGGGCCAGCAGTTCCAGGATCATGGCAGGAACGCCGGTAATGCGGGTTTCGCTATAGGATCGGTCCCTCACCTCGCGCCGCACCCAGTCCGGCTCGAAATCGGCCCGGATGGCATCCACCACCTCCGTCTGGACGAAATCGGCCAGCAGCCGGCCGTTCATCCGGCTTTCCCCGTCGGGGAGAAGGTCGCTGTTCTCGCAAAGGCGCGTGTAGATGGCCAGGGTGCCCACCACCGCATCGTCGGGCGTGACGCCGGCGTCGGTATGGAAGGCCAGCGACAGGTCGAAGGGAATGCGCCGCCCCGGGGCCGAAGGATTCACCCGCGAACCGCCGGAGAGTTCCTGCACCCAGATGCCGTGGGCCGATATGTCTTTCTTGTAATCCCCTTCCCACTCTTCCAGGAGCGACATGGGGATTCCGGACCACTGGTAGTTGTACAGAGCCGCCTCAAGATAGGCCGGCAGGCCGGAGACACAGCCGCCCCGCTCCACCTTGCCCATGCCGCCGCCGAAACGGACGGCATCCGCCCCCACCACGCCACTTGAGGCGCTCCGGTTGGACAGGGAAACGTATCCGGCATCCCCCTGGGCAAAGCGGAAGGTGCCCAGGTAGATCCACGTGCCGCCGCCCATCTGCTGATTCACATGCAGGAGCGTCTCACCGCCCAGGTGATGGACGGTGTAGCGGGCGTCGGTGGTACTGTTGGAAAAGGAAGGATAACTCACATAGACGGCATAGTCGCCGGTTTCCGGGATATCCGGACGCCAGATGGCCTGGGCCGACTGCGTGGTGGCGGTCCGGGTCATGCGGGCCGTTCCCATGCAGAAGGGATTGTCGTCTCCGCCGTAGATGTCCTTGGCATCGGCAAAACCGGTGCCCGCCCCGGTCCAGGAGCCGCTTTCGCTGTATTTTCCCCTTGTGCGGACAGCCGCCGCACTGCGGGCGGCAAAGCCGGGATCGTTGTCACAGATGACCTCGAGGGGCTGGGGGTCCCGTTCCCGCGGGCTCATCACCACCGCCCCGGCGTTTTCCAGCATGGGCATGAGAAAAGGCAGCACATAACTCTGGGTATAGAGGTCTTCCACCGTGCGGTGGCAAGGGCCACGCTGCCATTCCCAGCGCTGGGTGGCCGCTTCCCAATAGCGTCCGTGGCTCTGCCAGAGCGCGATATGGCGGCCACTGAGACCCAGGGGCCACAACTTGTCCCCGCGCACCAGGGGTACGGTCTTGCCCCGCGGGTCATCCACCCGGAGCGAGGTCTGGGCCGGCTTTCCGTTGCGCCCGGGAGCGGGCATGGGCAATTCACTCAGCAGCTGGTGCTTGGCATAGATGCTGCCGATGGGCATGCCCTGCATTTTATCTTTCCCGAGACGGAACAACTGTTCCCGGAGCCAGGGAATGTCCTCCTGGCGCCAGGGAAAGCCGGCGAAGTTCTGGGAGAAGTAAAAGTCCAGCACCGATCCGCGGACCAGCACCTTTTCCAGTTTGAACCGGCAATCCACCCCCGTGCGACGTTTCAGGCGCTGCTGCAGGGAATCCGTTGCCACGGCAAAATCCCGGGCACGGGGATGCTGGGCCGCGGCAGGCAGCGCCGTCAGCAGGCACAGCAGCAGGATAGCCAGGACGCGCCGCCGCATTTAGGCCAGGATTAACTCGCCGAAGAACTCCGGCCGATGGAAATCCGGAGCCGGCACCTCCACGGGGTTCCAGCTCACGAAATGGGGATGGGCGGTCTTGTCACCGCACTTGTAGAAATTGGCCCGGAGGCTGTGGGGCAGCTTATCGGCATCCACCCCGATCAGATAGAACGGAATGAGCAGGCACACCCGCCAGGTCCAGATGCCGCCGGCATAGTCCAGGGGGCCTTCTTCCACGGTGGTGATGCGCAGGATGTCCTCCATCTGCTCGGCCGGACGGGGCGTGCGATGGGAGCGGTCGGGACCGCAGCAGGCCAGCACCTTGCCCAGAGGGTTGATTTCGAAATTGTAATAATCCGGTCCTTCCGGATCCTGGATGAACACTTCCACGCAGCTGTCTTCCCACTGGCTGCCGTTGTCCTTCAGGTTCTGGGCCCGGAGGTCCAGGCCGCTCACGCGGAAATCCACCACCAGGGCGTCTTCCGTGCGGGCCAGCCGGCCGCTGCACAGCGGGGCATAGGGCCAGCCTTCCGGCCAGTTCACACAGTCTACGCTGAAACGGGCCCCTTCCAGTTCCAGGGCGGTATCCAGGTCTCTTTCTTCAAAATTCACGAGGGGCACTTCCAGGGTTTTCATAGGCTTTGCATGTCATTGAGTTTCTTGTAATAACCGCCCTTGGCAATGAGTTCGTCATGCCGGCCGCGCTCTACGATCTTCCCTTCCTGCATCACGATAATCTCGTCGGCATTCTTGATGGTGGACAGGCGGTGGGCGATGGCGATGGTGGTGCGGCTGGACATCAGGCGGTCCAGCGCCTCCTGCACCAGGCGCTCCGACTCCGTATCCAGCGAAGCGGTGGCCTCGTCCAGGATGAGGATGGGCGGGTTCTTGAGGATGGCCCGGGCAATAGACAGGCGCTGACGCTGCCCGCCGGAGAGTTTGGTCCCCCGGTCGCCGATATTGGTCTGGTAGCCCTGCTCCTTCTCCATGATGAAGTTGTGGGCATTGGCAATCTTGGCGGCGGCAATGACCTGCTCCTCGGTGGCGCCTTCCACGCCGAAGGCTATGTTGTTGTAAATGGTGTCGTTAAAGAGGATGGGATCCTGGTTCACATTGCCCATGAGGGCCCTGAGGTCCTTCACGGCCACGTCGCGGATATCCGTTCCGTCCAGGGTGATGCGGCCCTCCGACACATCCCAGAAACGGGGAATGAGGTCCACCAGGGTGGATTTTCCGGCACCGGACTCCCCGACGATGGCAATCATCCGGCCCCGGGGAATCTCCAGGTCGATGTGGCTCAGCACCTGCCTTCCGCCGTCGTAGCTGAAACTCACGTCCTCCAGGCGGATGCAGTCCCGGAACGCCGTCAGGGGCTTGGGACTGGCCGGATCCTGAATGGGATTCTCGGCCTCCAGGATGCGGTTGATGCGCTCCATGGACGCCAGGCCCTTGGGAATGCTGTAGGTGGCGCGGGAGAGTTCCTTGATGGGCTCGATCACCGAATACAGGATGACCAGGAAGAAGATGAACTGCGAGGCGTCCATGAACTTGCCGCCCAGCAGGCCCTGGCCGCGGATAATGAGCGAACCGCCCACAAAGAGCGCCAGGACGATGAGCGTCGTGCCCAGGAACTCGCTCACGGGATGGGCGCTGGCCTGCCGGATGCTCACGCGGGAAATCTTCCGGCGCATGGCGTCCGTCACCTGGTGGAAACGGCCGCTCATGGTCTTTTCGGCATTGAAAGCCTTCACCACCCGCAGGCCGCTCAGGGTTTCCTCCACCTGGCTCATGGTGTCACTCCAGAGGCTCTGGGCCTCCAGGGAGGTGCGCCGGAGCTGTTTGCCGATCACCCCCATCACCCACACGATAGCCGGCACGAAGAGGATGGTAAAGAGCATCATTTCCGGGCTCAGGAACACCAGGATGCCGAAATAGACCAGAATCAGGATGGGATCCTTGATGAGCATGGCGATGGAGGCCGTGATGGAATACTCGACCTCGGCCACGTCGCCGGTGATGCGGGCAATGATATCGCCTTTGCGCTCCTCGGAGAAAAAGCCGATGGGAAGCGAGAGGATCTTGTCGTAGATGCGGCAGCGGATGTCCTTCACGATGCCGGTGGAGATGGGCACCATCACGGCACTGGAACCAAAGTAGCAGGCGGTCTTGAGGAAGGTGAAGCCCACCATCACCCCGCCCAGCAGGAAGAGGGTGTTCAAGGAGCCGTGCACGGCCGCGAAAGAGCTCACGTAATAGTAGAAATTGTTCACCAGCGTATCCTTCACCGTGGCCACGCCACTATCCCAGGGAATGAATTCATAGACCGTATTGTCCACCTTGAACAGGATGTTCAGGATGGGGATGAGCACCGCGAAGGAGAATATGTTGAACAGGGCCGACAGCAGGTTCAGCACCACCGAACCGGCCAGATAACCACTGTAAGGCGAGGCATACTGCCTCATCATTTTCAGAAAATCTCTCATCAGAAGACAAAGATAATCATTTTTGCGCGCGTTGTTTGCGGATATCCAGCAGAAATACCAGCAAGGCGCTCAGCAGCAGGGCCAGGCAGTCGGCAAGAAGGTCGGTGAGGTCACCGCTGCGGTAGGAAGTGAAATGCGCCTGCCCCCATTCGGTCAAAAAGGCCAGCAGGACCCCCAGGCCCAACGCCCCCAGGGCATACAGGGCCGATGCCTTGACGCTTTCGGTAAGGGCGTCGTAGGCCAGGAAAAGGAGGATGGGGAAAGGGAAGAACATGAGAAAGTGCACCACTTTGTCCAGGGGGATGCCCAGCAGGCTCTGCGGGACCTCGGGCATTTGTTCAAACTTGCCGAAGCACAGCACCAGCAGGACGCCGAGGTAGAGAAACAGTAGCGTCCGGAATACGATGCGCCAGGGTCGCGAGAGCCTATGGGAAACTTTCATCATGCGTAGCACTATAAGTTTAAAAGGGGGCTGGCTACGCCGCGCCGCAAGACGCGGAGGGCGATGGCCCCGGGCGGAACGCCTTCGCGTTCCAGGGCATGGGCGGCATTGTCGTAGGCCAGCTGCGGCGTGTTGTTATTGCCGCTCAGGTGGCAGAGGAAAAGATTCCGGAGCTGCGGGTGCAGGCTGCGTACGATTACCTCGGCACAGGCGTCGTTGGACAGATGGCCGATCCCATGGCAGATGCGGTCTTTCAGATACTGGGGATAGTCACCGCCCAGGAGCATATCCACATCGTAGTTGGACTCCAGCACCAAGGTAGTGGCCTGGGACGCCCACTGGAGCGATTCCGGCGTGGCGTGGCCCATGTCGGTCATGAGCACAAACAGTTCGCCGCCGCAGCGGATGGCATAGCCCAGGCACTGGGTGGCATCGTGCGGGACCACGAAGTAGCGCACGTCAAAGTCGGCCGTAACGGGATTCCAGACGCCCGGCTCCAGGTCCTGGCGGCAGGGGGTGATCCAATCCCGCGTGAAAGGATGGTAGGCCAGGGCATCGTGCAGGGTGCCGGACGTCCAGACCGGGGCCCCCACCCGTTTGCAGAATGAGCCCAGCGAGCGGATGTGGTCTCCGTGGTCGTGGGTGACCAGGATGGCCGATATGGCATCCATCCCCAGTCCCACGGCCTCCAACTCCTTTTTGACGCGCCGGATGCTCACGCCGGCATCGATCAGAATGCCGGAACCGGGGCCCAGCAGAAGGGAACAATTGCCGCAACTGCCGCTGGAGAAGCTGATGAAACGCATCATGGCCGCTGTTCCTCCTCGCAGTAACGGGCAATGACGGAATAGGCGCCCTGCTCCCCCAGCTCGCCGGCGCGGGACAGGTCGATGCACCCTTTCTCCTTGTCTTTCAGGTAAATGAGGACCAGTCCGCGGTTGAAGTAGGCCGATGCCAGGTAGGGATACAGGCGGATGGCCTTGTCGTAGCTCTCGATGGCTTCCACGAAACGGGAAGACAGGCAATAGAGATTTCCCAGGTTGAACTGGATATAGGGGAAGGCCGGCAGCAGCGCGGCCGCGGCTTCCATGTCGGAGAGAGCCTCGGAGTAATCGTATTCCCGCGAAACCTGTTCCCTCACCCGGGCGCGGGTGCTGCCCTTGTCGTCCATGGTGAGCGTCTGGACATTGGATTCGAAGGAGGCGATAAAGGCAATCATCTCGGCCCGGAGCACACCCCGGTTCATGAGATAGAAGGCCTTGTAATAGGAGGCATAGGGGTCGGTGTCTTCGGCCTGGACGGCTTCCGTATAGCGGGTAAGGGCGGTGGAATACTGCCGATCCGACACATCCTTGAGGGCCTGCAGGAAGGCCTTGGAGGCGGCCGAAACCGGGCTGTCAGGCAGGATCACGGCGCCGGGCTGGGCGTTCTCCGCGCCGCCGTCCGTGATGTCCACGGGAACGGGCAGGCCGTCCAGGAAGCGCTCCAGCAGCTTGTTGTTGTAGCGATGCGCCAGGGCATAGGAGGTCTTGTCCCGGCCGGGAGCCAGGGCCAGCCGGTAGAGCGGCTTCAGGTTGATGTCCACATCCCGGTGGCGGAGCATTTCGTCATCAAAGCCCGAACGGGCGAATTCGGCATCCAGGGCCAGCAGGCTGCCGTATTTGCGGGTGGTATCCGAGAAATCGGCGCCGGCGGCGGTGGAGGCTTCGTACTCGGCCACCTTGCGCCGGGCGGTGCGGTAGTCCTCGCGGGAGGCGCGGGTCATGCCCATCTGCAGTTCCACGTAGGCCCGGTTCATATAGGCCTTGGCAAAGTCGGGATACAGTTCGATGGCCTTGTTGTAATCGGCCAGGGCATCATCCCAGCGCTGCATCTCGATGAAGAAACCGGCCCGGTTGAAATAGGCCAGCACGTTGCCGGGATTGATGGCGATCACCCGGTCCATGTCGGCCAGGGCCCCTTCATAATCCCCCAGCTGGGCCGACAGCAGGCTGCGGTTGTACAGCGTGAGCGCGTTGCCCGGTTCGTAGCGGAGGACGGCGTTGAAATCGGCCATGGCGGCCTTGGGCACCCCCGTTTCGGCCTGGACCAGGGCGCGCTGGAAATAGGCCAGGGTGAGGGTAGAATCCAGGTCCAGGGCTTTGTTATAGTCGGCCAGGGCGGCGTCGTAATGCTGCCGGGAGGCATGCACGGCACCCCGTCTGAGGTAGCCTTCCGGCTCGAAACGGTCCAGGCGGATGGCCTTGTCGTAGTCGTTCATGGCCTTGAGCGTATCGCCCAGGAACAGGTACGAGGCGCCCCGGTTCAGGTACGACGCGGGGTCTTTGGGCTCCTGGCGGATGAAGCGGTCGAAGTCCTTGACGGCCAGCTCGAAGCGCCGGCTCAGGAAATAGGTGACGCCGCGGGTGAAATATAGTCCGGCCGATCCGGGCCGAAGTTCGATGGCCCGCTCCAGGTCCTCCAGCGAGCGGTCATAGTCGCCCATGCGGCTTTCCGTGATGGCGCGGTAGTGATAGCCGGAAGTGAAGACCGGATTGAGGCGCACGGCGGTGGAAAAGTCTTTCCGGGCGCCGCGGATATCGCCCAGGTTGTATTTGGTGATGCCCCGGTAGAAAAAAGTCCAGTAGTCGGTGGTGTCCAGCTGCACCAAGATGTTGAAGTTGGACAGCGCCTCGCTGTATTTCCCGTCCTGCAGGGCGGTACGGCCCCGGAAGGAGAAGACATCCTTGTCATACTGCGCCCGCACGCGGCAAGGCATGCAGACCAGCAGGAGCGTCAAAAGCAGGAGGCGGAGACCGTTTTTCATCAAAAAATTTTCATTTCATGGCCGAAATAGCTAATTTCGCGCCACAAATGACAAAGATAGGAAAAATAATTGGTTTCTCCCTGCTGCTGGTGCTGTGGACAATCCCGCTTGCAGCCCAGCGGAAGGGCTATGTCATCAGTCCCCGCAACGGCGAATCGGCCCTGAGCGAGGCATCCGTCCGGGAGACGGTGCGCCAGCTCACGGATCCGGAAGCCGGCGGCCGGGCCACCGGCACCGAAGGCGGGAAAAAGGCCGCTTTCTGGCTGGAATCCCAGTTCCGCAAAGCCGGCCTGCAGCCCCTGGGCGGCGCCTATCTGCACGCTTTCCAGACGGACAAGGGCCTGCCGGGCCGCAATGTCATCGGCTTGGTTCCCGGGGCCGGGCCAGACTCCCGCTTCATCCTGGTCATGGCCCATTTCGATAACCTGGGCATCCTGGACGGCACCCTGTATCCCGGGGCCGACAGCAACGCCTCCGGCGTGGCCGCCCTCCTGGAAGTGGGCCGCATGTTCGTGCGCATGAACGCCTGCGGGAAAAGCTATGCCGACGGCATCATCCTGGTGGCGCTGGACGGCAAGGAACAGAGCCTCTCCGGGGCCGGCCACCTGCTCCGGAGCCTGCAGGAAGGCCATCTCACGTTGCCCGGCGGGGACCGGACCCTGGGCCAGGACGACATCCGCCTGGTGGTGAACCTGGACCAGATGGGCAGTACCCTGGCTCCCCTCACCAAGGGGAACCCGCAGTATCTGATGATGCTCTCGGAAGCCGCCAGCGGTCGCCGGGAAAGCGCCCTGTCCGTGAACAAGGCCCAGGGACTGGACCTGGAACTGGCCTGGGACTATTATGGCAGCAAGGATTTCACCAAGCTCTTTTACCGCCGCATCAGCGACCAGCGTCCTTTCCTGGAAGCCGGCATCCCCGCCGTCATGTTCACCTCCGGCATCACGATGAACAACAACAAGCCTTGGGATGATGCCGATTCCCTGGACTATCCGGTGCTGATGCGCCGCATAAGGCTGGTTTTCTATTACCTGGAAAGAATAAGATAAGTCTCCAACCCCCACAATGTTCCGCGGGGGCCTACATCCGGTCGGGAAGCTGGATGCCCAGCAGGTCCATGGCCGACCGGAGGGTGCGGGCCAGGGTCTGGATGAGCAGCAGACGGTACTTCAGCACGGCCTGGTCGGCCTCCTTGAGGATGGGCGTGTCGTGATAGTACTGGTTGAACTCCTTGGCCAGGTCGTAGGCGTAGTTGGCGATGACGGCGGGGCTCAGGGCGGCGCCGGCTTCGGCCACCTTGCCCGGGAACAGGCCCAGCAGCTTCACCAGACGGATTTCCTTGGCCGAAGGGGCGGTGCCCAGGGCATCGGCCGGGCCGAAGGAAACGGTGGCCTTGCGCAGGATGCTGCAGATGCGGGCGTGGGTGTACTGGATGAAGGGACCCGTGTTGCCGTTGAAGTCGATGGACTCCTTGGGGTTGAAGAGCATGGTCTTCTTGGGATCCACCTTGATGATGAAATACTTCAAGGCGCCCAGGCCGATCATGTGATACAGCCGGTCCTTCTCCTGGTCCGAGAGGTCTTCCAGCTTGCCGCTTTCCTCGGAGGTCTTGCGGGCCTCCTGGTACATGCTTTCGATGAGGTCGTCGGCATCCACCACGGTGCCTTCGCGGGATTTCATCTTGCCCTCGGGGAGCTCCACCATGCCGTAGGACAGGTGGTAGATGCGCTGTGCCCAGTCAAAGCCCAGCTTGCCCAGGATGAGCTTGAGCACCTGGAAATGGTAGTCCTGCTCATTGCCCACCACATAGACGTGGGAGTCCAGCTGATACTGTGCGAAACGGCGTTCGGCCGTGCCCAGGTCCTGGGTGATATAGACGGACGTGCCGTCGCCGCGGAGCACCAGCTTGCGGTCCAGGCCGTCGGCCGTGAGGTCGCACCAGACGCTGCCGTCGGGTTCGGTCTCGAAAACGCCCTTGCGCAGGCCTTCCTGCACCAGTTCCTTGCCCAGGAGATAGGTATCGGACTCGTGGTCCACCTTGTCGAAGGTAATGCCCAGGGCCTTGTAGGTCTGGTCAAAACCGGCGAACACCCAGCCGTTCATCCTGTTCCAGAGCTCCCGGACATGGGCGTCATTCTTTTCCCAGTCCACCAGCATCTGGTGGGCGGCCCGGATGCTGGGGGCCTCTTTCTTGGCCTCCTCCTCCGGCATGCCTCCGGCTACGAGTTCGGCCACTTCGGCCTTGTACAGCTTGTCAAAAGCCACGTAGCAGTCCCCTACCAGGTGGTCTCCCTTGATGCCGGTGCTTTCGGGCGTCTTGCCCTCGAAGCACTGCTCCCAGGCGTACATGCTCTTGCAGATATGCACGCCGCGGTCGTTCACCAGCGTAGCCTTGATGACCTCGTTGCCGCAGGCCTTGAGGATACGGGACACGCTGTCACCCAGCAGGTTGTTGCGGATATGGCCCAGGTGCAGGGGCTTGTTGGTATTGGGCGAGGAGAACTCCACCATGATGCGCTTTCCCGTGGCGGGCAGCTGGCCGGCCTGCTCGTTGGCGGAGAGCTCCTGCAGCGCCTCATTCCAGTAAACGGGCGAGAAGGAGAGGTTCAGGAAACCCTTCACGCTGTTGAAAGCGGCGATTTCCGGAACGTTTTCCACCATCCAGGTGCCAATGGCATTGCCGGTGGCGTCCGGGGCCTGGCGGGAGATTTTCAGGAGCGGGAAGGTAACGAGGGTATAGTCCCCTTCAAACTCCTTCCGGGTAACAGAAACCTGAAGTGACGTTTCCGCCACTTCAGTTCCATACAAAGCCAGCATGGCTGCTGCAGCCTTCTGCTGGATAAATGCTTCCGGCGTCATCCCAGATAGCTCTTGAGAAGTTTGCTGCGGGACGGACTCTTGAGCCGGCGGATCGCTTTTTCCTTGATCTGGCGCACCCGCTCCCGGGTGAGGCCAAAGCGCTCGCCAATCTCCTCAAGCGTCATTTCCTGACAACCGATACCGAAGAAAGACTTGATGATTTCCCGCTCCCGGTCGGTCAGGGTGCTCAGCGCCCGCTCGATTTCCGTATTGAGGCTTTCGTTCACCAGGCCGCGGTCGGCGCTGGGCGAATCGTCGTTGGGCAGCACGTCCAGCAAGCTGTTGTCCTCGCCTTCCACGAAAGGGGCGTCCACGCTGACGTGGCGGCCGCTCACGCGAAGGGTATCCGAGATCTTGTCCTTGGGAACGTCGATCATTTCCGACAGTTCCTCGTTGGAGGGCTGGCGTTCGTTCTCCTGCTCGAACTTGGAGAGGGCCTTGTTGATCTTATTCAAGGAGCCCACCTGGTTCAGGGGCAGGCGTACGATACGGCTTTGCTCGGCCAGGGCCTGCAGGATGCTTTGCCGAATCCACCACACGGCGTAGGAGATGAATTTGAAACCGCGGGTCTCGTCGAATTTCTCCGCCGCCTTGATCAGTCCCAGGTTCCCTTCATTGATCAGGTCCGGAAGGCTCAGGCCCTGGTTCTGATACTGTTTGGCCACAGACACCACGAAACGGAGGTTGGCACGCGTGAGTTTCTCCAGGGCGACCTGGTCTCCTTTGCGGATGCGCTGGGCCAGTTCCACTTCCTCGTCCGGAGTTACGAGCTCTTCACGCCCGATTTCCTGGAGGTACTTGTCCAGCGACGCGCTTTCGCGGTTGGTGATGGACTTGGTAATCTTTAATTGCCTCATAGATACGTTAAACGGTTACATTCTATTTGCCAAAGGCCAGATAGAACTCTTTCCCGTTTGCGTCAATTCCTTCGATGTACACGCCGCGGGGGGCTTTCTCTGCCTTGGCCACCACATCTTCAGGTTTTGAAACCGTATCGCCGTTCACCACGGTGATGATGCCTCCTTCCCGGGCACCTGCCTCTGCCATCTTGCCGGAACCCAGGGACACGATCTGCACACCGGCACGAAGCCCCAGGGCCTTGAGGGTGGCAGCGTCGGCCTCCTTGAGTTTGGCACCATAGAAGGCAATGCTGCCGTCCAGGTCTTTCTCACCGTTGCGGGTGGCGGCACTCTGGAAAACGACAATCGTCCTTCTGGTCTTCCCATCGCGGACATACGTAATATCCGCCTGGTCGCCGGGGTGGTAGCCACTTACAATGGCCTGGACCGATGCGGCGTCCGTAACTTTATGGGAGTCAATGGAAAGGATGACATCGTTTTTCTGAAGACCAGCCTTCTCCGCGGCACTTCCTTTCAAAACCTCGTTAATATATACGCCCGACACGGAAGAAAGTTTCATTTCGTCGGCAATTTTCTTGTCCACGGAGCCCATGGTGATGCCCAGGACGGCGCGCTTGACGGAGCCGTAATCCATGAGGTCTTCCACCACGCGTTTGACAATGTTCACCGGCACGGCGAAGGAGTAGCCGGAATAGGCGCCCGTCTGCGAAACGATGGCGGTATTGATGCCCACCAGTTCTCCCTTCTTGTTCACCAGCGCACCGCCGGAGTTGCCCGGATTCACGGCCGCATCGGTCTGGATGAAGGACTCGATCTTGAACTCACCGGTGGTATTGGGCATGGAACGTCCCTTGGCCGATACGATACCGGCGGTGATGGTGCCCCGGAGCTGTTCGCCCAGCGGCGAGCCGATAGCCAGGACCCATTCGCCCAGGCGGAGCTGGTCGCTGTCGCCCAGCGGGATGGACGGCAGGCCGTCGGCATCCACCTTGATGATGGCCACGTCCGTCACGGGATCCGTCCCCACCACGGTGGCGTCATACTGGTTGTTATCATTCAACGTGACGCTGATGCGGGTGGCCCCGTCAATCACGTGGTTGTTGGTGACAATGTATCCGTCGGGACGGATGATCACGCCGCTGCCGCTTCCCTTCTGCTCCCGGGACTGGGGCTGGGCATACTCATCGCCGAAGAAGAAACGGAAGAAGGGATCGATGGTCTGGTACTGCTGGCGGCGCTGCACCGTCACCTCTACATAGACCACCGCCTGCACGGCCGACTCGGCCGCATAGGTAAAATCGGGATATTCAGAATCTGCCAAATTGACAGTGCGGTATTCCACCGACCTGCCGTTTTCATCGGCATTGACAATTTGGGCTTGGGGCTGGTCCTGGGGCAGGACGGCTTTTGCTACGCCGAAGGCGGTGAGTCCGCCGGCCAGCACGGAAATCAGTACAGTCAACATAGGTTTACTCATAATATGTAAGTTTATCTTTCATTATTTCCCGCGGCTTTTTACTCAAACTCTGTGCCAAGGGCATGCAAAGAACTTCGACCGTACTTCAGCATTTTTATTTGCATTTTTAATTTTTATTAATAACTTTGCAGCAAATGTTTATGATTAGCGCACACCACCATCATCACCGCTTCTCCCAGAACCGGTAGGTGATTCGTGTACTGAGATACATAGAATGGGCTTGCCGGACCGGCTGGCCCATTTTTTTGTTAAATGGATTTTTGAATATTATTTGAATAATTATGTTAAGACTTGCCATTCAATCCAAAGGAAGGCTGAGCGAAGAAAGCACCGCGCTGCTGAAAGAAATCGGCATCGGGCTGGACGATTCTCACAGGAAGTTTTTGTTGCAGACCCCCAATTTCCCCCTGGAACTGCTGTATCTGCGGGACGATGACATCCCGCAGGTGGTGTCGGACGGCACGGCGGCGCTGGGCATCGTGGGCCTGAACGAGGTGGTGGAGCGCGGGCTCCCCGTACAGATTGTCAAACGCCTGGGCTTCAGCACCTGCCGGCTGTCCCTGGCCGTTCCCAAGAACGCAGGATACGACGGACTGGACTGGATCCGCGGCAAACGCATCGCCACGTCCTACCCCAAGATCCTGGGCGACTGGCTCCGGGAGAAAGGCATTGACGCCAAGGTGCAGGTCATTACCGGCTCGGTCGAGGTGGCCCCGGCCGCGGGCATTGCCGATGCCATCTTCGACATCGTTTCCTCCGGCGGCACCCTGGTGGCCAACGGCCTGGAGGAAGTGGAGAAGGTGTTCTGGTCGGAGGCCGTGCTCATCTCTTCCGGCAAACTGGACGCCGAAGGGCAGGCCATACTGGACGAGATGCTGTTCCGCATCGACTCGGCCATGGTGAGCCGCCGCAAGAAATACCTGCTGATGAACGTTCCCAAAGACGCGGTGGACGAGGCCATCCGCATCCTCCCCGCCATGCGCAGCCCCACCATCATGCCCCTGGCCGCCGACGGCTGGTGCTCCATGCATTCCGTCGTGGAAGAGGCCGACCTCTGGGACAAGATCAAGCGGCTCAAAGCAATCGGGGCCGAAGGCATCCTGGTATTGAACATCGATAAACTCATCCCGTAATGGAAGTACGCATCAATCCGCCGCGCAGCAGCTGGGACGCCCTGTGCCTGCGTCCCTCGTCCGAGAACCCCGTGGTGCAGGAACGCGTGCGAGCCATCCTCAGCCGCGTGAAGGAAAACGGGGACGAGGCCCTGCGCGCCCTTTCCCTGGAGATTGACGGCCGCCCCCTGGAGGCCATCGAAGTGCCCGATGCGCTGATCCAGGCAGCCCGGGAGCAAGTCTCCCCGGCCGTCAAGGAGGCCATCCGGCAGGCCGAAAAGAACATCCGGGCTTTCCACGAAGCCCAGCGTCCCCGGGAAATCCGCGTCCAGACCGCGCCCGGAGTCACCTGCATCCAGCGTCCGGTTCCCATCGGCCGGGTGGGCCTGTACATCCCCGGCGGCAGCGCACCCCTCTTTTCCACCGTCCTGATGCTGGCCATTCCCGCCCGCATCGCCGGCTGCGGGGAGGTCATTCTCTGCACCCCGGCCGGCAAGGACGGCCGCATCAGCCCGGAAGTGCTCTACACCGCCAGCCAGTGCGGCATCCGGCGCATCTTCCAGCTGGGAGGCGCCCAGGCCATCGCCGCCATGGCTTACGGCACGGCCTCCGTTCCCCGGGTGGACAAGATCTTCGGGCCCGGCAACCAGTACGTCACCACCGCCAAGCAGCAGCTGAGCGCCGGAACGGTGGCTATTGACATGCCCGCCGGCCCCTCGGAAGTGATGGTCATGGCCGACCGCCAGACGCCCCCGGCTTTCGCCGCCGCCGACCTCCTGTCCCAGGCCGAACACGGCCCGGACAGCCAGGTGATGCTGGTGTGCGACACCGAGGACACCTGCCGGCGCATCCTGGAAGAGGTGGATCGGCAGACCGCCCTCCTCCCCCGGAGCGCCATTGCCCTGCAGGCCCTGGAAAAGAGCCGCGCCTTTGTCTTTGACCAGCTGGAGGATGGCATTGCCTTTGCCAACGCCTACGGCGCCGAGCACCTGATCCTGGCCACGGAAGACCCCTGGCGCATCGCCGACCGGATCACCGCCGCCGGCAGCGTCTTCGTGGGCCGCTATACCCCCGAAAGCGCGGGCGACTACGCCTCCGGCACCAACCACACCCTCCCCACCTGCGGCTGGGCCCGCTCGTTCAGCGGCGTGAACCTGGACAGTTTCTACCGCAAGATGACCTTGCAGGAAATCACCCCGGAAGGCCTCCGCGGCCTGTCCCGGACCATTATAGACATGGCCGAAGCCGAAGGCCTGGACGCCCACGCCAACGCCGTAAAAGTCAGATTATGATGAGCAGCTTAGAAGCCCTGGTGCGGCCCAACATCCGCACCCTCTCCCCTTATTCCACCGCCCGGGACGAGTGCCAGGGCACGCCGGACATCTTCCTGGACGCCAACGAGAGTCCCTACGCCGGCATTGGCTACAACCGATACCCGGATCCCCGGCAGAAAGCCCTCAAACAACGGATATCGGCCCTCAAGGGGCTGCCGGTGGAGAATATCTTCCTGGGAAACGGCAGCGACGAAGCCATCGACCTCCTGCTGCGCATCTTCTGCGTCCCGGGGCAGGACAACGCCTTGGCCATCGTCCCCAGCTATGGCATGTACAGCGTGGCGGCGGCCATCAACGACGTCGAGCTGCGGGGCATCTGCCTGGGTCCCGACTTCTCCCTGCCGGTGGAAGAGCTGCTGGCCGCGGCCGATGCACACAGCAAACTCCTGTTCCTCTGCAGTCCCAACAACCCGTCGGGCAACGCCTTTGAACCGGCCCGGCTGCTGGAGCTGGTGCAGCGCTTCCCCGGCATCGTGGTGCTGGACGAGGCCTATGCCGATTTCAGCGCCAAGGGCAGCCTGCGCGACCAGGTGCTCACCCATCCCAACCTGGTGGTCCTGCAAACCCTGAGCAAGGCCTATGGCCTGGCCGGCCTGCGGCTGGGACTGGCCTTTGCCAACCGCTATGTCACAGACCTCATGAACCGGGTGAAATACCCCTATAACATCAGCCAGGCCGCCCAGGAGGCCGCTGCCCGTGCGCTGGAAACGCCCATCCGGGACCAGGTAGCCGAGATCGTGGCCCAGCGGGGCCGCCTCGCCGAGGCCCTGGTATCCTTCCCCTGTGTCCGGAAAGTCTGGCCCTCCGATGCCAACTTCCTGCTGGTGCAGGTGGACGAGCCGGACCGGCTGTACCAGCACCTGCTTTCCGACGGCGTCATTGTCCGCAACCGCTCCCGCCAGCCGCTCTGCGCGGGCTGCCTGCGCATCACCGTGGGAACCCCCTGCGAAAACGACAAGCTCCTGCAATCCTTAGCCCGCTATGAATAAAGTCATTTTTATAGACCGCGACGGCACCCTGCTCCAAGAGCCCGCCGACGAGCAGATCGACTCCCTGGAAAAAGTCGCCTTCGTTCCCGGGGCCATATCCGGCCTCAAAGCCCTCACCGGGCTGGGATACGAGCTGGTGATGGCCTCCAACCAGGATGGCCTGGGCACTCCGGCCTTCCCGGAAGAGAACTTCTGGCCCGCCCAGAACCTCCTGCTCAACACCCTCGCAGGCGAGGGCGTCCGCTTTGACGACATCCTCATCGACCCTTCCTTCCCGGAAGACAAGTCTCCCTGCCGCAAGCCCGGGACCGGCATGTTCGGCAAATACCTGGACGGCTCCTACGACCTGGCGGCCTCCTGGGTGATCGGCGACCGGGAAACAGACCGGGAACTGGCCCGGAACCTGGGCGCCCGGGCGCTTCTGGTGGGAGAGCTGAGCTGGCCCGAGATCGTGGAGACCAT
>JAEEGK010003992.1_pt1 | contig 36417 bp, 25 predicted proteins | sample 8958771 | NCBI WGS metagenome assembly JAEEGK01 (sample SAMN16246547, study PRJNA631951) | gut metagenome | biome: gut microbiome; feature: rumen; material: SC-attached | host: Bos | place: Iran: Karaj | collected 2018-10 | reverse complement strand
TATTAATACAAATGAACAATTTAAGCAAAATATAAATTTAAACCCTAATAATTTAAATAATCAAAATTTCAATTTTCAAAATCAACAAAATCAAAATAAACAAAATATAAATAAAGGCCAAAATATGTTAATTAATAGTATGCCAAATCAAAATATATTATATATGAATTCATTAAAGCAAAATGAAATAGAAAAAAAAGATGAAAAATCATCAGAAGGAACAACAGAAGATTTATCTCAATCAAGTTTTTCAAATATGAATAGAATAATTGATAATCAAGATAATATGAATAGACATATTAATATAAATCCAAGTATGAATCAATATCTCCCTAATGAAATATTAATGAATAAAAATTATATTCAACAACAAAATTATAATAGATTACAATCTAATTTTTATAATATGCCAATGACAATTGAACAAAATCAATTTATTAATAATATGAATAATCAAAATAATAATTTACCTTTTGGAGTTAATGAAGAAGCAATGAAACATAAAAAAATTAATAAAAAAATACAAAAAATCCCAAATGAAAATAATATAATAAATATGAATCCAAATATTAATATGGGAAATATGAATATGTCCAATTTAAATTTCCTTGGCCAAAATATGAATAATAATAATAAACTTTTTAAAAATAATAATAATAATTTATCATTAAATAATAAAGGTAGTTTAAGTATGCAAGGAAATAAAAATACAATGCCTAATTTTAATCCTAATTTAAATTTGGGTTTTGTGATATCTCAAAAATCACCTCAAGCTCCTCAAAATACTATTCCATCAAATATGATTAATCAAAATTTAAATTTAAATTTAAATATGAGTCAAAGAAATTTTTATAATAATGCAAATAATAATATGAATAAAAGACATCAAAATCCTTATAAAAGAGTTAATTCTGATAAAAATTTATTAGGTATTGAAAATAAGAATAAAGTTGATTTATATAATCTTAATATGCAAAATAAAAATTTTAAGAATTTTCATAATAATAATATTAATAATAATTTACAAAATCCTAATTTACAACAACAAAAAATGTTTCAGAATAAAAATGATGAATGGATGAATAATTTAAAAAATATGCAAAATCAACAAATTTATAATATTAATAATAATAATATTAATCAATTGAATTTAAAAAAAAATTTTACTTCTTCACTTCATATTGTTATTAAATTAGATAAAAAAAGAGAAGAAGTTTTAGATTTAAGACCAGGAGAAGAACCAAAAAATTTAATAAATTCTCTTAAATCAAATAATAATTTAAGTGAACCTTTAATTAATTTAATTTATCAAAAAATTAATGATGCTTTAAATTTTAATAAATATTTGTTAGATTTAGTTCCTACTAAATTTTCTTTGAAACAAATGAATTTGATTAAAAATTGTTTAATTGAAAAAGAAAAAAATTCTAAAATGAATAATAGAACAGAACCTTTTATAAAAAAGAATGATTCATTCATTGATAATTCTAGTCAATTTGAAAATTTTATATCAGAAATTAAACCAAGTTATGAAGACATTAAAGAAACTGATATTTTAAACATTACTCAATAATATAAATTACATTAGATTATTAATAAACTTATAATAAGTTATAATAATATACAGAAAAAAAAAATAAAATAATAAATAAAAAAAGTTATAAAATAATCATTTTTTTAATTTTAATAATAAATAAAAATCTTAATTTTATTGAAAAATATATTAATAAAAAAATACATAAAGTATAAAAAAAATAAATAAAAAAAAATGTTTAACTCTCAATTTTCTCAATTTTCATATATTATACCATATCAATCAATGCAACCACAAATTCAAGTAATGAAAATAATAATACCAAAAGAATCATATTTCCAAAATGAAGAATTAAAAGGAGAAGTATGGATTTTTCCTTCATATCCAATAACAATACAAGATATAATAATAAAATTAAGATTAAATGAAAGTTGGAGATTAGAACATTCTAATGGTTTAAAATTTAATGATCAAAATGATCAAATAATACTTCAATTTCCATTACAAATAGGAAGAATACTTAATATTGACTCACAATTTAAAAATTTAAATATGAGAGAATATAAATTTCCATTTTCTTTTAAAATCCCCCAAATAACACCTTCTTTTGAATTTCCTTCTTTAAATAATAGTTGTAGTATTAGATATTCAGTTATTTCTGAATTTTTATCTCCTTATATAAAATGTGCTTATGAGAATTTAATTATTATAAAAAGTGTTGCTTGTGAATTAAATGTTCCATTACAAATATCAAATACTTCAAATATACATAAATGGGGTTTTATAGATAAAGGTTCGACTACACTTTGTGTTAGTTATAACACTACAAATTATAAAATAAACGAACAAATTCCTTTAAATATTACTATTAATAATATAAGAGGAAAAATGAATGTTACATATTGTAATTTTTCAATTATTAGAAGAATAACTTTTACAAATAAAGATCAAAAAGCAAATTATCCAACAGAAAAAAGAATATATCATTATAAATATCCTATTAAAATTAATGTTGGGTTAGTTAATTCATTTAATTATTCTCTTTTTGTAAATGATGAAGAATTCAATAATTTAAATCTTACTGGAATTTATAATCCATATCCGAATATTAAAAATTTTAATATATTATTGCCTTGTGTAAATTCACTTCTTATTAAATGCAGATATTTTATACATATTTCTCTTTCTTTTGATTCTATGGTTACTGAATCTTATAGACCTAAGATTGATTTACCTATTTGGATTACACATCAAAGTAAAAAAGAAGTGAATGATATACAAAGAATAGAAGATGAAGAATTAAAAATGGCTATTGAAATTAGTAAAATTGAATATATTGGTGGTGATGATAGTAATTTAAATTTAATTGATAAAGAAAATTTTAATAATTTGAAAGGTAATGATAATAATAATATTTTACAAAATAATAATTATGATAATAATATTCTAAATATAGTTCCTAAAAATAAAAGTAATTTTGATAATCTAATTCCTGATGAAGAGGATAATCAAGATAATATAAATAATAAAATATATAATGAAAATATAAATAATTATCCTAATATAAATCAAAAAAATTTTTCAAATCAAAATATAAATAATTATCTTAATATAAATAAAAATTATTATCCTGCTAATGATATAAACCAAAATATTTCAAATCAAAATAATTATCCTACTAATAATATAAATCAAAATATGTCAAATCAAAACAATTATCCTACTAATAATATAAATCAAAATATTTCAAATCAAAACAATTATCCTACTAATAATATAAATCAAAATATTTCAAATCAAATTAATTATCCTACTAATGATATAAATCAAAATGTTTCAAATCAAAATGATAATCATCTAAATATGATTACAAATGCAATCCCAAATCAAAATATAAATAATAAAAATTATAATAATAATCAAATATCAAATATTAAAAATGAATTTATAACACCAAATAATTTAAATCAAAATATAAATGATAATTATATAACCAATATACCTTCAATAAGATATATATTTGATAACAATAATAAATAAATTTTATTCATATATATATTAAATAAAAAAATTTAATAAAATAAAATTCATTATAAATAAAAAAATTAAAAAAATAAATGTTTCATAAAAACCAATTTATAATTACAGAAAACCTTAAACATAATAATATAATTTTTCAAAAAAACAACAACTCAATATTAAACAATAAAAATTTTCAAAACACAATAACTCAAAATCAATACCAAACAATACAAATACCATATACATTACCAAAAAAAACAATCCTTAACACAAATATTAGTAGATACTAAAGGAAACCTTTGATAAAGGTAATTAAAAAGGAATGTTAATAATATTTGGAGAAAGAGATTCAAATGAAAAAGCATTAAATGATATTTGGGGATTTTATAAAAACAAAAATGGAAAATGGAAATGGGTAAAAGAACTAATTAAAAATAATTATATTATGAAAAGTAGATATAATCAATTTTGTGTTTTTTATGGTTCTTTAATGATATTAATTGGAGGAAAAAATAATAAAAGAAATAATGATATAATACCAATTGATGTTTATGATATTGAAATAAATGAAGTTTGGAATTTACTGGTGTTGGAATGGTAAGACAGTCTTCTTTTATTTTAGATAATTATTTATATTTTTATGATGGTTTTGCTGAAAATAATCAAATTCAACCAATTGGTGTTTTATCTAAAATTAATTTGGAAAGATTATTCAAAGATAATGATTATTTAATAGGTAAGATAATGGGAAAAAATAATAATAATTATAGTTATAATAATTATAATCAAATTGAAAGTCCAAATAAATATGAGAAAAAAAATAAATTTAAATTAAATCAAGATGTTGTAATTGGATCAAGAGGTGTTTATAATGAAAATAGTGATGAAGATATGGATGTTAATTCTTCAGTTTTTAGAAAAGTTTCCATTGAAAAATTACCAGATGAAAAGAAGAGATTAATATTTAATGAGAATGAAAATAATTTAATTCAAAGTAAACATATTTTTAATTATGAATTATTAAATAAATTTATTGAAATATTATTAAGATCATTTAAATATTTTGATAATAATAAAATTAATTCAATTCATAAAAATCTTCCATTTACAAGTGAGAATATTTTAAATTTATTAAATGAAGTAAAACACATTTTAGAAAGTGAAAATACTTTAATAAAAATAAGATCTCCATGTAAAATAATTTGGAAATTTATATGGTGATTATAAAGATTTAATGAGATTTTTTGAATGTTTTGGAAATCCAAGTGATGATAATCAAATGGGAGATATTAATGTAATGCAATATATATTCTTAATTGATTTTTGTGATAAGGAATTTTATTCTTTAGAAATAATATTTTTATTATTTGCTTTAAAAGTAAAATATCCTAATTTTATTTATTTAATAAGAGGTCATAATGAAGATATAAATATAAATATAAGTTATAGTTTAAATGAAGAATGTAAACAAAAAATAAATTTTGATGAAGATACATCAAATAATATATTTAATAAAATAAATGTAAAATTTAATTATTTACATTTTTTGGTGTTTTAGTTGATAATTCAATATTATGTATTCATGGTGGAATTGGTTCTACATATATTAATAATATTAAAAGTTCTATTAATGTTATTCATGATGTTATTAATAGAAAACAGCAAATTGATTTAGATTTGCTGTGGAGTGAATATTCAGATAAAGCCAATGATATTGAAAACAATTATAAAAGACATAAATTGAAAAAAGGATTTATTGTAAAATTTGGTAAAAAAAGATTAAATAAGTTTATGAATGATAATAAAATTTCTTTAATTATTAATTCACATAAATTTATTAATGAAGGTTATAAAATTTTTAATGATGAGAAATTATTAACTATTTTTTCTGGAAGTAATTATATGGATAAATATAATAATATGGGAGTTATGATAATTATTGGGAAAAAAATGACAATAAACCTATGAATATTATTCCTAGGTTGATAAATGGAAATGAAAAAAAGAATGAATCTTATAGAAAAAATAGGAGTCCTTCACCTATTTAAATATAAAAAATATACAAATGTTTTTTATTTAATAAAATTAAATAAATAATAAACACGTATATTAAATATGAATAAAAATAATAAATATTTTTAATATGTTTTAATAATAAGAAATTAAGAAAATTTATTTTTTATATTAAATATCTATATATATTTCTTTTTATTATTATTACTAATTATTATATTTGGTAATTTTGATAATGATTTAATCAAAGGAATAATTAATAAAAAAATAATAAATAAAATAACTTTAGAAAATAAATTCCAAATGATTCTAGATTTATTATTTACATTAATACTATTCATTGAAATATTTTTTCTTGAATTATTAATTGAAGATTCATTTGAATCTGTTTCACCAATTATATAAATTATTGATAAAAAGCAAATAATAAAAATATTAAATAATTTTCCTTTAATTTTTTGTTTAGAACCATCATAATAAATTTCTTGATTTTCATATTCTTTAATTTTCCCAATTTTATTATTAAATTCAATTTTAGAATCATTTATAATATTTTGCATAACTTTAATTTGTTCAATTAAGAATTTTTTCTCTTTTTTTAAATTTGAATTTTCATATTTTAAAAATTCATTTTCTTTTTTTAAATGATTTATTTCATCTTCATTTTTCATTAGATTTATTTGCTTTAATTTTTTCATTCTTAAAGCACTTTCTCTATTTTGAATTCTTTTTTTAGCTTTTCTAAAAGCAATTGGATCATCTTTTTCAACATATGTAATTTTAGTTAATTCATCATATATTATCCCATTTTCTTTTTCTCTTTGAGTTTTTTTTGTTAATTGACTTTCTGTTGATACAATTTCAATTTCTTTTTTTTCATTTTTATTTTTTTTTTCATTTGAATTTGTAATATTTGAAACTTCTTTTGATGAAATATCATTTAGAAAATCTGTTGTGTAATCTATATTCATAAAATATTTTAAAAATTTATCATTGTCTATTTCTTTTTTTGAATCATATTTTGATAATAAAGGACTATTATTGTTTTGTTCTAAATCTTCATTTAAATCAATATTTATATAATCACATTCATTTGATATGTTATTATATCCTTCATTTAAATTTGAAAAATCTTCAAAAATATTATAATTTGTACTTTCAACTTCTTGAAACATGGTCATATATTTTTTTTTATAAAATTATTTTTAATAAATCAAAAAAATAAAATTTTAAAAACAAATATAAATAATTATATTAAACAATAAATTCAAAAAAATGAATTTTTTTATGCTTGGGTTTCAGTTGTTCCAAATGGAATTGTTTTCATATTATTTCTAGTTCTTTTATTTTTATCATCTCTGTCAGTTTCTAAAATTTCATTATTATCTTTTTCTTTAATCTCAATGTAATTTTTATTAATATCTAATTTCATTTTTTGTATTTCATTATCTTTACTATCATTAGAACAAATATCTTCATTATTATCATTATCTTTAATAATAATAGAATTAGAATAATTAATATTTTTATGACTTTGTAAAATATAACTATATTCATTTGTATTAACTGAACAATTACAACAAGAAAAAAAACTTTTTTTCATCATTACTAAAATATTAAAATATGTTCTTCCAACTTGAATATTTAATGGTAAATTTTCACTTAAAACTAATTCTGGACATTGATTTAAAATTAAAGTACCAAATTTAGAATTATTATCTTCTAAAAATAATCTATTTTTTTCTTTAATTAAAAAACAATGTATTCTACTTACAGAAACATCAGTTAATAATAAATCAACATCTTTTCCTCTTCCAACTTTCAAATTTATATTTTCTTTTTCAAGATTAGCAACATATAAAAATTTATTTTTTTTATTATCAAGAATTAAACTTTCAATAACAATATATTTTTTATAATATGAATGAAAATCAATAATTTCAAATAATTTTCCATTATGTTTTATATAATCTGGGAATTTACTTTTACATAATTCACATTCAATTTGTTTAATAATAAAAATAGAACAAAGATCATTATTATCAATTTTAACACATGATTGTGTTGAGATCCAATGTTTTAAACAATCATAATGAATATATTTCATTGTTCCTGAACAAACACATGGTTGAATTAAAGGATTTTCATATGTTTCATCATCTTGATAACATATTCTACATATTTTTTTCTTTTTTGTTTTATTTATTTCAAGATTTATATTATTATTTAATATTATATTTTCTGATGTTGGCAGATTTACTATTGGATTTATTGTTTTTTTATTTTTTAATTCTTCTTTTTCGTTTAATTTTATTTCTCTAATTTTTAATATTATTCTTCCTATTTTGAAAATATCACCTTCTTTTATTAAATATTTTTTTGGTTTATTATTTTCTATTTTAGTTTTATGAAATATAAACCATGGTGTATTTATTCCTTCTAAAGTATAATTTGTTTCATCAATATAAAAAGGGTTAAATGATAATTTAAATTGTTTGTTTGCTTTTTTTACTTGAATTAATTGTTCTGCAGTTGTTGATTCACATGGTTCATTTTGAAATGAAACTGTATTATTATCTCTTATTATAAATCCTGAATTTTTAATTTCAAATTTATTCTGTATTAATGTTGAACAATCATAATCTATTAACTCACATGCATCTCTTTTCCAAGTAAATGAATTTATTTGAATACTAATATTATATCATTAAAAAAGAGTTTTACCTATAATTTTCATTCATTAAAAAAATAAATTATATTTTTAATATCTTTTATAACAAAATCATAAATAATTTTTTAATAATCTTTGTAAAATATAAAAAAATATTAATAATATATATTATAACTTTTGTATATTTAAAAATAAATAAATTATTATTCTTCCTCATCTTTGTTTTCTTTATTTTCTTTTTTTTCCTCTTCTTTCTTTTCATCAACCTCACAATAACTTCTCAAGGTTCAGGTTGGTCATCTTTAGAAGGAGGAGAATAGGAATAATAGGAAATTCTCTAAATCCATAATAATATTCATCAATTTCTTGATATTTATGTCCATTACCAAAATAAAAAAATAACTTTCTTTATTAGTATAAAATTAACAGCTCCAGGCCATCTTAAACTTCTAACACTAATAACTAAAAAATTTGCTTTATTATCTTTTTGTTCAAGTGGATTAAAATCAGGTTGTGTTTCATCTAATAATTTAATATATGGATTAATATAAATTGAATCATCATATCCTTTATCTATTTTCCAAGGTATAATACTTTTATTTGAATTAATTATTAATTTTTATCTTCATTAATACTTTTAATTCTTTTATCAAAAGGTCTTGAGCAATAAATTTTTTCTTAAAATCATCAGGCTCAATTCCTTCTGGAACTTTTCAGGTATAATATGAGATACTCTACCACATTTTAATATACCTGGAGGATAATGTATCCAATTTTTTAAATTAATTAAATCATTATATGTAAAAGTTTTAAGTTTTTCTTCAGGGACAAATGATTTATATGGACTTTCAGGATCTTCAATTGTATAATGATTAATTTAAGGAACTAATTTTGCCCCATGATATATTCTAGCAATCATACATCTTATATATTTTTTTTCAGTACCATTAAAAGTTGGATTTGAATATATTTTATTATCTAAATTACCAGTTAAAATATATTTTATTGTTCTACTTTCTCTTGTTTGTGATGGTTTAATATATGGTAATTCTATCCATTTATCACATAAATAATTTGTTACGAAATATTCATTTTTTTTTATTCTATCTTCTTTCCTTTTTTCCATATCATTATCATAGTTATAATTTTCAGCAGCATCAATTGTTGTTGCTTCTATTATATAATAATCTTTTTCAGTACCAAAAAATGTTATATTACCATTTGTTAATGTAGTTGCTAATTTTGATAATGATTTATTTAATAACATTAATTCCTTTTTTGTCATTGAAAAATTTCTGAAATAAATCATAATAATCAGGAATCATATAAAATATTATTTTTCTTTAACACAATTTTTTCTAAAGTTTTATCAATAATATCTAATAAATTAGATTTAGAAAAAGGAGAAATATTTTCAATGAAAAAATTCTTTTGTAATTGTATATTTTTTCTCATTATTTTAAATATACTTCTTTACCTAAACGTTGTATGAAAAAAGAAATTTTTTTAATAAGTTCTATTGCATTATTGATATATCTTCTAATAAATCATTATATTTAAAATTATCATTTAATGTTAATTTTGTTAAATACATTTGTTTTATATGTTGGTAAAAATTTGTATTATAGTTTTTGGTTTTAAATATTTATATGTTGAATTTTATTTTATTGATTTTAAGATTTGAATTACATTTAATGGTAAATTTATATTTTGCTCTTCTTCAGTTTCCATTCTATTTAATTATTTAAAAACATATTTGAATTTTTAAAAAATTTTATTAAAAAAAAAAATATTTTTTAATTTAATTCTTGTAATAACTACTTAAAATTTTTTCAATTTGTTCATTATTATTATCTTCAAATTGTGCTCTTCTATCTTCTTCATCAAATCTTTGGAAAACATCATCAATTTGTTTTCTAAATTCATTTTTTCTTTCTCTTTCAATTTGACTTAAAAATTGAATTTGTGCTCTGTGTTCAATTTCTCTTTCTTCTTTTTCTCTTTTTAAAATTTCTTTTAAAATAGCAATTTTATCAGTATAATATTTTTCAATTTCCATCATTGCTTTTCTTTTTTCTTCATTTTCCATTTTTCTTAATTCCATTTGTTGAGAATAATCTTCTAAATTTTTTTCTTTTTCCAATTGAAGAACTCTTGAATAAATTTCATTACACATTTTCAATTGATTATGATGATTTTTAACTTCTCTTGCTTTTCTTCTTCTTTCAATTTCATTTTCCATTTTTTTAGTTTGAATTTCTTGAATTTTTTTCATTACTCTTACATTTTGATTCATAGTCTTAAGTGCTCTTTCTTGGAAAAAATTTCTTTTTTTTTTCTCTTTTTTATAATAATCTAAAATATATTGTAATTCTTTTTCATATCTATTCATAAATTCTTTAGTTAATAAATCATCAGGATCAGGAATTCTATTTTCTATTTTCATCATTTTTTGTCTTGCTAATTTAATATTTCTTAATATTATTTCAAGCATATCATGACTATTTTGAATATTATGTTTTAAAAATACTCTATCTAATTTATTACCATATAATCTTCTAAATTCTTTTATTATTTCATATTTAAATTCTTCATCATCCATTGGTAATTCTTCTAATATTGATGAATTATCAGAAGTTGTATTTTTATTTTGAGTTTTCTTTTTTGATGATTGTGTATCATTTTGACTTTTTTTATTATTTTTAACTGAACTTTTTGATATATCACTTTGAGATATTTGATTTTTAGATGAATTTGTATTTATTTTTTCATTAACATCATTATTTTTTTTATTTGATGAACCTTTAGTATCTTGTTTTTTTTTTGAAGATTTATTAATATTACTAATATTTTGACTATTATTTTCAGAATTTTTTTCTTCAGAACTTAATTTTTCATTAGTTTTTTTAATATTATCATTATCTAAATCATCAATAGAAGCTTCAATTAATTCATCAGAAGTAGTAGTTAATTTTAATCTATTATTAGCATTATTAGGAGCAGAATGTGCACTTGGTTCTTGTATCATATTACCACTTATTTCAACATTTGAATCATCTTCATCATCATAATAATGTTCATTTCCTTTTTCTTTTTGTTTTTTTATAAAACTAGATGTATTTTTCCTTTCATCTTCATCTAATAAATCAGGAATTTCACCTTCAGAAACTTTCTTTTTATTATTATCAGAATTATCTTTACTTCTACTAACACCAGAAATATGACTTACATTCATAACATGAGAATCAGTTAAATTTTTCTCATCATTTTCATTACCATAATTTACAATATCACCACCATAATTTAATTCATTTTCATTTAATTGATTTTCTACTTCATTTTCTGCTAAATCTCTTTCATATCTTGAAATATCATTTTGAGTATAAGTTTTTCTTATATATGAATCTTCTCCATTTTCATATGCAATTTTCTCTTTCATTGCCTTTTCAAAATCTAATGCTTCAAAACATGATCTATTTCCTAACATTAATGAATTTTGACTTGAATCTTCTAAATTTTTTTTTTCTTTTGTTTTATTTTCTTTTTCTGGTTTTTTCTTTTCTTTTGGTTCAATTGGTTTTGTTTCTTCTTTTTTTACTTCTTCTTTTTTTTTCTGATTTTCTTTCATTTTTTGTATATTTGCAGATAAATCTTCAATCATATCATCATCATCAATTAATTCTTTATTATGAATATTTTCATCAGTTATATTAACTTTTCTATTCATATTTCCAGCAGAAATATTTTGTTTTTGATTTATACTATCTAATAAACTTTCTTCTTGATCATTTTCTTCAATTTTATGACCATTTCCTTGTCCGGATTCTGTTTCTTCATTATCATCATTTTGATTTTCATTTTCGTTTTCATTTTCATTTTCATTTATTAATGCTTTTATTAATTCTTCTATTAATTCTAATAAACATTTTGCACTTACTCTATCATGTTTATTTATTATTCCTGATGCACTTATATGTGATAAATCCATTTCTATTATTTCTGATAAAAGATTTATTAATTGTGTTAATGATTTTACTTTTTCTTCATTGTCTTTCCCAGGTTGAAGATCAAATTTACGATCACTTATTAAATTACCTACTATTGCTATATAAAAGTCATCTAGAAATAAATCATCTTCATTTTCTAATTCGGAAGGATAGTCTAATAATTCGAGAATATTATTTGCAATGTTAAGAAGGGAACCTTTTGGTACATTTTGATTATCTTCCATTTTATTCTTTTTAAAAATTCTTTATAAAATTTATTTATTTTATGTTAAAATAATGAGGATATAATTTTTAATTTTTATTTAGATTTTAATTTAAATCAGAAAATTATATTTATTAACTTTGAAAATTTTTAAAATTAATCGCATTAAAAAATAAATAAAAATGTTACAAAAATGGATGAGCAAGAGAAATTAATTAGAAGAGCAAAAACGTAGAGATGAAGAAAGAGCAAGAGAAACATCAAAATATTATTAAAAAATAAAAAATATATAACAACCTTATCCCTAAATCAAAAAGAACAAGAATTCCTTCAATATCAAACAAGAACATGATTTGGTAACATGGTATTAGTAGAAAAGCCAAAAGCTCTACAATATTCAATAGGAAAAGAAAAAAAAATACTCCTTTATATACATTTAATAAAACACTTTGGATTAATATATTTACAGAAAGAATATTCAAATTTTAAAATATTCTCTTCCTCCAGAAAGGAAAATTGGAGATGGATTAAAACAAACTCTTTATAATAGTGAAATATATGAAATGTATAAACATAAATATGATAAATCATCAGATTTATCAAAAATACCAAAAAAAATAGAATCATATTATAATTAATTCAATTGATTTAGAATCAATAGTAAAATATAATTTTAATAAAAAAAGTCTTTGGACCATAAAAATGAAACATATTATATTAATAGTTCTATTGGACATCAAATTATAACAAAAAATCTACTTTATCTATTCAAAGATTGGGAAGGAAACTAGAGATGGGAGAATTAATAGAGGAATGTTTAAGTCGAATTATTATTCCTAAATTTTAGATTTTAATTTTGGTTTTTGTTAAATATTTTTTTCTTATGTTTTTTTATTTTATTATTCACATATTTTTATTTAAGTACATTTTATATTTTTATTATGAATTAAATATATATAAATTTTCTTAAATTTATTTTTTTTTATTAATTTTTAAATTGTTATGAATAATGAAATTTATACTCCATTGAAAAAGTCAAGGAATTTAAAAATTGATTCATTTCCAAAAATATCAAAAACATATACTTCATTTAAAAGAGGAATTAAAAATAAATATTTACCAAAAAATTCTAAAAAAAATAACATAAATAATGAAAAAATTACATATTCTAATTTTAAATTAATACAAAAGAATTTATTAAGGTACAGAACATCACAAAAAAGATATCAAAAAATAATAATAAATAATTTAATAGCATCTGCAAAAGGACATTATTTTGTACAATTTAGAGAAAAAATTTTAATAGAATTTAAAGGAGAATTTTTAAAAAGATTTTATAGAATAAAAGAATCATTTGAAAGAATACCTAAATTTGCAAAATATTATAGAAATTATTTAAAATTTTTTTGTAAATCAATTTTTTCAAATTTTTATCATAATAAATTAATTCATGATTTTAATGAAAGAAGAGCAAGGATTTATTATAGATTTCAAAAGCAAAAAAAAGAAAAAGAACAAAATAAATATAACTTAAATAAAAATAATTTAAAAAATGAAAGAAGTAGTTTAAGAACAATTTTTGATAAAAGTGTTAGAGATAATATAGGAGAATCATTTTCACATAATTTTGTTAATTCATTTGTTTCTAATAATGAAAATGAAACTATACCAGAAAAAACATCATTTCATTCATTTAAAGAATCATATGAAGCATCAATAAAATCTATTTTAGATTTATTAAAAATTGATAATTTAAAAATAAAGAATGAAAAAAATAAGATTTTAAAACCAAATTCAAATAGTAATAAAAAGAAACTAAAAAATTTTCAAAAAAAGAAAAAAATTAATACTGATATTAATTATTTCAATATAGGAATTAGAAAGAAAAAATTTATAAATTACAAACCAGTAATTCAAATAAATAAAATATCACCAAATATTTTAAATCAGATGATATTAAAAAATTTAAAATATATTAAAAAAAATAGTTTTAGTGAATCGCAAATAACAAAAACAAATAAAGGAAAATCAAAATCCAAATCAAAAGAAAAAGATAATTTATCAACAAGAGTAGTAAATAAAAACAAAACAAGAAATTTAAAAACTAAACCTTTTTTATATTTAGACAGTGAGTCTTTAACATCAAGAATTATTAAAACAGATACTCAATTTTTAACAACAACAAGTAAAGAATTTAGTATTGAAAAAAAAAATACCAGTTCTAATAAGAATAGTAATAATAAATCAAAAAAGAAAATAAGATTATCAGACTTTATTACATTATCAACATTTAAAAATTTAAATAAAAAAATGAAAATGAAAAATTATAATATGAATGTTTCAAAAGATAATAGTTCAAAAAAAGAAAAATCAATAAATACTGTAATAAAAAAGAATTTAGAACTTTATGGAATTAATCAAACAAAACGTTCAAGAAATAAAGCAAAAAGAATAATAAAAATTGAAAATGAAAATGATTATTATAATAAAACATCATATAAAATAACAAAGGAAGATTTAAATGGAATTAATGAAATATTTAAAACTAATAATTCTCTTTCTACTTCTTCTAAAATAATGAGGACTTCTATATTATCTTCTATTTCAAATTATCTTAGTAATTATTCAAATAATAAAGGAATTGGTAATAATCCTACTAAAGTTTTTAATAATCAAAAAATTAAAAAAGGAGGTTCTGATTTAAATAATTCATCTTTAAAAAATAATTTTATTTTAAAAAATTATAAAATGAAGAATGTGTATAAAGAAAAAAAGAATTTATTCAAAAAAAAATAAATATATAATATTTAATATTTTTTAATTTATATAAGTAAATGAGTATATATTTTCCTTTCTGGTAATTAAAATATGTAAAATTAGTAAAATATAATATTAATTATTTAACTAATAAATAAATAAATAAAAAATAATAACTTAAAATAAAAATAATCCTACAAACAAACCAAAAAAAAAAACTAAAATAAAAATAAAAAATAAAAAAAACAAAAAAAAATATACAATTCCATAAAAAAAATATAAAAAATGTCATCAATCTCATTAACAAACATAACAACAACAGATCCATGGAGTGCAACAATTTATAGTATATCTCCATTTTTTTGGGCATATACAGGAGTAGCTTTTGCATTAGGATTCAGTGTATTAGGAGCAGCATGGGGAATATTCTTAACTGGCTCATCTTTATTAGCAGCATCAATAAAAGCTCCAAGAATAACATCTAAAAATTTAATAAGTGTAATTTTTTGTGAAGCTGTTGCAATTTATGGTGTAATTATGGGAATTATTATGACTGGAAAAATTGAAGCTAATCATGATCTTTCTGCTAATTATAATTATTCTCTTTGGACTGGATTTTCTTTATTTACTGCTGGATTATATGTTGGATTAAGTAATTTGTTTTGTGGTGTTTGTGTTGGTGTTACTGGTTCTAATGCTGCTATTGCTGATGCACAAACTCCAGAAACTTTTGTTAAGATTTTAATTATTGAAATTTTTGGAAGTGCTCTTGGATTATTTGGAATTATTGTTGGGATTATTCAAGCTGGAAATGCTAGTGGATTACAAACTACTAGTAAATAATAGATATTTTTTTGATATGATTTTTTATAAGATAAGATATTTAATTCTTATTTTTATATTTAAATCAATTTAAATTTAAGTTTATTTTTTTTTATAGAGTTTTTATATTTACTATAACATATTTATATGATTAATATATATATAATACAAATATATAAACATTTTTCAATATTATCATTACAAACATCATATTAAATATATTCAATATTTAATACTTTAAATTCAATATTGAAAAAAATTAATCATCTATAGTATTATCAGTTTGTATAGTCATTGATTTTGTTCTGAATCTTTTAATATTTTCTTCTCCAACATTTTTAGCAAGAACAAGAGTTTTAAAAAGTTCAAAATTAATTTTTTTCAATTTTCTCTTATTAAAAAAGTCAATTAACCCCATTTCATCAACAGCAACATTATTTTCTTTTAATGCACTAATAATAGAATCACATGTTATAAAATCTTCATCATTTACATCAAAATATTTAAAAGCTGAATATAATTTATCTTCTTTATATGTTTTAATTGATGATATTGTTCCTGCAAGAAATTCGGAATAATTGACTTTTCCATCACAATGAAAATCAAGACTATTAAAAATATTTTTTAATTCTTGTTCAGATGCTTGAATACCTAATTCTTCAAATATTTTTGGTATTTCTTCATATTCAATTTCTCCAGAATTATCTTTATCAATAATATCAAATGCTTTTTTTAATTTTAATATTTCTTTATCATTAGATAATTTAGCTAAATAATAAAAAGTTTCTTTTTGTAAAATATTAGTATATTGGAAATTTTGTAATGAATCAAGAATATCTTGATCAATAATTTTATAATCATTTTTATTATCTTCAAACATAGAAAACCATTTATGTTTTAAAGCACTATCAACTGAAATTCTTTTTTTATAATCTTTAATCAGAGCTTTCTTAATTAAATCTTTCAATTCATTAGAACACTTACTTTTATCAAGTGATTTTTTATCATATTTCCCACTTAAAATCTTTTCAAAAACTCCTTCTTTATCATGAGCTCTAAAAGGTTGTTTTCCAGTAACCAAAATAAATAAAATAACACCAATTGACCACATATCACTTTCATAAACAAAATTACCATGAATCATTTCAGGTGACATATAATAAGGTGTACCGACTCTTCTATTTTCATTTCTTGCATTTTTTTCTATTGATAAACCAAAATCAATTAATTTTAAAGCATTAAAATCTCTTGGTACTGAAAATAAAATATTTTCTGGTTTAATATCTCTATGAACAATATTATTATGATGAAGAAATAAAACTGCTTTTAAGAGACATGTTATAATTTGACAAATTTCTTTTTCGGTAAATTTAAAATATTTTTTATTTGATATTATTTTAAATAAATTATCACCTGGAATATATTCCATTACAATATGTATAAAATTATCATCTTCATATGTTTCAAAATATTTAACAATATTTGGATGATCTAAACTTCGTAAAATATCAACTTCTCTTTCAATACTATCTAAAACATGTTTGTTAAAATAATCTTTTTTTAATGTTTTTATTGCATATCTTAAGCTTTTACATTTTTTATCAACATATAAACGTATTTTTCCAAATGAACCACTTCCTAACATTTGTATATATTCATATTTTTTTCTATAGTCTGTTTGTTTTGAAAATTTTTCAAAGAGTATTGAAGAATTTCTATTACTACTTCCTGTTGTACTTCTTGCACTATCTATTTCTATTACTTCTTGTTTACCACAACAATTATTACCCATCTTTTTTTATTTTGTTTGTTTTTATATATTATATATATGTAATAAATTATTGATTTTTTTTTTGTAAATTTTATATTAATTTTAGATATTTTTAAGAATAATTCAATTAACAACTTTTTTATTTTTTTTTTAATAAATTTATTAAAAATATTTTTATTGGAATATTGAAATTATTTAATATAATTTTATTATACTTTATTATTTAATATTGAATTCAATTTAATAAATTCCTAATTTGCTTTTTTATATATTCATATAATAATATTTTATACAAAGTTAAATGGATTATTATTATTATTATTTTCGTTTTTTTTATTCATATTATTTAAACTTAAATTAGCAAATGGGTCTGTTTTTTGTGGTATTTGTTGTTGTACATTTTGATTATTCATCATATTATTATTATTCATTAAATTCATATTATTCATTTGATTATTTAACATATTATTACCCATCATATTATTACCCATCATATTCATATTATTCATTTGATTCATATTATTCATTTGATTCATATTATTCATTTGATTCATATTGTTCATTCCACCTTGTTGCATCATTCTTTGCATCATCATCATCATCATTTGTTGTTGATTCATATTTCCTATATTAATATTATTATTCATTCCCATATTATTATACATACCTCCACCCATATTCATCATTGGATTTCCTATCAAATTATTATTTTGAAAAGGATTATTTTGTTGTTGTTGATTTTGAAAATTTAATGAATTCAATGCATTTTCTAATTGATTCATTTTCTGTTCTTGTGTAGGTCCTTGTTGAATTTGTTGTTGTTGTTGCATTAAATTTACCATTCCTGGCATTTGATTATTATTATTAAAATTATTATTATTATAATTATTATTCATATTATTATTATTCATATTATTATTAATATTTGTATTTTGATTTGAAGGAGTTGTTGAGGTAAAATCAAAATTAAATGGATTATTATTATTTTGTTGTTGATTATTAGAATTTGTATTTGATGTATTTGACCAAATATTATTCCATATATTATCATTATTATTATTATTATTATTTGTTTGATTTATTGAATTTGTATTTGATGATTCATTAAATTCAAATTCTGGAACTTGTTCTTTTTTTCCTTTTTTCTTTTTCTTTTTTTTTATATCTTTTTTTTCTTTTTCTTTTATTTCAACTTTTTTTTTCTCAGTTGGTTTCTTAATAGAAATTTTAGATATTTTTTTCATTTCATCTTCTTTAATTTCATCATCATTTTTTTTCTTTTTATTATTCTTGTTTTTATCATCATCACTATCACTATCATTATCAGAAGAAGAAGAAGATGAAGAAGAAGAAGAACTTTCATCTTTTTTTTTTTTATTATTCTTATTTTTATTTTTTTTTTTAACATCATCACTTTCACTTTCTTCATTTTCTTCACTTTCATCATCATCACTACTACTATCATCTTTTTTCTTTTTATTTTTTTCTTTTTTTATATCTTCTTTTTCATCATCATCATCATCATCTTTATTTTTTTTTGGTTTTTTATAATATCTTTTATCTTTATATTTAGTAATTAAAAATCTTTTAATTTCTTCTGAATCTTTTGGATTTGGTTTTCTATCAGAACCTTCTTTAAATTTTCCCATCCAAATTTTTTTTGCATTTTCATTTCCCATTTTATCTAAAAAATCAATTTCTTTTTCTTTAAAAATACTTACTCCAGTTCCTTTTACTTTAAAATTACATTCTCTTAATAAACCTGCACAACGAGAACATACAAATGTTCCAAAGTCCATTGCTGCATATGTTGTTCCTTTTTCACCACAGTCAAAACATGTTTTATTTGGTGTTCTTTTTTTTATTTCTTCTAAACGTTTTGAAAAATCTTGAGTTGATGTCATATTTTTTAATATGTTTTTATTTTTTTTTTATTATTAAATTAATGAGATTTAATTTATTATTTATTTTTTTTTTAAATAATGAAATTATTTATTTTTTTTATTTATGATGTTCTTTAAATTTTCTTCCAGCTAATTTATAATATTCTTCAAAAATTTTATGAAAATATTTTGTTAATAATTCATCTGTTTTAATTTTTATATTTTTATTTTCACCTTTATCAATATAATCAAAACTAAAAATATTATTATCAAGATAATCAAGATTAGTTTCTAAAATATAACAAGTACAATTCATTAATTCAGATACTATATGAATATTATATTCATTTGTTTCTTTATTTTTTTCATATATAAATTTCATTTTTAACTCTTTTTGATTATGTTCATCATAAAGTTGAAGTCCAAATTCTTTTTTCCCTAATTCAACATCTTTTATTTCTTTTTCTTTATCATTTAATTTCATTGCTAAATTTTTATAATATTCTCTTTTTTCTATTAAATCTTTTTCTTTATCATCTAATTCTTTTTTCTTCTTTTCTAAATTTAATTTAGCTACATCTATTTCTTTTTCAAATTTTGCATTATTTTCTTTCCATTTTAAATATTCATCAATTTGTTTTTGTCTTTCTATTTCTTCTTGTATAACAACTTTATTTACTTCTTCTTTGTCATCTAATAATTTTTTATTTTCTTCAATTAGTTTATTTATTTTTTCATTCATATCATTTATATCACTATTCTGTTTTTTTAATTCATTTTGTAATTTAATCTTATCTTCTTCAAATTTAACATTATCATCATTTATATTTTTATTTAAAAAATACATTTGATGTCTTAAATCTTTTATTTCTTTTTCTATTTTTGCTTGTTGTTCTTCTACATTTCCTTTTAATAAACCTCCTGCAATTGAATTTACTGTTACAACTTTTGTTTTTTTTACATTTATCCATTCCAATTTCTGTTGAAGTTCCATTTTTTGTTTACCTAATTCTTGAATATTTTCATCTTTTGTTGATAGAATTTTTTCAAATTCTTTTATTTTATTTTGATATTGACTTATCTTTTTTCTTTCATCTAATAATTTTAATGATAAAGATTCTAATTTATCATATGTTTGTTCAATTAAATCATCTTCTTTAATATCATCATCCATTTTATTTTTTTAATAAAATTTTTAAAAAAGTAAAAAATAATCAGTAAAATAATATATTTTAAATAAATAATATAAAATCATAAAAAAAAAAATCGAGATTAAATTTAAAAAAAAAAAAATAAAAATAAAAAAATAATAAAATTATGAATACACAGCATATTGAAATAATAGGAAAAAACAATGAAAACAATTCAGAAAACAAATTAAAAGATATCGAACTTCAAAAATTAAAAGAAAATTCTAAAAATAATTATATAAATGAAGTAAGTGAAAGTGGAACATTTTTAATAAGCGTAAGAGCATTAGAAGAATTAATGGGTTCATACAAGGAAAGAGGTTCCGATTATAGAGATTTAAAATATATATCATCATTAGGTGGAATAAATGAAATATTAAAAAAATTAAAAACATCACCAAAAGATGGAATATCAAGTACAGAAAATAGAATAAATGATTTTGGTTCTAATAAAGTTTTTATAGAACCAGTTCCACCATTTTGTTCTTATGTATGTGAGGCACTTGAAGATTTAATGGTAAGAATTTTAATAGCAGCAGCAGTAGTTCAAATTGTATTAGGTGCAACTTTAGGTGAAGATCCATCTAAAGATTGGATTGATGGTTTAAGTATTATTTTTGCTATTTTAGTTGTTACTCTTGTTGGTTCTATTACAAATTACCAAAAAGAAAATAAATTTCATGAATTAAATGATTTACAAAATGAAGCAACTAAATATAATGTTATTAGAAATGGTTTTCCTAATGATATATCTAGTGATGATTTATTAGTTGGTGATTTAATTCATATTATGATTGGTGATATTATGCCTGCTGATTTATTATTAATTGATGGTAATGGGATTAAAATGGATGAAAGTTCATTAACTGGAGAAAGTGAGACTTTAAAAAAGGAAATTTTTGAAAAATGTGTTGCTAAAATTAATAAAAATAATCCACCTTCACCACTTTTATTATCTGGGACTAATTGTGTTGAAGGTACTGGAACGGCTATTGTTATTGCTGTAGGTGATCATAGTCAAAAAGGTATTATTAAAAGAACTGTTGATAATGCACAAGAAAATAGTCAAACACCACTTGAAGTTAAATTAGAATCAATTGCTGAAAAAATTGGTTATTTTGGTATGGGAGCTGGTATAATAACTTTAGTTGCTTTATTTATTAGATTTATTGTTGATTATAAAAATAATACTGAGGAATATAATGATGAAAGTGTACAACAAGCATTAATGTGTGGTTATGTTATTACTTTTCCTAATACAAAAAATAATAAAAAAATTTGGAGTGTTGTAAGTGCTAAATTGACTAATCCAAAAAAAAAAATTAGTAGGAATATTTTAAATATTATTATGTTGTGTGTTTCTATTATTGTTGTTGCTATTCCTGAAGGTTTACCACTTGCTGTTACTTTGAGTTTAGCTTTTTCTATTAAGAAATTAATGGATAAACAAAATTTAGTTAGGAAAATGCATGCTTGTGAAACTATGGGAGGAGCAAATTATATTTGTACTGATAAAACTGGGACACTTACTAAAAATGAAATGAATATTTTTAAAATTTTAACAGCTAAAAATGAAATAACATTAAAGGAAACTTTAGATATTGAAAATGCAGGTAATTTAGATCATCCATCACATGAAACAACAGAGAAAAAAATGAGAGAAGATCATATGATATATTTTAAAAATGAAAATTATTGGGATATTTTAAAAATTTCAATTGCATTAAATATAGATGGTACAATTAATCAATTAGAAATACCTAATATAAATGGTGATACTGAAGAATGTGAAACAAAAAATAAAACAGATAAGGCATTTATTGATTTTTTATATAGATTTAAATCACCGATAAGTGTTGAAAGAAAAAAATTTATAAATGACAAAAAATATTATAAACAAATTCCATTTGATTCAAAAAGAAAAAGAATGACAACATTTGTTACAAATCCTAATTTCCCAACTCAATATCGTCTATTTACAAAAGGTGGAGCTGAAAATGTAAAAAATATATGTAAATATTATTTAGATCCAGATACAGGTGAAAAAAAAAGATTAGTAGATCAACAATTAACATTAATAAAAGATTCAATAGATAAATTTAACAAACAAATGCTTCGTTCATTATATATATGTTACAAAGATATAACAAAAGAAGAATATGATAATGCTGAAAATCCAGAAAATGATTCAGATCAAAATGAATTAATTTTCATTGCAGTAGTAGGAATAAGAGATTCATTAAGAAATGGAGTTAAAGAAGCAGTTTTAAAATGTCAAAAAGCTAGAGTAAATGTAATAATGATAACTGGAGATAATATTGTCACTGCTACTGCAATAGCTAAAGATTGTAATATATTAGGTGATGATGTTAATTTAGATAATATAACATGTAATGATGTTGAAGAAGATCCTGATTTTACTAATATTCCTGATAAAAGAGATGAACATATTCAAAATATTATGAATAATAAACCAAAAGCAATAACTGGAAATACATTTTATCAGGCAATTGGTGGTTTAATTTGCAAAACTTGTGGTGAAGAAAGTAATATTTGTAAATGTCCAAAAACTCAAGCAGAAGCTGAACAAATATCAAAAAAAACAGGATTACCTAAAAAACAAATAAAATGTGATACAATAAAAGATAAAATTCATTTTATTGAATTAACAAGGAATTTAAAAGTAATGGCTCGTTCTCAACCAATACATAAATATGCATTAGTTCTTGGATTAAAAGAATTAGATAAAATTGTAGCAGTAACTGGTGATGGGACAAATGATGCTCCTGCTTTAAGTAAAAGTGATGTTGGTTTTGCAATGTTTGCAGGAACTGATATTGCAAAAGACTCCTCAGATATAATAATAATGGATAATAATTTTTCATCATTAGTAGTAGCAATTATTTATGGAAGAAATATATATGATAATATTAGAAAATTTCTTCAATTTCAATTAACTGTAAATTTATGTGCTTGTCTTCTTGTTTTTATTTGTGCTTGTATTGGTAATGATACACCATTAACAACAATTCAAATGTTATGGATTAATTTAATAATGGATTCATTAGGTAGTCTTGCTTTAGCAACAGAACCACCATATGAAGAATTACTTGATAGAAATCCAACTAAAAGAGATGAAAGTATAATAAATGGGAAAATGTGGAAACATATTTTAATTCAATCATTATTTCAATTAGGACTTTTATTATTTTTATATTTACATGCTCCTAAATTTATAAAAGAGGATGATCCAGTTAGATTAGCTGAAAATGAAATAATAAATTTTTGTTATGGAAAAATGCCAGGTAATACTCATGAAAATAATATTATTTTTGGTATAGTTACAAAATGGGATAATTCTGATAAATTATTACCAGGAATGACAGAAATTGAATGTGGTGGTTATGCTGATAGACAAGATTTATCAGTTGCTTTTGATCATTTTGTAAATATTAATGGTGCTTCAACTCATTTAACTATAGTTTTTAATGTTTTTGTTATTTATACATTATTTAATCAAATTAATTGCAGAGTTATTAATGATTCTTTTAATATTTTTATTAGAATTCATAAAAATTTTTTCTTTCCTTTAATTACTATTTGTGAATTATCTTTACAAGTTATTTTAATGCAATTTGGTAAAGAAGCTTTTAAAGTAACAGAAAGAGGATTAACATGGGCTCAATGGGGAATATGTATTGGATTTTCTAGTTTAACTTTTATATTAAGTATTGTAATTAAAGTTATTCCTTTAGATGAATATATACAAAAAATTTTAGAAAGTTCTTCAAAAGATAATAAAGTTGCTAATATGAATGATTTATTACTTTCAAATTCTAATATGAGATTAATAGAAAAAAATGAAGTTAGTGTTTTTGGTAATAATAAAAATGTTAAAAATATTGAATTTAGGGATAATAATAATCAAGAAATTAAAATTAAAAAAGAAGGTTCTGGTATTTCAAGAGGAAGAAGGGCAAGTATTAGTGTGAGTAGAGGTGGAAGTATGAGACAAAAGAAAGCAGATATTAATTTTACTCATCAATAATTTATGATAAATTTTTTTTACATATGATTTTCGGTAAATTTTTTTTTTTTAAAATATCTTATATAATATATATATAATTTGTTGATATTTATGAAAATGATAATTATAATTATATATTTATTCTCTAAATTTTTAATTTTTAAATTATCGATGAAAATTTTAATTTTTTTATAAAAATTTAAAAATCAAACAAACTATTTAATATAAATTTTATTCGCTAATTATAATTATAAAATAAATAAGTAATTTTCGTCTTAAAATTTTTGAAAAAAGTTTAATAAAAAATATAATTATAATTTTAATAAAATTTTTAATAATAAAAAAAAATTCTTAAAAAACAAAATTTTTTATTACTTTTTATTAAAATAAGGGAAATTTTGTCCAAAACAATACCCACCTCTTAAAGTTCTAAGAACATTTTGTTTAAAATTATCCATATTTTCCCTCATAACATTAGCAGCTTCATGATTAAGAGGATCATTAGGATTAGGTTCAGTAAACAAATAATAAACACCAGCAATAGATAACATAACATTCATAGTAGGTTTCCAATCTTCTTTTAAAATATTTAAACAAACATTTCCATCAAAATCAATATTAGGGTGATATATTTTAGTTTCACATAAAACTTTTGGTGGATTAAATGGATAAGTATCTGGAACTGTGAATGAAAAAACATATTTTCCTCCATACCATAATGAATCTTTTTCTGGAGTATATTCTACTTTAAATGACATAAAATCTTTTTGATCTTCTTTTTTTATTAGTTTTGCTTGAGGAACGTTTTTACTTAAATTATTTAAGTCTGGAAGTTCTTTTTTAAATTGAATTTTTCCTGCTGTGTAAGATTCTTTCTCTTCATTTACTTGTTCTTCCATTTTTTTTTTTCGGTTTTTTAGTCCTATCATTTTTTTTTTTGTATTTTTTTTTTTAAATATTTATTTTTTAAATTAATTCATTATCTATTTTTTTAATATTTTTTTATATTTTGGTAATTTAATTTTGTAAAAATGTGAAAAGTTTTTTATATTTATTATTCTAAAATTTAAAAATAAATAGAATTTTAAATTCTCAAAATTAAATATCTATTTATAAAATATAATAAATATCATAAATTTATAATCTAATAAAATCTATTGATAAATAAATTTTTTATTTTTAAATTGAAATCAATATTTCTACTATTAAAATATATTTAAAAAATAATATCAAAAAATCAATTTATTTCTTTTCATTTTTCTCAGCCCATTCTTTTCTCAACTTCCTATCATGTCTTTGTATATTTTCTTGTTCATCTTTTTTTTCTTGTGCACCATCTAAATCTTTTTCAAGTAACTTCAAAGAATCAGGTCTATAAATAGAACTACTTTTAATTTGATTAGGAATAGGATAAGCTTGAATATTAATATTTTTCCTAATATCCCAATATCTTTCACCATCAATTTCAATATATTCTAAATAACTTCCATTAACTTTACTAACAACTTCATCATTTTTTGTAATAGTACCTTCAAAATAATCACTTAATTTTCCATAAGGACCCATATTAATAACAGCTTTATAACCATTAACTAAATCATTAAAAATTAATTCACCTATACTTTCTTGTCTCATAGTTCCCCAAAATGTATTACCAAAATTATCAACAGGATAATTAAATTGTATTTTTGATTTTGTATTTGAAAATTCTGCAAATCTAGTTCCTGAATTTGTTAATTTAAATGAATTAAACCAACCATTAGAAGTAAAATCAAAGTAACCATAATATCTCCATTTATTTTCATTACCAATAATAAGAAAATGACTTCTTGGTGGATGATGACTAGTTTGTTCAACATATTCATGTGAACCATCTTCCCAAATCATTTCATAAGTTTCACCCAAAATTGGATTTAAAGGTTTTAAAAATACATTACTTTTATACCATGAAGAAAAACAAGCAACAATAGTATATTTCATTTGTTGAAGAGGATCATTACTTTCATATGCTAAATTCATATATAAAGGATAATTAAAATGACCATTACAAATATGTTGTAAAATACTTATTGGAACCATAACTTTAATTGGTATTGATACTGTTGTAAAATTAAAATCACCTGATAATATTTTTTTACCTATTTGTTTAACTAAATCCCAACCTATTCCTCTTAATAATGATGTTGTTTTTTCATTTGGAAAATCGACTCCTCCATAATAATTATTTGCAAATGGTGGTCTATATGTGTCTTTTAAATCATTTGATGTTTTAAAATTTTTTATGTATTTTTCATAAAAATTTTTGTACATTTCTTTTTCATTGTGTTTCATTTCTAATTTTTCTTTGTTTGCATCTATTATTTCTATTGGACAAAATGAAATTACATTACCCATTAAGTTTTCTAATTCACCTTTTATTTCATTATATTTTGGAAATAAATTATCATTATTTTGAGTTTCAGTATCTTCTGTTTTTTCTGAATTTTCTGTGGACATTTTTTATCTTTTTGAAAGAATATATAAATTTTTTATGTTTTATTTTTATAATTTTTTATAAAAGTTAATTATTTTAAGGAGTTAAAAATATTATTTATTATTTTTCTTTAATATAAAAATTAATAATTTCCTTCTTTTATTATTAAATAAAAAAAAAATAAAAAAAATGATTTTTTATATACAAATAAAAATATATATAAATTATAAATTATAAAATTCCCTTAATACAACATTACTTAAACAAAATAACTATAACAGAAACATCATCAATATTCTCATTATTGCTAATAAATTTTTTCCTAGCTAAATCAATTAATTTTTGAGCAATAATTTTTTCAGCATTAACCAAATTATAATTCTCAATTAAAATATCAGAAACTTTTTGATTAGATAAATATTCCCAAATACCATCACTTCCAATAACACATCCTAAAGAATCACCACTAATTTCATTTTCAATAATTTCAGGATCACTAATAACTCCAATTTTTTTTGCAATTAAATCACCAATTGATCTACTTAATGCTATACCAGGATAATTTTTTCCTTTTTCAAATACTCTATATGGACCATGAGTATTAATTTTATAAATTTCTCCATTTGAATTTTCTATTCTTTCTTTTTCTATTTCATTTATTGGTTTATGTTCATGACTTAAAAGAAATATTTCATTTTTATTTATTAATATTGCTTTACTATCACCAATATTTATACATATTAATTTTCTTCCACATTGAATTATTTGACAAAAAGTTGAACCACTTAATTCAATATCACAATTTAAATTATTTAATTCATTTATTAATGAATTTATCATATTTTTAACAAAAATGTAATTATTTTTTGATATTAATTTATATATATCACATGGTGTTATATTGAAATGTTTAAGTGATGATAATTTTATATTTTCTGTTTTGTTTTTTGGACAATAAAAATGAGTTGATTCTTTAAAAAAATTAGAAATGTATTTTTGAATAAAAGATGATATATGATGACCATCTTTTCCATGTCCATCAAAAACACAAAATATTGAAAAATTTTTTATTCCTAATATATCTTGTATTACTAATAATCTATCTTGATTTATTTTTTGAGACATTTCATTATTTTCTATTATTAATCCATTTTTTGTATCTAAATAATATGTTATTTTTTGATTTAAACTTTTATTTAAATGAAATAAACGATTTATTAAAAGAATACTTTTTGATTTTTGTTTATTTGCTTCATCTGTTTTTGTTACACCTAATGTATATTTTATACTTTCATTATATTTTTTTGGAGTAAAATGAACATTTGTTCTATTTATATAATTTAAATTTATTACTGAATCATTTCTTAAATTTGATTGATTTATATTATTTGAAGAATAATTTCTTTTATTTTTAGATAATAAATTTATTTTTTTTTTTGAACGACTCATTTTTAAATGTTTTTTTATTTCATTATTATTTTCATTATCTTTTTCTTTTTCTTCTTCCTTTTCATTTTCTTTTTCATTTTCAATTTCTTTTTCTTCTTCATTTTGTTTTTCTTTTTCATTTTCAATTTCTTGAAATGATTTTCTTCTTTCATGCTTTATTAAATTTTGAAATGAATAATTTTTTTTTAAAAAATGAGTTTTAGCTTTTTTATATAAATTAAAATTACTTTCTTCTACTATTGATTCATCTGGTTGAATTAGAATTAATTCACCCAAATCTTTTTGGTTTTTCCTATTTGGAAGTGGAATTAAAGGAAGTTTATATTTTGAACCTAATGATTCCATATGTTTAAATTCTTTTCTTTTTATTTTTTTATCATCAAGTGAAAATTTACTATATATAACTTTGCTATTAAATTTTTTTTTGTTATTTTTACTTTCCTCAGACATTGCAAAATTTATTGTAAAAAATTATTTTTTATATATTAAATACTTAAAATAAAAAATATAAAAAAAAAGTAAAAATTAATATTATATTATAATATTATTATTTTTTATTCATCTTCAAATTTATCAAAAATTTCAGAAATATTTAATCCTTCCCTCATTTTAACATAACTCATATCATCATAAATTGTAAATCTAAGAACAGGTTTATTTTTATTATCATAAATTTCAACAATATCTCCATCAATTAATTTAATAGCACTAAAATCAGTTAAATTCCAAGTTTCTGCAATTTCTTCAAAATAATTATCAAAAGACATAATTCTTTGTTGATTTTTACCTAATTGTTCAAATAAATCTTTTGCATTTATATTATCCCATAATTTATCATTTTCAATATAAATTTTTAATTGTCCATCACCAATCACAATTACTTTTGCATCTTGTAATGTATCACTTTTATTAAAAAGACTTGGGAATATATCACAACAAAATCCTTTGAATTCATATCCACAATTTAATATTATATTTCCACTTTTATCTTCTATTTGATCTTCTAATAATGGTAACTCCATATTATTTTTTACTTTTATTTGTAAATCTTTTGGATTCAGTGGAGTAAAAATTGGAATATTTTCATATATTATTATTTTATTATTTAATGAATATAATATATCACTAATATTTTTTCCTACTTTTATTTTATTAAAGAAAAAACTATATTCATTATCAAATGTTTGTATTATTATTCTATTTAAATAATCAAAATGTAATATTTTTTGAATATCATCAATAATAATTTTCATAGTTTCATCTTTTGTAAATTCTGATAAATTATATATTTGATCAAAATCACTAATTTCGATAAATTCTATAAATTTATTAGTTATATATAATAATCTACAATCTGTTATTTTTGCAGTACAATTAGTAATGAAACAAGGAGTAACATAATAAATATATTTTTCATTTAAAATATTACTAATATTAACTTTTAAACTTGATTTTTTTGAAACATCAATTATTTCCTTAATAAAACTTTTTCTCATATTACATCTTTCAAAAATATAAGAACGTGTAAATGCTTCTAAAATATCATATTTTCTTGAAGGACATCTACTCATATATTCTCCTATAATTGATGAATTAATTTCTATCATTTCATTAAGTAATTTATTTTTATATGCAGTTTTAGAATTAATATTATCATTATTTAATTGAATTGGTTTATTCATATATTCTTTTATTGTTTCTATAAATATTTGAATTATTTCATAATCTATCATTGTTCTTAATGTTGCTTCTCTTATTGATTCAGATACAAAACTTAATGTTTGTAATAATGATATAATTACTTCTGAACATTTACATATTTGACTTAATAATAAAATATGGTCTTCATTTTCAATATTAAAATCTTTTTTATATACTCTAACAATTTTTCTTATAATATATGATATCTTTCCTATTTTAACTAATAATTTATTATCAATTTCATCATTTCTTTTTGATTTATCTATATCATTATATCTATTATAATATTCTATTGAATTTTTTAAAATATGTTCCATAATAATTAATATTTTAGTTCCATTATTATTTTCTTTAAAATTACTACATTCTGCTAATTGACATAATTTTGTTATATTTTCTTTTTCATATAAAATATGAATAATTTCATTTTTAATTGATTTTTCATATGGATGTTCCAAAACAGCATAAATACATCTGAAAAAAGCAGAAATAAATAACGAACGTAAATAAGGATTATTTGGAGTTTCCTCTTTTTTATCTCTAATTAAATTATTATTTGCTCCATAAATATTATAAATCATTAATTCATTTTTAATATAATTCAAATTTGAAAAATCATTTTTATTTACAATATTATAATCTTCTTTTCTTAAATACTTTTTAAATTTTTCATAAATTGAATTATTATCATCATCGATTAAATTATCTTCATCATCAGAATCTTTATTATTAAAATTATGATATAATTCTTCATTATCAGAATTTTCACTTTTTGAATCATCTTGATCAGTAATTTCTTTTTTCCCATCTTTTTCATCAAAATAAGGATAATGATTAATAGAATAAATAATTTTATCAATATCTTTACAAAAAAGATTATCCATAACTCTACTAAATTGAGATATTTGTTTTTGTGAACATTGACCTAAAATAAATTCTAAAACAACATGAAAATTTTTAATAAAAGTTTTTTGTTCATTTTGTAAATCTTTACCTAAACTAATTGCATAATCATATTTAATTTTTTTATAATATTCTTCATTTTGTCTCCAATTATTACTTAAATCTTTTATTCTAATACATTCTCTATCAATCATTTTTTTTCTAAGATCTTTCATAATTGAAATACAATCTTGATTATAATTTAAATTATAAAGTTCATATTTTTTATTTTCTAAAATATCACCTAAATGAATTAGTAATATTAAAGAAATATAATTATAAGGATTAATTTGTCCATTTTTAATTTCAATTAATAAATTATTAACAACCCAACCACAATGACATTTTTCAATTTCTAAAGGAACTCCAATTTTTAAATTATAATTAATACTTTCTTCTTCAGAAACTAACAACTTATTCATTTGAGGTGTATTTTGAGGATCAGAAAAGAATTTTTTTGTATTTTCAAAAGTACTAACATTAATTAAAAAAACAATTAAAACAGCAGTCATTAAAATTTTATCTTCATTTTCTTTCTCAATAGAATTTTTTAATAAATCAACTTTAGATAATAAACTCATCCCCATAAAAATAGCTTCTTTACAAGTTTCAATATTATTAAAATTTCTATTTTTCAAATGATATAAAAACCATTTATTTAAAATTAAAAAAATAATTGCAATAATAGTTTGAAATTTACCAGCAATAGTACTAATATAACCTAATTGTCTATAAATAGAAGCAATTTCTTCAGGTTCTAATTCTTCAACATTAATAGCATAATAACATTTAACAACACTTAATTTAACATCTTCATTAGGTAAAATAAGTGCATTTGCTAAACCTTCATCTCTATTTAATTTATTCATTTCACTTGCTATATCTTTACAAATATAACCAATTGATGAATTATTTCTTGAATTTTCACCAAAAAATGACATTAAATTTATTAAACTTATATATAATTCATTTATTATTTTTGAATCCATATAACGTAAATCAATTGGTTTTCCTCTTTCTAAAGTACGTTCACCATATTGATATGCAATTTGACATATTTTATTAAATTCTGGTGTTTCTTTAAATAATAATGGAAGTAAATATCTAAAATTATAAAATTTTCCACATATTTTTGAAAATTCATTTGGACTTTGATTAATTTTCCTATTATCAATTGTGTAATTTACACAATCACATGCTCCTGAAAATATTATTGGACATATTATTTCATTTTGTCCTAAAATTTGTACTATTTTCATTAATAATGAATTATTATCTAAAAATTTTATTACGTCTTCTGAAAGTCCTAAAAATGCACCATAACATTGCATTAATGATTTACATTCTGTTTTCTTATTGTATATTTTTTGCCTTTGTGACATTATTTCACTTTCTTTTTGATTTGAATTTGTAAATACTGTTTGGAGTAAATTATTTAATTTTTGCTCTATTCTATCTCTAATTCCTCCTTTACTAACTGATTGGTTAAATACTTCAAAAATGTTTTTTGTCTTTTTCTTTTTGTTGTTTATATTTGAGTTTCTTGCTTTTAAATTTGTTTCTTGGTTTTCATTATTTGGAGTTGGTGTTTCCAATAAATTATCTTCATTTTGTTTATTTAATTTTTCTTTTTTTTCTTTTTCAATTAATTCATTATTTTTTTGAATTGTTTGTAATCTACAAATAATTTTAATAATTTCAAGTAAATTTTTTAAAATATTTAATTGAGATTCACTATTTACAATATCATCATCTTTTGCAGCTAAAATTTCTTTTAAATTCATATTACATAAAGTAACAAATTCTGAATTACTCATATAATCATGTAAAAAACATTGACTTTCTAAAGAAAGACATTTAGTAACGAATGCAATAACAGAATTAAATAAATTTAAATAAACAACATCAATATTATTATTTCTTGATTTTTTATCATAACTATCAGCAGCAGCTTTATAATTTAAATTATAACCAATTTTTAAACCAATATCCATAATTCTTTTCAAAATAACTTTCATAATATTCATTAATTGAGGTTCATCAATAAAAACTTGTAATGAATCAAGAACAGAACAAGGAATATTTTCTTCTCTAGTTTGTTTTAAAAAAGTAGAAATATTAGTAATAACTTCAATTAAATCATTTGCATTTTGATTAGTAATTCTTTGTTTTAAACAACTTAAAGCTCTAGAAGCAAATTTTCCAAATTTAACAGTTGCAAAATTACCAATTGCTGCATATAATCTTTTTTCATATCCTGAGACTCCATCAATTATCTTTTCAATATAATCTAAAAATATTTCAAAATCATCTAATTCTTGATCTTCTGGACTATCATCTGAAACAATATTCAAATTATTAATATATATATCAATCATATCATCTAATTTTTCAAAAGCTTTATCATTTAATGTTCCTAATTGATTTATTTTTAATAATTCTTCATTTATTAATTTTAATGTTACTTGTTCATTTCTTTTATATGATAAATTACTATCTTTATATGATATTATATTTTCTCTTGCTTCTAAATCCATCATTCTTTCTCTCAATGCTTTTAATTGAGATGAATAATCTGGAATTTTTTCATTACTTTTTTTAATTATATTATTTGTTAATCTACCATTTAAAATTTGTAATTTTGGAAAACTATATACTATATATGATTGGTATGTATCTTTATATTTTTTTTTTGTTGTAAAATTATTTCCTGCTAAACCTAATGTTACTAATTCTTTCATATATGGACCGAAATTTTCACAAAAAGTAAAAAATTCTTTTACTTCACTAAATTCTATTAAATTTTCACTTAAATCTAAAACTGATAAAGTTTTTTTTACACTTTTAAATGAATCAAATGAAATTGTTTTAATTGAATTTTGACTTAAATATAATTTCCTTAAATTAGGTAAATTTATTAATTCAAACATTTTTTTAATAAAATTTCTACTTAAATTTAATTCTCTAAGAGCAGGTAAACATAAATTAACTTGACTAATATGATTATTAGGTGCTAATAAAATTTGTAATTTATCATAACCTTTTAAAGTTAAATTTGATACTTTATTATTATCTAATTTTAATATTTTAATTTCACTATATATTTTTTTATAACTTTCTGTTTCTAATTTACTTATATCAACTAATTGATAAATTATTTTTTTTTCTTTTTCTTCTCCATTATTACCTTTTATTTTTTCTATTTTTTCAGTATAATCTAATATTTCATCTTTTTTAAAAGTTTCAGCTTTAATTGGTTTATCTTCTAATTCAGTTTTATATTCAATTTCATTTTCTTCATCCATTTAATTTCTTATATATATATTATTTTAAATATTATAATATTTTTTCAAATTATATAAAACTTAATTTGATTCAATTATTATAAAAATAATTAATGGGATGTGGAGCAAATATTCCAAAATTGCCTTTAGATCAAAGAGTAGGAACTCTTTTTAAAACTGGTGAATTGGGGAGTGGTGATGATCCTGAAAATTATAATAATCAATCAAAAAAAAACAAAAAAAACAAAAAAAAAAATAATGAAAATGATGAAAATAGTAGTGAGAATAATAATGAAAATGATGAAAATAATAGTGATAATAATAATGAAAATAATATACAAAATGGATTTGATAATAATATAAATATTGAAAATGAAAATGATGATAATGAAAATAATTTAATAGAAAAAATAAATAAAATTAATTCAAGTGAATCTGATGAAGATGATGAAAAAAAAAAGGATAGAAAATTATATAAATTTATGAGAATTTTATTAACAAAAAATCAAAATGGTGAAAGTGATGAAGAAGAAAATGAAAATGAAAATATTGATGATGAATATGAAGACAATGAAAATGAAGAAAATATTGAAAATGATGATGATATAATTAGACAAGAATATAGTGATGAATTATTTGTTAAATTAAAAAATAATATTAATTATGATATTATATATAATAATCAAGAAAAAAATTCAAAATCCACGAAAAATGAATCTCAATTTGATGAAATTGGATTAAATATTCAAAATATACAAAGTACTGCTTATATATTAAAAGATATAACTAAATCAAATGGTTATTGAAAATATAGTTAAATTTTTTTTATATCAAATTAATTTTCATTTAAATAAAAAAATAAACTAATAATATTATAAAAAAAAATATTCATTTTTAATTTAAAAAAATTTTTTTAAAAAATTCATAATATCAATTAAAGATATCAATTTAGATAAATAAAGAAAATAAAATAGAATAAAATAAATAAAATAAAAAATACCAAACTAAAATAAAAAATTAAATTTTCCTTTTTTATTAATTTCATTAAATTTTGTCCAAATTTCTTTTTTAACATCCTCTTCATTTTTTTCAGCATCAATTTCAATATAATTAATTTTATCTTTCAAATAATTAATAATAGGTAAAGTATGTTGATTAAAAGTATTTAATCTTTTATGAACATAATAATCACCCATTGCAGTAATTTTATCAACTTCTCTCTCAAATAATTTATCATCATTATCTATTTTAAGATAAATTAAAGAATGAATCATTAAATTTTTACCAATAATTTTTTTCCATTCTGTAATATTACTTTCACTTTTTGGAAAAGCTTCAATTATAATAAATTCTGAAGGAAGATATTTAATTTTATCATTTAAAATATTAACTAAATCTTCACTTGAGACTAATTTATCTTCATTTATTTGATCTAATTTCATACTTGATTTAATTAACATTTCATATCTAATTAATGCTTCTACTTGAATTATATCACAATTATGAATTTGATTTTTTAAATATATTGATTGTGATTTTTGACCACTTCCAGGTTTTCCTATTATAAATATTATTTTTTTATTTATTGTTGATGATGAATCACAACCCATATTTTTAAATATCAATTAACTAATTTTATTTAATTAAATATAATTTTTTTTTTTTGAGA
>JAEEGK010003991.1_pt1 | contig 36417 bp, 22 predicted proteins | sample 8958771 | NCBI WGS metagenome assembly JAEEGK01 (sample SAMN16246547, study PRJNA631951) | gut metagenome | biome: gut microbiome; feature: rumen; material: SC-attached | host: Bos | place: Iran: Karaj | collected 2018-10 | reverse complement strand
CTGTACTCGTCGGTTCGCCAACAATCAACAATGGTCACTCGTTTGCTATTGCAGGATTGCTTGAGATGGCCAGTGGATTGAAGTTCAAGAATAAAAAGGCAGCAGCCTTTGGATCTTACGGCTGGGGTGGTGGTGCCGTCAAGCAGATTAGTGCCAAATTGGAAGAGGCGGGTTTCGCTCTCGTCAACGAAGGGTTGCAAAAACTTTGGGTTCCCGACCAGTCTGTTTTGTCTGAATGTACTGAGTTTGGTCGTCAGTTTGCTCAGGCTTTGTAATGCGACTACTGATATCATTAATCATAGCAACACTATTGTCTGTATTGCCTGTAAAGGTATTACAGGTAGATCATTTTAGCCCTCTAATTATTGGCTTTTGTCGGTACCGATGAGGTATATGTCAAGGATTCCAAACACAAATAACTATGAAAAAAGTACTTAAGAATTTGGCATTCGTTGCCGCTACCGTGTTGATGCTCTCAGCATGTTCAGAGAAGAAAACAAATGAAGTGAACAATTTCCGTATCCAACGTGGTACCAACGTGAGTCACTGGCTGTCACAATCGGAGGAACGTGGCGAGGCCCGCCTGTTGCATATCCAGGAGGACGACTTTGCCCGACTTGATTCGTTGGGCTTCGATTTCGTACGTCTGCCGATTGACGAGGTACAGTTCTGGGACGAGCAGGGTAACAAGCTCCCTGAAGCATGGGATTTGATGCTAAATGCCATCAATTGGGCAGAGAAACATCACCTGCGCACCATCGTTGACCTGCACATTATCCGTTCTCACTATTTCAATGCTGTTAACGAGGGTCAGGCTGATGCCAACACGCTGTTTACCTCTGAGAAGGCCCAGCAAGACCTGATTAATATGTGGTATCAGCTGTCCGACGTTCTGAAGGGCTATAGCAATGACTCAGTAGCTTACGAATTCATGAACGAGCCTGTGGCTGAAGACCATGAACAGTGGAATCAGCTTATTGCCAAAGTTCACAAGGCATTGCGTGAGCGTGAGCCCCAGCGTACTCTGGTCATCGGCTCCAACATGTGGCAGAGCTATGAAACCATCAAGTATCTGAAAGTACCTGAGAACGACAAGAACATCATTCTTTCGTTCCACTATTACAATCCTATGATCCTGACCCACTACGGCGCGTGGTGGACGCCTATTGGCAAATATACAGGCAAGGTGAACTATCCTGGTGTACTCGTGTCGAAGGAGGACTATGAGGCTGCCAATGACACCGTTAAGAAGGTTATCGATGAGAACAAGTTTACCACTGTGGAGTGGAACATTGATAAGATTCGTGCCGATTTCAAGGATGCTATCGAGGCTGCCAAGAAGTATAATCTACAGTTGTTCTGTGGCGAGTGGGGTGTCTACGAACCCGTCGACCGTGAACTGGCTTACAAGTGGACGAAGGATATGTTGACTGTGTTCAAAGAGAACAACATTGCCTGGACCACTTGGTGTTACGATGCCGACTTCGGTTTCTGGGACCAGCAGAAACACGAATTCAAGGATAAAGGCCTTGTTGATCTGTTGACTGAGAAATAACTCGAAATTTCGAAATCTCGAAAAATCGAATAATATAAAGAATATCAATAATATGAAGACATTCGGACATTTTGACGATCAAAATCGCGAGTACGTCATTACCGACCCCGCAACACCGTTTCCTTGGATCAATTATCTGGGTAACGAAGATTTCTTTGGATTGATTTCTAATACTGCCGGTGGCTACGACTTCTACAAGGATGCCAAGTTCCGCCGTATCACGCGCTACCGCTACAACGGAGTGCCTATGGATGCTGGTGGTCGCTATTTCTATATCAATGATGGTGGCACCGTGTGGAGTCCAGGTTGGAAACCTTGTAAGACACCACTCGATGCGTACGAGTGCCGTCATGGTATGAACTACACCCGCATCACTGGCGCAAAGAATGGGGTAGAGGCCTCAGTTCTCTTCTTCGTCCCTTTGAAGACGTGGGCTGAGGTGCAGAAACTGACGCTCCGCAATACCACTAACGAGGTGAAGACACTAAAACTCTTCTCCTTTACTGAGTGGTGCCTGTGGAACGCAGCCACCGATATGGAGAACTTCCAGCGCAACTGGTCTACGGGCGAAGTAGAAATTGAAAACGGCTCTACCATCTACCACAAAACGGAATATAAGGAGCGTCGTAACCACTACGCTTATTATGCGCTGACCAACGCCAAGGCTGATGGCTACGATACTGACCGCGAGTCGTTCGTGGGTCTTTACAATGGTTTCGAGGCACCACAGTGTGTCATGGCTGGTAAGCCTGCTATGTCTTTAGCTCATGGTTGGAGTCCTATTGCCTCGCACTATATCGAGGTGACACTGCAGCCTGGCGAATCGAAGGACTACATTTTCCTATTGGGTTATGTCGAGAACGAACAGGACGAGAAGTTCTCACAAGAGGACATTGCCCGCAAGCAGCGTGGCGAGTTAATATCTTCACAGGATTCCGATGTGACGTTGGTCAACAAGAAGAAAGCACATGCTGTCATCCAGCGTTTTGCTACTGTGGAGGCTGTCGATGCTGCCTTCCAGGAATTGAAGGAAATGTGGGACGGTCTGCTTTCGAAGTACACCGTCACGAGCACCGACGAGCGTCTGAACCGTATGGTCAATATCTGGAACCAGTACCAGTGCATGATTACGTTCTGTTTCTCGCGTTCTGCTTCGTTCTTCGAGAGTGGGGTAGGCCGTGGCATGGGTTTCCGCGACTCCAATCAGGATCTCGTAGGTTTTGTCCATCAGGTTCCCAGTCGTGCCCGTCAACGCATCATCGACATTGCATCTACACAGTTCCCCGACGGTGGCTGCTACCACCAGTACCAGCCATTGACCAAGCGCGGAAACAATGACATCGGCGGTGGTTTCAACGACGACCCCTGCTGGCTTATTTTCGGTACCGTAGCTTACATCAAGGAGACGGGTGACTTTTCGATTCTTGATGAGATGGTGCCTTGGGACAACGAACCGGGCACTGAGGTTCCTTTGTTTGAACACCTGCGTATCTCGTTCAACCACGTCGTCGAGAACCTTGGTCCCCACATGTTGCCGCTCATTGGGCGTGCCGACTGGAACGATTGTCTGAACCTGAACTGCTTCTCGTGGGATCCTAACGAATCGTTCCAGACCACCGAGAACAACAGCGAGGGCTCAAAGGCCGAGTCGTTGATGATTGCAGGCCTCTTCGTGTTAACGGGTAAGCAGTATGTGGAACTTTGCCAGAAAATCGCAAAGGACGAGGAAGCCAAGCGTGCCCAGCGCTGCATCGACGCTATGGTTGAGGCTGTGAAGAAGCATGGCTGGGATGGTGACTGGTATCTCCGTGCATATGATTTCTATGGTAATAAGATTGGTAGTAAGGAATGTGAAGAAGGTAAGATCTTCATCGAGAGTCAGGGCTTCTGCACCATGGCCGGTATCGGACTCGAAGACGGCATGGTGGAGAAAGCTCTCGATTCTTGCAAGAAATATCTCGATTGTGAGCACGGTATGGTATTGAACAATCCCGCTTTCACCCGCTACTATGTTGAGATGGGCGAAATCTCCAGTTATCCCGCAGGCTATAAGGAGAATGCCGGCATCTTCTGCCACAACAATCCATGGGTCATCATTGGTGAAACTGTAGCTCGTCGTGGCAATGATGCCTGGGACCACTATACCAAGATATGTCCTGCCTGGATTAAGGACCAGCAGCTGCACAAGGTTGAACCATACGTCTATTGTCAGATGGTAGCTGGCAAGGATGCTGCCAAGCCTGGCGAGGGTAAAAACTCATGGCTCACGGGTACGGCTGCATGGAACTGGATTACCATCACGCAATACATTCTCGGCATCAAACCTACCTACGATGGCATTGAAATCGACCCTTGCATCCCGTCTACACTCAAAGAGTACACCGTACACCGTGAGTTGCGCGATGCCTTGTTCGATATCACCATCAAGAATCCCGATGGTCGTGAGAGTGGCGTGCGCTCCATCGTGCTCGACGGTTCAACTATCGAGGGCAACGTCATCACAGCCACCCCTGGCCATCACGAGGTTGTGGTCGTGATGTGAACAATAAACGTTAAACAATAAAGATTGATAATTGACAAATGGCTACATTAAAAGAAAAAATAGGATATGCACTGGGTGATGCTGCTGCCGGCGGCATCACATGGAAGGTGATGTCGATTGCCTTTCCCCTGTTCTTTACCAATGTCTTCGGACTTACCGTGGCCGATACGGCTACGCTGATGCTCATTGCCCGTATGTTCGATGTGGTTACAGACCCTCTGATGGGTTCGCTGGCCGACCGTACCCAGAGTCGCTGGGGCACCTATCGTCCTTGGCTTATTCTGGGTGCCATCCCCTTTGGCCTCATCTTTGCCCTGCTGCTCTATACGCCCGACTTCGGTCCTATGGGTAAGCGCATCTGGGCCTACTCGCTCTATCTGATGATGATGGCCGTCTATACTGCTGTCAACGTGCCCTACGGTTCGCTGTTGGGTGTAATGACCGACAATGACGACGAGAAGAATCAGTTCTCCTCTTTCCGTATGGTGGGAGCTTACGCCATGGGTTTCATTACACTCTTGTCGTTCCCCTACCTGCAGAAGATGGTTGGCGGTAGTGACCAGCACCAGTATGCCGTCCTCGGTGCCTTCTTTGGTATTGTGGCTGCTGCCGGTACGTTGGCTTGCGGCTTGCTCACCAAAGAGCGCCTGAAGCCCATCCGCGCTGAGAAGTTCTCGTTCAAGCCCTTCCGCGACCTGTTCCGCAACCGTCCCTGGATTATCCTGACACTGGTTGGTGTCTGCACTAATTTCTTCAATGGTTTCCGCTATGCCGTGGCTGGCTATATGTTTGAATACTGTATGCATGGCGATGTTACTGTTTCTGGACTCATCATCAACTACACCGTCTTCATGACCTTTGGCGAACTGACGTGTATGGTCTTCGGTGGCGTGTCGCCCGTGTTTACCAAGTGGGTGGGTTCCAAGCGCAAGGCATTCATGTGGGCTGCCGTTATCTGTGCCGTCACATCCGTGGCCTTTTTCTTCGTACCTATGGATCCCGCCTATATCTGGGTCATGGTGGCCGTTGTCATCCTTACGTCCATCGGCATTGGCATTTATTCGCCTCTGCTGTGGTCTATGTATGCTGACGTTTCCGACTATGCCACCGAGAAGAACGGCACGTCGTCCACGGGTCTTATATTCTCCAGTGGTACGATGGCCATGAAGTTCGGTACAGCCATTTCCGGCTCACTCGTTGCCCTGCTGTTGGGCTTTGCAGGCTTCATTTCGGGTACTGATGCAACGGGTCAGACCGTCATCACCATTACCGATGCCGATTCGGTGAACCGTATGATATGGCTGCTGTTCTCCCTCTTCCCCGCTGTTATCGCAGGTCTCATGCTGGCACTCTTGTATGTCTATCCGATTAAGAAGTAAGAAACATCTGCTGACCATCTTCGTCTTAATATTGGCGCTTGTATAGAGCGCGTATAGAGCGCGTATAGAGAGCGACATGAGAGCGACATGAGCAAGGTATGAGCAAGATATGAGTAAGATATGAGTAAGATGAAGGATGACTCACACCTGTTAATGTAGCGGTAATGTTTTGCTTGAAACACGCTTCAGTTTGCCGTTCTTCCATTTGAATGTGTCGATATACGCGTTCTGGTAGTCGCGGGCACGACTGGTAATGGTCTTTGTCTTCCTGTCGATGTCCGGCTCCTGAATCTCGTCGAACTCAGGTACGGGATAGAACTGGCGCGTATAGGGATTCCACACGTATGCCTTGTTCAGCGTGTTGCCATTGGGTTGCATGCCTACATATATCAGTACGTCGGGTGTGCCGTCGAAGTTGATGTCCTCGTTGGTTACCCATTCCCAGCCCTTCGTCAGCAGGTCTTTGCTGATGGCGCCGCTCATGTCTTCCTTCACTGTGAACACCTTCTTGCCTCGTTCCAGGAAGTCCACCTCAATTCTGTCCAACCATTCGCTGTTGGGCCCCTCCGAGCTATATACCCGCTCCTTTGTCTGCCATTCTAAGCGTGTGGCGGCTGAGAGTACTTTCGGTGCACCAGGATACCACGAAGGCAGTTCTCTGATTTCTTCGAATTTCGACAGCTGGAGCACCTTGCCTGTCGTAGGATTCTTCCATGACGCACGGCGCATCTGGAAGTCACCCTCCACCTCGACATACGTCACGTACAGTATGCCCGTGCGCTCGCCGTCAGGCTGATACTCGGTGAAACGGCTGACCACCTCGTTCTGGTCCTTCGACTGGATTGGTTTCTCGGGGTACCAACCTTCGACAATCAGGATGGGTGCGGGCGTCTTGGCCTTCGGATAGTACAGGTAGCCTGCCGTCATCCATTCGTTGTCGGCGTTCTGTGTGGTCTGGAACATGACTTCTATCGGGGTCTTCCCGTTCAGCATGGCTTTGAAGCCGCGATTCTCTAACTTTTGGTCAGCGCGTAGCGTTGCATGCTCGTAGTGCTGCTGTGCCCCTGCCGTCAGCGTTGCAGCCGTCAGCATCAGCGACAGCATCAGTGTCTTTACTTTTTGTATCATTTGCATTCCGTTTTTTAATGATTTCCGGTGCAAAGGTACAACAAAAAACCGAATCGCCCAAATGCTAACGCCCAGAAATCCTGACGCACCCCGTTTTCAGCCCGTCACTGAGACAGTTGAGCGTGATTTCTGAAGCCTTTTCCGTGCTCTGGACAATCACTTGAGCCAGACCGTTGAAAGCCGGGATGGAAAACTCCTTGCAGTTCGTGTTGTTGGGATGGTCCTGGCCCAAGTACATCGGGTCGCCGTTGCCCACGCCTAAAATGCGGGCATCGCCCTCAAGACGGAATGTCAGCATGGGGCAGGCATCAGGCACGATACGCCCTTTCTGGTCTTGCACCTCGACGGTAATGATGGCGACATCGCGCCCGTCGGCAGCAATCTCCTGGCGGTCGGCCTTCAGCACCGTCTGATAGGCAGGCTTCGTGGTCTCTATGATTCTGGTCATGATGCGCTTCCCGTTTTTATAGCCAATGGCAACGACTTTGCCGGGCTGATAGACGGCTTTCCACTTCAGGTGTCCGTTTCTGGGCATCTGCTGGCGGCCCAGCTTCTTGCCGTTCACCGTCAGTTCCACCTCGTCGCAGTTGCTGTATGCCCACAGCTCTATCTCCTCGCCCTCGTGCCCTTGCAGGTTCCAATGCGGGAAGATGTGCAGCGTCGGTTCGTCCGTCCACCATGATTTCAGGTAATACGCCTCGTCCTTTGGAAATCCGCAATAGTCCAGGATGCCGAACTCTGAGTCATGGGCAGGGAACACGAGCGGATTTGACTCGCCACGATAGTCGAAGCCCGTCCAGTAGAACAGTCCGGCGCCCCAAGGACGGTCGGCATAGAATCGCCAGCCGCACTCGATGACATTCTCAATATGATGGTGGGTTGTGTCACGGTTCATGCTGACCATACGCCCGGGATAGTCTGGACGGTTGAAGTACCAGCCGCGCGTGCCGCAGCCCGTCGTCTCTTCACTGCCCACAATCTTCCACGACGGATTCCGCTTCTTGCGGTTGTCCACGTCATTCTGCACGATATAGTTAAAGCTGACCACATCAACACCTTTGATCAGTTCCACACCGCCGGCATTGGCCACGGTACTGGGACGTGTGGGATCATAGAGGCGTGTATATTCGCGCATGGCCTCGGCCAGGCGAGTGCCCTGAACCGTGTTCTCAAGACCCCATTCCTCGTTACCGTCGCTCCACATAATAATAGAAGGATGGTTGCGGTCACGCTTGATCATGCGTTCCAACAGGCGAAGATGCTCATCGTTGATGCCCATCAGGCGGTTCTCCTCAATGACGAGGATGCCCTCACGGTCGCAAACGTCAAGCATCGCCGGCGTCATGGGATTATGCGAAGAACGATAAGCGTTGCAGCCGAAGTTCTTGATTTGTCGGATGCGCCATGCCTGCAAGCCATCGGGTAGGGCAGCGCCCACGCCGGCATGATCCTGATGCAGGTTCACGCCCTTCAGCTTCACCTGCTCGCCGTTCAGCAGGAAACCTTGCTCGGCATCGAACGCTATCTCGCGGATGCCTGTCGTGGTCTTGTAAACGTCGGTCACCTTTCCATGCTGCCTGACGGTGGTTTCCACCTGATACAGATACGGGTCTGTGGTACTCCAAAGGTGTGGACGCTCCACCGTAATGCTCTGCTTGCAGCTCAGTGTCTGCTTGGCCGTCAGGTTCAGGGCTGTCGCATCACTCTTGCCGATTTCTTTGCCGTCGGCATCCAACAAGCGCTGCACGACCTCACACCGTTGCGACTTGAGCGTGCTGTTGCAGACCTCTGTCTCGATGCAGAGTTTAGCCTTTGCGTACGGTTTGCTCAGTTCGGCATAGACAAAGGTACCGAAAGGTGCCACGCTGACCTCGGCACTTTTCTCCAACCACACGTCGCGATAGATGCCGGCACCCTCATAAAACCAGCCTTCCTCCAACGAGGCATCTGCGCGGACACAAATCAAATTCTTCTCACCATATTTGATATAAGGTGTAACGTCGAAGACCTGCGTCGTGTATCCACTGGGTTCTGTCCCCATATAGAAGCCGTTGAACCAAACCTGAGCATTGCGGAAGATACCGTCGAAACGCAGCATCATGCGTTTGCCAAGGTCTTCACGACCGATTTTGAACGTCTTCCGATACCAACCCACGCTGCTCTCCGGATACTTATAGCCTACCGTCTTATAGCCATGCGAATGACTGGCCTCTTTGGCGTAGGGCAATGTCGATACCCAGTCGTGAGGAATCTGCACATCCTGCCACCCGGCATCATCAAATTTCTGGGAATAAGGTCCTTCGTTGTGGATGGAGTTAGCCTTCGTCAGATAGTTGAAGTACTCCGTTCCACAACCGAAATCCTTCAGTGGGTCAGAGGCATGCCCCATTGCAAACTTCCATCCCTTGTCCAGCCGGATCGTTTCACGCATGCCGTCAACACCAGCCATTGCTGTCTGCACGCCCACGACGTACAAGACCAGCACCATACTGCATAATAACCGTTGTTTCATATATCGGTGCGTTCGTATTTTTTTAATGTTTTATTTTTTTATTTTTTTATCATCCTATTGTTGCCGTTAGGAATGAGGCGTTTCCGAAGATATACAGCACGTTTTCACAGGCAGGTACGAGGATGGTTTCCCCCTGCCGAATGCTGATGCCATTGATATTGGCCTCGCCCCACAGACACATGACAACCACAAACGAATCGCAGTGGAAGTCGACCTGTGAAGCCACCTGGACAACGACGCGATGGACGACGAAATGCGGGCAGTTGACGAGCTGTGATATGGGCTTGGTCGAGTCGTAGCTGCTACGATATTCAGGCCATACACGGTAGTCGATGGCATCGCGCGCCTCGGCAATATGCAACTCGCGAGGCCTGCCGTGGGCATCCTTCCGTCCGAAGTCGTAGACGCGGTAGGTGATGTCGGAAGTCTCCTGAATCTCAGCAAGGAAGTTGCCGGCACCAATGGCGTGCAGCCGTCCGGCAGGCAGAAAGTAGAGATCGCCGTCATGCGCCTCGTGTGTAGCAATGACATCCTGCATGGGGGAATGGGAACCCGACGGAGAGCCGTCGGGAACCGGGACGTTGGCTAACTGCTCGTACTCGTCGGGGGTGATGCTTTTCTTCAGACCGGAATATATCTTGGCGCCCACATCGCTCTTGATGACATACCACATCTCGGTCTTACCCTGACAGCCGTGACGTTCCATGGCCAGTTTGTCGTCGGGATGAACTTGCACGCTGAGATCCTGGCGCGAGTCGATGAACTTCACCAGCAACGGGAACTTGTTGCCATACTTTTTATAGACCTTCTGCCCCACGAGCAGGCCTTTGTACTTGTCGATGAGCTCTGTCAGCGTCAGTCCGACGTCGACATCATCAATCAGTCCGCGCTCGATGGCACGGCTTTCATGTCCGGGCACGCCGCTGATTTCCCAGCTCTCGCCGATATTCGGCTGAGCTGTAAAGATGCCCTTGAAGGGTGCAATCTGATAACCGCCCCACAAGGTCGTCTTCAGATATGGTTCAAACTTATATGGTTTCATATTCTTCCGCTTACTTAATTTCAAACACTCGTGAGGCATAGTCTTCCCACAAGGGAACCTCGATGCCTACAGACATCAGGAAGCGGCCTGTGAACTGCTTGCCGTTGAGCTTGCAGGGCTTTTCGCCTACGCGCACATCGCGCTCCGTCAGCATATAGGTCTTGTCGGGATCGAGACCGGCCAGGCGCAGGCGTGGCAGGGGCTGGTCGTAGTAGTTCTCGATTTTATAGACGAAGAGTACGGCGCCCGTCCGGGCATCGTCGACATACATGAGGCTGCTGACGCCCTTGCGGTCGTAGGGTGACAACAGACGGTAGAGGTTACCCGTCTGCACGATGGGACGCAGCAGCTTGTAGTCGGCAAAGCAGGTGGTACATTGCTGGCGCTCCTCGTCGGTCATGTCCTTGGGCTGCAGTTCTATACCTAAGCGTCCGCTCATGGCCACGTCGCAACGGAATTTGACAGGGATTCGCCGTCCGCCCGTATTCCAATACGGCACGTGGTTGATGTGCTGGGCCATGGCGTTGGCGGGGAAGAAGAGGCTGGTGCCATATTGGATGTAGACACGCTGCAGGGCATCGGTATTGTCGCTGACCCAAAACTCGTCGAAGTAGGGCAGGAGGCCATAGTTGGCGCGTCCGCCACCCGAGGCACAGTCCTGGATGACCAGGTTGGGGTACTTGGCACGGATACGCTGTAAGGTCTTGATGAGTCCGCGATGGTAGTCAATGTAGATGTTGTTCTGCTTCGACTTGGGCAGATAGAGCGAGCCGTAGTTCTGTATCGGCGCATTGGCATCCCATTTGATGTAGCTGATTTCGGGGTACTGCGTCATCAGGTCGTCAACAATCTTGAATACGAAGTCCTGCACTTTAGGATTCGCCATGTCGAGCACCACCTGCGTACCGCCACGTCCCTGCTTCAGTTCACGTCCCTTAGTCTGAAGCACCCAGTCTGGATGCTGTTCGTACAGTTCACTGGTGGTATTGCCCATCTCCGGCTCAATCCAAATGCCAAACTTGATATGGCGCTGACGGGCGGCATCAGTAAGGGCTTTGATGCCGTTGGGCAGCTTTTGACGGTCTACCACCCAGTCGCCTAACGACGAGTCGTCCTTCTTGCGTGGATACTTATCGCCAAACCAGCCGTCGTCCATCACGAACAGCTCGCCGCCAAAGGCAGCGATGTCGTCCATCATCTTGATGATCTTCTCTTCAGTAATATCCAGATAGATGCCTTCCCATGAGTTCAGCAGGATATCGCCCGTCCGCATACCACGATGCAGCATACCCTCCTTTCGTGCCCAGTCATGGAAGCTGCGGCTCACACCGCCCATGCCCTCGTCCGAGTAGACCATGGCCAAGTGGGGTGTCTCGAAGATTTCCTTCGGCTCCAGCACGTATTCACTTGACAGGGGTGAGATGCCGGCATAGATATGGTGCTCTTTGTGCGAAATCGTATTGACGCGGAGTTCATAGTTGCCGCTCCAGCAGAGGGCGATACCAATGGTGCGTCCCGTCTGTTCCTGTGGACGTCCGTCGAGCGAGAGCATCAGTTCGGGTGCATCGAGATGAGAGTTTCGGGTACCGTCTGTGTTGCTGATCACCTTCATACCCTGAGTTACAGGCTCCATAGTCGGTTCTGTCTCAGCGGCCCAGTTGCCATGCAGATGCGTCATCCACACATTTCCCTGACGCAACGTCAGGTGACCGCTGTCGAAACGTTTAAGCGTGATAGCCTTCTTTTCCTGATGGGATATCTCAGTCCACGTTTCAATGACATCGACGTTCTTGTATGCTTTGTAGAATACTTTGACGGTGAAAGGCATCAGCTTGTCGACCATCGTAAAGATGTGTATTCTGCAGCGCGCTTCGTCCTTCACAGCATAGTCAGTAACCTTTAGTTCCAAATTCAGGTCACCGTCCGCATGCTGCACCTGTAAGGCAGGAGACTGGACGGCATCAACTGTACCGAAAGCTGGCATAGCATGGAAGTTGAGGTCGCTGCCGCCATCGCGTAGTTCTTGTAAGGTTGCATTCTTATCGCCATAGTACGACTGACGCAGGTCTCCACCCTCCTGTGCCGTCAGCAACAATTGTGTGTTAGGGGTTTCAATAGTGACGTCACCCTGCCAGGCCATGGCGTATACGCTAAATGATAAATGACAAATGATAAATAATATTTTCTTCTTCATAACGGTTTGTTTTCTATTATTAGTAAAAGCGTTCTAATGTTTCCAGGCACATGCGGCTGTTATGGTAAGGACATTTCCAAAAGCCTGCATGGTCGTCATCCAAGTTCAGCGTGCCGTCCTTCCGACGGCTCCAAAACCATTCACCGTGTTCATAGTCTATCAGGTTCCGTTTGATGTATTCCCAGCATTTCAAAGCACGCTGTAACGCCTTCTCATCGCCAAAATACTGATAGATGTTCAGCCATCCTACGACGTTCTCAGCCTGTACCCACCAATGCAGGTCATCGTCCACATATTCAGTGTCCAGATTAGCCTCGTGTATCATGCTGCCATCGGGTCGCAGTCCTTTCTCCGACGCCTTGGCTACAGCAAGCACCACCGGTTCCACCTTTCCTATGACGTTTTCATCGCCCAATACCAGTGCGGCTTCATGCATCAGCCACGAGCATTCAATATCGTGACCATAGCTTTCCAATCGTCCTGCCCCGCGTGTCCAGTCCATCTCGAAAAACAAATCCAAATGATGGGTTTCGGGATTCAATATACGGTCGGTAAAGATGTTGATTAGATTACGTAACGCCGAACCTATGGCCGTCACGTAGTCATGCGTTTCGGCAACTCGCATTTCCTTCAGACATCTCAGCAGGTTTGTATAGGGCTCCATGATATGCAAGTGGGTGTTCTGCGACTTGGGGTAATTGGCATCCAGTTCCGAGAGCCGCATATCAGACATCTTTCCCCACTCGCGAGTACAGGCTTCAATATAGCCATTGTTTTGTGGATCGAAAGCATGCTCCTCAATACACTCATACAACCGGATAGCATAGTCCAGTGCCTCACGGTCGCCAGTTGCACGGACATATTCGCTCAGCCCATAGATCATAAAGCCTATGGCGTAGAACTGCTTTTTCGTGTCCTTCGCCTCGCCCAGATAGTCTGTCGACCAGTAGGTGCCTCCATATTCTTTGTCATAGAAATGCTCCAATATATAGTCCTTCATATTAGTAGCAGCAACCAGATATTCTGGCTTGCGCAATACACGATAGGATGCAGCAAACGCCCATAGTATGCGTGCCGAAAGTATAGCGCCCTTGTCGGCAGTTTTCACGAGCTGTCCGTGTCCCGTCATCTGCCCATAGAAGCCGCCATGCTCTGCGTCTTGCATCTTGTCAAGCCAAAAGCGCAGGATGTTGTTTTCCAGTACATCCTGCATTTCTGCCCTCATTGTTTTAATTGTCTCAACCATTCTCAATCTCTCATTATCTTAATTTCTCATTTTTTCTAATGAGTCTCTTTATCGTCTCTACAGAGGCAGCCGTATAGAGCCCGTCCTCTGGCGTGTTCATGCAGTAGTCAATGAGCTTGTCAATGGTTGAGGTAGCCACGTGCATGCGTGTGTCAGCCGATGCATAATAGATGAATACGCGTCCATCGTCATCAGCTATCCATCCATTGGCAAAAGCTACGTTCATCACATCGCCAATGTATTCGTCGCCCTCGGGTACTAAGAAGTAGCCTCCTGGCTTTGCTATAACCTTTGTGGGATTGTCGAGAGCCGTCATATACATATATAATACATAGCGCAACCCGTCGGCAGTGGCGCGCACGCCGTGAGCCAGGTGCAACCATCCCTTGGCCGTCTTGATGGGGTGGGGGCCCTCGCCGTTCTTCACCTCGGTAATGGTGTGATAGTTGCGTGCATAGATGATGGTCTCTTCCTTGATTTCAGCATGGGTGATATCGTCGACCAGTGCCCAGCCGATGCCTCCACCGCTGCCAGTATCAATGAAACCGTCTTGCGGACGGGTGTAGAACGCATACTTACCATCTACGAACTCTGGGTGCAACACCACATTACGCTGCTGACTCTTCGCCTTTAGGTCGGGCAGCCGTTCCCAGTTCACCAGGTCCTTGGTGCGTGCTATGCCTGCCGTTGCCGTTGCTGCCGACAGATTGGCAGGCTGCGTATCGTCGTGTCGCTCGGCACAGAACACGCCGTATATCCAGCCATCTTCATGCTGAGTGATGCGCATGTCGTAGATGTTCGTGGCAGGTATTACGTCGTCAGGCATGGTAATAGGTTCCGGCCAGAAGCGGAAGTTGTCCACGCCATTAGGTGATTCAGCCACGGCAAAAAAACTCTTGCGGTCGGCGCCCTCGACACGAACCACCAAAACATATTTACCCTGCCACTTGATGGCACCAGAGTTCAACGTGGCATTCATCATGATGCGCTGCATCAGATTGGGATTGTCCTGCTCATCGAAGTCGTACTTCCACTCCAATGGAACATGTTCGGCAGTGATAATGGGGTACTTATACTTGTCGTATATCCCGTTGCCCCACTCCACGGGTACATTTTTACGCGCCAACAATTCCTCGTGATGGGCACGCAGCATCTTTACTCTTTCTTGAAAATCCATAGTTGTTTTTTTATTTCTCATTATCTCATTTTCTCATTTTCTCAATTTCTTTAAGGAACAACGTGTTCTCCGCATTGTAGAGTTTCTTGAAATCAGCAGCGCACGGCAACTCTGGCGATGGGCCGAAGTACTCTTCTTTATAGTTACGCCACAATAGGAAGTAGCTGAGTGGATACTGATCCATGATGGGCTTCAGCACGCGTGTCCACCATGTCGAGTCTGTCATATTCTTCAGTCCGCATTCAGTCATAGCCAATAGCTTTCCGTTTTTCTCAGCAAAACCACTCAAGAAAGTCAGATCAGCCGTCAAGTCGCGCTTAAAGTCTTCCTCCGTCCCCCACTGATAGGCATCCTCGCCTATGAGCATGACGCGGTCGTTACCGGGATAACGTTGCATGAAGCGCTCCTCTGTCCACTTACCATCGAGGTTAGGCGAATAACTCCACAACAGATTATTAAAGCCTCGATCTTTCATCAGGTAATCTTGCAACATGTTCCACAGGCTCCGAAACTCGTTGTCCGTACACAATTTCTGTCCCCACCAGAACCATGAACCGTTGTTTTCGTGCCAAGGGCGGAAGATAATCGGAACAGGCTGTCCGTCCTTAGTATTCAGAGTCTGAAGGAAGTCACCAAGTTTCTGCATCCACGACTGGAATTTCCCGAATTGGCTACCGCCAGGCAGGATGCTGGCCACGACAGTAGTGTCAGCAACATCCCATGCAGAGCCTTCAGGAAACTTCTGACCATCCAACCCTCCACGAGGAGCTGTAGTTAGTGGATTGCGTGGGTGCCAACTGACTGTGACGATACCACCACGCTCATGGTGCGCTATCAGTTCATCGTGAATACGGGTAAAGGGTACACTGTCCAGATTCTTGGTGTCGCCCAACTCAATACCGCCCAAGTCAAAACCCATCACGGCAGGATAGTCGCCAACAGTTGCCAGAACGTCGCACTTGCCCAGTTCAGCACTGTCACCTTTATAGGTGCCATCCCATGTAACGCCATACATTGGGGCGTCTTGATGTCCCATCATATATCCATTCTGTCGCAGTGTCAATAGCCGATCAGCCAATTGCTCCGCAATAGTCTTCTCCTTCACTTCCTTTGTTCCACAGGCAACCATCATCATGGCTATACCTATTATTAATAATACCTTTTTCATAATAAACGCTTTTTATTCTTCACTCTTCACTCTTCACTCTTCACTTTTCACTTTTCAATTCTTTCAGCAGCCAATTTTCCCATTCATCCCATTGTTCCTGAAACCAGAAGTGCCATGTGGCCTGATAGGGTGATATCTCTTTCGGACCCGTCACTATATTATAGGTAGCCCAAGCTGTAGTAGGTGGTACCACGTCATCACAATAGCCAAACGAGAACCAGCCCTTCTGGTTATTAGTGATCAGTCGGGCAAAGTTCACACCGTCATAATACCGTGAAGTTTCAATTTTCTGCTCCTGTCCCTTACCCTTATTCCAGTAAAAGTAATGTGGCCAACCACAGGCCACGCCCTTCAACGAGGCTGTATGATCGCACATGGCAGCATGCACAGGGGCGTATGCAGTAATGCGTTTATCGAGTCCTGCAGTAGCCAGACTCAAGAATCCCCCTTGACTGGATCCTGTGACTGCCAGTTCCTTACCATTCCAAGGGGTGTACTGTTCAATATAGTCAAGAGCACGTATACATCCGATAATGACACGCTTATAGTAACTGTCGTCACGATTGTCCATTCCAAAATTCCAATAGTTCATCAGGGCTCCATTAAACACATCGTCATACACCTTTTGTTGCATGGTAACTGAAATGCCATGGATTCCTATTTCAAGGGTAACAGCCCCCTGAGAAGCCGTATACACATCACCCTCATATGGACGTACACCTGCTCCGGGAACGCGCAGTAAGGCCGGATACTTGCCTTCCTTGACGGGTACACAAAGAATGCCATACGTGCGCCAGCTCCACTGCATATTCTGGAACGACACCTCATAGACGTTGACATCCTTCGTACACCGTTCTGGCAACAGACGCTTCGTAGGGTTTAAATCCACATAACGAGCCTGTTTGATGGCATTCTGCCAATACTCACTAAAGTCTTTTGGCATTACCGTCGTAGGTTGCAGTTTCTCGGGCGAGAAAGCGGCAGCACAAGCTCCACGATAGTCCTTACCGCCTACATGAGCCGTTACATCCACGCGATAAAATCCCGGTGAGGTCATCTTACCTGTCAGTTTCAACGTACCGTCTTTCAGTACAACAGTTTTTTTTGTGTCCTGATACATCTCAGGACCTGTAGCATAGTCTATACTGACATCATTGACGAGTGTGCCCGAACGGCGTACTTCCACTGTGAATTTGGCCGTCTCACCAACGCGATAGTTCCAGTCCTGATGGTCAGGCTCCACAGTTACAACGATGCTGTTACCCCTGATTTGCGCCTCTATGGGCAACATGGCCAGGGTAGCCAACAGAAGGAATAGCTGTCTTTTCATACTTACCTTAGTTCTTAGTTTTAATGCTGCAAAGTTAAGTATATTAGTACGAATAGACTTGTATTTTCTTAGCAAATTCTGCTACTTTAATGCGAAATTGCAGAATAGTGTCAAAAAAAGACAAAATAATATTATGTTTTTTAAATAATAACAATTATCTTTGCAGTCGATTATCAAATCAAACTAATGATATTTTATATTCTAACTTAAATAATAACTAAACGGTATGAATTTAAATTGCAGTAAAAACTCCCTGCTGGCAGGATTATGTTCTGTTTTCCTGCTGGGCGCTTCGCCCGTCATGTATGCAGCAAGGGGCAGTGCTCCACTGCCCGCTGAGATGCAACAGGCAAAGAAGATTACGGGTACTGTGACAGATGCCATGGGACCTGTCATCGGTGCCAGTGTAGTCATTAAAGGCACGTCGAACGGTGTTGCTACCGATTTCGATGGTAACTTCACTCTTCAGGCCTCTCCTGGTCAAACTCTCGTCATCAGTTACATTGGTTATCTGACGAAAGAGGTTAAGGTTACTGGCCAGAACAATTACCAGATTACCCTCGAAGAAGACAAAAAAGTACTGGACGAAGTGGTAGTCGTTGGTTATGGTACAATGAAGAAGAGCGACATCTCTGGTGCTTCCGCTACTGTGGGCGAGAGTGCCATCAAGGGCTCTGTCATCACCTCTCTTGATCAGGCTCTGCAAGGTCACGCAGCTGGTGTCAGCGCAGTGTCCACCTCGGGAGCTCCTGGCTCTGGTTCTTCTATTCGCGTGCGTGGTACAGCCACCATCAACGCCAATGCCGAGCCTTTGTATGTCATCGATGGTGTGATTGTTCAGAGCGGCGGTCTGACTGGTTACGACTATGGTTTGGGTGATGCGCTGGGTAATGGTTCTGTATCTACCATTTCTCCTTTGTCGACCATCGACCCGCAGGACATTGTCAGCATGGAGATTCTGAAGGATGCCTCTGCCACCGCCATCTATGGTGCTCAAGGTGCTAATGGTGTCGTGCTGATTACCACCAAGCACGGTAAGGCTGGCGAAGCAAAATTCTCATATAGCGGCACGTTAGGTATCAGCCGTCAGACCAAGCGTCTCGACGTACTGGATTTGCGTGAATATGCCGACTATTATAATAATTATGTGGAAATAGGCGAGGCAACTGCCAATGCGCTCTTCCTTGACAGGGAGTTGCTTGGAAAAGGTACCAACTGGCAGGACGCTGTGTTCCAGACAGCTCTGACCCACCAGCACCAAGTCAGTGCTCAGGGTGGTACAGACAAAGTTCGTTACTATGTCAGTGGCTCTTATATGAACCAGGAAGGTACCATCATCGGTTCTCAGTTCAAGCGTCTCGCTGCTCGTGCTAATATCGATGCCGATCTGAAGTCTTGGTTAAAGATGGGGCTGAATGTCGCTTACTCAGATTCTAAGGACGATTTGAAGTTGGCTGACGGTGAAGAGGGTATCATCAACTACTCACTGACCACCACCCCCAACCTGCCTATCTATGATATGGACGGCAACTATGCATCCAGTTCTTATGAGGGTTCAAGTAGCCCTAACCCCATTGCCTTGGCAATGCTTAACAGCAATACGTTGAAGCGTCAGAAACTGAATGGTAACATCTTCTTCGATGTGAAGTTCTACAAGGACCTGACGTGGCACACTGAGTTTGGTTTTGACCTTGGTTGGAGTCAGGCAGATCGTTATCGTCCTATCATCCACCTGGCAACCTATCACCAGAACAGCAACACGGCTGCCACTCAGAAGAACTCTAATACCTTCTGGCAGATTAAGAACTACCTGACCTGGACGCACACCTTTGCTGGCAAGCACAACGTTACAGGTATGGTAGGTCAGGAAGCATGGGAGTCAAAGTATGATTACCTCAGTGCCTCTAATACGGGTCTGCCCAACGACCAAGTGCATAATGTTGCTTTAGGTACCGGCAATCCTACTGTTGGGTCTGGCTTTGGTGAGTCTTCCATGGCTTCATTCTTCACCCGTTGGACCTACAGTTACGACGAGCGTTACAACGCCACTTATACCTATCGTTACGATGGTAGCTCTAACTTCGGTCCCAACAAACGTTGGGCTGGCTTCCACTCTTTCGCAGCTTCTTGGCGTTTCAACAACGAGGCGTTCATCAAGAGCTTCTCAGAGGCATGGCTCAGCAACGGTAAACTGCGTATTGGTTGGGGTCAGACCGGTAACTCTAACATCGGTGCTTACAAATGGGGCGTAGCTCTGAAGAATCAGACATCGGCCCTGGGTTCTGGCAACCGTCCTGCTAATATTGCCAACCCCGCCATCCAGTGGGAGAGTCAGGAGCAGTGGAACATCGGTCTCGACCTCGGTTTCCTGAATAATCGCATTAACCTTACTTTGGACTGGTATCGCAAGGAGTCTAAGGATATGTTGATGGATTTGCAACTTCCAGCCTATATGGGTACGAGTGGTAACGCATCTTCAGCCCTTGCAGCTCCTTCTGGTAATTTTGGCACCATCCGCAATACAGGTCTTGAAATTACCTTGAACACCCATCCCCTTGTTGGTAAGTTCGAGTGGGATTCTGAGTTCCAAATCTCTTTCAACAAGAATAAACTTGTTTCGCTGAACGACGGTACTGGTAACGCCACCCTGAAGGGTTGGGGACAGTGGGGTGATCAAGAACCCCAGGTCGCTCTGACTGAAGTTGGTGGCTCACTCTTTAACTTCTATGGTTATGTATGCGATGGCTACTACACCTCTAAGGAAGACATTGAGAATTCGCCCAAACCCCTTCATCCTGCCGTTAATGGTATATATTCCAAGAACACGACTGTATGGGTAGGTGATATCAAGTATAAGGACTTGAACGGTGATGGTGTCATTGACGCACAGGACCGCACTAACATCGGTTCTCCTCTGCCTGACTTTACATTCGGTTGGACTAACACCTTCCGTTGGAACAACTTCGACCTGAATATCTTCATTAATGGTTCGTATGGCAACAAGGTAGGTAATTATAATAAGTATAAGCTTACCCACATGAACAATACGTGGATCAATCAGTTGACCGACGTTCTGGGTGCTACACGACTGGAGCCCATCGATGCTGCGAAGGACTACTCTGCAGGTGTGGACCGTGGCGATGGCGTGTTGATTTACAACTGGTACGACGACATCAACAATGTTCGCATTGCCAATCCCGGTGCTTCACTGCCCCGTATGTCTATGAACGACCCCAACGACAACGACCGTTGGAGCGACCGCTATATCGAGGATGGAAGCTATATCCGTCTGAAAAACATCTCCTTGGGCTACACATTCCCCAAGAAGCTGGTTCGCAAGCTCTATTTGGAGAACCTTCGCGTCAATGTAAACATCCAGAATCTGTTGACCATCACCAAGTATGACGGTTACGATCCTGAGGTAGGTACCAGCACCCAGTCTTCTTTCGTTGCTGGTCTCGACAATGGTCGCTATCCTTCGCCTACCATGTATTCTTTTGGTCTTAACGTAACATTCTAAACACTGAAGCATTATGAAATTCATCAATATAAAAACCATTGCACTCGCTGTTGTTGCTGGCTTCAGCCTCACTGCCTGTGAGGACTTCCTCGACAAGCCAACTATCGACAACTACAATGCAGACAACTACTACAGCTCTGATACCGAGTGTCTTTCTGGTACATCATATTTGTACAGCTCTCCATGGAGCGACTTTACACGCCCCTTCATCAAAGTCGGTGAGATTCTTTCAGGAAACTACTATCCTGGCACATCTCCCTATCTTGACTTCTCGGTTAACGGTTCTAACGAGGATATCGGCTCGCTGTCGAATTCGTTGTGGTCGGTTGTGGCTCATTGCAATACGGTCTACAACTACATCAAGGATGCAAACGGTCCAACAGAGGCCGGAAAGGGTCAGACCATGGGCGAGTGCCTGACATGGAAGGCCATTGCCTATTTCTTCTTGGTACGTACTTTCGGTGAAATCCCCATCATCCACGACAATAGTGCTGAACTCGAATCAGGTAGTTACAACACGGCTGTCAAGGTGAAGAAGGCCGACGTCTATGAGTATATCATCATGACGCTGGAGAAAGCCATTGAACTGCTGCCTGAGACACCGCTGCAGGCTGGTCGTATCGACAAGGCCGCTGCTGAAGGCATGTTGGCTAAGGTTTACCTGACTAAGGCTGGTGTCGGTGGTTCCATCAATACTGAAGACCTGAACAAAGCGATTCAGTATGCCCGTCTGTGTCTGGGTCACAGCACACACTCTTTGATGCCCAGTTATCCGGATGTGTTCCGTCTGGCTAACAACATCAATCCCGAGACGTTGATAGCTTGGCGCTGGAATGCCAACAACAACCAGTGGACCGACCAGAGTTTCATGCAGAACGACTATGCTCCCAAGGGCTTTGGCGACGACGACTGCTGGGCACAGTGGGCAGGCATGAGCACCGACCTGCAGGAGGCTTTCGGCATCAAACTGTTAGAGCAGACTCCTGACATTTGGCTCAACAACCGTGACACACGCCTGAAAGCTACCATGATGCTTCCTGGTTACAAGTATGACTACTTCTGGACTGACAGAGGCGGTTTCGAGTTCCTGCGTTTTGTCTATGACGACACCTACAATCCCTCTGTCGAATTGTCTGACAAGCAGGTTCCCTGGCTGGTTTGCCCAACAGGCGCTTATCCTGTCAAGCACCTCTATGGCGACAATGCCGACCATATTCTTGGCGTAGGCTATACGGCTGCTCGCATGGCCAACAGCTTAGCAACACCACTGCTCCGTCTGTCTGACGTAATGCTGGTGCTGGCTGAGGCAAAGGTTATCCTGAGCAATCCTACCAGTCCGCAGACTGCTTCTTCTACGGATACAGAGGCTCTTCAGGCCATCAACAGTGTTCGTCAGCGTGCAGGCCTGGTTGCCCTGACCAGTGTTTCCTTCGAGGACATCTGGAAAGAGCGCCGCTTGGAACTTGCCTTCGAGGGTGATCGTTGGTACGACTATGTCCGCGTCAGTTATTATAACTCAGACTTCTGCGTCAACGACCTGAAGGCTCAGACTCGTATTGCCATTGGCAACGGTACGTTGAACGACATATACGAAAACTACTATAAGACTGGCGACTGGGTTGTCTCTGAAGAAACCAAGCAGGCCTTCGAGGAAAGCAAGAAGAGGGAAGCTGCGCCAATGGTTGAGCAACTGCTGGTTACCGATTCCGATACGGGCAAGAAATACCTTGCCATCCCCATGACTGAACGCGACGTGGTATTCAATCCAAACCTGGGTGCTAATGCAGAGGCAGTCCATGTCGATGTACGTGCCACATACAGTTACTAAAATCTAAATAGCAAAAAGATTATGAGTTTTATTAATCACTATACAAAAGGATTGCTGTTGGCTGTAGCAGTCATCAGCTCCATGACACTGACCTCTTGTAAGGACGAGCCAGACAAGTATAAGTCTACCGACGGTCATCCTACTATTAAGTATATCCGTTGTATGTCCTCTGAGGTTCACAGATGGGACGATGCCGCCGATACAGAATACACTGACGGCCTGTTGGTAACCAGTGCAAGCCCGGGTAGTACGCTCGCCATCATTGGTGACAACCTGCGTAGCATCTACGAAATATGGTTTAACGACCAGAAGGCTGCGCTCAACCAGAGCACACTGACCGATAATGCTCTCTTCGTCACTATCCCTGGCAAAGTGCCTGGAATGGTCACTGATAAGATTTATTTCGTTACAACCGACAGAGATACTGTGAAATATGATTTCAAGGTCGTCATCTCGGCTCCTGTCATCAATTCTATGGTTAACGAATATGCCAAGGCTGGTAGCACGCAGACACTGAAGGGTAACTACTTCATCGACGATCCTGGTACACCGCTGACCATCTCATTCATAAATGCTGACGGAGAACTGATTCCTGCGGAGATTTCCAGCATTGCCGAGGATTTCACCTCTGTTGACATCGTCATCCCTGAGGGTGCTGAGGCTGGTCCTATCGTTGCTAAATCGGTCTATGGAACCTCTAAGAGCGCATTCTGGTACAAGGACAATCGTGGACTGCTGTTCGACTTCGACACAGCGAATGGTATTTCCGATGTTGTTCTCGACATGCACGCATGGAACGGACATACTGCTTCTGCTGCCGACGAGACCAGCATTGACGGCAAATACTGGCAGTTCGGTAATGGCGAGGTCACCACTCCTGGTACAGCCGACAATGGCTGGCCTGACGAGTCTTGGAACTCATTCGCCTACTGGCCTGGCAACTGGGAGAGTCCAGAGACCTTCAAGGAATATCCTCGCCTCTATGACTTGGTGGACATGAGCGACTGGAGCAACATGACCATGAAGTTCGAGATGTGTATTCCTGCCGACCATCCTTGGACGGGTGCTGCTTTGCAGATTGTCTTTGTTGGTACGGACAGGACCACGAATGGTCCCGGTGGTGTTGATGCCTATGGCAATGTGATCCACGTTCAGACCAATGACTACCTGAACGATCCTGCTGTGCCACGCGCACTCTATCGTCCCTGGACTGCTACTGGCAGTTTCGACACTGATGGTGAGTGGATTACCGTTTCCCTGCCCCTGGCAGCATCGTTTGTCTACTCATACGATGGTTCACTCTGCTCTGCCTCTATGGACAAGGATTCATTCGCCAGCATCTGGATGGCACTCTATGGTGGTGGTATTGAGGGCTCAGACTGTCAGACAATCATCAAGATTGACAACATCCGTATTGTTCCTAACAAATAATAAAGTATAAATCGTATGAAAAAGATATATAATGTATTGGCCGTGTTGGTGGTAGTCCTTATGGGACTATCGCTGGCAGCGTGCAGCAAAGATGAATACGACACCAACCCGTATAGCAAAGGGGGTGTAAACCTTCTGGCCTTTGGTCCATCACCCAACACCCGTTCTCAGGAGATTCGTATTACAGGCACTAACCTGACTGCTGTTGAGAAAGTCATATTCCCCGGTGGCACCATAGAACGTGCAGGCCAGACTATAAAAGTGAATGGTGCAGAGGTTCTGAAGGCCAATTTCAACTCTGTTGATAATGAGAACATCTATGTGAACATTCCTGAAGAGACTGTTCCCGGACAAATCAAACTGGTTGCAGGTAACGACACCGTAACTTCCGAAGGTACGCTGACATTCAAGGAGCCTATTGAGGTGACCTCTATTACTCCTGTTACGGGCCTCAATGCCGAAGACGAGATTAGCATCAAGGGCGACTATGTCTATAACATTGCCGAGGTTATCTTCCCCTCAGGTGTAGCTGGTGCTCCTGTAGCTGCAGAGGAATTCACTTATGTCTCTCGCAAGGAGATTCGCCTCCGTGTGCCCCTGGCTGCTGAGTCTGGTATCATCACGATGAACGACGGTGCCGAATGGGAAGTGGAGTACAAAGATCCTATTGAGGTTATCACTGCCTCAGTCACCAGTATAACTCCATCGGCTGACTTCGGTCAGGAAATCAAGATTACAGGTATCAACCTGCACACCGTTGAGAGTGTGCTGTTCCCCGGCGGTGTACCTGCTGACTTCACGGTATCTGCTGATAACAAGACCATCACAACAACTGTTCCTGCTGAGTGTAAGTCAGGTGCGCTCTCACTAGTGCTTTACTCCGGTGCTGCCGTGACTACTGACGTACTGTCCGTGCCTGAGATTAAGGTGAACGAAGAAAAGTTCACTGATGTCCGCGTAGGCGACGTCATCACCCTGACCGGTGAGAACCTCGACCGTGTTATTGGTATCAGCCTGCCTGGTATCGGCGACTTCCTCGACTACACCACGAGTGCCAACCAACTGACCTTCACCGTTCCTGAGGACATGGGCGATGGCAACATCGTAATCACTCAGAACCAATTCCTCTCAGCAACTGTCAAGGTGATGATGTACAGCGATGCTCCTGAGGTAGCCATCTGGGCTGGCGAGTTCGTATGCGCCGGCTGGGCAGGAAACCAAGACCTCGCATGGGGCGGTTTCGACTGGACGACCATCGCACCGGGCACCAAGCTGCGCTTCTACTACAAGAAGAACACTGCCGGCGCATGGGGCTGCATCAGCCTGCGCCACGGTGACAGCTGGGGCAACCTGCCCGCTCCTATCCCCGGACAGTATGATCTCTCTGACGACGAAGGCATGCTGGAGGTAACCTTCACTCAGGAGGTACTGGCCGACATCATTGCCAACGGCGGTCTCGTCATCACGGGCGACAACTACACCCTGTCTAAGGTGACCTACCCTATTCCCGAGACAGTACTCTGGGCTGGCGAGTTCGTATGCGCCGGATGGGCAGGAAACCAAGACCTCGCATGGGGCGGCTACGATTGGAGCACGATAGCAGCGGGCAGCACTATCAGCTTCACTTACAAGAAGAACACTGCCGGCGCATGGGGCTGCATCAGCCTGCGTCACGGTGACAGCTGGGGCAACCTGCCCGACCCGATTCCCGGACAGTATGATCTGTCTGACGACGAGGGTGTGTTGGAAGTGAAGTTCCCACAGAACGTGCTCGACGACATCATTGCCAACGGTGGTCTCGTCATCACGGGCGATAACTACACCCTGACACGTATTGCCGCAAAGTAAAAACCATCATATTCAAAAAAAGAGGTGCAACCCTGCGTTGCGCCTCTTTTATCACTTTAAAAGATTAATGAACAAAAGAACCATGATTATCGCAGTCTGTGCTGTACTGCTACTGCTAGGCTGCGGAGGTAAAAAAGAACGCAAAGCCACCAGTTCTCAATTGATAGGACAGGTGGAACAGTTCAGTATTGATACCATTGTGACAACACCTGGTGACACACTCGTCAACAACACCGTAGATGGCGTTCTGCGCCACTACCCAGAGCTTTACCGCGCCACGCAAAAAGCAGTTAAGGCCTACGACAAGTGGGTAGAGATATTGAAGGTGTCAGGGCTGAAGGTAAAGCCTGAAACACTTCATATCAACAACCTGCTCGACGAAACATTGTTCGGAGAAAACACCCAGGATGCCGATAGCGCATGGCAGTATCTACCCGTCATCGACAGCCTATACATACAAGCCCTTATAAACATCCCCAGCGGACAGCCAGATACCGACAGCCGCAAATCGGCCATAGGGCGAACGCGCAGGGCATGGAAAACCTACGCCGAGCATCTGCAATCCCTCCAATCTACCCTTCCCGAGGAATGCAGGCCGCGCTTCCGTTTCATTATCAACAAGAAAACGAAGCAACTTACCGACGAAAAAATGTACAAACAATAATAAATGCTTATGAAAAAATTAAGAACGCTCATTGCAGCACTCGCATTGGCGACAGCGGGCACGATGGCAGCAGACATCCCGTCAACACCCGTTACGGCATCGACAGACGCTGCCAAGAACCTGTATGCCTATTTCCTGGACCAGTATGGCAAGAAGACGATTTCCAGCGTCATGGCCAATGTCAACTGGAACAACACTTGTGCCGAGAAAGTGTATAAACTCACGGGCAAGTATCCTGCCATGAACTGCTACGACTTCATTCACATCTGTTTCTCGCCAGCCAACTGGATTGACTACACCGACATCACTCCTGTCAAGGACTGGCACAATGCGGGCGGTATCGTACAGCTGATGTGGCATTTCAATGTGCCTAAGTCGCAGGGGGGAACCGATTTCACCTGCACGCCCAGCGAGACCACCTTCCGCGCCAAGAACGTGTTTACCGAAGGCTCTTGGGAGCGCCAGTGGTTCTACGGTCAGATGGACAAGGTCATTGCCACCCTCCTCAAGTTGCAGGATGCAGGCATTGCAGCCACGTGGCGACCCTTCCACGAGGCTGCTGGCAATGCTTGCGCCAAGCAGCAGGCCAACTGGACCAAGGCATGGTTTTGGTGGGGCGATGACGGTGCCGACACCTACAAGAAGCTGTGGAAGGCCATGTACGACTACTTCAAGCAGAAAGGTGTCAACAACCTCATCTGGATTTGGACTACTCAGAACTACAATGGCAACAGCGACAGCTATAACCAAGACACCGACTGGTACCCTGGCGACCAATATTGTGATATGGTGGCTCGCGACCTCTATGGCTACGATGCCGACAAAAACTTACAGGAGTTCACCGAGATTCAGGCCACTTATCCCAACAAGATGGTAGTGCTGGGCGAATGCGGCAAGGGCGATGCTGGTGAACAGGGACTCATCAGCGACTGTTGGACTAAGGGAACCAAGTGGGGCCACTTCATGGTGTGGTATCAAGGTGGGCAAGGCTCTACCGACACCATGTGCAGTGACGACTGGTGGAAGGACGCTATGAGCAGCGACAACGTCATCACTCGCGACAAGGTGTATATCCCCGATGTCTCTGCCGAGTTCGAGACAGCTGCAGATGCCGTGAAGCACATGGGACTGGGTTGGAATCTGGGTAATGCCCTCGATGCCAACAACCAGCAGTATCATGACCCCGCACAAGCCAACTATTGGGGGCAGCAGGATGTCACTTCTGAGTCGTGTTGGGGCCAGTTCCCCGCTACTGTTGAACTCATGACAATGATGAAAGATGCCGGCTTCGGAGCCATCCGTGTGCCTGTGACGTGGTATAACCACATGGATATGGACGGCAATGTGGATGCTGCTTGGATGAATCGCGTCCACGACGTGGTCGATTATGTCATCAGCCAAGGACTGTATTGTATTATCAACGTTCACCACGACACAGGTGCCGACAGCAATAACTGGAAGTCATGGCTGAAAGCCGACGCGACAAACTATACTGCCAACAAAGCCCGCTACGAGAAGCTTTGGCAACAGATAGCCGAAGAGTTCCGCAACTACGACCAACACCTGCTCTTCGAGGCCTACAACGAGATGCTCGATGCCCAGAGCTCGTGGAACTTTGCCCAGACCAGCACAGCCTATGATGCTATCAACAACTATGCCCAAAGCTTCGTCAACATTGTTCGTGCCAGCGGCGGCAACAACGCCCAGCGCAACCTCATTGTCAGTGACTACGGAGCCAGCTGTGGCAATGGCACCTGGAGCAACAAGTTGCAAGACCCGTTGAAGCAGATGAAGGTGCCCGACGGCGAAAGCAACCACATTATCTTCGAGGTACACAACTATCCCTCGTTGGTTGACAACAACAAGGAAGATCGTAGCATCAGCGACATCCAGAATGAGATTGACGAATGGATTACCAACCTGAAGACCTATCTGGTCAGCAAGGGCGCTCCTGTCATCATTGGCGAATGGGGCACCAGCAATGTCGATGCAGGCGATGGCAAGACGGACTATGATGTTCGCAAGGAGCTGATGTTCCAGTTCGTCGACTATCTGATCAAGGCCATGAAGCAGAACGACATCGCCACGTTCTACTGGATGGGACTCACCGATGGCGTTGCACGTACCTATCCCGCCTTCACTCAGCCCGACCTGGCTCTGGCAATGCTGAAAGCCTATCATGGCGATAGTTACAACCCCAATCTGCCCGATGCCAAGAACTTCGATGGAGGCATCACCTCAGCCAGCGTCAATTTCACCAATCAGTACGGCGAGGCAACCATCTATAAAGGGACTATCGACAAGACCGTCTATAAAGGCATTAAGGTCAAGTTGGAGGAAAATCCAGCCAGTGGTTCTTTGTCATTCAAGGTTTATGCCAACTCTGAAAGTACTAAAGCCATCACGACGAAGACTGCCCAGCTTGCCTTCGCCAACTATACAGGCATCCAGAAGATTAACCTGCAGTGGAACAAAGCCGACAATGGCAGCATCAAGGTTCAAAGTGTCAGCCTCATCAAGCAGGACAATACCACAGAATCGTGCACGCTTGCAGTAGATTGGGGCTGTTACCTCAGCGACTTCAACTATGCAACGGGCATTGAGAGCGTCACCATCGCTCCTGTTCGTCCTGACGATGGCATTATCTACAATCTGAACGGACAGCCAGTCACCTCTCCGCAGCGCGGCATCTATATCCGCAACGGAAAGAAATTTGTCAAATAACGCCACCCAATACAGAGGGAAACTCAGAGGGTGGGGCCTAATGAAGGGGGACGTATTATCAAGGGGTCGGAGAATGTGATCATTTTCTCCGACCCCTTGATTTATAAAATCGTATAATCTTTATAATCTCTCCGGGCCGTTCTGCCCAGAGAGTCTTCCGAAGTGTTTTGACTAATGTAAAATAAAATGTTTGACAAGGAAATAGTGCTCGTATGTGTGCGCATTTCTCATTAGAATGTGCACAATAAGGTCGGTTTCTGGCCGACTTCCAGATGGTGGTGCTGGTGGTGCAGCAGGTCGTGGAGTGTATGAAGGAGCTGGTGCTGCAGGGTCAGCCCGTGAAGCTGGAGGGCTTGGGAACCTTCGGTCCCTCGATTGAGAGCGTCAAGGGTGGTGCCGCAAGCGTGCAGGCCGCTATGGACAAGGGCTTGGACAGCCTGATTGAGGGTGTGCACATGAACTTCACGCCGGAGAACACCAAGGGCGAGAAGCTGACGTCGCGAGCCCTGAAGGACGAGTGTGTGTTCGACGCAGGCTACGTGGTGGAGAGCGAGACGCGTACCGTCGACGGTAAGGTGAAGCGTTTCCAGAACAAGACGCCCATCAGCTACATCCTGGCGCCTAACGGCAGCGGTGGCAACACGCCCGGTGGCCCCGGCAGCAATGGTGGCGTAACGCCTGGTGAGGCTGGAAATGGCGATGATGAAGGCGAATGATTCACGGTTAACGGTTAAAGGTTAATGGTTATGAAAAAGGAGACGTGGAAGACGATCATTCAGGTCATCATTAGCATCTTGACGGCGGCAGCTACCGCGATGGGTACGACTGCATGTATGAGGTAAGATGGATGATGGTGGGCACTCCGATAATAGGGTGCCCACTTTTGTTATTGTTTCGTATTTTTAGTGATGATGTTCAGTGTTGTCGTATCGCATAGGAATACGGAGTTTAGGCCTTGCTGTTCCTGTGCGGGGTCGCCACAGTAGTCGTCGCCCACCTGCCACTGCTCATGGGTGGGTTTGGCTTCGCCGCCCCATCCCCAGAAGTTGCAGCCGCAGACTGTCGGCTCGCTCTTGATGAGTGAGAATACGAAGTCGTAGTAGCGGTCGCGCCCAAGGGTGGGGGAGCCTGGCAAGAAGGCAAAACCATCGCGCGGATAGCCGAATTCCTCAATGACAAGCGGTTTCTTTAGACGCTCGGCGATGGCGGTGTGGCGGTGTATATACTCGGCTGTATTCTGACAGGCACGCTCCACATTCTCTGCCAGTGAGTCTTTATGGGCCCAGCTCCAGTTGTAGGGCCATACGTGGGCATTCATATAGTCGATGTTGGGGTCTGCACAAATCTTCTCGTAGAGGTCGGCATCCATCTCGCAGCCCCAAATACCTTCACTGCCAATGCTGATGAGGTGGTTCTTGTCCAGACTGCGAATCAGTGCCGATGTCTGGCTGAGCCACTTGGCAAAGGGCTCCTTGGCTTCATCGCTGAAGGCACGTGGTTCATTGCCTATCTGCCACGACATGATGGCAGGATCGTCACAATAGGCCACGTTGGTATAGCGGTTGGTACGGCCTATGATGTCGCGTACATACTGAAAGAAGAGTTCCTGAGCCTTGGTGTTGGTCGAGAACTGGCTGACAAAGCTCATGTACTCCGGATAGCTGGTCTCATTGGGGCGCGGAGCCTTACCGGCACCCGCCTGTTCCAGATAGAAACCGTAACCGCCGCTCCATTCCCAGGCGTTGTTCAGATAGAGCACGGCTTTCATACCCCGCTCACCCATCTGCTGTAACAGATAGTCGAGTCCCGCCAGTATGGTGTCGTTATAAACGCCAGGAGCCTCTTGTAACGTCGGCTCCACCTTCGTCGTCACCCCACGCATGCCGTCGCTTCCAACAAGAATGCGCAGGTTGTCAAGTCCCAACTCGTGGAGTTTGTCCAGTTCGCGCAACAGTCTTGCACGGTCGCCACCCTGTCCTTCCGACGCGAGTATGGCTCCATACCAGAAGTTAGTACCCACATAGCGGTATTCCTTACCGTCGAGCACGAAGCTCGCATCTTTTCGCTCCACGAATCCACTTGTCTTAACAGTCTGCTTCTTCGAACAACCAGCCAGCAGTAGTATTACGCATACGCTAAATGACAAATGATAAATGATAAATGATAAATATTTCTTCATGATTCAAACTATGACCTTTGTTTTACTGTATTTTTCGCGGAACTCAGTGGGACTACACCCCTTACGTTTGCGGAAAAGACGATTGAAATTGCTCAAAGTGTTGAAGCCGCAGTTCCAGCAAATCTCACTGACGCTGTCGGCGGTGTCGACCAGAAGACGGGCTGCTTGTCCGAGACGGATGTCGACAATGTATTCTGAAAGGGTCTTGCCCGTGCGCAATTTAAAGAAGCGACTGAAGGCTGTCGGTGTCATACCCACCAGGTTGGCCAGCTGTTCCAATCGCAACTCGTCGTTAATATGCGTATTGATGAAGTCCTTCACTTTCAGCACTCGACGCGACTCGCTGCTCACCTCAACCTTGGCGAAGGTAGAAGAAGCCAGTTCGTAAGCATCGTCAAACTTCGACAACTCATAGAGAATATATATCAGTTCATGAGCCATCAAGAACTTGTCGTCTATCGAGGCTAGTTTCACCAAACGGGGGTAAATGGTCATAATTGCCGACATACGAAAAGCAAGGCCACGCTTTGCCCGCATCATCATCCGATAGATGCTCTTGTAGGGATTGGTGCGGAACGGCGTGTGTTCATCCTCGAAGTGGATGTAGAACTGTACTGTCACCTCATGGATGTCATCGCTCTTGCATTCGTGCTGTTCCCAGACATGTTCCAAATCGCTGCTGGTGATAAGCACGAGGTCGCAGTCGCCAATGACTTCGCTGCTGTCGCCCACGACACGACGGGCGCCAGCCGCATTCTCGACGAAGTTCAACTCCATAATGTCGTGACAATGAATAGGATAGTCGAATTCCTTCTTGTGACGGTCGGCCACATACATAAAATCTTGTTCACCCAAAGGTGTAATTTCGCGTAGGACTCTTGTCTCCATATTTATATTATAACGGTTGCAAAATTACCAGTTGTCTGTACGGAAAGGGAATAGGGGTAGATTGCCGCCATTCTTGACATTGCCAATCTGGAAATTTCTAAAGCAATAGCGCACGGCTACGGGTTTCTTCACCTTTGGTGAGGTGATGATGATGGCTTCGTCCCAGTAACCACCGCCGGGTTGCCAGAAATGCTTGGCCGTAGCGGGATGAAACACCTTGTCCTCACCAGCCACCTCAAAGCCTTCCATCTGTTCGAAGGGGGCATCGCACCAATAGTTGTCCTGGGTGTGGATGAAGATGGTGTCGTTCTTGATGGTCATATCCTTGTAGGAAGAACTCTTGTACTGGATAGCTTCAAAACCGTAGTCGCGGTTCAGGGCCGTAAAGGCCAGACGCTCACCGACTTCCTGTTTCTGGGCGGGATGGATCTGGGTTGTCTCGTAGGGATAGACGAGGTCGTTGGTACAGACCAATGAACTATTGGGGATGATTTGTGCAGCCTTCCATTGCTGTTCGCGGAGCAGGGCACTGCTGACAGCATTCAGGTCGCCGTCATCATAGGCCCACGGTGCTATCTGTACGAAATAGAAGGGAATCTCGCCAAGTCCGAACTGGCTTCTCCATTGCTCCACGAGCAGCTTCATGCGTTGGGAATACTGGTCGCCGGGGTCGCCCACGTTCGAGCAGCCCTGGTAATAGAGGATGCCCTTGACAGTGTAGTTCAGAATGGGGTTGAAGGTGCCGTTGCCCCAGAGCAACGAACGGTGATAGTCGTATTGTGCCCATTTCTTGCAGATTTCCACAGAGTCTGTCGGGTCGCTGGTGTATTTCTGAAGATTCTCCTTCGTCAGCCAACTTTCTACGCGCGAACCTCCTTTATTAGCTTCAATGATACCAACAGGAATGTCGAGAGTGCGACTCAGCAGGCGTGCGAAGAAATAGCCTGTGGCCGAGAAGTCGCCGACGGTCTTCGGCGAACACTGTCTCCATTCGCACTGTGCATCGTCCTGAGGCTCACTGCGCATGATGCTGGGAATCTTCACCGAGCGCACACCTTTCGAGTTCACCGCATCAAGCACATGGTGGTTATAGTCCTTCACAGGACACATGCCGAAGCCTTTTACAGGCATCTCCATGTTCGACTGTCCGGCACAGACCCACACCTCACCGCTGACGACATTACTGATAGTCGTGGTCTCACCGTCATCGAAGGTGATGGTCAGCGGGTTATAACTGGCCTTCGGAGTTTTCACCTTTACCAGCCATTTGCCGTGTTTGTCGGCCTTGGCTGTCACGCTCTCGTTGCTCCAAGAGGTTGTTACCTTCACGGTTTTACCAGGTTTGGCCCAGCCCCAGAGACGGGCATCTGTCTGTTGTTGCAGTACCATGTTGTCGCCGATGATGTGCGGCAGTCTTACCTTGCCCTGAGTACCGAGTGTCAAGGCCAGGAGCATCAGAAATGTCAGAGTCCTTTTCATTTTTGCATGAGTTTTTAGTATTCTGCTGCAAAGTTACGAAAAGTCGAGCGCAAAACAAAGAAACCAGTTTCTTTTTTTGCCAAGGCGAAGTAATTTTCCGTCTCTACTGCACTAGTTACTGAATGATATTTCTTGCACCATCTGCCCTGGGTCACCAATGACCAGCGTGAGCAGGTGGTGCTTTTTTTTGCGGTCTATTGGCATTTTCAGCACAAAGTCCTTGCGGTTTTCCAGTACCTGCAGTTTCCAGGGGTATGACCATTCCGTGAATTTGTTTTCACAAACCACAGGGGAACCTCCGTCAATGCTGACGCCAATACGATTGCTGCGGTCTTGCATGACGGGCCAGAAGGGAACGACTGAGATGCATAGCGACAGCGTTTTGCCCCCCTTCTCACTGCACTCGAACGGAATGTCGATATGTTGCGACGTCATGCTGCTGGGGTCTTGTGGGGCGTCCAGCGGTTGTCCCATCTGTAGGGCAATCCAGTCGCAGCCGATGCCTTCTAATAATCGGAAGGCACCATTGGCATTAACCTTACTCAGGTCTATCTTGTTGGCATATTTGGTACGCTGCTGGCTTTGGGGCAACTGGTAGGCCTTCGTAGGACGGTTGACCAGTTCAGGCATCAGGTGATATTTCGCCACATAGCCCGGTGGAACCTGCGATATCATCTGGTTCCACTTGCCGTCCAACTGCGTATTGTAGCGTGCCGTCAGCGCCATGATGCTGTCGTTGGCTGCGCGACTTTGGCTGGCTGCCTCTGCGCTGCCCGTCTCGTGGTTTTCCTGTGCCATGAGGAATTTGCGGTTCATCTGGTATGCCGACTTCACAGAGTAGCCTAACATTTCGAAGAACGCAGGACGCAGGGTGGGGGACAGCTGCTTTTCAAGGGCGTCTACCGCATCGGAAATAGCCTGGTATTCAGCCAGTCGTTGACGGCGTTCTGCGGGTGTCAGGTTCGAGTCGTGCAGACGGTTGTTCTCGTTGTTGTCCCATTCCAGTTCGTAGCCCATGAATTCAGGCTTGCGTTGCCAGGCCAGTCGATAGTAGGTGTCAAGGATGCTTTGGAGTGAAGAGTGAAGAGTGAAGAGTGAAGAATCGGACTTGCCAAACACTTTTGCCAGCCACTGTGCCTGATAACGGTTCGCATTGTCGTAGCTGAAGTCCTGCAGGTTCCACGCCATATCGAAGAACTGCTGCATTTCAATCTCCATAGGTTTGATGTCGCCCACGTTCAGCAGCCAGTAGCGTTGTGCCCCTGCATCGTAGGCTTTCTTCAGTTCCTCGTACATCAGCAAGGGTGCCGTTGTGGCTATCCACAGGTTGTCGTGGGGCGTACCCAAATAGCTCAGGTGGTAATAGACGCCTGCACCTCCTGTACGCTGCTGCTCTGCTTTGTTCGACACGCGCTTCATGTAGCCGTAGTTGTCGTCAGGCCATACCAGTGTGATGTCGTCAGGTACGCGTAGTCCGGCATCGTAGATGTCCAGTGTCTCTTTGTAGGGCACGAAAATCTGCGGAATCTCCGTTACCCGTTTTTGCTTGTGGCGTGTCAGTATTTCGCGCTGGTCTTCAAACACTGTTTCCAGCGTCCTTGCCCTGACCTTTGGGTCAGTTGATCCCTTCATCGCTTCGTCGTGCAGTCCGCGCATACCCATCGTGTAGATGTTGTCGTACTGCGCCGTCTCACGGATGCGGTTGTCCAGTTTCTGCCAAATGGTCTGCTTGTTGGTCAGGTAGTTCCACTCACCGTCCTTCGCCTTGTCCCATTCCGATTTGGCTGCATTATTGAACAGCAGCGGCTCACAGTGGCTCGTCGTAATCATGATGCCCCATTCTGCTGCCACGCGCTGACTCTCAGGGTGGCTGTAGAAGGCACCCGTACAGTCGTGCATGGCCGGTGCCAGCATGTTGCCGCGCAGACGCAGTAACAGTTCGCACACCTTGTCGTATGTCTTTGGCCCTATGTCGCCTAACTCCTTTTCAAAGTTCTTGGCTGCCCACGTTTTCAGGCCCCAGTCCTCGTCGTTGATGAAGATGCCGCGATACTTGATGGTTGGCTCTTTCGACACAAAGTTCTCCTCATAGTCCAGCGTTGCCTTGTGTGCTACGGGCACATCGGCAAACCAATACCACGGATTGACGCCAATCCGCTCGCTCACGTGCAGCACACCGTATGCCAGTCCTCTGGCATCGCTGCCCACAATGACCATTTGCTGTCCGCGTGTGGTGATGCTGTAGCACTCCCATGCGCCTCGCAACTGGCTGACGTCAATGCCTGGAACCAGTTCTGCTGCGTGCTCTACAGTGGCTAGTATGACTGTTGCCCCCTGGCTGGCATGATGGGTCGTAGTGGGTTTCACGCCCGTTACGCGTCCGATGTCCTCACTCATGACGGTAGCCATTTTCTGCACCAGTGGCGCGTCCGTTTCCGACGTCACGATGCTACACTTTTTCAGGTCTACAGATGCTGCGGCCAGTGTGGTCGTCAGCCCAATTATAATCGCTATCAGTTTCTTCATAATGCTACAATTGCCTTGTATTTCTTACGACAACCGTTTCAGCAGTTCTATCAGCAC
>JAEEGK010003990.1_pt1 | contig 36420 bp, 21 predicted proteins | sample 8958771 | NCBI WGS metagenome assembly JAEEGK01 (sample SAMN16246547, study PRJNA631951) | gut metagenome | biome: gut microbiome; feature: rumen; material: SC-attached | host: Bos | place: Iran: Karaj | collected 2018-10 | reverse complement strand
AATACTGGATATGATTTAAATTGTTTTGCTTTTGATTTAATTTCCTTTTTTCTTTTCTCTATTAATGATATTAATTTTTGGTTTTTTTCTTTTGAATATTTTTCTGCTTTTTCAATATCATACATTTCTAAATAAGATAATGATGCAATGTAATATCCTTTTGAAAATTTTGGTGCAATTTCTATTGTTTTTAAAGCATCTCTTAATGCTAATGAAAAAAATCCTTTTGCAAGATAACATATTGCTCTTTTTATTAAGAAATTAACATTTGATTTATCATTATTTATTCCTTTTGTATAATAAGATATTGCATTATCGTAATTTTTTAATGATGAAAATTTATCTTTTTGTATTTCGGATTCGGTAATTAAATATTTTGTTGGTTGTTGTATTGTATAAGGTCTCCTATATTTTTCTATCAAAGGTAACTTTTCCATTTTATTTATTTCAGTATATTTTTAATAAAAAACTTAAAAAAAAAATTAAAAAAAAAAACCAAATTAAACAATATAAAAATACTTATTTTTATTTTCCACAACATTTCTTCTTTTTTTTAACATTTAATACAGTTCCATATAAATTCACTTTTTCTTTTTCTTTATTTTCATTTCCTTTATTAAAATCAATATTTCCAACTCCAATATTTTGATTAATAAAATTCCTAGTTGCATCAACAAACAATTCTTCTACATTAATAACATCTTTTGCACTAGTTTCATAAAAAGGAATATTATATTCATTTGCTAAATCTTTTCCTTCATTAAAACTAACTTTTCTATTATGTTCTAAATCACATTTATTCCCTACTAATATTTTTAAAACATTATTTTTTGCAAATTTATCAATTTGATTTAACCAATTTTTAACATGTTCAAAACTTTCTCTTTCTGTTATATCATATACAATTACAAATCCTTGTGCTCCTTTATAATATGATGTTGTAATTGCTCTAAATCTTTCTTGTCCTGCTGTGTCCCACTATAAAATTTTTATTTTTTTTAATTTTTTTTTTTACTATTTGAAGTTTTATTTCTTTTCCATCTATTTCTATTGTTTTTAATTTGAAATCTACTCCTATTGAATTCATTAAATTTGAAGAAAATGTGTTTTCTGTGTAACGAAGAATTAAACAAGATTTTCCTACTGAACTGTCACCAATTAAAATTATTTTAAAAAGGAAGTTACTAAATGTTATATATTTTTATTTTTTGTTTTTTATACTATTCATTGGCCATTTTTTTTTTATTTATAAATTAAAATTTAATTTTAAATTTTATTTTTGATTTTTTTTTATTTTGAATAATAATAAATTATGACTTTAAATACTTTTAAATTTTATTTATAAATTATAAAATTGTATTTATAAATATATTTCATATATTACAATTGATTAATTTACATAAAATTTTATTCAAGTTAAAAATATTAATTTATTAAAATTGTTTTAAAAATGTATATTTTTAATATAAATTCCAAAAAATAAAAAATCTAAAAATTATAAATAAAAAATATACAAAACCAAAAAAGCCAAAAAATTAAAAAATGGAAGACATGAAAAATTTAATAATCCAATCTTTAGAAACAAAAGGAGTCCTTGGTCAAATAAGAGCTCAACTCCGTAGTTCAGTATTTAAAATAGTAGATGAACAAGACCAACAATTTAACTATGGATGTGGATTAAAATGGGAAAATCCAACATTATATAAAATCCTAGAAACAAAAATAGGAACATTACTAGCAGAAATAATAAGAGATTTCATGGAATATTTCAGAATGGATTACTCACTTTCAATTTTTATACCTGAATGTGGTATCTCACCTGAAAGATTAAGAAAAGAAGAAATTTGGGGTAAAATAGGTTTATCAAATTCACAAGGTGAACAATTTATTTCTAAATTACAATTACCTTTAATTTATTATATTATGCATTATTTTATTCAAGAAGTAAAAGATAATCCTAAAAAAGTTATGGATTCAATATTAAAAGTTCAAGATGATATTGAAAAAAAAAGTGATGAAATAATTGATAAAAATTTACTTGATTATTATCAAACTCATAAAGAAGAAGATTTTCCATTAAGTAATAATGATAGAGTACCTCAAGAAAATAATCAAAATAATAATCAAAATAATAATCAAAATAATAATAATAATAATAATAAAAATAATAATAATAGTAATAATAATAATATTGAACCAGATGAAGATGATAAAGAAGAAAATCAAAGAAAAGATTTTAATTTTAGTAATAGTGATAATCCTAATTATCATAATGATGGAAAAGAACATGAATTTGTTGAAGAACATGTTGATGAAGATATTGCTGAAGAAATTGATGAAGATATTGGAGGAGGTTCCGGAGATAAAAAGTCTTCTGGTATTCAAAATTCACAAAGTTTAAGTGGAACACAATTTGATAATACTGTTAATTCTTCTGCTTTGGAAAATTTGAATTATGTTGAAAATGCACAAAAACCTGAACATTGATATTTTTTTATTTTTTTTTGATTGTTATGGTTTTTTATTAATGTTTTTTTTTTGAATAATTTTATTTGTTTTTTTATTTAATATTGATTTGTTATAAAATTTTGAATTTTTTTTTCATTTATTTTTAAATTTTTTATTTTAATTTTTTAAATATTAAGAGAAAATTTATTGATTTTTAAAATTTCTTCAATAAAATAAAAATATTTATTCAATTCCAAACTTTTCAAAATTCCCAAATTCCAAAATTTCCAGCTTGAAAATTAAAAAAAATTACAAAAATTAAAAATAAAAAAAATAAATAATAAAAAAAATAAAATAAAAATTCATTTAAAAAAATGATAAAATGTGCATTAGACTGTGACCCAGGACACGATGATTTAGCAATGATAATGTTAGCAGTATACAATCCCAAACTCGAAGTACAATACATATCAACATGTCACGGTAATCAAACAGTAAACAAAACATACATAAACGCAAGAAGAACATTAAACCTAATTCACAAAGCCGACAAAATCCCAGTATACAAAGGATACTCAAAGCCCTTAATCCGTGAATCAGTAGCATGTCCCGAAATCCATGGTGACTCAGGTTTAGAAGGAGTAGACTGGACAGAAATAGATAATACAATGCCAAAAAATCCAGCATTAGAACTTTTAGGATATAAAGATGAAAAAGAATTAAAATCAAATGATTTTTTTATTCATTTACATAAAATATTATCTAATTTAAAAGACGATGAAAAATTTAATATAATATCAACTGCATCTCAAACTAATACTGCACAATATTTATTAGCTTTCCCAGAAGATGCTAAAAAAATTAGAATGATTGTAATGGGTGGTAATTTCTTAACTGTTGGTAATATTGCACCATTTGCAGAATTTAATATTATGATTGATCCAGAAAGTGTTAATTTAATTTTAAATTCTGGTGTTGAATATATTTTTGCTGCTCCTTTAGATATTACACATACTGTTTTAATTAATGAAAGTGTTTTAAATAAAATTAAAAATAATGTTTATCAATATTCAAATAAATTTTATGATATGTTAGAAAAATTATTATTATTTTTTAAAGATAGTTACTTTGAAATTTTTGATTTTAAAGCACCACCTTTACATGATCCTCTTGCTGCTTTTTATTTAATTGAACCACAATGGTTTGAAAGTAAAAAATGTCATGTTGATGTTGAAACTAAAGGAGAATTTACTTATGGATGTTGTTGTACTAGTTTATTAAAAAAAAAATTAAATGAAAAGGAAATGCAAAAAAATATTAATGCTACTGTTTGCTTAAAGTTAAAAGAAGGTGGACATGATGCTTTTTGGAATTGTATTATTGAAGCTTGGACTGAAATTGCTAAAGTTATTGGGAATTAAGTTTTTTTTTTTAAATTTTGTTTGGTAATAAAATAGATTTTGAGGTATTTAGACTTTTTAAATAAAATATATTGTTATAAAAAAATATTTATTTTTTACTCATTTTATTTTAATGGAAAGTAAAAGTAATTATAATAATTTTCTTTTAAGAAATGAAAGATCTGAAGGATGTATTGTTAAATTCTTTTCTAATTGTTTTAATTTAAATTTATATTCAGATATAAAAAAACCACTTTATATTTTAAATAGATTAATTGCTATTTATATGTTATTTTATATTATAGAATTAATAGGAGGGATTTCAAATAATTCTTATATTATTATTTCTGAAAGTACTTTTTTATTAATTGAAATTTTTAATTTATCATTTAATTCAATTAAATCATATTTTAATAAAATAGAAACAAATTATACATTTACTTTTGGATATAATAGAGTTGAATCTATATTTATAATTTTGAATATTTTTATCATTTGGATTATTTCTATAATTCAGATAGTAATTAGTATAATTAAAATAATAAATTCATCAAAAAATATAATACCAAAAGGAACATTCATCTTTTCGATAATCTGTTCTATAATAAATATTTCTTTATTAATTGTAATCTATGATATATTAACATATATAAGAAACTTTTGTTTACAAATGAGAAGTGATAATCCTTATACAAAATATGAAGATGAAATCAAAGATTCAAATTTATTAAATGATACTTCAAATGAAGTAATAACTAATAATAAAGTTAATATTGAATTAGATAATGTTTATAATGATAATAATTCAATTAATGAAAGTAAATTAGATGCAAGTGAAAATGGAAGTGTTGAAAATGAAACAAATAATAATCTTAAAAATATAAATCTTTTAACATTAAATAAGACTGAAATTAAAGGAAATATAAAAAGAGTTGAAAAAAAGATAAATGAATTTTATAAAGAAAATATAATTATAAATAAAAATAATGTAAATTCAGTCTTTTTTCCATATCAAATAAAATTATTTAAAAGTTTTTTTGTTTTTGGATTCTCATTATTATTATTTTTTGATAAAAATTTGAAATTTTCTATAATAGATCCATTATATACAATATTTATATCTTTTTTCCTTTTATTTTTAACAATTCAAATTATAAAACAACATTTATTTATATTATTAGAATCATCTGATAATTGTCCAAGTCCAGATGATATTGAAAAATATATTTCAATTAATCAACCAAATATTTCAAAACTTCATGATATACATATTTGGTCTTTAAATGATAATACACATTGTGTTAGTTTTCATGTTATTATAGATGATGAAAATTTAAGAAATAATATTAATTATAATATTAGTATTAATAAAGATATTCTTATTAATATGACTAATGATTTAAGAGAAAAATTTGGATTTAAATATGTTAATATACAAATTGAAAGTAGTGCTCAATATTTAAATATTTGTAAAAGTAAAAATTAAAAAATATTTTTATTATATAAACTTTAAATATTTATTATTTTTAAATAAATATAAATAAAAAATATATAAAAATATAAAAAATATGTTTTTCATGAAAAATAAAGGAAAAATAAATTCAATAAGAGCAGTTTTATTACTTAAGGTATCAAATGAAATAATTAAACTTAGAAGTAATGAAAAAATGCTAATAAATAGTGTTTCATTATCAACAATAAACTCTCAATATAATTATAATAATTTTGAAATGAATTTTGAAAATCCAATTGAAATAGGAAAATTAATTACAGGAATTTCAAAATCAACATTTAAAAAAGAAGATAAAAAATTAAAACAAAATAAACGAGAAAACACCAAAAAATATTCATATAAAAGACCTAAATTTTTATATAGATTAGCATTAAATTCTTCAAATATATTAAATATAATAAATCAAATAAATGATGTAGATTTAAGTAAAATAAGAAAAAGAAAAATTATATCAGAAGCTAAATTTAAAGAATTAGAAACTCCATCAACAATTAATAATTTATTTCCTTATGGAACAGAAAAAGAACATGCTTTTAATGAAAAGCAAGGTTTGAATTATTTAAGAGAATTAGCAAAAACTTTTAAAGATATTACAAAATGTAGAATTAATAGAAAAAGTTTGAAAAGTTCTAAAACAATGAGATTAAGTCTTACAGAAAGAAATCAAATTAATGAACAATTATTAAAAACTAAAAAAAAAATTGAAACTCCTCCTAAACTCAAAGCTAAAAGTGATAAAAATATTGTTGGAGTATTTAAACCAAGTAAATTTAAAACAAATAGTGATAAACTTAATTTTAATACTAATTTTAATGTTAATGTAAATGTTAATATTATTAATCATTTTAATTTAAATACTGATAGAAGGGATTATCATGTTATAGATTTTGAAAATAATATAAATAATATTAATGATTTACAAAATACAAATAAATCAAATAATATAAATGAAAAAAAAGAAAACTATCCAATTAAAAAACAAATGAGTAAAAAGAAATCAATTACTTTTGTATTACCTGAAGAAATTAAAAAAGGAGAGGATAATGGTATATAAAATTAAAATAGTTAAAATATTATTAATGGAATGATTATAATTCAAAAAAAATTTATGATTTGATTTAAAATAAGTATTTAATTATACTTATTTTAATGAGTATAAATTAATTATATATTGGTATGTTTGTATAAAATTATTATATTAAATTAATATATTATTTAATTTCTATATATTATTAATTTCTTTTTTTTATTAAAAATAAAATATTATAAAAGAAAAAAAGGATTAAAATGTCAAATATAAATAATGATTCAACTAATTTATTAACAAAAGATTATGAAGAAAATCAAGAATTACAAAAACAAAATATAAAAAAAGACAATTCTCAAATGTCAATGGCACGTTCATTATTTTTAAAAAAAGGAACAATTCTAAATATAAATCCAAAAGATGAATCTATTCATACAGGTTATTGGGATATTACAAATTTTAGATTTAACAAAAATTTAGATAAAATTGGTTCAGGAACATTTGGAGACATATACTTATCATATAATAAAATAGACAATAAAAGATATGCAATAAAACATTTTGATAAAGCAAAACTAAAAAAAATGTATTGTCCTTTAGAAATAATATATAAAGAAATAATAATTCAACTTACATTAAGTCATCCAAACATAACAAAATTATATTCTTTTCATGAAGACATAGATAATATTTATATGATATTAGAATATTCAAATAATGGAACTTTGTTTTCAAAAATACGTTCTCATAAATATTTAACTGAAGATGAAGCTTTTATTTACTTTATTCAAGTAGTTAATGCAGTTAATTTTTTACATGAAAATAATTATATTCATCGTGATATTAAACCAGAAAATATATTATTAGATAAAGAAAATAATGCTAAATTATGTGATTTTGGTTGGTGTACTAATATTTTAGAAAATGAAAAAAGAAAAACTTTTTGTGGTACAATTGAGTATATGTCACCTGAATTAGTTTCTAATGAAAAATATGATAAAAGTGTTGATATTTGGGCTTTGGGTATTTTATTATATGAAATGTTACATGGTTATTCACCTTTTAAATCTAAGAATTATAAATTAAATAAAGATGAATTAAGAGAAGAAATTTTTGAAAATATTGAAAATGTTGAATATAAAATTGATAGGAAGGATCAATTGTCTAAAGAATGTATTTTATTAATTCAAAATTTATTACAAAAAAATGAAGAAGATAGATTAAATGTTAAAGAAATTTTTGCTCAACCTTGGATTACGAAATATGAAAAAATTAAAAAAAAGGAATTAATTAAATTTTATAATGAGAGAGAAAAAAAGAAAAAAGAAAATATAAAAGGTAATGACAATTTAAATATATTTAATAATAAAAATGATAATAATATATCTCATATTGAAAATGATTGTTCTATTGAAGATAGATATTTTGATGATACTAAATTTATTGATTATTCTTTTTTAAAAGAAATTGAAGAAATTAGAGAAAAGGAAGAAAAAAAATCTCAAAATCAAAATAATGATTTAATTCATGCTTTACAAATTTTTGAAAATGCTGAACAAAGAAATAAATATAGTAGTAATAATAAAAAAGTTGAAAGACCAAAAAAATCTATTTTCGAAAATCTCTTTGGTAATTTTTGCTGCGAATTAAATCAATAAAAAATTATTAAAATTTATTATAAATAGATTAAAAATTCAGGTGAATTAAATTATAAAATAATTTTTATTATTTTTAATATAATTCCCCTTTTAAATTTATATAAACAATTTATTAATAAATGTTTTAATTTATTTTTCTTAAATTCATGTTTTTTTTAATTTATTGTTAAAATAAAAAAAATGTCAAAAACACAAAATCAAAAGAATAATTCAAAAAACAATAAATTAATTTCATTAGAAGAAAGAGTATTATCAATAATTGAATATTCATCCAATCATAATTCACATACAAAACCGTTTAATCGTAAAAAAAAAAAAATTGAAGATTACACAACTATAAAAGATAGTTTATATTTATTAAACCCTATTCAAGAAAATGATAGTTTAAGAAGTACACAAAGTCAATATCAAAAAGATAATAAAAATGAAATAAATAATATAAATAAATCAATAAATATTAAAAAAGAATTATTAAAAGGAGCTGAGAGGAAATTTACATTAAATTTATCTCCAATTATTCAACCAAAATTTAAAAATTTAGAACTTTCAAAAACAATTAACTCATTATTAAAACATGATATTACTCCAAGTATAACTGATTTTTTAGAAACAGATGAAAAAATTCCAATAAATAAATTAGAACAAATAGAAAAAAGAAAAAATATAATTGTAATTGATAAAAATTTTTCATATAAATTATTAAAAGAAGAAGAAAAATGTTATGAAGAAATAATAAAAGATTTTAAAGGAAATGGTTTTGGAAATATAAAATATAAACAAAAATTATCTGCAAGTTATTTAACAATATTATTAAATGAGAATTATACAATTGGAACTATATTTTTAAATTTTAAAGATATTAATCAATTTATTATAAGAGAATTATGTGTTTTTTTATGTATTTTATTTTTAGATGAATTTAAAGATTTAAGTGAAAGTGAATTAACTGATTTTAAAAATTGTTTAACTTATTGTCATTTTAATTTTTTATATGTTCTCATGTTAATAGTTAAAAATACTAAAGAAAATGAATTAAATTCTAATATTGATAAATTAAATTATAATGCATTCCAAAATTGTAAAAATATTTTATATGCAGTTGAAGATAAAATTGATTATGACAAATATAAAAATAATTTTAACAATCAAAATAAAGTAATAAAACATCTTTTATTAAATTTACTAAATAATTTAAGTTACTTAAATGAAAATATATCAAATGAAATCCAACAAATATTTAATTCATCAAAAACATCAACATTAAATGAAATAATATTAAATAAAATTCAATACAATGATACAATAATAAACAAAATAAATAAAATTGCCGAAACTGAAAATGAAAAAAACCAATATAACATAAATAAAAAATCAGAAAAAAAATTAGAAACCAAAAAAGAAGAAAATAAAGAAAGTACAAATGATAACAATGAAGAAGAAGAAGAATCAGAAGAAGAAATATTAATTCAACCAGATCCTCCATTTTTACCTAAAAAAGACAAAAATGATAAAAGAGAATATACATTAGTATTAGATTTAGATGAAACATTAGTTCATTATTTTGAAGATAATGACGAAGAAAATGCATATGTAAAAGTAAGATTAGGTGCAGAAAAATTTATAAAAGTATTATCTCAATATTGTGAAATAGTAATTTTTACTGCAAGTACTCAAGAATATGCAAATATAGTTATTGATGGTTTAGATTGTTCAGATAAAATTTCTTTTAGATTATATAGACAACATACTAATATTATTAATGGTTATAATGTTAAGGATTTATCTAAATTAGGAAGAGATATTTCTAAAATGATTATTGTTGATAATATTGAAGAAAATTATTATTTACAACCTGAAAATGGTTTAAATATTTCAGATTTTGAAGGAGATGAAAATGATAATGAATTAATATTTTTAATGAATGATTTAGTTGATATTGTTAAAAATAATGGAGTTGATGTTAGGAAAATGTTACCTGATGTTAGAAAAAAAATGCAAAGGAGATATACTAATATAAGTTAAATAAGGATATATATGTTTTTTTATAAATAAAAATATGTTTTTTTTTTCAAATTATCAAATGAAAAAAAATGTATTTTGTAAGTGTTTTTTAATTTTGATGATATTATATAGTAATTTTTTAAAAAAAAATTTTTTTTTATATTTTTTTAACAAATAAATAAAATAATAATTTTTTTTTATATTTTAAAAATTTTTTCATATTATATATTCAATATATTTTAATTATTAATTAATTTTATAAATAATTATTTATTATTTATATAAATACATAAAACTACTTTACAAAAATCATTGAAAAAAAAAATAAAAAACATGACTTAAAAAAAATAAAAAAACAAAAAAAAATGTCTCATCAATTCCTAATATTTTTCCTTTTCCTTATCTTTCCCTTAATATCCCTTCATCCAATAACAGCAGATTATGATCCAAACTTAGACATAATAACCCATAATGGTATAATATACTTCCCAAAAAAACCTCAAAAATTTTTATCCCCCTTAATATTCCAAGAAGAACAAATTCCCAAAACATCAGAACCAAAAGAAGAAGAAAAACAAGTATGTGAAGAAGAATTAGTAACAGGAGGAACATATTGGTTCTATCTATTTATGGTAACAATACTAACATTATTTGCAGGATTAATGTCAGGTTTAACAGTAGGTTACCTTAGTGTAGATGATTTAACAATGGAATTAAAATCAACAAATGGAACAGAAGAAGAGAAATTTTATTCATCAAGAGTATTACCAGTAATATCAAATAGACATTGGTTACTATGTACTCTTCTATTAATGAATTCCTTTGCTATGGAAGCACTTCCTGTTTTCTTAGATAGAATATTTAGTAGATTAACTGCTGTTGTAATTTCAGTAACTTTACTATTAATTTTCGGTGAAGTTATCCCACAAGCTTTATGTACTGGACCAAGACAAATTCAAATTGCTTCAATGATGGCACCTTTTACTTTACTTTTAATGAAAATATCATCTCCAATTACATTTTTTTTAGGTAAAGCACTTGATATTATATTAGGTGAACATCATAAAAGTAGATTTCAAAATACTGATTTGAAAGCACTTGTTGAAATGCATACTTATAAAGCTTTAAAGGAATTACAAGAAGAAGAAGAGAAACATAAATATATTCCTAAAGATGAAATTGTTAAACCTGGAAGTAATATGGGACTTAATGATATGGAAGCAAATTTAATGATTTCTGCTTTGGAAATAAGAGAAAAGAAAGTTATTGAAATTATGATTCCTTTTAATAAAGTTTATATGCTTAATTATGATGAGAAAATTAATCAAAATAAAATTTATGAAATTATAAAAAAAGGTTTTTCTCGTATTCCTGTTTATACTAATAATAATATTAAAGATATTATTGGTTTATTAAGAATTAAACAATTAATTGGATTTGATTATACTAAAAATATGTCACTAAGAGAAACAAGAGTTCATTTAAAATTACCTTTAGTTATTCATCCTTCTATGACTTTAATTGATTTAGTTAGAGAATTTAGAAAAGGAAAAAGTCATATGGCTTTTATTACTGAAAATGTTGAGAAATTACAAGTTAAATTAGGTTTGAATAGAACTAATTCTTTACTTGTTGAAAATAAATTTTTATTACCTTCTAAAGGTGATTTAGGTATTGAAATTTTAGGTATTATTACTTTGGAAGATGTTATTGAAAATGTTTTTAATTTAGAAATTTTAGATGAGGATGATTATGAAAAAATTAAAAAAGAAAATTTAGGAGGTAGAACTAAATCTAATATTAATATGTATTTTACTAGAGAAGTTGCTGAGACTTTTATTAATCAACAAAGTAAAAAAATTGATGAATTAATTAAGGGAAGTTTATATAAAAAAAATGAAAAAGAAGATTTTTTGAATAAAATGGAAAATTATGATTATAATAAATCACCTTCTCCTAATAAATCTAATTTAAAGGAACCTTTGGTATAAATATTATTTAGATATCATTTATAATTTAATAATAAGGTTATTTTAGAAATTTATCTTTCAAATATTTTTTTTTTCATATTAAAAAATATAAAAGTATTTATTTAATAATTAAAAGAAATATATATATTTAAATTAATTTTCAAAAAATCAAAAATCAAATATTTAAAATAAAATAATAAATTACCATAAATACAAAGAAAGTAAAAAAAATAAATAATTTTAAAAATTAATTTAAAAAATTAGAAAAAATTATGTCAGAATTTCCCGCAGAAAATAATAATTTGACTTCAAAACCCGAAATATCATTAAAAGGTGAATCAGGAAGAACATACATCCTAGATAAAATATTAGGAAGAGGAACCTTTGGTGTAGTATATGAATCACATGCAAAAGATAATCCAGAACAAAAATTTGCAATTAAGAAATATTTCAAAACATTTCATCCTCATTATGCCCAATTAGAAATATCAATAATATTTTATTTAAATAAAAAAATAAATGATGACTCAATAATAAAATTATATGATGGTTTCATAGATCATAAAAATGGAAATTTATATATTATTACATCATATCTTCCTCATAAAAAATTTACAGAATATTTTAAAGAATTACCAATATCAAAAATAAAAATTTATATGAAAAATTTATTAACTTCAATAAATTTAATTCATAAAGAAGGAATAATTCATAGAGATATAAAACCAGATAATTTTATTTTTGATTTAGAATCAAATAAATCTTGTTTAATTGATTTTGGTTTAGCAGAAGCTGATATGGATAGTTCAAATTGGGAAAATTCAAATAAAGATAATAAATTAGATGAAGATTATAAAATAATATCAGATTTACAAAAATATAATTATAGACATAGAACTGGAACAAAAGGCTTTTTAGCACCGGAAGTTATTTTTCATTCTAATTTCCAAAGTACTCAAGTTGATATTTGGGCTTGTGGTGTTATTTTATTAAGTTTTTTAGCAAAAAGATTTCCAATTTTTAATTTAAATGTTTTTAGTCAAATTAATGAAGATATTATTAAAGAAATTGAACCTTTAATTATTGTCTTTGGAAGAGAAAAAATTATTGAAATTGCACAAAAGTGTAATTGTAGTATTTATATTAGTGAGTGTTTTAATAATTATTATATTGGAATTGAGAAACTTGTTAAAAAAGTTGGAGAAAATGAACAAGAAAAAAAAAGTATTGAACTTGCTATTGATTTAGTTAAAAAAATGTTGGAAATTGATCCTATTAAAAGAATAAATGCTGAAAATGCTTTAAAACATGAATTTTTTAATTAAATATGTATATATTTATTTAATTTTAATTGATTTTAATTATCAAAAATTATTTTTAAAAATTATTATAAAAATATGTTGTGTTATAAATTTTTTTTGAATATAATAATTTACTTTAAATTTGATTAATTGAATTCATTTAAATTTCTTGAAATGATTTATATATAAATTTAATAATTGTTTTAATATATTATACATAATAATTTATTTATTAAATGTTTATATTAGTGAATGATAAAAGTAAATATAAAAAAATTAAATTTATTTATAAAAACATTTTTTCTTGAGAGAATATTAATATTTAATATTAGTATATTTCCAAATTATAAAGTAAAAAGAAATAATAAAATTAAGATATAAAAAGTAATTAAACGTTTAAATTAAAATGAAAAAAAGTTTAAAATCTAAAAAAAAAAAATTAAATAATTATTTTTAATTTATTTTTATGTATTGTTAATGTTTTAAATTTTAAATGAAATTATAATAAATATTAAAAGTTAAGTTATTGATTTATCTTAAAATTAATTTTAATATAATTTATTATTATATTTTAAAAAAATGCAAGCCTAAAACTAAATATAATATATTATAACTATTTAACAAAAACTCCTAAACTTTCTAATTATTTTATTATTCAAACAAAAAAAAAAGAAATTTTAATCTTTTAAAAAAGAAAATAAAAGTATTTTTTTTTCTACATAATAATATATAAATCTAACTTCAATAAAAACATAAAAAAATGAATGCTCAATCAAAAAAATATCTTTATACAAAATGCACATTTACCTATATAATAAAAAATAATTTCATAATAGGTTTTTTTTATTTATTTGATTTCCTTGCAATATTCTCATTTATATGCACAGTACCTGAAAAAATATCTTTTTTAAATAAAAAATATGATGAAAAGAGAATTTATATGTATTACTTAAGTCCATATAATTTATATAAAGAATATATTCCAACAACAGATAAAATTTATATGATTTCATTAATTTGTATTGTAATATTTATAATAATGATATATTATCTATTATATTTAACATTAACTAAAAAGAGTGTTAATTCAACTGATATTAGAATGGAACTTTTTAAAAAAATTTATATTAATTTTTATGAATTTATCCTTTTCAGAGCTTTAATTTTATATATTTTTGATAGTTATATTACTGCAATTGTTGAATGTATTTATAAATCATTTGAAAAAAATGGTGCGGTTTATGGTATTTTAGAATTCTTTTTAATTATAATGTTATTTTATTTAATTTCTGATGATATTGATCATTTAAGTTCACATGCAGTTGTTGCTAATTTAAAGGCTTATCCTGGAACTTTAGGAGATTTTCCTTTTGATATGAAATTCTCTGCTACTTATGATTTAATTTGTATTATTTTAAAAATTTTGTTATCAATTGAAAAAAATGTTTTATTAAAAGGTGAAAATGTGATTACTTATAGAATTTTATTTTTAAATGTGGTTCCGCTTTGTGTTATTTTTATTTATTTTATTTATATTATGTGCACTTTTTATGTAACAACACATGAATTACTTTATTTTCCTTTAAAAAAAACTTCAACTATAAGAAATTGTTTAATTACTATTTCATGTATTGCTTGTATATTTATGATATTAATAGATTCTAAAAAATCATTTTTATTTTATTTTTGTGTTATTTTATCATCTGTGTTTATTGTATTTTTCTTTTTAAGTCATGATGAAACAACAGTTTTAGAAGTTTTTTATAATAGTAGAAATTATATTTCAATGTTAATTTTTTTAATATCAAATGATTTAGATTATAATCAAATAATTGCAAAATGGATAATTAATCATAAAGTAACATGTAAAGTAGAAAATTGTGCAATTTGTCCTAATATAGTTAGAACTTTTGGAGAAACTACACCAAATCAAATCACAATACAAGAATTTTTTAGTTTTACTGTTAAAATAATTGATGAAGAATTAAAAAATGGAAATTTAAAACCAACTGCAGAAGAATTAATATATTTAGATTTGATTAAATTATATGATATGCAATATAAAAATGAAACTCAAAGATTAAAATATTATTTAGCAAGTTATCAATATTTAATGAAATATAAACCATCAAATACAACAATATATTATAATATATTAGTAATGTTTGAAAAGAAAATGGAAGAAAATGTTGATTTTAATAAAACATATTCTCAATTTAAAGACAGTGAAGATGTTTTTGTTTTATATAATGAATTTTTTAATGATATTGATAATTTTATGAGATATCAAAATAAAAATCCAACGAATATTATTAAAATATCTGATAAATTATATAAATTTGCAAAACATCCTAAAATTTTAGCTTTAATTAAAAATTCTTCTTCATATAGTTATGAAATATTATTATTAAGATATATTTTTGAAATTATTGCAGTTAAATCATTAAATACTAATTATGAATTTTTAGAATTATCAAACTTTGATGAATATTTAGAATATCATTTTGCAAATGATAACTTTTTATTAATACATTATGGTTTAATCGCAAAAGATTGTACTATTGTTAAATCAAGTTATGATTTTAGAAAATATTTAAATTATTCTTTAGATAATTTATTCCCAGCTGATGTAAGACAATTTGGTAAAGAAAAATTTATAATAAGTATAAATACAAATAATTTTAAAGATGATTTAAATATTTTTGAATATGTAGTAATAAATTTTAAAAGTCCAAAATTAATAGAAAAAGGATTTATAGAAAGTTTTTATATGAAATATATATCATTTCCTTCAATAGATTCAGGTGAAGTATTAATATCAGGACATTATTTATTAGGTAATAAAGATGTATTAATATATAAAAAAGATTTAAATAAAGAAATATTAATTTCATTTTCAGAAAAAATGGGTTCAATATTAAAAATAACTCCAGAAATGGTTGCAAATTTAATAATAGCTCAAAAATTTTTTTATTTTCATAAAATGTTTAATAAGATAACAGTAGAGAAATCTGATAAAAAAACACATTTACAACTTCAAGTTGAAGAAATGGAAAATGATATTAAAAATTCAAAAGAAAAAGATAAAGAAAAAATAAAAGCAAATCAAAGAGAATTACAAAAATTAAAAGATAAAGAAAAAGAAAAAGAAGAAGAAATTTTAGTTAATTTAAATTTTAATCGTTATTTAAAAACATTATCAGATTATTTAAAAGACAATTCAGATATAAAAAATCCAGAAAAAATAATAGAAAGTTTTCAAATTCAAAAGAACTTATTTCAAAAATTAACATTTATCCTAAATAAAAAATATGAAATAGACACAGACGGAGAAATTTATATAGTTTATTATGTTGTAACAGAAAAAAATGGAAATAATTCAAATGAAAAAAAACAAGATGATGAGAAACAAAAATTTGATATGGAAAATAATAATTTTAATAATTCATTAAGTCGATATGTTCAAAACACTGTTGGAGAAGCTTCATCAATATCAGGAAGTTCAATTGGAACAAGTAAAGGAACTAGATTAAAATTATCTGGAAGAGAAAAATTAAAAGAAGAAGAAAAATTAGATTTTGAAAAATTAAAAATATTTTCAAATATAATAACAGGAATAAATGGATTTTTATTAATTTTAGGATTTCTATATTTAATTCTTTTATTAATAAATGATAATAAATTTACAAAATTATTTAATTTATTTCAAAGATATAAATATTTTATGAGGGGTGTTCAAACAGAAGAAATGAGGTTAGTTTCTAATATCTGTATTCAATTTCCAAAAAATTCAACAACATGTCAATGTGACTATCAAAAATATGCATATAATTTACAAAAAAAATTAAAAATTGAAGGAATAGGAATGGATGTTTCTACAATAATTTATAATCAATTTAAAGAAAATTTTCAAACTATAAATTCACATTATTTAAATTTTAAACAAAATGTTTTTGAGTTAAGTACTTCATATATAAATGAAATTGAAGCTGAAAAAATTTTAATTCCTTCTACTGTTTCAACTACTGATGATACTGAAGATGATAGTTATGTTAAAGAAGAAACTTTTTTAGAAGGAATTAATGTTTTTTTAAATTATTTAGTACAAGTTATTAATAGTGATTCTTTAAGAACAACTTCAATAAAATTTTTTACTATTGGAATTGATTATAAAGTTTCAAATTTAGATTTAACCAAAGCAACACAAGAACAAAGAAATATTTATTCTGCTTTAATGAATTATCCTTTTGTTGAAAGAGCTTTACTTAATATTCAAAATTTAATTAAAAATTGGTTTTCTAATTATTTACAAGGGATTGAAAATATTTTGATTGGTTTTACAGTTGCAATTTTTGCTTTAAATTTCGTTTTAATAGGTGTAACTATTTTCTTTATTTATGAATTTATTACTGTTTTAAATAGGAAATTAGAAGCTGTTAAAGCGAAATTTGCAAGTGCATCATTTATGAAATATTTTAAATCAAAATTTAACCATTTAAAAATGTTATTATCTTTATATGAAAAAACTCCAATGGAGATTGTAAATAAAATTAATCAAGAAAAAGATGAATATATTAAGTTAACAATAATGGAAAAAAAAGAAGAAATAATCATACCTGATAAAGTATTAAAAAAAATGAGAAAAGAGAACTTAAAGTCTTTTACTCCATTGGTAAAAGCGAATATTTCAATTGTAATTTTCTTATATGTAATATATTATATAATATCAATTATATTATTTATATGTATGAAAGGTAAATTAAAAAAATTAAGAACAGTAGTTGATTTTGTAAATTATAATGCAGAAGTAGATAATGACCTAAGTTTAGTTTTAAATAGTTTACAAATTATGATAATTACAAATACTTCTCAATATGATTTTGGTTACTTTATAAAAAATAATGCTTCACTTCCATTAATTTCATATGATATTCAAGAACATTTATTTGTTATGAAAATGATAAAACATATTGAACAACAAGATAAAAGTACTTATTCTGAAATATCAATTTTTGATCATGTCTCATGTGAAGATTTAAAAAATTTTAAAGATAGTGAATTTATTGCAATTATCCCAGAAGGTGAAGAAGATAAATATTATAGTTATTTAACTGATGTTTGTAATGCTTTTGGTGTTATGGAATATCAAAGGCAAGATTTAGTTATGAATAATATTATATTTTTAGAGGAAAAATTATTAAAAGGAATTTTAAAAGTTGAATATGATGATAAATTTAATTATTTAGATAAAGATGAATTATATGAAATTTATTCTTTACATCTTGTTATTATGAGAATTTTAAGAAGTTATTTAAATGAATTTGCTTTACCAAAATTGACTACTCAAGTTTTAGGAGCACATAAAAAAATTTTTGTTATTTGCTTATGTATTAATTTATTTATGGAAACTTTATTAATGATTTTATTACATTGTTTAATTCCTAGAAGATTATTAGAAACTAATACTAAAGTAGGATTGTTTATATATTTCTTAGATTAGGTTTTATGATATTTTTAGTTAAAATTTTTAATTAAAATATATATCATATGGGAAATTTGATATATGATACTTTGTATATATAAAATACTAATTTTATCATAAAATAGTTTTTATTTGTTAAATTAAATAATTGATGAAAGATAATTAGATGTTTGTACATTTAATTTGGTGTAAATTAGTTTAAAATGATACTTTTATATATATAATATAAATAAAATATTTAAAATTAAATAAAAAACATTTATAAAAATATTAAATTTATAAAAAACCATTTAATATAAAATTAAATTTAAAAAAAACAATCCAAACCCAAAAAAATAAAAAATAACAAATAAAAACCCAAAAAAAAAAATAAAAACCCCGCCAAAAAGACCATAATTTCAAATTCATAAAAACTCAATAAAATAAAAAAAAATAAAAATAAAAATGCCACATTACCCAGATGAAATAGAATATAGTGACAAATACTATGATGACTTATATGAATATCGTCATGTTCTCTTACCAAAAAGTATATATAAATCAATGCCAAAAGGAAGATTACTTTCAGAAAATGAATGGAGATCATTAGGAGTTCAACAAAGTCGAGGTTGGGTTCATTATGAAATTCATAAACCTGAACCTCATATTTTATTATTTAGAAGACCTTTAGGTACTGATCCTAATACTGGAAATGCTCCTGCTAATATTTTACAAAAAATTGAAGTTTTTAATCAAAAACTTGAAGAGCAAAAACAAATTATGCAAAATCAAAAATAAAATTGAATTTAATTTTTTTTTGTATGAAAAATAATTATTTTTTTTGTTAATTATTTTTATAAATTTTTTTTTTTTTTAATTATTTTCTTTATTTATTAATTTGTCGATTTTTGTATCTAGAGTTTCTTTTAGATTTTCTTTTAGATTTTCTTTTATATTTTGGTTTTTATTTACTAAATCATTTATTTGTTCTTCATTTATTTCTTTTGAAATATGATTACTTGAATTACTAATAAAAGAAGAATAATTTTCTTTCCTTTCTATCATTATATTTTCTATTAAACTATTTTCATGACTTATTTCATAATTTTTTTTTTCTTTTATAATATCAGTTATTGAATGAAGTTCTGAATTACATAAATGTTTTTTTCTTTGAATAATAATTTTACTATAAATTTCCTCTTTATTTATTTTTTCATCTTCAATACTATTATTATTATCATTTAAATATTGATTTTTATTAAAATTTACTTTTTCAAAAAAATAATTATTTTTAATAATTGGAGGTATTAAAGTTTTATATGCTATAACTTCAACTATTTCATTTTTATAATTCAAATCTTTAATACAAATTGGCCAATCTAAATCACAAATTGTAGTCAAATCTTCATTATTATTATCATTAATATTAAATATATTTTTTTCAGAAATTTTTTTGGAAGTTACTTCTTTTAATTCTAATCTTCTTTTTTTAATATATAAATGATTAAATGAATAATTTTTAATACAAAGAAAATAAATTAATTTACCACTATTTTCATATGTTGGAATAACATTCCTAAAAAAATTTTGAAGATTTTCAAATTGTGTAATTTGAAAAATATCTTTAGAAATCATTTTCATTAAACCATATATAACTTTAAATATAACAATATTTCCTTCTAATAAAAAGAAATCCCAAATAATTAATTGAAAACATTCACTTAAATTATCTAAAAATAAACTAATTAACCAATTATTAATTAAATTATTAATAAAAATTGATCCATTTAAATTATTTAAATGAATTAAAATATCTTTAAAATTACAATTTAAAATATCCATAATAATAATTGAATCAATAACAATTCCACATAATTGACTATAATAATTTATTGGAAGATAATTTTCAATAACATTAGTAAAAATCCAAAAAGTTTCTTCCTAAAAAATTGTAATATTAAATTTATTATTAATAATTTTTTTTACTTCATTTTTGCAAATTTTTAATATTTTACCTACTATTAAATTAAAACCTTGACAATAACCAATTGAAGAGCATCTTCTTGAATAAGCTAATAATACATTTTTTAATTTATTTAAATTATTTTCATCTTTGAAAAAAATATCATTTGGATAAGTTCTTTTAATATCTAAATTTATAAATTTTTCATATGGACATGGAATATAATCTGGAAAATTTTGTATTAAATTATTATAATAATTTGGATTATTTATTATATCTCTTTTTGCTCCACTTGAAATTAACCATAACTATTATTTTTATTTTATTTTTTTACTTTTTTTCTTAAGTTTTCAGGTATTTCTGTTAATAAAAGTGATTTTAATAGTGTTTTTTCTTTTTGGTTAAATTGTATTTTTTCATCTGTAAATAACTAATATTTATTTATTTTATCTTTATATACATTATTTTTTTCTTTCATCCAGGATAATTTTTTAAATTTTAATTCTTCAGATGGATATACTGTTTTTAATAATGTAAATAAATCAGTCTTTTTTATTTGATTATTTTCTAAATTATTTGAATTTGAAATCATATTATTAAAATTAAAAAATAATAATTATAATTTTAAATATTTTTTTATTATTATTCATGTTGTATAAAATAAAGTAAAAAATGTCACAACAAAGAATATTTGAAAAAGAATTAAATAAAACTCATAATGAAAGATCTAATAATATTCTAACGATAAAGTCAATAAATAAAAATTCAAATAATAAAATTGAAACATCGATTAAAAAAAATCATTTATTGTATACAATGAAAAATATACCAATTGATATATATAATGTAAATATACCAAATACAATTTTAAGAAATTTTCAAACAAATTTAAAAAGAAATGTAACGCCTTCAACTTCAATTCCTTCTATTTCAGCAAATTCCACTATTTTAAAAAACATTTCAAAAGAAAAAAACAATAAATTAAATAATGATGAAATTATTGAAAAAAAAACTAAATTAAATGAAAATGAATTTAATAAATTAAAAAACGATATAAATATGGCTTTTGATCAAATACAAAAATTATATTTAGAATATAAAAATTGTTGTGATGATTGTATTTTATGGATTGAAAATTTTAAAATTATATATAATGAAATTATTGATATGAATAAAGAAAATGAATATTTTGATTTGATAAAAAAAATTTTGAATTTAATGTTATATTCTATTATTATTATTTATGATATGAGTAATCAAAATAAACAAAAATTATTTAATGCAGAAATAAAAAATATATTTAATATTTGTTATTTAATGAGTGAAAGTATTTTTAATAATCCATTTAATAATCCTAAAATAAATAAAAAAGATGAATCTCAAATATTAATTTTATCTGATAAAGATATGAATAATAGACTTAATAAAATTATTAGTCAATATGTTAAAATAAATCAAAAAAAAGCAAAAGATATTATTATAATATTTAAAAAGTTAAAAAATGAAAACTTTAATGATTTATATAATTTTTTTTCTCAAGAAATTAAGAATCCATCGCATAAAATTAATAAAAATAATAATGAAGGAATAATTATACAAAAGACTATTAATGTATATAATGAAATTCAAAAACAAAAAAATAATAATTTAGAAAATGAAAAGTCAAATATAAATAATGATGATATTAATACAGATAATTATTATAAAATACAAGAGCAAAATCAAAAAATAGAAAAATTAAATAAATATATTGATAATTCAAATAATTATTATATTAGAAATCCATTAGATATACAAAAAACACAAAGATTAAATAATTATCAAATGTTAACAGATAGATTTAATAATTCAAATAATCTTATGATAAATAATCCAATTCCCTTGAATCATCATAGTTTAACTCCAATAATAAATAAACGAAAAAACCAAATTAAAAACAATAATTATAATAATAATTATTTAATTCAAAATGATCCTAGATTTAATATAATTATTGAAAATGATGATACAACAGTTTTTTCAAGGTATAAAAATTTAAAAAAAAATAATAATAATGAAATTCAAAAAGAGAAGAATAATAATAATATTAAAAATATAAATAATAATATACCATTATCAATTGATAACTATACAAATAAAAACAAAAAAAATATAAAAGAATCTAATATAAATTACAACAATAAAAATTTTATAATTCCTTTTCCTCCAGAAAAACCATATACTTTAGTATTAGATTTAGATGAAACTTTAATACATATTCCAAAAGGTAAAAAAATATTTTATTCAAAATCAGTAATTTTTCGTCCTGGATTAATAGACTTTTTAAGAAATTTAAAAGAATTTTATGAATTAATTATTTTTACAAGTGGATTAAAAAAATATGCTGATGATGTAATAAATTACATTGAAAAAGATGAAAAGTATTTTTCATATAGATTATATAGAGAAAATGCAATTATTAAAAATAATAATTATTATAAAGATTTAAGTATTTTAGGAAGAGATTTAAAAAAAATTATTATTATTGATGATAAAAAGGAACATATTTTACAAGAAGAAAATGGTTTAATTATTAAACCATTTATTACTGAATCTGAAGTTAATAATAATGATTTTATATTATTTGATTTAATATTAATGTTAATTAGAATTGCAAAAGAAAAACCTTCTGATATAAGAAAAAGTTTAAAAAATTATAAAAATGAAATTATAAGTAAAATTAATGATTAACATGAATTAATTTAAACATAAAGTATTATATAGTTTTTATATATCAATTTTAAAATATTACATTTATTTTTTTCTATTTCAATAAAGAATATACTTTTTAAAAACCAAAATTAAATATAAATAAAAAACAAATATTATAAATCACTTTTTTCATGATCAACATTATCACTTTTAGTTTCATTCATATTTTCATTTTCATTTTTTTCACTTTCAGGAATCCAAGAAGGAATATTTTCCCATCCTAAACAATCATAAATCCATCTTTCAATAGAATTACTATCAATAGTACCATTATAAAAAATAGGTTTATCTTTTTTTCCATCGAGATAAATTCCAATTGAAGGTTTTGTTTCGATTTTTTCATCAATTTCATTAAAATCAAGATTAATTGCTCCAAATTTAATTCTTGTTTCATTTAAAACTTTATATTTTTCTGCTAAATAAGTTAAATTTTCATATAAATATTCTGAATTATCATCATAAGCATTTTCACCTCCCATAAATAAAACAATATAATTTAAACTTGCATTATAAATTTCTTGATAAAAATTTTTTCCTACTAAATAAAATAAAGATGAATCTAAATCAGTTTGAATTGGTTCTGAATTTTTTTCTCTTATTAATTCATTATTTTCATATTTTGTTATTAAATCAATTATATTTTCCTTTGTAATTTCACCATTATATGAATAACTACTAAAATTTTCTGGATTGTAAATTTTAACAATTGGCATTTCATTATTCTCTAAAAGAAAAAGATCTTTGACATAATTTCCAATTGTAGTATTTTCAATATCTGTATATGTTATTATATACTTTCCTTCATATTGTAAATGTAAATTTTGGAAAATTTCATCTTTTTTTACATCTTCTTCTTTTTTATTGTCTCTTAAATAAAGAATAAATGTTTGATTATATCTAAAGACAAATACAAAATCAAGATGATTTAATTTTTCTTTATTATTTCTATAATATTTTCTTATAAAATAATCAATTGATTCATTTGCAAATGATAAATTATCATATTTTATTATTTCTTCCTCTGGAAATATTTTAAATAAAGTTAAATCACTTTGTGTTTTTTCTCTACAATTAATACAATTAAATATATCAAATATATCATCATATTTTGCTGCTATATCTCTTAAATTTTCATATTTTTTATTTTCAGTTTCAGGATTTATTGTACTAACAAAATATAATGTTCTGTTTTTAATTTCTTCTTTTATTTCTTCAAAATTATTTCTTTCCAAAATAGGATTTTTTATTTTTTTTTCTATAAATTTCTTCATTGATTCTTCATTAAAATAATCGGTATAATAATAATTAGTAATATTAACATAAAACATTAAAGCAGGATAACTTGAAACTCCATTTAAAAAAACAGTTTCAAAATTTTTTTTTCCATTTATTTTTCCAAAAATAATATTAGAATATTTTTCTTTAAATTGTTTAGCAATATTAATATAAATTGGAATAATATCTTTACAACTTTCATAATGTTGATTATAGAAAAATACTAATACATATGAATTATTATGTATTGTTTCATTCATTGTATTATCATTTAAGTCAATTATATATTCTGATTCTGGAAAAATTTCAATATCTATATCTTGTTCTTCATTTTCTTCATGTTCATTTATATTTTTATTTTCATCATTTGATTCTATTTTATTTTCATTTCCTTTATTTGAATTATTTGAATTATCTTCTTTTTTTTCATCTTGAGAATTAATAAAAATTAGTAAAGAAAGGAAAAGTAAAAACCAAATTATTTTCATTTTTTTGATTTTTAAATGATAATTAATAAAATAAATAAATTAAAAAATCTTTTAATATAAATTCATAATTTAATACTTTAATTAATTATTTATCAGCAAATTCAATTTGAACACCTTCATTTGAAGTATCTTGAATATTCACAACAGTTCCTCCTTCTCTTAATTCTCTTTCTCTTCTCCATTTTGGTAAATAGCATTTTATTAAATTATATACAAAAAATCCAAGAAATGCTAATAAAACAATTAAGACAATTGTAATAATAATTTTAAATTGTTGTATAACATTATCATCAATATCTTTACATTGTTCATCATTTGTTGTTGCATTATTACATGTAACATTTAAATATCTCATATTCATTTATTTAATTTTATTTTTTTTAAATTTGTTATAAACATAAAAATTAAAATAATATTAAAGATTATTAATTAAATCAAATTATTATATTTAAAAATAAATATGTAAATCAAAAATTAATTAAATAAAAAAAAAAGAAAAACTCAAAAAAAAAATGACAGAAAATTCTTCAAATAAAAAATATAAATTTACTCAGAAGCAAAAACAATCAATTAATCAAAAAGAAATAACACCAAAAAATATAATAAATTTCCAAGAACCAAATGAAGATCCAATAAATCAAATAAGAAATAGTGCAACAAATGGAGGATTAAATGATGAATATCATGACAATAATCACAATTTACTTCAAGTTGAATTAGGAGATGATATAATTATAAATAATTATCTTCAAGAAAATGTTGTTGATAATTTAAATAATAATGAAAGAATTCAATATTTATTAAATATCAATAAAAATGAACAAATTGATTTTATAAATACATTACTAAAATTAAAAGGAGTTAATAATATTGTAATAAATGATAATGAAAATGAAAATAATATTAATTTAACTGGAATAAATAATTTAAATAGTAATATTAAACCAGATGATGAAAGTAAAAGTTATATAAAGGAAATTTTAGATATTTGTGATAATAATAATAATATTAATAAAAATTTAAATAATGATTTAAATTCAATTTCTCTAAGTTTAAATAATGGAAAAGAAAATTTAATTGAATTAAATCCAAATAATCATATTTACAATAACATATATCCAATAAATAAAAAAGATAAAGAAAAAGGATTAAAGACAACTGATTTAATAGAAATTGCAAATAGAAGAAAAAAAATGGAAAAAAATTTTGATAGTATGACTTCAATGGATCCTTATATGAGAAGAAGACATTTAGAAGAACTTACTAGAATTGAAAGATTAAAAAAAGAAAGAGAAATTAAAGAATTTGGAAATAAAGCATTTACGCCTCAAATAAGTAAAAGAGCAAAAAATATTAATAAAAAAAAAAATGTTATTTCTTTAAATGATTTAGATAATGTTGAACAAATTAATTTTAATAATGGATTGAGTAATAATATTAGTAATAGCATTTTTAGGAATATTAAAATTGAAAAAAAAGATAGTTTTAAAAATTTAAATAAAGATAGAAATAAAAGCGATATGATTGTTAATAATAATGATGTTGAAAAATTGATTAATGAAGCTAAAGGGATTAATGATAATATTTTTTTAAATCAATATTTAGTTAAAGAAAAGAGTTATAGTACTGGGAATAAAAATAAAATTTATAATTCATATAGGGAAAATAAATCTAATAATAAAACTGAACTTATTTCTGAAGAGAAAAATAATTCTGAATTTAATATTCAAAATAGGAGATTAAGTTCTGATTTAAATAATAAACAAAATAAAAAAGAAATAGTTAAAAAATATATTAATAATAATACTTCTCATCAAAAAAATATTCCTATTAATAATAAAATTAATAATAATATAATAAATGATAATGGTACTAACAATAATAAAGTATTTGAAAATATTAGTTATATTAATAATTTTAATAATAAAAATAATAGTATTAATAGTATTAATAATAAATCAAATTATAATAGTAAAATTTTAGAAAATATGAATGATTTAAATAATAATAGTAAAATGAATAGTATAAATATTAATATTAAAAATAATCAAATATTGGAAAATAAAAATAGTAATAAAATGGATAATATAAGCAATCAATTAGATAAATCAAAAAATATAATTGATGAAAATATTAATAATAATAATGAAAAAAATAATAACACATTTGAAAATATTATCAATAATAATAATAGTCAAAAAAATAGTAGAATTATTAAGAATCAAAGAAAAAAAAATGAGATAGAACAAATAAATAATTCAAATTATTCACAAAATAAAGTAAATGATTATGAAAATGAAAATGATTTTGAAATTGAAGATAATAATGATATAAATAGTGAAAATTATATTCCAGTAGAATCAAGATTATTTTATTCAACTGATGAATTAGAAAAGGAACAATCAATGTTAAAGAATTCAAATATGAATAAGAAAAAAAAATTAAATGAAAATGACAATAATGATAATGTAAAAATAAAAATAAATTTAAAAGAAATAAAAAAACAAGTAAAAGAAAAAGAACAAAAAGAAAAACTTTTAAAAGAATATGGAAAAGAAAGTATAAATGAATTAAATGAATATATAATTCAATCATCACAACCATTAAAAAGAGAAGATCTAAATACAAATTTAATAAACAAAAATAATAACAATATAAATATAGATTTAAATAATAATAATAATATCATTAATACAAGTAATATTAGTAATAATAATATTAATAATAGTTTATTAAGTTCATCATCATCAAAAAAAGGAAAAATAAAAAAAATTGAAATGATAAATATTCCATCTAATACAAATATAAACAATCAAATTCCTTTATTAAATCCATATCAATTGCCACTAAAATTAGAAATAAATAATAGAATATATTTACCGAATAATCAAATTATTGATGCACCTCCAACAACAAGTGAAGTAATTTTAACTGGAACAAAAGATAATAAAATGTTAATATCACCAATAATAAATAATCAAATAATGTTACCAAATCAATTAGAAAAACAAATGACAAAAAATTCATATAGAACAAATTCAACTATGAATAATGATATCGTAAATTATGGAACAAATCCTTCTTTTCAAAATATTACTTTAACCAGTAAAACTAATTCAAATAGAAATAATATTTTAAATAATAATAATGAAAATAATGAAGTTAATAATAATGATAATAATCAAATTAAAATTATTGAAGAAAATACTGATTTATCATCAATTATTCAATTTAATCCTGATTTAAAAAGTAATATTGAATTTCAAATTCAAGAGAATTCTATTAATAATAATAATAATGATTTAAATGCTTTTTCTTCTACTTCTTTTAATATTGTTAATAATAAAAGTTTAAATGGTAATAATAATATTAATTATAATAATAATATTACTTCTAGTTCTATTTCTAATAATTTAAATAATGAAAATAATGAAAATGTTGAATCAATTGAAAATGAAGAAGAAAGTGTTGTTTCTGATATTGATTATCAGAAAAATATAAAACAAAATGAAACCACTGAAATTAAAATGAGTCAAATTCAAAAAGATTTAATCAGTAATTATAATAGTAATTATGGAAATAATTCTATTAATTTATCAAAATTAACTAATTTTGTTGATTATAATTCTAATAATAGTAAAGGTACTTTATCAAATCAAAATTCTAAAAAAATATTTACACCAAAAAATAATTATTATAATTCAATATTACAAAATAACAATAATAAAGAAAATAATAATAATAAAGAAAATAAAATACCTATTCCAAAAAATAATAATAATAGCAATATTAAGTCAAATGAAATAAATGATAATTCAAATACTAATAACAAAAAATCCAAAATTGAAAATATAAAAGTTCTAAATAATGAAGAATTAAATCCTTTATTTAATGAATATATAAATGATGTAGAAAAACCATTACCACAAAATATTTTAATAGGAAGTTCAGTTAATTTAAGTAATAAAAATGAAGTAAGAAATGAAATAAGAAATATAATAATAAATGAAGAAAATAATAATTCAGAAGATGAAAATGAAGAAATAGAAATTGAAGAAAATATAATAAATAAATATCCAGAACAAATTAATAAAGATAATAAATTAAATATAAATGATTTAGATAATAATAGTGAAAATTATGCAAAAGCTGAAATAAATTTATTTGATGATGATGAAGAAGAAGATGAAATAATTGAAAATGAAAATTTAGAAGATGATAATATAATAAAAGAAGTTGATTCAAATTCTTCAAGTTTAAAAAAAAGTAATGACAATTATGTTTATAATGAAAGAAAAAATAATTTAAATAAATTTATTACTTCAGTTGAACCAATTGAAGAAAATAAAATAGAAGTTGATATTGATGATTTAGTAACTCCAAAATATATGTTTAATAATAATAGACAACAAAATAATGTTTCCATTAATAATTCAAATTATAATATTAGTAATAATAATAATTATTTTCCTTTAACTGAAATGAAAAAAAAATATTCTCGCTCTTTTTGTGATAATATTACACCAAAAAGTTTAATTAATTCAAATTTTAATTATTCAAATTCTAATTCCACTATTAATTCAAATAGAAAAAATAAAAATAAATTAACAAAAATGACAAATATAATGAAACCAATTAAAAAAAAAAATTTAAAGAAAAATAATAATAGTAGTGAAAAGAAAATTAAAACTCATGAAAAATCAAATTCAATTTCATTAAGAAATATTAGAGATAAATCTGATTCGCATCAAAGACATAATAAATCAGTAAATTATAGTAATCATCATTCATCTTCAAATCTATTACCACAAAATCAAACAAATGAAAAGAAAAAAAAATTCAAATTTCTTCCTAGAAAAAAATCACTAAATTCAAATCCAAATTTATTAAAACAAAATATAAATAATATAAATAATAGTAATTATGAAAAAGAAAATGAAAATGAAATGAATGATAATTATAATGTAAATGAAGAAGAAAATTTAAGTTTTGATAATTACTTTAAAAAATTATTAAATACACGACCACAAAATCAATTAAATAATAAATCTAAAAATGATAAAATAAATTCAATATTAGGAAAAACTGAAAATATAGCAAATTTAATAATAAAAGATGATACACAAAATAAAAATAATAATAATATAAGATATAATCAAAATAATTTTGATATGAATAGATTTAGTGTTGATATTCAACAAAGTAATAATAAAAAAAATGAAATTAATGTAAGTGATTTTATTTCTGATTCGTTAAGAATTCAAAGAGAAAATCAAGAAAAATATAGGAAAAAAATATTTGAAAATTTAGCAATTATTAGTGAATCACAGGAAAAAAATGAAAAAGAATTAAAAGAAGACATTAAAAATTTAAATATTGATGATGAAAATTTATTAACTGGATCTCATTCTTCTACTTTAAAAAGAGAATGTGATAAAGAAATTAAGAATTTTTTAAATAAATAAGTATTTTTTAATTTTTTTTATTAGAAGAAAATATAAATTTAAATAAAATTTATTATTTAATTAATTTTGATTTAAATGTTTATAAAAATTTTTAATATGAAAAAATTATCATAAATCCAATTTAAACAAATAAAAAAAATATACTATTTAAAATATTTAAAAAAGCAAATTTTAAATCTTAAATTTTTTAATTTCCACTAACATTACGATATTCACTTAAAGGAGAAGTCGATAATCTTTCAGTATCATTAATCCAATTTCTAATATAAGAATTTTGAAATCTATTAGAAACAAAATAATTTTTTTTCTTATCACTTTCTTTTGAATTATAACTATTATTAAAATAATTTCCAGAATTTAAATATTTATAATTATTATTACTATTATTATTTCCATTACTAACATTTAAAAAACTATCATTATTAAATTTTGAATTATTAGTACTATTATACATTTGTTCTAAAGATCTTTCACAAGATTCCTTTTCTCTATTTAAAATATTAATTTTTTTTTCTAAAGCATTTAATTCAAATGAAGTTTTATTTAATTGTTTATCTTTTTCTATATTTTCTTGATTTAATTGAGATACCATTTTTGTTAAGTTAAAATTTTGATCTTGTAAATCATTTAATTCACTTGAAATACAATTTAATTTATCATTTTTCTTATTATATTTATCAAGTAAATCATTATAATTTTGTTTAACATTTAAATTATCATCAATAATACTTTTAACTTTATTTTCATTGGTTGAAATATATTCATTTGCATTATGTACTGTATCTTTAAAATCATTTATTTTACTTCTTAATAAAATATTTTTGTCATCTAATAATTTATTTGCTTCATCTAAATATGTAATTTTATTATACCAATCGAAATTTTCAACACTTGTTTCAGTTAAGAAATTTTTTATTATTTTTAATTTTTCTAAAGGAGAAAGTGATTTTGAAGAAGATAAAACATCACAAGAAGAAATAAAATTATTAAAATTATTTGATAAATAAATATCTTTATTATTTTCATTATATGCAATTCTTCTTATTTGAATTGAATATGTTTGAATTAAATCACAACAATCTTGAATTATTTTATATTGTGAATTTAAATTATCAATTAAAGAATTTAATTTAATATTATTTTCTTCATGACTATCTTTTAATATATTATATTTATTATTTTGTTCTCCTAAAATATGTTCCATTTGATTTTTTTGTTCAATTACGTTTTCAATTTTATCTTCTAATAATTTAATTTGATTTGATTGTTCATTATTTTTCTCTATTATTTGTCTTGTTGTTTCATTATCAATTTGAATTTGTTTTAATTTATCATATAATTCATCTGATAAAATAGTATTATCTTCTTTAACTTTAACAAAGTTTTTATGTAAATCTGATAAATTTGTTTCTAATTCATTATTTCTCATTAATAATTGATTATTTGAATGTGTTATTTTATTATTTCTTATTTCTAATTCATCTAAAGTACATTTCAGATCGTTTAAATTCTTTTTTAATTTTCCTCCTTCTATTATTCTATCATTTATATCTTTGTCATATTTTTCTTTCCAATAAGGTAATTCCTTTTTTAAAATATCATTTTCATTTTTTAATTTGATAATTATTTCATTTGTATTTATTAATTCTTCATTTTTTAAATCATATTGTTTTTTTGATTGTTCTAAATAATTTTTTAAATCTGCATTTTCAGTTATTAATTTTTCATTTATATTATTAATTTCATATAATTGTGCTTTAAATGATACAATATCTTTTGATAAACTGAAATTATCTTCTTGAGTTTGTTTATATAAATCATCTATTTTTGATATTTCTTTTGTTAAATTATCATTTTTTGAACTTAATACTTTAATTTTAATATCAGCCTCATTTTTATATTCATCAAAGTTTTTTGTTATTTCATTATTTATTGATTCAAGCTCTAAGTTTTTTTTCTCCATTTGAATTTGTATTTTTTTTAAATTTACTATTGCATTTTCTTTTTCATGAATTATATTTTCTAAATTATCTTTTTCTTCTTTTGATTTAATTATATTTGAAATTAACTCATCTTTTTCTTCTAACATTCTTTTTTTTTCTTCTTCATTTTCAATTTTATAATTATCAAAATATTTATTTAAATTTTCTTGTACTTCTTTTAATTCATTTATTGTTACATTTAATTTCTTATTTTTTTCATCTAAATTGATTTTCTCATTTAATAATCTTTTATGATCATAATCTAATTTATCATATAATTCTTTAGTATCTTCGTATTTATTTTCAGTATCTTTTAATTGATTTAATTTATTATTTAATTCATTAATTAATCTTCCATTATCATTAATTTCATTTTCATATTTATTACAAAGAGTTTTACATTCAGATAATTCATCATTTAATCTATTCTTTTCAACTTTTAATATTTCAATATTTTGATGATCTTTTTCAGTATCTTGGTGACTTTTTAATAATTTTTGATTCATAGTTTCACCTCTATTTTGTAAATTCTCTATTTTATCTTTAAAAATAACATTCATATCTTCTAAATCTTGTTTATCTTTTTTAATTAAAGAAACTTGATCTTCAAGATCTTTAATATATAATTTAGATTTACTTAATTCATCTTTCATTTTTTGATTTTCAAAAGTCAATTTAGAAATATCAATTAAATCATTTAATTTTTGAGGGGAATAAAATTTACCATTTTCATTATAAATTGACTTAGATTCATTTAAATTATTTGTAGTAGGAATTAAAGAACTTAATCCATTTTTAACTAAATTACTTTCTAAAGTTTGTTTAAGAACTTCAATATAACTTTTCATTTGATCATTTAATAAAGTTTGTTTTTTTAAAGCCTCTAATGCATCATTATAATTTTGTTCTAATTCACTATAATTATCACTTTCACTACTTTCATTACTTTCATCTTCTTTTTTTTCTGCTTTTAAAGAATATAAATCTTGTCTAGTTATTGGTAAATCTACATTAGGCTTTAATTTTTTTATATATTGTTCTAATAAAGTTTTATAATCGAGTAAATCATGAAAAGCTTTATTTGGATCATCATAATCTTCAAGATCAGTTGAAGGTCTTGATATTATATTATATGGAATATTTGCTCCTTTGTCAATTTTTTCTGCTATTACTGGATTAAGTTTATTTTTATTATTTATGTTATGGTTATTATTTAAATTTTGATTCTTTGAATTTGAATTTTTATTTTGGTTATTTTTTTCATTTGATTTAACTATTGGCTTATAATTTGTTTCACATTTACTTATTGGATGATTTGATGTAATGTGAATGTTGTATTGTTGTTCTTGATTTTCTATTTGATTTTGATTTGATAAGTTTGATAATTCGTTTTTATTTTGATTTATGTTTTCTGAATTGTTTGACATTTGATTTACTATTGAATTATCATCTGAGTTATTGATTTGATTATAATTATTTGGATTCATTTTTTATTTTTTTTTTGGTTAAGTTTTATTTTTTTTATTTATGAAATATTTTAATATTTTTTTTTATTTTTTTTATTAGTTTTTGATATTTTTTTTATTTTTATAAATAATTTATATATTCTTTATTTTATAGAATTTTTCCTTTTAATATTATTATGTGATCGATCTGTTTCTAATTATATTATTAATTTATGATTGAATTATATATTTTATTATCCTTTTTGAGGTTTATTTTTAAAATAGAAAAAATATATAATTAAAAAATTAAAAATTTATATTGGACATATTTAATTAAATGGAGGGTATAAAAAAATCAAATAAAAATTACTCCATTGTAGATTATAAGATAATCAATAAAATTTTAGGATTTAATATTAAGAAATATTTAAATAATGAAAATATTAAAAAAACAAAAGAAAATGAAGAATATTTAAATAAAATAAAAAAAAACATAGAGAAGAAATATGGAACTTTTACTGAATCAATAACAAAATATATTAATAAAACAAATTTATTACATTACAAAAATCAAGATGAAAATATTAAATATGAATATCAAGAAAAAATATTATCATTTAATAACATAACAACTCAAAAATATAATAAAACTTATAATAGATATATTAAACAAAATAAACAATATTCTTTTATAAATCTAGTAAAAAAATCAATAAAAATACAAAGTGTATTTCGTTCATATTTATTTAGAAAACATTTTTATAAATCAATTATAGAAAACTTAAATAAAATATGTCTAAATTCAATAATAAAAATCCAATGTTTCATTCGTCAAAAATTATCATTAAAACATGCAAAAATAAAAATGTTAAATTTAATAGTTATAAAAAATTATAAAGATAAAGAAAAAATAATAGAAAATTCATTTATTTCATTTTTCTATAAGGTAAAATTTAGAGAATCATTTTTAACATATGATTTAATAAAAAGAAGATATAATTCAGCAAAAAAAATCCAAAGTATATTTCGAGGACATCAAATATATAGAAAAATACAAAATTTAATTAAAAAAATGAAAACATTATATACAATAACTTATCCATTTTATGCACATGAAGTGCAAATTAAAATACATGTTTTAATGAATAATATAATAATAGGAAAATTTAGTGAATTAAAATTTTCAATTCGAACATATAAATTTGAATATAATCCAATATTAAAATTATTTATTTTATTTATTGAACCAAAAGAATTAGAAGAAGGAAAATATAGATGTCAATTAATAATTGATGATATTGTAACTTGTGATGTAAGATATCCTTATATTGAATTTAGTGATGGTAAATTTTATAATTTGATTAATTTTAAAATAAATGATAAATTAAATTTTAAAATTGATGATAATGAACAAGAAAGTCCAAGTGATGATTTTGATAATACTAATCAAAGTTTAAATAATGGAAAAAATAAATTAGATTATAAAAAAGACGATGATGATTTTTCTGCTTATGAAGATTTGAAAACAAATCTTGAAAGTAATATTTGTACTAATAGAATGGAAGATGTAAAGAAAAAATCTTTAACTGAATTAATCGATTTTGATTAATAATTTTATTATGTAAATTTATATTATTTTTCCATTATTAATTTTTTATTTTTTCTCTCTTATTTATGATAAATAATGAAGTTTTAAATCTTATTTATTATATTTTAAAAAGAAAAGTATCATTTGTTAAAATTTTTTAAAATATGATAGATATAAAAATTTGAAAATGTAATGATGTTAATATATATTTATTTAATTAAAAATTATGATTTGTAAAATATTTGAAATTTAAAATATGAAAAAATATAAAATTATGTATTTAATTTTAATTAATTTAAATTAAATATAAAAAAATAAAATTAAAAAAATAATTGAAAAATGGCAGATGTTAAAGAAATGAGAATTTTTTGTGCAGAACAAATTGAAGTTCCTGAAACTTTACCTGATATTCTTAAAAATTATTCTAAAGCTGTTATTAGAAATAATCCAGAAAATATAATTTCTTTTTCTAGAAAATATTTTGAAGATTTAAAAGCAGAAAGAGATAAAAATAAAAAAGAATCTGATGCTACATTAGATGTTGAAGCTAAGAAACCTTAAATAATAAATAAATATTTTTTTGTTTATAACATTATTTATTTTTGAATTTTCAAAATTTTTTTTTATTGTTTTTTATTCTTTTAAATATTAGAATTAATAATTAAAAAATATTACTTTTTCAAA
>JAEEGK010003989.1_pt1 | contig 36421 bp, 24 predicted proteins | sample 8958771 | NCBI WGS metagenome assembly JAEEGK01 (sample SAMN16246547, study PRJNA631951) | gut metagenome | biome: gut microbiome; feature: rumen; material: SC-attached | host: Bos | place: Iran: Karaj | collected 2018-10 | reverse complement strand
AACGCGATCCGATGTGGATGTAACCCTGCATCAGGCAGTAGTCGCCGATGACGTAGCCCACCAGTCCCGAGAGCAGCAGCCACGTCCAGGTGCCGGCGTCGGCATAGCGCGGGTAGGGCACGCCCATTACCAGCCACAGCGTGACGCACAGGAACACGAGCGACATCGTCATGCGGATGGTGTTGAACGGCAGCGAGCCCATGCGTTTGGAGCCCACCTCCGCAAACAGAGCGGTGGCGGTCCACGACAGGGCGACGCCCAACGATATCAATTCACCTACAAACATTTCGGGGGCAAAAATAGGGAAAAGAGATATAGGATAGTAGAAAAATGATCTTATACGAACTTAAGCGAGAAAGCCTCTGAATAGGGAATGAGCTGGAAGCCTTCGAAATGGTTTCTCCAGGCGTCTTCTTCGTGGCTTCGGTCTATTACCTCTTGGGTAGTCAACGGCTTTATCTTAGATAATACGATTTCAAGTGTTTTAAGCTCCTGCTCATTGAAGGCCTTGGCGTCAAACGCACTGCAGTTTAAGCAGGTGCTCTCCATGTCATGGACGATCACAATGTCCTTGCGGATGCCGTCGATGTTATCGTAAATGGTGTCATAGTGAAAGGGTACTGGGCCATATTGGATGGCCTGATACTGGAGGCCACTGATGGATTGTCCATGTAGTTTGTAGTGTAGGAAGTCGGAATAAAACAGATCTTTGTTGAGTTTTGTAGGGAACATACCGCTTTCTTTGCAGATAAAGAACTTGATCATCTCGGAAACCTTAGCGACATTGATTTGGCCAAAGCCATTATAGATGGAACGGCGTGTATCTCGATAGATGATTCGTTTTAGCACCTCGTTTTCGGGCTTCGTTTCCGATGTCAATATTGAATGAAGCACCTTTTCGTATTCTCTTTTGTCGAATTCCGCACGGCTGTCTTCCAGCAAATGAAGCATGAACTGTTTGTTCATGATGGCCGAAAGCAATTTGCCGTTGGATTCCGAGGGCATCTGTCCTTTCTCATATTGCGCATATTGGTTGATGCCAAAGCCAAGGATTTTGGTCATCTGCTGGTAATTCAGGCCGTAGTGTAAGCGGATCTCTTTTATCTCGTCTGGGAACGGGATGCCATGGTTTACACGATACTGGGAATAAAGCTCATTGAACAAGAGTTCGTCTTGTTCAGTGGTGGTAAATCGCTCGCCTGTGTCTTCACAGACGTAATAACGAACATGGACCAACAGCTTTTCCTTTCGGAATTCATGTTCTTCAGTGGTGCTGACCTCTTTTACCTTCCCTCCAGTAAAAGGACTCTTTAACTCTACATAGTTTTCCATTTGTTATCTCATTTTTGTTTAAAAGCATAGCCGATAGGATGTTCCGCGATATGGAACGATATACAGATGGTTTGGTTGTTTGGTTGCCCTAATGCTATTTTGATATATAGCTCGGTTCCATCCATGTCTCTGCCGAATACCCACATTTCGTCAAAATACGCTGCTGGTAATGTCTCCACATAATCGTTTGGCTGTAATTGTCGAACAATTTCATCCCGAGCTTTTGGAGTTATTCCAAGAGCTTTCAAGGCTTCTTCGTTTTTGTCTCTGTCCAAATAGAAAATACCCCAAACGTCAAACTTGATGCCGAACTGATGGAGAAATTGCTCTACCTCTTGCTTTGATTTAATCATGGTTCTTACCTGTTGACGATGCAAAGATAATGATAATCCTTTAATTACTCATTAAAAAATGAAATTTTTATAGAATTGATCATTTTAAAATGAATCCTACACGATTCCATCTCTACTACGACGGTGGCCTTTGTGAGCATTCCCTCAATGTGTGTAAGGTGGGTTTCCGTTCCGCCTTTTTTGTTGATAAATTAATACCTGCTTTCCTCTTGACAAAACGAGGGATGCCTTCGTAGCTTTGCAAACAAAAAACAACCCCCTTATCCTGCTGTTTTAACGACTCCGTTTCGGGCTCATAATGATGGGGCCGGTAGCGGTGCCACTCTTCGAATAGCCATCCATAACCCTACGATATCATGCTGACAGAGAACACCATGGAACGGTTGCGCATCCTCACCGAATCGGCGAAGTACGACGTGTCGTGCTCGTCGAGCGGGACGGTGCGCCGTGGCAAGCAGGGCTTCGTGGGCAACACCGTGGGCGGCGTGGGCATCTGCCACTCGTTCTCCGACGACGGCCGCTGTATCTCGCTCCTCAAGGTGATGCTCACCAACAGCTGTATGTACGACTGCGCCTACTGCGTCAACCGCCGCTCCAACGACATCCCACGGGCGACGCTCTCCGTGTCGGAGCTGGTGGAGATCACCATGGAGTTCTACCGGCGTAACTACATCGAGGGACTCTTCCTCTCGAGCGGCGTGGTGCGCAGCCCCGACTATACCATGGAACGCCTCGTGGCCATCGTCCGCGAGCTGCGGACCACCCAACGTTTCTACGGCTACATCCACCTCAAGAGCATCCCGGGCGCCTCTCAGGAGCTGCTCAGCCAGGCGGGACTGTATGCCGACCGTATGAGCGTCAACATCGAGATCCCCAAGGAGGAGTCGCTCAAGCTGCTCGCCCCCGAGAAAGACCATCAGAGCGTGTTCCAGCCGATGAAACTCATCCAGCAGGGGGTGCTGGAGAACAAGGAGGACCGCCGACGCTTCCATCATGCGCCGCGTTTCGTGCCGGCGGGACAATCGACCCAGATGATCGTCGGCGCCACCAAGGAGTCCGACCGCGACATCCTCACCATGTCGTCGATGCTCTACACCCAACCCACGATGCGGCGTGTGTATTACTCGGGCTATGTCAGCGTGAACACCTACGACGCGCGGCTGCCGGTGCTCAAACAGCCGCCCCTGGTGCGCGAGAACCGTCTCTACCAGGCCGACTGGCTGCTGCGTTTCTATCAGTACAAGGTGGAGGAGATCGTCGATGAACAGCATCCCGACCTCGACCTGGAGATCGACCCGAAGCTGTCATGGGCCCTGCGCCATCCTGAGTTTTTCCCTGTCGATGTCAACACGGCCGACTATGAGACGCTGCTGAGGGTGCCCGGACTGGGGGTGAAGTCGGCAGTGACCATCGTGAACTCGCGCCGCTTCGGACGGCTCACCTCTTTCGACTTGAAACGGATCGGCGTCGTGATGAAGAAAGCCAAGTATTTCATCACCTGTCATGAGCTGACCTCGCCGCTCCCGGGATCGATACGCAGCGTCAACGAATTGCAGCCTGAACGGGTGCGGCAGCTGTTCGTCTCGCCCCAAGAACGTAAGCTGGCTGAACAGGAACGACAACTAACCCTGGATTTCGAGCCATGACGGTTTACACTTTCGACGGGACCTTGGACGGGCTGATGACGGCGGTCTTCGACTCCTTCGAACTGCATGAACAGCCGGAGAAGTTGCTGACCAAAGGCGACGCATTGCCCTTGTTCTGCGACCATGTGCACGAAGTGATCACCGACGAGGAGAAGGCCAAAAGGGTATGGACTGGACTGGAGAAACGCTTGACCTGCCAGGCCTTGCGGATCATCTCGGTGAGCTGGCTGTCGGAACTGCCCGAGGTGGTCCAGCCGCTGTTCAACTACGTGTGCAAGACCTTCCGACAACCTCAAGGAGCAGCCAGCATCGCGCTGAACTATGCCGATCCCGACGTGCTCGCCGTGACCCGCATCGGGTGGAAGGTGTCGCACGAACAGCTACGCATGAAGCAGTTCATCCGCTTCCAGAAAGCCAAGGACGGCACCTATCTCGCCGTCATCGGTCCCGACCACAACGTGCTGCCACTCGTCATCGGTCATTTCCGCGACCGTTTCAACGACCAGCCATGGCTTATCTACGACGCCAAGCGTCATTACGGGTTTTACTACGACGGAACGGGGATGCCCCAACAGATCACTTTCGAGGACGAGGCCTCCGTGCCTTTCAACCTCTATGACGGCAAGTTAAACCCCGACTTGTTGAGCAGCGACGACCAGCTCTTCCAAGACCTCTGGCGCACCTATTTCAAAGCCATCTGTATCAAGGAACGACTCAACCCACGGAAGCAGCTCAAAGAAATACCCCTCCGCTACTGGAAATACCTCACAGAGAATAAGAAGAGATAACGTCCAACGGCTAATAGCCTATTGCCAGCTCCTATTCGATCTCCAGCGTCTTCTTGCAGATCTCGATCTCCTCCGGGTCGCCGGTGTATTTGCCGAGGTCGTCGCTGAGTTTGACCACCTTCTTCCAGGTGCGCTTCTCCGTGATCTTGGCTGCCGTGAGCTTCACCACGATGTTCATGGCCTTCACGTTGTCGATGTCGCAGGTGAGGTGGGTGCCGATGCCGAACGAGTCTTGCATGCGCCCATTCACCGCCTCGTGGATGGCCAGGGCCTCATCGACGTTCAAGCCGTTGCTGAAGATGATGGACTTCTGCGCCGGGTCAACGCCCAGCTCCTTGTACTTGGCGATGATCTCCTCCAAGGCCTCATAGTTGTCGCCGCTATCGACACGCAAACCGTCGAACAGCTTGGCGTGCAGCTGGGTGAAGTTCTGGAAGAAGGCCTTGCGGGTGTAGGTGTCGTAGAGGAACACACCCAGGCTGCCGGCATACACATCCTGCCAGTAGTCCATGGCGAGGTAGTTGGCCTCGTTGTAGCCGTAGAGGGAACAGGTCTCGATGAACTGGTGACTCATGGTGCCGATGGGGGTGAGGTTGTATTTCATGGCCAACAGCACGTTGGAGGTACCTACGAAACAGGTCTTGGTGAACTGCTTCTGGGCCTCGATGAACGAACGGATCACCAGGTCCTGATGCTCGAACGAGAAACGACGACGGGTGCCGAAGTCGCTGAACTTCACGCCGTTGCCGATCAACCGGATGCCCTTGTCGTACGACTTCTTGTATTCCTTCTCGGCATCGTAATGTTCAAACTCGCCCTTGAGCTCGTGCATGAGCTCCGAGACGGTGGCCAGGATGGGCATCTCCCAGAACACGGTGCGCCACAACAGGCCGGTGACGGTGATGTGGAGATGGCCTTCGGCGTCTTGGCTCACCTCGACTTCCGACGGACGCAGGTGGAAGCCCTTCAGGAAGGTGAAGAACCACAAGGGGAAGTAATAGCACTTCTGCTTCATGAAACGGGTCTCCTCGCTGGTGATGCGGAGCTCGGCCAGGCTGTCGAACTGCTCGCGGAGTTTCTCGGCAAAGCCCTCGGGATAGACGGTGTTGTTGCGGTCCACAAAGGTGTATTGCCCCATGGCGCGAGGAAACTTCTGCAGATAGGCATAGCAAACGCTGAAGGTGTATAAATCGTTGTCTAACAGGCTGTTGATAATTCTTCTCATGATATTGTTTTTTTGAGGGTTAACTGGATTTGGCTTGGAGGCTCCGGACGCGGTCGGAGATGTATTTGGTGCTGTTGGCGGTGTTTTCGAGCACCTGGATGAGGTCCTTGCGCTTGACGATCTCCACCAAGGTCAACTTTTGGCTGAACAGGTCGGAGATGTAGCTCCCGTAGATCTCGTCGCATTCGTGTTCGATGGTCTTCACCTCGTTGCATACGCGGGCGATCTCGCGCCCCTTGCCGGTGTTGAGCGAGGGGAGCAGCTCGATGATCTGTTGCAGGCTCTGGCAGGCGAAGTAGATGTTGTCGGCCATAGTGACCACGGCATTGTCGAATTCGTGGAACTTCCGTGTGTAGAGGATGTTGCCACAGTCGTCGAGGCGGTCGAGGAGGTTGTCGATGCGTTCGGCCAGCTCGTGGACGTCGCTGCGGTCGAAGGGGGTGAGCACCGCGCTGCCCAGCAAGGCGTAGATGCGGTTGAGCACCTGGTCGCCTTCGGTCTCACAGTGCTTGATCTCTTTTTTCAAGGTCTCCAGCTGGGTCTCGTCTTGGGTATGGAGCATCTTGCGCAAGGCCGAGGAGGCCTTCACGAAGTTCTCGGCTTGCTGCTTGAAGAGCGGGTAGAAGCGCTCTTCCTTGGGGACGAAATATTGGAAGAAGGTGTTGAGGCTCATATCACAGCGGGAAACAGAGGTTTAACAAGAGGTTGAGCAGGCCGCTGATGACCAGGGGCACGGGGATGGTGAGGATCCACGACCACACGATGCGTTTGGCAGTGACCCATTTGACGGACTTCACGCCTTCGGTGAGGCCTACGCCGATGACGCCACCGGTGATGGTGTGGGTGGTGCTGACGGGGATGCCGAGGAACGAGGTGGCGATGAGAGTGGTGGCGCCGGCAAACTCCGCCGAGAAGCCCCGGATGGGGTTGATCTTGGAGAGACCGCCGCCCATGGTCTTGATGACGCCCCAGCCTCCGATGAGGATGCCCAGCGACATGATGACGTAGCAGAGGATGGCGAGCGTGTCGGGGATGTGGAAGCCCTGACTGCCGTCGTAGAAGACGGAGATGAACTCCTTCATGCCGTTGCCGACACCGGGCGTGGAGAACACGCTGGCCATCAACACGGCGATGATACCCATGGTCTTGGGTGCGTCGTTGGAGCCGTGACCGATGCAGAACAGGGCCGTAGAGCAGAATTGAAGCCGCTTGAAGGCTTTCTCCACCTTCTTGCGGGGCTTGTTCTTGCAGATCTTCAGCAGGAGACACTCTAACAGGAATCCTAGGAAGAGGCCGATCAAAGGGGAGAGGATGATGAACGCCAAGGTCAGGATGATGGGCTTGGCGTGGAGGACCTCGTTGCCGTTGACGAACCAGGCCGCGCCGATGATGCCGCCGATCAAGGCGTGGGAGGTGGAGATGGGCATGCCGCTCTTGGTGCAGATGGTCACCCAGATGGCCGCCCCGACAAGGGCCGACAGGATGAGGTAGGGGTTGATGACCGACTGGTCGGCGAAGTTGGCCATGGTGTTACCCACGGCGAATTGCTGGTTCAGGATCAACCGGATGAAGATGAAGGCGGTGAACTCCCAGAACGAGGCCCAAAGGATGGCCTGGATGGGGGTCATCACCTTGGTGGCGATGATGGTCGATATGGAGTTGGCTGCGTCGTTCATGCCGTTGAGGAAGGTGAAGACGAAGGCCAGCAGGATCGAGAGGATGATGGCGATGGTAAGCAGGTTCATTACGATTGTTTTATGATCAGACATTTCACGGTGTCGGCCACGTCCTTGGCGCGGTCGGTGGTGTCTTCCACCACTTGGGAGATCTCCTTGTATTTCAGCAACTCGATCTCGTCTTTCTCGTTCGTGAACAGATAGGAGATGTAGTCGCCATAGATGTCATCGACCACGTGCTCGATGTGGGTGATCTTCTGGCAGAGCTCGGCCACCTCCTGCTGGTTGGCTTTGAAGTCTTCCAGCTTGGTGAACAGCTCGATCATCAGGTTGGCGTCTTCCACGATGTTGTCGACGATTTCCTTGATCTGCTTGTCGAGGCGCTGGGGGTGGTACATCAGGATGGTCTTGGCCGAGTGGTTGATGAAATCGAGGAAACGGTCGAGCGACATGGCCAGGTCGTTCATGTCCTCGCGTTCGAAAGGCGTCACGAAGGCCGAGTTGAGCTCCATGTAGAACTCGCGCTGCAGCTCGTCGCCGGTGGTCTCTTGTTTCTTGATCTGACGGGTGAGCAGCTTGCGTTCCTCGGGATCGTCGGATTTGAGCAGCTCTTGCAGGTATTTGGCCGCGATCTGCGCCGTCTCAGCCTGCTTGATGTAAATCGGGAAGAAATGCTTGTCGCGGTTCCCCTTGGTAAAAAGGTTGTTCAGTGCCATGGTGTCATGGATATAGTTGCAGGCAAAGGTAAGAAAAAACTCCCAACGTTCGACGCCTGAAACCAACTTTCCTTTTTCGGACGTTTCTTTGGTAAAAAATGGCTGTTACGGCCGTCGTCTGAATAGTTTTTCTATCTTTGTGAATCCAAGCTGAAGTCCGATGGATAGTGGCTTTGGCGTGTTTTTATATCATAATGAAACTCTATTCTATGAAAATCAACGCTTTACTTCTCGGAAGGGCCTTGCGTGCCGTTGTGGTGGTTCTTGCTTTTTGTTTCTGTCCTTTGCATGTTCATGGACAGTATGCCTTGACGCTGAATGACGAGGACGAATACCAGACATATAGCAGTTACATTCCTTTTTATGGTGCTGAGGTGGGTGGATTGCCCGTCAACAGCCAATTCATTATTCCGTCATCCGATCTGGGCTGTGTACAGAACGGTACCATCCAATCGATCACCTTCTATCTTGCGGATGCGGATGCATACGATGCTGGCGTTGCGGTTCCCGACTGGGAACAGATGGGCTTGTGGTTCGATGTCTACTTTTTGGAAGTGGACGCACCAGTCTTTGAATACGATGGCAATGGACTGTATTCGCTGTATGATGAAGGGTCGATGACTTGGGTAGGCGGATGCACTCCAACCATCACGGCGCAGGACCATGGTTGCATGGTGACTTTTTCGGATCTGTACTATTCCTATGCAGGCGGCCATTTGTTGGTTTGTGTCATGCCGCCCCAGTTTAACAACGCATTTGATTGTCAATGGATGGGTTCGTACGACGATAACAACGATCCTTGTGCCGCCTATTCACAATACCAAGACTGGATGGAAGGCTATTCTACCTACGGTGAACATTTCAAGCCCATGATGACCATTGAATATTTCGGTGGTACCGAGCCGCCGTGCCAGAAACCGACCGCTTGCGCTGTTGAATCCGTCTCTGCCCATTCGGCTTGGGTGGATTGGACACCGGGTGGGAATGAAACGCAGTGGGAGGTTGCCTATTCGACGGACCCGTATGCAGGAGAGGACGGTCTGACGTTCTTTTTGGTCGATACCCATCCCGTGGAATTGACGGGCCTTTATTCCATGACGGAATATGGTGTTTGGGTGCGGGCGAAATGTGTTGACGGAACGGTTTCGAGCGCAAGGAGTGCCTCGTTTTGGACGGATGCCATCGCTGCTCCCACGGATCTGGCGGCTACCAATACCGAAACAGGCGATGCCACTTCCGCCGATCTGCAATGGCAATACGACGGACAAGACGTGAATCCTCCTTATTGGGACATCGCCTTGACCATGGATTGGGATGCTTCTCCTGACGATTTGGAGTTCATCACGGTCAACAATACGGCAGGGACGGGAACGGCTTTTTCGCACCATCTGACGGGTTTGGAGCCGTTTACCAGGTATAAGGCGTGGGTGCGGGCGGATTATGGCAACGGTGACGTGGGCACATGGAGCGAGCCGTGTTTTTTCAGGCCGACAGGGTTGGGGTATGATGAGTTGGATGTCAATAACTGCACCAATACGTCCACGGTGATCCCTTTCGCGCAAAACTGGACCGGATCCAGGAGTCAGTTCATCATCCCCGCTTCCGCTTTGACCGAATTGGTGGGCAAAAAGATCTGGAGGTTGTATTTCGGGTATAATGCCGGTTATCTCAATGCCAATAATATTGATGTCTATCTAGCTGAAATTGAGGCTGATGAATTTACGGAGGCTGCTTATTATGATTGGGATGACCTGGAGCGTGTGACCTATCAAGGGTCGGTCAATACCTCGGATGGACATGTAGATTTCGACCATCCCTACGTTTATGGAGGCGGCAACTTGTTGATCGGCGTCGTCAGCCGTTATTGTGGTTACCATGTCAGTCATCGGTGGTATGGCTGCACAATGGACCATTATGCTTCGCTCCGCAGTTCGGGAACCGGTTCGCCTACTTTGGACCATTTTGTTCCGCACACCCGTTTCTGCTATCTTTCAGGTTCGGATGCGCCGATGGTCACCGATACGACGGTGGTGGCATGTGACGCGTTTGAGTGGCATGGCCATACCTATCAGATGACCGGCACGTATTATGATACGCTGACTAGTGTCTCCGGAGTAGACAGTATTGTCGTTTTGCATCTAACAATCAACCATGACTTGCCAATAGGATCGTTCACCTATTTGAGCCCGATGGACAATGTGGTTATCCATGCGGAAGGTGTTGATTTTGTTTGGGATCCGGTTGCGAATGCCCAGCGTTATGATCTCTATTGCTGGAATGGCGAAGGGGAGCGGCCAAGTGTTCCTACCATCCCGGGTATCCAGGCAACGACCTGTCATTGGAATGGTTTGGCCAACAATACAACCTATCGATGGTGTGTCGTCGCCCGCAACGATTGCTATGAAGTTGAAAGTGCGGAGCGGACTTTAGTCAGTCAGATTACGCCGGGTCTGCGTGTCGTTCCGCAGGGGATGCTTGATTTTGCCGATGTTGAGATTGGAAACAGTAAAACCAAGACCTTGTCCATTGTGGGTGTTGCGTTGGATGAAAGCATTCAATATGGTTTCCTCAATGACGCATACGGGGTGGATGCCCCCTTCTTCCAAATCGTTCCGTCCAATAACTGGGATGCGTTGAAGGGCGGAACGCTATCGGTTACTTTTACCCCATCCAGCAGTCAGCTGTATTATAGCTCGGCGATTTGGATTGCTTCCGGTTCTCTCGCGGATACGGTTTATTTTGAAGGTGCAGTGGCCAATCGTTATGTCTTCTCTACAAGCGTGGAACAAACGATGTATACATGCGATGACGAGATCGTGGTCGCTGGCCATGTTGGGGATGTCCTGGGCCATGCGGTAGGGAACCTCGACGTGGAGGTCTATGTCCTCGTGATGGGGAGTAGAAAGACGTTCCCGACGCGCTCCGACGAACAAGGCAATTACAGCGTGGTGTACCATCCGCGGAAAACCGAGGCGGGATCCTATTTTGTCGGCTCGGGCGTGCTGGGAGCACAATCCTCGGCCGTGCACGATGCTTTTGACATTCCCGGGATGGGCCTCGTCGACAATCGCTTTGTCATCTGGAAGCCGTATTTGAACGATACCATACAGGGAACCATAGGGATTCGGAATCGGAGCAGCCGTCCACTCAGCAATATACGCGTTGTCCCGGTGTCGGTGCCTGACGGTTGTGAGGTGTCTTTCTCAAGTGTCAGCCTTGGCTCGCTGGAATCCGGTTATTTGCAGTATGTGGTCACCGGAACGGAATTGACGACAGGATCGCAATATGAGGATGCGGTGTTTAAGATCGTCTCTGACGAGGGGGTCAACATGGACCTGACTTGCTTCTATTATTGTAGGGCGGGCAGAGGCGTCCTTGATGTATATCCGCCCAATTTGCATGCAACGGTGGATAGGACATCGCAAAAGGTGTTCTCGTTTCAGGTGACCAATAACGGCAACAACGAGACGGGTGTGATCACGATCGATGTGCCGGATCTCGAGTGGATGTCGGTGCTGGGTGGTAATACGCTCGAATCTCTTGCCGTGGGTGACTCCTGCGCCTTTTCCATCGCAGTGTCTCCTGATTCGGATATGGAGCTGACGTCATTTGTTGGCACGATTGCCGTGAATTGTGCCAATGGGAACGGCGTTGCTGTGCCGTTTGATATTGTGATCGCCGAGTCTTCAACAGGTACCTTGGTCGTTGACGTCACCGATGACTACACCTATAACACCAATGGAGGGTTGGGACCCCATCTTGCCAATGCACAGGTGTTGCTGACAGGCTTCTATTCGTTGGACACGGTGGCCGTTGGCTTGACAGACACAGAGGGTCTTTTTGTGGCTGAAAACGTGCCCGAGGGCTATTATTGGTTGCGCGTTTCCGCCCCCGACCACAAGGATTTCGACCCCAGGGTCATCTACGTTGAGGCGGATGGCGCGAAAAAGGAAACGAATAGGGAAGAGGTGTACCTTCAGTTCCAGGCGATTTCCTATTCTTGGGTGGTGGTGCCTACCGAGATCGAAGACGTATACGATTTTGAATTGGTTTGCGACATCAAGACAAACGTTCCGGTCCCGGTGGTGGTCATCGAGGGTCCTAAACAAATTGGTCCGATGGATGCCGGGGATACAGTTAGGTTCGAATTGAAGGTAAAGAATTATGGTTTGATCGATGCATATGACGTAACGCTTTCAAACATGATACCCGATGGCTATGCGTGTACTACTTTGTTGGAGTATATTGATACATTGCCGGCAAAAGCCTCTGTTAGTGTACCGTGTAGTTTTGTCAAGTTGGATGGCGACCGAGACGAAGACGAGGTGATGTCTTGCGTGCAATGGCGTCGGTCGGTGACCTCATGGTGGTTCTGTAACCATAAGAGGGAATGGGAAAGATATGAGGATGTGGTATATGTGAAGTCCTATGAGCAGTGTGTTCAATTCCCGCCCGAGTCGATTGATAGTATTGGAGGGGGTGATTACTTCAACGATATCGTGACGCATCCCAGCGGCCCGATTCCTTTTCTGAATATTGCTGCCAACGTCGGTGATCACAATGGCAACACGGTTCTGGTCAAACCGGCAGAAGATTGTACGCCCTGCTGGAAAGTAGGGTTGTCGGCGCTCGTTCATATTGCCGCTGACTGGTCGTCTTTGCCGATTGCCGATCTTTTTGACTGTTATCTGTATGAGGCGACCCCGATGGATTTCGTTTATTCGCTTTTGCCAGCGCCATTTAATTATATGTTCATGAGTAAAAACCTTCTCATTTGTAAAGCAAAAGCTGTGGCCGGTTTTGCTGCAGGTGAAGGTGTGGAATATGCTGCAGGTGAAGTCTTGGGACAATCCGCAGGCGCTATGGTGAAAAAGATGGGTCCCGTGATTAGTATGGCACAAGGAATGATTTCGGTATGCAATCGGTTGAATGAGTGTATTTCATGGTATCAGCCTCATAAAGCGTTGGGTGACATTGGAGATGCGATGGATCGTTATCAGTATTGTGTTGATGTAGCGCAATCGATTCTTGACGTTTTTGACAATCTTTTTCCTGAAGAGGATTGGAAAGAAGAAGAGAACATCACGGAGTTTTATGACACTTTCTTGTCTTTGGTAGACACGGTGAACTACCTGATTTCCCCTCAGTCCGTACAACAGCTGAAAGAAGCGTGCGAGTTGACTGCGGTTAACGACTCAATGGTCCAATGCTTTGTCAATCGTTGGAATCGTGGTGTTCAGTATTGGAGCGAGGGGATCTATACGGTGAACGATCTTCCCGAAGGATATGACAGTCTTTTTGTCCAAATGGATACGAGCTTGATGCGTCCGCTCAGAGGAGTGGCTCAGGCTTTGGAGACTTATGGATACAGTAGTGTTTCCGAGATGTTCAATGAGGCTGTTGGATTCTTGCTTGAGAAAGCCGTTGAACACACCAACGACGTCTGTGCCAAGGTGAGCGTCAGCTTCAAGCAGACCATGGCCATGACCCGTGAGGCTTTCGAGGGTACCTTGAAGATCTACAACGGTCACGCATCGGATCCCATGGAGAACATCAGCTTGGATTTGGTGATCAAGGATGAGAACGGAGTGGATTGCACCGACCTGTTCCAGGTCAATGTGGGTTCGCTCGACCATATCACAGGTGTGGATGGCACGGGGACGGTCCAGGCGCAGCAGGAGGGCATGGTCCGCCTGGTCATGATCCCGACCCCGGCGGCGGCTCCGACCACGCCAAAGGTATATTCGTTTGGAGGCTCGTTCTCCTTCCTGGATCCTTTCTCGGGGGAGGAGATGACGTATCCGCTCTACCCGGTGACGCTGACGGTGAATCCCAGCCCGGAGTTGCATGTGGACTACTTTATCCAACGCCACATCATCAGCGACGACCCGCTCACCGAAGACACGATCGAGGCTGTCGAGCCGGCGGAGCTGGCCATGATGGTCCGCAATGTCGGCATGGGAACGGCGAACAACGTGTATCTGGAGAGCTCGCAGCCGGAGATCATCGACAACCAGAACGGCCTCCCGATCCAGTTTGACATGGTGGGATCTGCCATGAACGGGGTGCAGCGTCCGCTTGGCCTGATCGACATCCCGTTTGGAAGCCTCCTGCCGCAGACGGCGGGGATCGCCGAATGGTATTTCACCAGCACCTTGATGGCCCGTGTGCTTCGATCCACGCCGCATTTCATCCATAACAACAGCTATGGTAACCCCGACTTGAGCCTGGTTACGGAGGTTCACTCCCATGAGCTGATCAAGGCGGTCAGGGCGTATGGCAGCTTGGAAGACGGAATCAACGACTTCTTGGTCAACGAGGAGTCGGATTTCAACCATGTTCCCGACAAGATCTATTTCTCTCATGGAGGGACGGCTCCGGTGAAGCGGACGCTGGATGTCACTGCAGAAGGGACGTTGACACCGAATCAACGTTCGGTACAGCTGCATCTCAATCCTACCGAAACGGGCTGGAACTATGGCTCGGTGGACGACCCGGCGCTTGGGCGTTATGCGATTGTGCGCTGCGTCCGCGACGATGGGCAGGAGATCCCGCTCGGCAATGTGTGGATCACCCATGTGACGATGTTCGACGACGACGCTCCCATCCACGAGAACAAGCTGCATATCGTGGACACGCTTTCGGAACGGAGGATGACGCATTACAATGTGGAATATGCACCGGATACCACGGGCCAAACGGGATTCGTGCAACAGGTGAGCCTGTCGCCCGGTTGGAACTGGTGGTCGAGCAGCCTCGAGATGGACGCCGCGCTGGATGCGGCCCTGAAGGCCGCCATCGCGGCGGAGAACACCACGGCGGTGATCAAGAACGTGGGCGGCAACACCATGCTGGAGAACGGCACGTGGTCGCCCGTCATGGAACTCACCAATGAGTCGATGTACATGATCCGCGTTGACAATGCCGTGACGGCGACGCTGACGGGGACTCCTGTCGATCCGGCCAACCACCCGATCACGCTGGCCTCCGGCTGGAACTGGATCGGATTCCCCACGGTCAACGCCATGACGCTGGACGAGGCCTTCGCGGGTATCACCCCGAATGAGGAAGACGTGGTCAAGGGCACGGCGGGTCCGGCCACCTACACCGCCGAATACGGATGGAACGGTAGCCTCACGGGCCTGGAACCCGGCGTGGGTTACATGTACAAGAACAATGGCGATCCGATGACGCTGACCTATCCTTCGACGGTGAAAGACAAGCTGACCCTGTCGGGTGTCGCCATACGCGCTGCCTATGTGTACAATGTCATGGGACAGCGGGTGCTGGCAAAGGACAACCATGGAGCGGATGCGGTGGAACTCAACCTGAAGCCTTTGGCATCGGGGGTTTATACGGTGTCGGTGCACATGGCCGATGGAACCGTAGTCAACAGGCTTGTCATGAAGGAGTAGTGGCAGCTGGAAGCTGCACCATTACGCTTGTGCCTTGAAAGACTGACAAATCCACCGGATGACCGGTGGATTTGTTTTTGTGTGTAGAAAACATTTGTTTAGAATATATGGAAACATAGTTGTTTTGTTATTAAAAATGTGTATATCTTTGCATCAAACAACGACAATAATCCATGATTCTTAACTAAATGACCATTCAGATGTACGAGCGCTATTTAAACCCTTTCGTCGATTACGGCTTCAAGAAGCTGTTCGCCACCGAGGAAAACAAAGACCTCCTCATTAGTTTCCTCAACGCCATCATTGGCGGTAAAGACCCCATTGTCGACCTCCGTTACAAAAATGTTGAGCGTATCGGTGACCTGGTCGGCACACGAACCAACTATTTTGATGTCTATTGTGAAACCACCCTTGGCGACGAGTTCATCGTAGAGATGCAGAACACCTGGCAACCGTTTTTCAAGGATCGGACGATCTATTATGCGGCCAAACCGATCCATGACCAAGGAAAGAAAGGAATTCAGGCGGCGTTGGACGCCCAAGCCCTTGAAGACACGGAGGAGGGTCTGGAGCCGGACCCCAATGGGGATGAGAAGAAACGGAACAAGGGTTGGGACTACAAACTGAAAAACGTGTATGTAGTTGCAATGATGAACTTCAGGCTCCCCAAGAAGGAGTATCCTGAGGACTCTTTTTTTCATAAGATCCAGCTGATGGACGTGGAGGATTTCCATGTGTTCTACGAAAAGCTTACTCTTTATTATGTGGAGCTGCCTAAGATTGACAACATGAAACTGGACCTCAACACACCGTTTGGCCGATGGTTCCATGCACTTAACAACTTATATTATTATGACCGGCAACCTCGTGAGTTGAAAGAGCCGGTGTTTGACAAGCTGTTCCGTCAGGCAGAGCTGGCTCGACTGACGCCGGACCAGGACTTGGCTTACGAGCGGAGCATGAAGGTGTATCTCGACACGTTCAACCAAATCGAAGGGGCGCGTATCTTGGGACACGATGACGGCTTGGCCGAAGGCAAGGAACTAGGTCTCGCCCAAGGCTTGGCCGAAGGCAAACGGGAGGCAAACCGGGAAATAGCGAAAAAGATGCTTTCCCTTGGGATGGACATGGAAACGATCCTCGCAGTGACAGGACTGTCAGCGGAGGAGGTGTTGCAACAAAAGGTCGACTAAAGGCCTGGCATCACGGACGTGAAGCCACGCCACAGAGGTGGAAGAGCACACGGGCGCCGACGTTGCCGTCCCAGTCGCCGCCTTCGGCGGCGGGTGAGACCTCGCAGAGGTCGAATCCAATGATCTCCTTGCCCGACTCGCGGATGCGGTTGAGCAGGTACATCAGCTCCTCGTACTCCAGGCCGCCCGGGACGGGCGTGCCGGTGTTGGGGCAGAGCTTGGGATCCAAGGCGTCGATGTCAATGGAGAGGTAGACCTTCTCGGGCAGGGCGGCCACCATCTCGTCCACCAGGGTCTTCCAGGTGGCGCCTTCGTACATGCGGCGACGGCAGTCGCGGTCGAAGAACACCTTGATGCGGTCGGGCTGGCTTTCGGCCAGGGCCTTCTCTTGATGGCAGTAGTCGCGGATGCCCACCTGGACCAGCTGGCTCACGTTGTGGAACTGCAGGGTGTTGTAGAAGATGGAGGCGTGGGAATACTTGAAGCCCTCGAAGGCCTCGCGTAAGTCGCAATGCGCATCGGCGTGCAAGATGCCATATTCCACACCTTTACTATTAAGGTATTGGTGGTAGGCGAGGGGACAGCTGTGGTCGCCCCCCAAGAGCCCTACGACCTTGCCCCGGTCTTTCCAATAGGCGATACGCTCACGCAGCCAGGCGTTTTTCTTCTCGGTGGCCAGCTCGATGTCGGCGTACAGGTTGTGGAAATGCTCCGGATCCTCGTCAAGGGTGCCTTCATACAGGGCCTCGATGATCTCCTCGCTCTTGGGGGCCAACGTGTCGTGCAGCGCCCGGAGTTCCTTGGGGAATTCGTCCATCCAGATGCCTTTCTGCCACAGATCGGGATAGTCGTGGTGGCAGAGGTCGACCTGTAGCGAAGCTTCCATGACGGTGGCGGGACCGTCCACGGTGCCGCGGTTGTAGCTGGTGGTCAGTTCCCATTCCACAGGGATGATGATGATCTGTGCCTCATCGGCAGTGCAAGGCAGCCCGTAGATGCCGGAATCGGCCACGGCGGCGGCGTTGGGGTCAAAGGTGTTTTCCATGGTGTGTCAGGTTAGATGTGTGCAAAGATAGAAAAACAATCGTTGCCTGCTACATTTTCCACAATCTTCCACAGTTGGCGAAAGTTGTGGAATCGGTTCCACAAAATTCCACAATTCAATTTTAAATTAGTTTTGATTTAAACTATTGATAATCAATAAAATAAATAAATATTTGTGGATTGGCACGGTGTTGGCCTATAGGCGGACCGAATTTTTATCGAAATGAAGAAGACATTTTACATAGTAGGTTCCCTGTTCTTGGCGATGGCCCTCACCTCGTGTGTGGAGACATCCAAGAAGTACAAGGCGCTGGAGGCGGAACGTGACTCGCTCACGGTAGTCGCTGCCAATGTCACCACTGATTTTGAGTCCTCGCTTCGCACCATCAACGAGATTGAGGCGGCCTTGCAGACCGTCCGTGAAGCGGAAAACATCATCATGGTCGAAAACAGTGAGGGAAACACCAACTATGCCGTCTCTCAGATCGAGGCCATCGACCGCACCATCCAGCAGAACAAAGCCAAGATCGCCGATCTTGAGAAGCAGCTGGCCGATGCAGGTTCCAAATCGAAGCAGCTTACCGCCACCATCAACCGCTTGAAAGGCGAGTTGGACGACAAGGACAACTACATCAGCAACCTGCGCAAGGAGCTGACTGCCAGCCAAGCCAAGGTGGTGGAGCTCTCCGATCGGGTGGAGGATCTCAACCAGAATGTGGAAGCCCTCACCGGTAACATCGACAGCCTCAACGCCCAAAGCGAGGAGCAACAGACCACCATCCGTCTGCAGGACGCCGCCCTGAACTCCGTCTATTATTATGTGGCCACCATGGAAGTCCTCAAGGACAAGGGTCTGGTGACCAAGAACGGGGTCTTCTCGAAAGAGAGCGTTTCGTCCACCCTCGACAAGGGTATCATGCACACGGCCGACCGCCGCGAACTGTCCATCCTCCCGTTGAATACAAAGAAAGCAATTATACTGACCAATCATCCAGAAAGCAGTTATCAGATAACCAAGGACAACGATGGTATGCTCTCTCTCGTCATCGTTGACAAGCAAGCTTTTTGGAACCTATCTAATTATTTGATTATCTCCATCAAATAAAATTCTGCTCGTTTTCAATTTTTACGAATGCCTTGCTTCTCCCCGTTGCAAGGCTTCTTTTTTTTACACAATGTGTGGATTTTATTATCTTTGCACCGTAATTCCACACTATGAAACACTCCATCTTGATTGTTGAGGACGATGCCTCCTTTGGCGTGATGCTTCAGACCTGGCTGAAAAAGAACAACTACGACGTGGTCCTGGCCACCTTGTATGCACAAGCCAAGAAGGAACTGTCTTCGAAGTCTTTCGACCTGATCCTGACCGATTTGCGTCTGCCTGACGGCGACGGCATCCTGTTGATGGCTTGGGTCAGGGAACAGCTGAAGAGCCCGGTGCCCTTCATCGTGATGACGGGCTATGCCGAGGTACAGACGGCCGTCTCCGCCATGAAACTGGGGGCTTTCGACTACCTGAAGAAGCCCATCAACCCCAGCCTGCTGGAGGAGAAGATCGTGGCGGCCCTCGAGTCGAAACAGGAGGTGGAGGAGCTGTTCCGTCCCAAGAAGGTGATGGTCAAGGGCAACAGCGAGGCCATCCAACGACTCTACAAGCATGTGGAGCTGGTGGCTCCGACCAAGTTCTCCGTCCTCATCCTCGGCGAGAGCGGCACAGGCAAGGAATACATCGCCGAGATGATCCATGAATGCAGCCCGAGGCACGACAAGCCATTCATCGCAGTGGACTGTGGAAGCCTCTCCAAGGAGCTGGCTCCGAGCGAGTTGTTCGGCCACCTCAAGGGCTCGTTCACCTCGGCCGTGGCCGACAAGAAAGGCGTGTTCGAGCAAGCCAAGGGCGGCACGGTCTTCCTCGACGAGGTGGGCAACCTGCCTTACGAGGTGCAGATGCAGCTGCTGCGTTCGCTGCAGGAGCAGAAGGTGCGTCCGGTGGGTTCCGCCGTCGACATACCGGTCGATGTCCGCATCGTGGCGGCCACCAACGAGAATATCGAGAAGGCCATCGAGCAAGGTAAGTTCCGTCAAGATCTCTACCATCGCATCAATGAGTTCACGCTGCAGGTGCCTCCGCTGCGCGATCGGATGGACGACCTCGAGGAGTTTGTGGAATTCTTCCTTTCGCAGGCCAACGAGGAGCTGGGCAAAGAGGTCAAGGGCGTGTCGGACAAGGCGATGGCCGCCATGAAGAAGATGCCGTGGACGGGGAACCTGCGCGAGTTGCGCAACGTGATCCGTCGCTGTGTGTTGTTTGCCGAAGGCGATTACATCGAGGTGGAGGATCTTCCCGTCTACCTGGAACAGAGCGAGCCTGCCAAGGTTACGGCCAACGACGACTTCGCCTTGCGTCCGGGCAACGAACGGGAGCAGATCGAGGCGGCCCTGGCCAAAGCCCGCGGCAACAAGACCGTGGCGGCCCGGCTGCTTCAGGTGGATCGCAAGACCTTATACAACAAGATGCATCAATTCGGGATGGACCTCTAATCCCAGGCCGCTCACCAAGGATTCCGGTGGGCTGGATCCAAACAAGCTTCTAAAACACATTGTACCGGTTGGAAAGCAACTCCAACAGCTGGTCGGCGTTCTCCATGAAACGGAGGGCATCCTCTTTCCATTCCGGGTAGGAGCGGGCTGCTTTCTTGTTGCCCCTCGACGCGTTCATCCGAGAAAGGAAGGGGACGCAGTCTTGACGCTCGAGTTGGATGAACATCGGGAGCATCTTGTGGCAGAGGGCCTGGGCCGTCGCAAAGTCTTCCTTGTCCACGGCCTCGTTGAGCGCCACCAGATGGTCGGCGGTGGATTGGGCAAACACCGTGAGGATACCGCGGATGGCCGTCTCGTCGTTGCCCATCATGGTGCACAGTTCGGGAAAGTCGGCGAAGGGGATGTTTGGGTGGTCCGATGTCGCGTCTGTGGCTGTCGTGGAGGGCTCTTCGGGGCAGTGCCTGCCGAACAGCGCCTCCAGGTCCTTGAGGTTGAAGGGCTTCTGCAGGAACCCGTCGAAGCCTTCGCCGCGGGCAATCTCCATGTCGTAGTCCATGCGGGCCGTCATCAGCACCACGGGCTTCTCGTGGTCGGCCGCCTTGAACAGTTTCAGGATGTCGTTGCCGGAGAAGGCGCCCATCTCGCGGTCGGTGAGTACATAGTCGAAAGCATCCACCTGCTCGAGGGCGCTGTCGAGGTCGGTCTTGGAACGGCAGATCATGACCTGATGCCCTAGCTTTCCGATCATGTTGCTGAGCACCGTGAGCAACGTGTCGTCGTCGTCGATGATGAGGATGTGGCGTTGCGGCACCAAGGCCAGGGCCTTGTCGGGAGCTTCCTCGCCGGGCTCCTGCACGGGTTGATCGGCGGGTGTTGCCGTCCCCTCGTCTTCGATGAGTTCGATGTCCACGGGGAGCTTGACGGTGAAGCGGCTGCCTTTGCCCACTTCCGACTGCACTTCAATCTCGCCTTCCATCAGGTCGACGAGGCCCTTCACCACGGAGAGGCCGTAGCCGCTGCCTTCGGATACCTGGCTGCCGCTGTCGGTGCGGACGAAGGGCTTGAAGATGTCCTCGTACTTGTCGGCAGGGATGCCGATGCCGGTGTCCTCGACCCGAAACACCAGACATCCGTTCTCGAGGCTGGCCTTGAAGCCGATGCTGCCTTCGATGGTGTATTTGATGGCGTTGGAGATGAGGTTGCTGAGGATCTGCTTGATCTTCAGGCGGTCGGAGTCGGCGTAAAGGTTGGTACGGAGCTCGTTGCGGTAGTTGAACACGAGGTTTTTCTTGTGGGCGATAGGCTCGAACATCGAAGCGGTCTCGTCGCAGAGGGTGCGCACGTGGAAGGTGTTCTTCTCCACCTGCAGCTTGCCCTGCTCCAGGCTCGAGAACTCCAGCAGGTTGCTCAGCAGGCTCAAGATGTGGTCGGCCGACCGCTGGATCGAAGCCGCTTCCTTTTCGTTGCCGCTGTTGTCCATCAGCTCCAGGTTGCCGATGATGGAGGTCAAAGGCGTCTTGATGTCGTGCGAGACGGTGAGGAGCATCTTGTGGCGGTTCTCCATGAGCTCCTCGGTCTTGCGTTGGGCCTCTTCGGCGACCTGACGGGCCTGCTCGGCCGCCTTGCGGGCCCGGAATCCCTTGTTGACGTCGCTCAGGATGAGGATGACGGAGACGATGATCAGCAGCAGCACGGCGGCGGCGATGAGGGTGGAGGAGCGGGAGTTCTCCTTGATGAGGTGCTCACTCTTCTCGATCTCCACCACGGAGCTTTCGATGATCTCCTTGTTGAGGGCCAGGAGCAGTTCGGCGATCTGTTCCGAGAGGTGGTTGTCGTCGGAGATCAGCTCGGCGGTCTTCTTCTCGTATTCCTTGACTTTCTTCTTGTATTCGGCACGGGCTTTCTCGGAGAGGATCTTCAGGTCGTTGAGGATATCGAGCGAGTCGGCCTGCAGCGTCTGGGCCGTGTCGATGGTCTGGCGCGACACCTGCACGATGCTGTCCTGCCGGTCGGGGTTGAACACGTTGCCGACCCGTTGCCAGAACGACTTCTTGGGTTGCGTGTGGATGATGGTGTCGCTCTGGGTCACCGTGGTGACGGTGGTGGCGCTGCTCTGCTTGGGGACGTACGACTCGAGCTTGGCGTCGATCTCGGCCAGGGGGTCGAAGTAATAGAACTGCCGCGACAGGACGTAGCTGATCTGTCCCTTGCGGAGGACGAGCCGTTCCACCTCGTGGATGCGTTCCTCGTTCTGCTCGCCGGGCAGGATCTGGATCAAGGAGTCGGCGCAGGCGGCGATGGTGTTGTTGATTTCGCCGAATTTCTTGAGGTGCTTGGGGTTGTCGGTGAAGGCAAAGAGGTTGGCCTCCGACTGGGCCTCGTGCACCAGCTGGGTGAAGCGGTTGGTGAGGTCGAGCGCCCGGTTCTGCACGTTGATGTTGACACGCTGGTTTTGGATGGTGCCCTGCAGGTTGTAGATATAGTAGAACATGGCACCGCACATCGCGATGACAAAGAGGTAGCCGATGACCACCTTCCAACTGGTTCTTCTTTCTACTCTTCCGCTCATTATCTTGCAAAAGTACGATTTAATCCGAAAAAATTGTATTTTTGCAAAAAAATTCTACAAGATGAAAAAGAAATATCTTCTCATCGGATTGCTGATCCTGCTGGCGGTCGCGTGGATCGTGATGCGCAACAACCGTGTGGAAAACGAGCTGGAACCAGGCGACGTGGTTGTCGCTACGGACCCTTCGCTGCCGAAGGGAGACGCCGTGGTGGCCGTGCTCTCTGTGAACGACATGCATGCCGCCATCGACCTCATGCCCCGTTTCGCCGCCATGGTCGACAGCCTGCGTGGGGTGTATCCCGACCTGCTGGTCTGTTCGGCAGGCGACAACCGGACGGGCAACCCGATCAACGATCAGTTCGATCCTGTCAACCATCCGATGATTGCGATGATGAACAAGGTGGGATTCGATCTGTGCGCCGTGGGCAACCATGAATGGGACGGCGGGGTGGAGGCCTTGCAGCGTAACATCGAGGAAGCCGACTTCCCCTTCCTGTGTGCCAATGTCTTTCCCGATCCAGGCGTGAAACTCGACGTGAAGCCGTACGAGATCATGAACGTCCAGGGGCTTCGCATCGCGGTGCTGGGCCTTCTGGAGACGCGTCACGACGGCATCCCGGGGGCGCATCCCATGCATTTCAAGAAGATCCACTTTAAGAAAGGAATCGACGTAGTGCCTGACTATCAGTATCTTCGTAACGAATGTAACGTGTTCCTGCTGCTGTCGCATCTGGGTTTTGAAGAAGACTTGGAGGTGGCGGAGCAGTTCCCGATCTTCGATGCCATCTTGGGCGGCCACACCCATACCCTGGTGGAGTTCCCCGAGAAGCACAACGGCGTGATGGTCACGCAGGCGGGATCGAGCCTGCGCTATGCCACGCTGGTACTGATCACCGTCAAGCAGGGAAGGGTGTCCGATGTTCAGGCCAAGACGCTCGACGTAGAGCATTTCCGTAGCAAAGACCGCGACATGCAGGCCATGCTCGATGGCTTCAACAACAACAAGACCTTCACCGAGGCCATCGCTACGGCGGTGACCCCCTTCGAGAACCGTGAGGTGCTGGGCTGCCTGATCACCGACGCCCTCCGTGAGGTCAGCGGGGCCGACTTTGCCTTCAACAACACGGGCGGCATCCGCATCGACCGGCTCCCGAAAGGCCCCATCACCGTCAAGGACGTCTATCGTATCGATCCGTTCAACAACGAGATTGTGGTCTTCAAGATGACCGGCAAGCAGCTGGAGCGTTACATCATGGAGACGTTCAAGAAGAACGGACGCCTCCCGTCCTACGTCTCGGGCATGCGCTATGAGGTCCATACCGAGAGCGACGGCTATCCCAAGTCGGTGAGCATCACGCCCGACCGGGGGCGTTTCTCGCGCGATGCCGTCTATAAGGTGGCGATGAACAGCTACATGGCTTCCACGGTGCGTTTCGACAGCGAGGACGATGGCGAGAGCCAGTACATGACCTCGGAGGAGATGCTCATCCAATACCTGAAAAAACACAAAACCGTATCGTATCGCGGTGTGACAAGGGTAAAATAACTATCTTTGCAGCTTAATTTTTTACGAATGAAAAGACTCGTGTTGTTTGCAGTGGCGGCCTTGATGCTGGCCGGCTGCGGAAAGAAACAGGTGCAGCTCCTCGACGCTGCCAATTTCAACAAGGAAGTGGATGGGAAACAGGTGTCGCTCTACACGCTGAAGAACGGGGACGTCACCATGCAGGTCACCAACTACGGCGGCCGTGTGGTCGCCCTCTGGACGCCCGACAAGCGGGGCAGCTACGAGGACATCACCCTGGGCTACGACCATATCGACAAGTATCTCGACAATACCGGTGAGCGCTATCTGGGCGCCGTGGTGGGCCGTTGCGCCAACCGCATCGCCAAGGGCTGTTTCACCTTGAACGACTCCGTGTATCAGCTGGTCCGGAACGACGGGCAGAACACCTTGCATGGCGGCGCCTTGGGTACCGACCGGGTGGTTTGGGACGTGGTCAACGCCAACGACAGCTGCCTGGTGATGCATACGGTGCTTCCCGACGGCCAGGATGGTTTCCCGGGCAACCTCGACATCACGATGACCTATACGCTGACCCGTGGCAACGCCTTCCGTATCGACTATGCCGCCACCACCGATCAGCCCACGCTGTGCAACCTCTCCAACCACACCTTCTTCAACCTGAAGGGGGAGGGCAACGACATCCTTGACCACCAGCTGGAGATTAACTCCAAGTGGATGCTGGCCGTCGATACCACGCTCATTCCTACGGGGTTCTTTGTCTCCGTCAAGGATACGCCTTTCGACTTCACTACGATGCATCCCATCGGGGAGCGCATCGGTGCCGACCACGTCCAGCTTGAACGTGGCCATGGCTACGACCACAACTGGATCGTCAGCCGCCAGACCCAACATGAGGTGGAGCATGTAGCCACGCTGTTCGAGCCCAAGAGCCGCCGTCAGGTGGAGGTGCTCAGCGACCAGCCCGGCCTGCAGTTCTATAGCGGCAACTTCTTCGACGGTAAGGCCCAAGGCAAGTGGGGTACCCACGTCTATCGCGGTGCCGTGGCCCTCGAGACCCAGCTGTTTCCCGATGCCGTCAATCAGGAGAAGTTCACCGAGAAACCCATCCTGAACCCGGGTGAGACCTACACCCACACCTGTATCTATCAGTTCAGCGTCGCCCCTCGTAAGTGATGAACTACCTCAGCGTTGAAGACCTCTCCAAGTCGTATGGCATCAAGACCCTGTTCTCCGATGTCACCTTCGGCATTGAGAAAGGCGACAAGACGGCGCTGATCGCTTCCAATGGTTCCGGAAAGTCGACACTTTTGCGGATCCTGGTGGGGAAGGAGTCGATGGACTCGGGCAAGGTGACCTTCGCCAACGACATCCGGGTAGGGTATCTGGAGCAGCTGCCTCAGTACGACCCTGAGGCTACCATCCAAGACGTGGTCGCTGCAGGTCATGTGGAGCTGATGCGTGTCGTGGCGCGCTACGAGAAGGCCCTTCGTGAGCATACCGATGAAAACAACAAGAACACCCAGGCCGCCTTGGCGTTGGCGATTTCCGAGATGGATGCCATCGAGGCGTGGTCGTATGAACAACGGCTCACCCAGCTGTTGACCCGTTTTGAGCTGACCGACCTCCAGCAGCGGATCGGCGACCTCTCCGGCGGCCAGGTCAAGCGACTTGCCTTGGCGATGGTCCTCCTCGACGACCCCGACCTCCTGATCCTCGACGAGCCCACCAACCACCTCGACGTGGAGATGGTGGAGTGGCTGGAGAAATACCTCTCCCAGTCGAGCGTCACCCTGCTGATGGTCACCCACGACCGCTATTTCCTCGACCGGGTCTGCAACAAGATTCTGGAGCTCTACCAGAGTGTGATGTACACCCATTACGGTAACTTCGACTATTATGTGCGCAAGAGCCGGGAGCGGGAGGAGGTCAAACGCGCTACCGCAGCCAAGGCCAGCTCGCAGCTCCGCCGCGAGCTGGAGTGGATCCGAGCCACCCCGCAGGCCCGTACGGGCAAGTCGAAGAGCCGTATCGACGCCTTCTACGACCTCAAGGAGCGGGCCCGTTTCCAAGAGGAAGACAGTAAGCTGCAGTTCGGGCTGCAGGCCCAGCGTCTCGGCGGCAAGATCCTCGAGATGTACAACGTCAGCAAGCGTTACGACGACCTCACGGTGCTCCGCGACTTCAACTACGTATTTAAGCGGGGGGAACGCATCGGCCTCATCGGCAAGAACGGGGTGGGGAAGTCCACCTTCCTGAACCTGATCACCCGCAGCATCGCCCCCGACCACGGCAAGATCATCGTGGGCGAGACGGTCACCTACGGCTACTATCGTCAGGAGGGCATCCGTTTTGACGAGGACAAGACCGTCATTGACGCCATCCGTGACATCGCCGAGGTACTCAACTACGGCAAGGACCAGGTCTATACCGCCGACCAGCTGCTGTCGCATTTCATGTTTCCTTACAAGATGCAGCACCAGCCCATCGCCTTGCTCTCGGGTGGCGAGAAACGCCGGCTCTACCTCCTCACCGTCCTGGTCTCGAACCCCAACTTCCTCATCCTCGACGAGCCCACCAACGACCTCGACCTGTTGACTTTGCAGAAGCTCGAGGACTTCCTGAAAGCCTACAAGGGCTGCCTGCTGGTGGTGTCGCACGACCGTTTCTTCATGGACGAGGTTGTCGACCAGCTCTTCGTGTTCCAGGGCGATGGCAAGGTGAAGGGCTTCATGGGCAACTATTCGCAATACAAAGAATACCTGGAGCAGCAGGAAGCCCAGCAGCGGCTCGTCCAGCAGGCGCAGAAGCCTGCCGTCAAGGACGAGCCCAAGAAGGTCCGCGAGAAGACCAAGCGTTCCTTCAAGGAAGACCGCGAATACGCCCAGCTCACCGAGGAGATCGCCGCCCTCGAAGCGGAGAAGCAGCAGATCAGCCAGGACATGAACTCGGTGACCGACTATCAGGCGCTGCAGCAGATGGGCAACCGCCTCCAAGAGATCAAGGACCTCCTCGACGAGAAGGAGCTGCGCTGGCTGGAGCTGGATGAGTGGTCGTGAACGATTAAAAACCGGAAGACATGTCAAAAATCACCCACCCTACACTTGGCCTCATCGCCCTCGCCACCCTGATTATCGCTTTGCTCTTCTCCTGCAAGAAGGACGAGACGCCCGACATCCAGACCTTTGACATCAAACAAGAACAATTCTCCTACGTATCGGGTACGATGACTGTTACCGGCGTGTTTTCGTATGCGGGCAAGATCAATGGTATCAAGATGCATGTGGGACGCCAGACCGACTTCAATGATGCCCGGGCCTACGAGGCAGACATCGATGGGGCAAATTTCACTGTGGAAGTCGCTGACTTACAGGCAGGCACGGAATACCGCTATCGTTATGAGGTGGACTACGGATCCGCCAATCCCTTTTTTACGCAGGCAAAGACTTTCACCACACCGGCCGCCCTGCCGACGGTGACCACGGCCACACCCACGAATGTGACCGCGAACTCGGCCACCTGCGGAGGCAACGTGACCGCCTCGGGCGGTGCGACGGTGGTGGAACGTGGCGTTTGCTGGAGCACAAGCAGTAACCCCACCACCAGCGGTAGCCATCTGGCGGCCTCCTCGGGAGGGACGGGCGCCTTCACGGTGAACGTGATGGACTTGACGCCTGAAACCACCTATTATATCAGGGCGTATGCCGTCAACAGCGCAGGTACTACCTACGGAAGCGAGGAGCGCTTCACCACCGCGGTTTCAACAGGGCCAAACGGAACGCTGCCGGGATCTTTTTCGGTAAGTGCCACACGACAAGTGCAGTTCTCGCAAGGCAATCTGCAATACATGGCATCGACGAACACCTGGCGCTTTGCTGAGAACCAATGGGACTATATCGGGAGCGGCAACAACAACATCTCTTCGACCTACAGTGGCTATATCGACTTGTTCGGTTGGGGAACCAGCGGTTTCAACCATGGAGCGGTATGCTATCAGCCGTGGAGTATGAGCGAAACGATTAGCGACTATTATGTTTACGGTCAACCCACATACAACCTATATGATCAGACTGGCACAGCGGACTGGGGCTATAATGCCATCAGCAACGGTGGTAACACTACAAATACCTGGTGCACCCTGACCCATGAGGAATGGTCATACATTTTCAATACCCGCAGCACTTCTTCGGGAATTCGCTATGCCAAAGCCAAGGTGAACAACGTCAATGGTGTGATCCTGCTGCCTGATGATTGGAGCTCATCGTATTATTCGCTAAGTAACACAAACCAATCGGACGCAAGTTACACTGGCAATGTGATCACCGTTTCCCAATGGAACACCTTGGAGGAATATGGAGCCGTGTTCTTGCCGGCCGCGGGCCGCCGGAGTGGGGCTTTGGTCGTCAGTGTGTGTGCCAGCGGCTACTACTGGTCTTCTTCATTCTACAATAGCCAAACTGCGTGGGGCGTATCCTTCTTCAATGACTATCTCAACACGGACTATCACAGCAGCCTATACCGCGGTTGGTCGGTGCGTCTCGTTCGTGATGTCCAGTGAGTATTCTTGTGCCTTGTAAGGCAGGCCGGATGTTACTGAAGGATATAAAGAAATCAATACTACCGTTATCTGTGGCACGCCGTGCTGATCGCCCTCGACATCATCAGTATCTGTTCGGGGATGGCATAAACGGAAGGGCCACGGAGGGTTGTTGAACTGGATGCCGGCCTGAAACGTCTTTTTTCCTCTTCTAATCGGCAAAAGTATTCGTCGAATCCATAAAAGGGTTCAAGGGAATATGCTATCTTTGCAAATTCTATCATTAGCATCTGAATCATGGGTAAGTATTCTTTTCGAATTCTATTTATCTTACTGATAACCAATTTATTATGTGTTAACATCAAGGCGCAGGAGCCCTTGCGGCTCACCCTGGACCAGGCCTTGGAGATCGCCTTGTCGGAGAGCAACACCATCAAGATCGCCGACATGACGGTGACCAAGAGCGGCTATGCCAAGAAAGGGAGCTACGCCGCCCTGTATCCCAACATCAACGTCAACGGATCGTACCAACGTACCCTGCTCAAGCAGGTGATGGTGATGGACATGGGTGGACAGCCGATGGAGATCAAGGTGGGCCGCGACAACAGCATCAGCGCCAGCGCCAGCGCCGCCCTGCCTCTGGTGAACGCCCCCCTCTGGGAGAGCCTCAAGCTGTCGGCCATGGACGTGGAACTGGCGGTGGAGCAGGCACGTTCGTCGAAGGTGTCGCTGATCGCCCAGGTCAAGCAGGCTTTCTACGGAGTGCTGCTGGCCAAGGAGTCGTTGGAGGTGATGACCCAGGTATACGACAACGCCCAACAGAATTACGAGAAGATCCTGCAGCGCTACAACGTGGGCAAGGCCTCCGAGGTGGAGAAGCTGCGTGCCCAGGTCAACGTGATGAACGCCGAACCCAACGTCTCGAGCATGGAGAACGCCGTGCTGCTGGCCAACTGGCAGCTGAAGGCGGTGATGGGTCTCGACCTGGCCACCGAGGTGGAAGCCCTGGGCGACCTCGACGACTACACCAACCAGCTGCTCACGCCCTACGTCAGCGAAGACGACCTGAGCAGCAACAGCTCGTTGCTCCAACTCGACATCCAAGACCGGATGCTGGAGTCGAACCTGCGGATGCAAAAGAAACAGTATCTGCCTACGCTGTCGGCCAGCATCAACTACAACTATAGCGCCATGGGCGACGACGAGCTGCGTTGGTTTCCCTCCTCGACGGCGGCATTGACGATGAGCGTGCCGGTGTTCGACGGGTTCCAAAAACACTACAACATCCAACAGAGCAAGATCAACCGAGACATGTTGGCCATGCAACGTGAGGACGCCGAACGCAACATCCGCATCGCCATCCGTAACTACAATGACAAGATCGCTTTGTGCGTGAAGAACTATACCGCCGCCAACGCCACGGTGGAGATCGCCCAGAAGAGCTACGAGATCTCTCAGAAGATGTACGAGGTGGGCAAGACCACGCTGGTGGAGCTCAACGACGCCCAGCTTGCCCTGCAACAGGCGCAGCTCAACCAGGCGCAGGCCATCTACGACTTCATGGTCGCAAAGGCCTCGCTGAATGAACTGGTGGGTAAGGAAGAATGAGCTGTGGATGTTGCCCGTGGGGAAAAAGAACAATGTGTAAATCAATAAAATAAAAATAACGAATCCAATGAAACTTACTAACTTGTTTTGCTATGTGGCCGCCGGCCTGCTGCTCTGTGCTTGCGGCAGCAAGAAGGACAACAACGCCGAGAACATGCCCAAGGCCGCTCCCGTGGTCAGCGTGGTGACGGCTCAGGCCGAGGATGTGGAAGTCACCAACACCTTCACCTCCAACATCGAGCCGTATGCGATCAACAACATCGTGTCGCAGACGGCCGGCCGTATCGTGAGCATCAACGCCGAAGTGGGCAGCCAGGTCCGCAAGGGACAGGTGCTGGCTAAGATGGACGACGTCAACTTGACCAAGACCCGTCTCCAAATCATCAACGACTCCACCGAGTTGGCCCGTCTCACCGAGCTCTACAACATCGGGGCGGTGTCACAGGCCGATTACGACCTGGCAACCCTCTCGCTGAACCTCGCCAAGAAGACGTATTACAACCTGGCCGAGAACACCTATCTGCGCAGCCCCATCAACGGCGTGGTCACCGCGCGTAACTACGACAAGGGCGACATGTATTCCATGACGCAACCCATCTTCGTGGTGCAGCAGATCGTCCCCGTGAAGATGCTGATCAACGTCTCGGAGAGCCTCTTCACCCAGGTGGACAAGGGCATGGAGTTCGACATCGAGGTGGAGGCCTATCCCGGCGAGACCTTCAAGGGCAAGGTCAACCTCATCTATCCCACGGTGAGCGCCACGACGCACACCTTCCCGGTGGAGATCGTCTGCCAGAACAGCGACCAGCGGCTGCGTCCCGGCATGTTCGCCCGAGTCACGGCCAACTTCGGGATGAACCATCATGTGGTGGTGCCCGACGTGGCGGTGGTGAAGCAGATGGGATCGGGTGAGCACTTCATCTATGTGCTGCAACCCGACAACACCGTGAAATACACGCTGGTGGAGATCGGCAAGCGCCTCGGCAGCAAATACGAGATCGTCAGCGGCATCAACGAGGGCGACGTCATCGTCACCTCCGGCCAGATCCGACTCAAGGACGGCGTCGCGGTGCAAGTGAAAGCTGAGAATTGATCATGGATGGATGACGCCTCCCGTCTTCTGTCTTACGACTTCTAACTACTAAAGCAATGAGCCTACAAAGAACAGCAGTCAACAATCCGGTGACCACCGCCCTGGTGTTCATCGCCATCGCCATATTCGGTATCTATTCCCTGATGAACCTCTCCATCAACCAGTTCCCCGACATGGAGACGAACTTCATCATGGTGATGACCTCCTACCCGGGGGCCAGCGCCGAGGATATCGAGACCAACATCTCCAAGACCTTGGAGAATACCCTCAACGCCGTGCCCGACCTGAAGCACCTCTCTTCGACTTCGCGTGAGAACACCTCCGTGCTGTCGCTGGAGTTCGAGAGCGGCATCGACATCGAGGAGGCGACCAACAACGTGCGCGACAAGCTCGACATGGTGCGAAACTACCTGCCCGACGGGGCTACCAACCCGGTGATCTTCAAGTTCAACGCGGAGGATATGCCCATCATGTTGCTCAGTGTGACGGCCAAGGAGAGCCTGCCGGCGCTGGAGAAGATCATCGACGACCGCATCGTCACCCCGCTGGCCCGTGTCAGCGGCGTGGGAACGGTGTCGGCCAGCGGTGCTCCCAAACGTGAGATCCAGGTCTATGTCGACCCCAACAAGCTCGAGGCATACGGGCTGACCATCGAGACGATCTCGGCCATCCTGATGAACGAGAACCGCAACATCCCGGCGGGTTACATCGACATCGGGTCGAACACCTACAACCTGCGTGTGCAGAAAGAGTTCGCCGCCGCCCGTGAGATGGAGCAGATCGTGGTGGGTTCGCGCAACAACGCGCCGGTGTACCTGCGCGACGTGGCCACGGTGGTGGACGGCCCAGAGGAGCGCTCCCAGGAGTCGTACTCCAACGGCGTCCAGGGTGCCACCATCAGCATCCAGAAACAGACCGACGCCAACGCCGTCAACGTCATCAAGGGCATCAAGAAGCAGCTGACGGAGATCCAGAAGTCGCTGCCTTCCGACGTCAAGGTGACCATCATCGTCGACGGATCCACCGCCATCATCAACACCATCTCCAGCCTGGAGCGCACCATCTTCATCACCTTCCTGTTGGTGATGCTCGTGGTGTTCATCTTCCTCGGCCGTTGGCGTGCCACCTTCATCATCGTGCTCGCCATCCCGATCTCGTTGCTGGCTTCGTTGGTCTATCTGTTTGCCACGGGCAACACCTTGAATATCATCTCTATGTCGGCGTTGTCGATTGCCATCGGTATGGTCGTGGACGACGCCATCGTGGTGTTGGAGAACATCACGACGCACATCGAGAAAGGGGAGAAGCCCAAGGAAGCGGCGGTGCATGCCACCCAGGAGGTGTCGCTGTCTGTCATCGCTTCCACCTTGACCATGTTGGCGGTGTTCCTGCCGCTGACGATGATCAAGGGCACCACGGGCGTCATGTTCCGTCAGCTCGGCTGGATCGTCTCCATCATCATGATCGTGTCTACCTGCGGCGCCTTGACCTTGGTGCCGATGATGTGTTCCAAGATGCTGGTGATGAATCCCCATGAGAGCAAGTTCCACAAGGCCATCTTCCGTCCGATCAACAAGGCGCTGGACGCCATCAGCAACGGGTACGCGCGGCTCATCAACTGGGCGGTGAACCATCGCAAGCTGGTGTTCTTCGGCATGATGATCATCTTCATCGTGTCGTTGGTGGTGTTCCTGCCGCAGCTCAAGACCGAGATGATGCCCAAGTCCGACTCGGAGCGTATCTCGGTGAGCATCGAGCTGCCGGTGGGTACGGGCCAGGATGTCACGGGCGCCTTCGCCAAGAGCCTGGCCGAGGAGTTCATGGCCATGCCGGAGGTCAAGATCTGCAACTTCAGCTTCGGTCAGGCCGACTCCGACAACGCCTTCGCCTCGATGCGTAACAACGGCACCCATATCATCTCGTATAACCTCCGTATCGGCACCAAGACCGAACGTCGCAAGGCCGGCCTGCGTACCTCCACGGAGATCGCCGATGAGATCCGTAACCGCCTCAACGCCATCCCGGAGATCAAGAAAGCCAATGTCAACGAAGGTGGCGGCGGCATGGGCGGCATGAGCACCGTCCAGGTGGAGGTCTATGGCTACGACTTCGTCACCACCGACCGCGTGGCCAACGAGATCGCCCAGAAGCTTCGCGAGCGGGGGGTCAAGCAGGTCATCGTGGGCCGCGACGACTACACGCCGGAGTATCAGATCGACTTCGACCGCGAGAAGCTGGCACTCAACGGGTTGAACAGCTCGACGGCCGCCTCCTACGTCAAGAACCGTATCAGCGGCTCCGTCACCTCTTATTATAGGGAGGATGGTGACGAATACGACATCCGTGTGCGTTATGCCCCCGAGTTCCGTACCAGCATCGAAGACATCGAGGACATCAAGATCTACAACGGCTATGGACAGGCAGTCCGTGTCGGCGACCTGGGCAAGGTGGTCGAGACGATGTCGCCTCCCAAGATCGACCGTAAGGACCGTGAGCGTTATGTGCGTGTCACCGCCGTGGTGGGTAAGGGACAGGTGCTGAGTGAGATGGTCGACCTGGCCAACGAGGTGATCGAAGAGACGGAGATCCCTTCCGAGATCATGACCAAGATCGCAGGCGACTACGAGACCCAGCAGGAGATGTTCGGCGACTTGATCGTGCTTTTGATCCTCATTATCATCTTGGTGTATATCGTGATGGCGGCCCAGTTCGAGAACCTGATGAAGCCTTTCGTGATCATGTTCTCCGTGCCGTTCACCTTCACCGGCGTGTTGCTTGGCCTGTGGGTCAACAACGCGGCCCTGGGCGTCATGTCGTTGGTGGGTATCCTGATCTTGATGGGTATCGTCGTGAAGAACGGTATCGTGTTGATCGACTACACCACCTTGCTTGAAGAGCGTGGCGTGGAGGTGAAGGAGGCGACGGTGCGCGCCGCCCGTTCCCGTCTGCGTCCTATCTTGATGACCACGCTGACCACCGTCCTCGGCATGATTCCTCTGGCCATCGGCCGGGGCGAAGGCGCCGAGATGTGGAACGGCCTGGGTATCACCGTGGCATGGGGCTTGACGATTTCCACCCTTATCACCTTATTATTAATACCGGCGCTGTATTGCTCCCTCGAGACCCGTGCGGTACGCCGCAAGCAACGCAAGGCCGAGGAGGCGTTGACCAAAACCGAGAACATCCGATAAGATAAAAGCAATCATCATGAAAGCGATATTGATTACCTATAACCAAGCCTATTACGATGACATCGAGAAGGTGTTGAACGACCATGGCGTGAAAGGCTACACCGAATGGGACGAGATCAAGGGTCATGGCAGCGAGACGGGCGAGCCCCATCGGGGCAGCCATGCCTGGCCTACGTTGAACAATGCGGTCATCTCCATCGTGGAGGACGACCGGGTGGACGGCATCCTCAACGCGCTTCACGAGAAGGATGTCAATGCCCCGGAATTGGGACTTCGGGCGTTTGTTTGGAATGTTGAAAAAATGATTTAAAAACGTAGTTTTTTTGGAAATAATGTTTATATTTGCCAAACGAAACATCAGTTAAATAACTCAACAATAAACCATTAAACACCTACTACGATGGGAAAATTCGTCATCACACTTAGAAAGAACGGTGAATTCCAGTTCAATCTGAAGGCTACCAACGGTCAAGTGATCCTCACCAGCGAAGGCTACACGACCAAATCTGCATGCTTGAACGGTATCGAATCCGTGAAGAAGAACTGCCAGGTGGAGGCTCGTTTCGACAAGAAGGTCGCTTCCAACGGCAAGCCGTTCTTCAACCTGAAGGCTGCCAATGGCCAGATCATCGGCTCCAGCCAAATGTATGTCAACGAGAAGAACATGCTCAACGGTGTGGCTTCCGTAGTGAAGAACGCTCCTGAGGCCCCCGTGGTCGACCTTACCGCCGAATAATCGTAAGACCTCTTTTTAAATGTGCGGGACGTTCTATGGCAACGTCCCGCACTTTTTTTCCCATTTTGTCTAACTTTGTCCCGATTTAACCAATACCTTTTTATTATGAAAAAGATTCAATTATTATCTGTCCTGTTGCTGATGGCGGCGGTGGGGTTCACCGGATGCCACAAAACGGTTGAGCCCAAGGTGAGTACCGTCAGCATATCTGACATTACCCCATATAGTTGTTATGCCAAAGGCGTTGTCCTGCAAGACGGTGGCGCGGATGTGGCGGAATGCGGATTCTGCTGGGATACCCAGGAAGATCCGGGCGTCACCAACGAGTTCGTCGCATGCAGCTCGGGGTTGGGCTATTACATAGGCAAGATCGCTGGTTTGGAGGAAGGCACGACTTATTATCTCCGGGCCTATGCCGTCAATGAGGCAGGAATCGGCTATGGAGAGGTGGTTTCGTTCACCACCAAGACGTCTGAGGAGGGCGACGATACGGCTATTCCGTAGGGTCGTGAAAAAAACGCATGGATACGTCGATGCGTATCTCACTGACATTCAGCGGGTAGGAAAACGGTCAAAAAAAATTTGAAAAAAAGTTCCAAAAACGCTTGCGCGTAAAGGAAAAAGCTGTAATTTTGCAGCCGTTTTCGCCCCCACGACAGAGGCTGTTGGAAAGAGGGGGAGGGCGAAGGTTCTTTGAAAGCTTGAGGCCAGCATAAGAAGCAAGAGCGAGCGGTTGCGCCTTGGAGGCGCGGGCCGCTCGGTAAGGAACAGCAAAATGAAATCATAGCGGAGCCCTAACAGGAAAACAAGAAAGTACAACAATAATACAATGAAGAGTTTGATCCTGGCTCAGGATGAACGCTAGCGGCAGGCCTAATACATGCAAGTCGGACGGGAGTTTCCCTTCGGGGGAACGAGAGTGGCGCACGGGTGCGTAACGCGTATGCAACCAACCCCGCACTGGGGGACAGCCGGTGGAAACGCCGGGTAATACCCCATGTCCACCTTCGGGGGCATCCCCTTTGGTGGAAAGCAGCGATGCGGTGCGGGACGGGCATGCGTCCCATTAGCTAGTTGGCGGGGCAACGGCCCACCAAGGCGATGATGGGTAGGGGATCTGAGAGGACGGTCCCCCACACTGGTACTGAGACACGGACCAGACTCCTACGGGAGGCAGCAGTAAGGAATATTGGGCAATGGGGGGAACCCTGACCCAGCCATGCCGCGTGA